>OFME01000551.1_pt1 | contig 27662 bp, 17 predicted proteins | sample 1541381 | NCBI WGS metagenome assembly OFME01 (sample SAMN04209243, study PRJEB22552) | human gut metagenome | biome: gut; material: feces | host: Homo sapiens | place: USA: Oklahoma
AAAGGCCAGCGGAATGGTGAACAGCACGATGAACGGGGACAGCAGGCTCTGGAACTGCGCCACCATGACAAAATAGACGAACAGCAGCGCAAGGGCTATCATCTTGACCATCTGTTGGATCATCTCGGTCACCTGCGTGGTCTCACCGGCAATTTCGGCCGTGCAGCCGTCCGGCAGCGTCAGCGCCGCCAGCTTAGGCTCCAGTTCACGGGAAAGCAGGGTGGTGTTGTACCCCTCGGCGGTCTCACTGGTCACGCTGATCTTACGGGAGCCGTTCTCACGCGCAATGGACGCATAGGCGTTGCCGTTCGTGCGGGAGGCGAACTCTGCCAGCGTGTGAGTCTCGTTCACGGTATTGCCGTCATCATCGGTGGTCGTTGTGGCAAACTCCATCTGGAACAGGTCATCGAGATTCAGTGCATCGGTCTTATCCACAATGGTCACAGTGTAAGTTTCGCTGCCCACCTTTAAGGTAGTGGCAGTGGTGTTGGTGCTGAGCTTTGCGGCGATCTGCTGGTATACCTGCGCCACCGTCAGGCCAAGGCGCATGGCTTTATCCTTGTTGATGACGATATGCACCTCCTCATCGCCGGCCTCCTGCCCGTTGGAGACATTTTCGATGCCGTCCACACTGTTCAGCAGCTCCATCACCTGCTGGCTGGCGGTGGTCAGGTCATCGAGCTCACGGCCGTAAATATCCACCTCGATACCGCTGCCGGACAGTGCGCTCATATCCATGCTGCTGGCACTGATGTTCACTTCACAATTCAGGTCTGCGGTGTTCTCGGCGATCTGCTGCTGGATGGCCTTGCTGTTGCCAGCGCCCTCATCGGTCAGCAGAACATAATAGGTAAAGCTGGTGTTGTCCGCAGTGCCCTCGGTGCCGCTCATCATCAGCATATTACTGGTGCTGTCGCTGCCGCCGGACATTGCGCCCACGGTTTCCACACCGTCAATGCCGGTTATGGCATCCATCACGGCGTCCGCAGTGGCAAAAGCCTCCTCCTTTTCGGTGTCCGCCGGTACCGTTACGGTGATGGAAAGCTGGTTGGAGCCCATATCCGGGATGAGCACCACGCCCATGGTGGCGATGCGCCAGACCGATACGGCCAGCAGCGCGATCGCCAGCGTCAGCGGAACCGCCTTGCGCTTCAGGCAGAAGCGCAGCAGCTTTTCGTAGCCGTTCAGGAAGCGGTCAAACCAGGGGTACTTGATTTCCCTTTGTTTGCGCAGCACGGTAGAACCGGCGCAGGGCACCACGGTAAGGGCTACGATCAGCGAGGCCAGCAGGCTGAAGGTGATGGTCCACGCCATATCGGAGAGCAGCTCCAGCACCATGCCTGTGGTAAAGACCATCGGCAGGAATACACAGACCGTCGTCAGTGTGGAGGACATGATAGCCCCCGCCACCTGACGCGCACCCTGCACCGCTGCACGCGGGGCCGGAATACCGCGCCCGCGCAGGCGGTAGATGTTCTCAATGACAACGACCGAGTTGTCTACCAACATACCAACGCCCAGCGCCAGACCGGACAGGCTGAGGATGTTCAGCGTAATGCCGGTAAAGTACATCAGCACAATGGCAAACAGCACACTGAGCGGCATGCTGATGGCCACCACCAGCGTGGGGCGAATGTCCTTGAGGAAGAGCGCCAGTACGATGATTGCCAGCACAGCACCCTCGATCAGGTTGGACAGCACACTGTTCACGATCAGCTTGATGTAATCGCCCTGATCCATGATGGTGGTCAGGTGCAGGCCGTCATTCTCTGCCATCAGGTCCTTCATGGCGGCTTCGCTTGCGTTGGACACCGACGAGGTGGACGCCGTCGAGCTCTTATAAATCGAAAGCAGCACGGCGCGGTTTTTGCCCACCTTGGCATAGCTGTCATCGGCGTTATCCGTCAGTTCAATGTCCGCCACATCCGAAAGCCGCACATCGCCAATACCGTCAATGCTGCACAGGACCATGCTTTTCAGCTCGTCCACATTGTCAAACGCATCGCCGACCTTCAGGATATACTGGTCGCTGTCCCCTTCCCCGCCGTCGATGTAACCGGCGGGCATCGAGAAGTTCTGGGCGGCGATCAGCTGCTTCAGGGTATTCATATTCAGAAGCTGGTCAAGGTTAGCGCTTTTCAGCGCCTCCTCGCGGGCGGATTCGTACTCCTTGTGCGCGGCGTCCAGCTGGGTCTTGCCAGCCTCCAGCTGGGTGCGGCCGCTGCTGATCTGGAACTCGCCCAGACCGAGCTGGGCTTCGGTACCGCTGAACAGCAGCTGCACGGCCATATCGGCCAGCTTTGGGTCTGTCGGGTTGGCAGCAAGGCCTTCCAGCATCGACTGCAGCTTGCCGCGCTGCTCGTTCAGGTCTGCAAGCATCGCTTCGCCCTTGTCGATCTGGGTGTTCAGGGTGCTAATTGTCTGCTGCAGCGTCTTGCGCAGCTCCTCGGTGCTCTCGTTCAGGCTGGCCTCAGCTTCCTGCCGGGCTTTCAGCAGCACCGCTGCATTCTGCAGGGCCGTTTTGGTGGTGGAGAGGGTGCTTTCGGCGCTCCTGTAATCGTCCAGCGCTGTGCGCTGGCTGGTGGCAGCGTCCAGCTGGGCCTGCAAAGCGGCCTGCTCGGCCTTTTTGCTCTCGATTTCTGCACGGATGGCGTCCTGTTCCTCCGGAGCCGCCGTTTCCAGCTTCTGCTGCAGCTGAATGATCTCATTGTCCTTCTGCTGCACCTGCGCGGTCAGGGCCATGATCTGCGCGTCCAGCGCAGCGCAGGCCTCGCGGATGCTCAGCCCGCCGGTCATGGCGGATGCCTCCGCCTCAAGGGCCTGCTGCGCACGCTCAATAGAAGCCTGCATCGCGGTCATCTTGGTGAGGTCGCTCTTGGCCTCCTCCAAGTTGGCGGGCAGCGTGCCGGGATCATAATGGGGATCATATTTTGCCAGAATTTCCTTGCAGGAGGCAAACAGCGCATCATCGATCGGCAGCGTCACCTCCGGCAGACTGCCCGGGTCAGCCTTGAGCTGGCCCAGCTTGCTCTGGGCCGTTTCCAGTTCGCCCTTCAGCCCCGCAATCTGCGCTTCCAGCTTGGGGATCTCTGCATTCAGTTGATTGATCGCGTCCCGGAGCTGCTCGGTCAGACTCTGCTTCTGGGTGTCCAGCTCTGCCTTGCCGGAATCCAGCTGGCTCTGGGCACTGTCCAGCTCCGCCAGGCCGTCCTTGATTTTGGCCTCGTTTTCGTCCAGCTGCTTTTTGGCCTCGGCCAGTCGGTCACTCACCTTGACCAGCAGCTTGTCATTCACCTCATCAATTTTGTCCTGATCTAATGTGATCTCGACCGATTTTTTGACAAGTCCTGTCGTGGAAACGCTGGCCACGCCGTCCACGCGCTCCAACTGAGGTATGACCGAGTCCTCCACATAGTCGGAGAGCTCGTAGATGTCCATCCCGTCATAGTCCACCGCAATGTACTGGGTGGCCATCATGTCGGGGCTCATCTCCATCAGCGTTGGGGTGCTGGCCATGTCGGGCAGACTGTCCGATAGCTGATTCACTGCGGTGCTGGCCTTGACCATGGCGCTGTCCATATCGGTGTCGTCCTGATATTCCAGAATGACAAGGCTGTAGTTTTCGTTGCTCTGGCTGGTCACATTTTTCACACCGTTCAGGGTGGAAAGGCTGTTCTCCAGCGGCTGTGTCACATCGCTTTCCACCTGCTCCGGGCTTGCACCGGGGTAGGTGGTAACGACCAGCAAGTAGGGCAGGTTCATATTGGGGAGCAGATCTGTCTGCATACCGGCCAGACTTACAAAGCCCAGCACCACCACCAATATGACCGCCACAAGCACGGTAAATGGTTTTTTTACACTGAATTTTGGCATATAGTTGTTCCCTTGGACCGCTTTTACGCAGGCATGTATGTTGACGGGCGTTCCCGACCGACCGGTCGGTCGGATTTCTGCCTTATTATATCACCTACGAAATTCCCTGTAAAGAAGTGGCAAAAAATTTCTGTACATAATCCGTAGCTCAATCACAACCATCAAGAAAAAATATAGCTGGAGCCAAATTGGCTTCAGCTATATGTTAGATATTCTTTTTGCAAACAATCGGTAGCTTACCCTACCATATCAGCAGATCGTTCGTCTTTTCTTTCGTCACTTCGCAATGAACAGCACACCGAGCGTACCCGGGCCGCAGTGGCTGGAAATTACGCCGCCAGCTCTCGTTTCAAGGATCTCACAGAATACAGTAAGCCCTTTCAGATAAGAGCGCACTTCCTCCACTACCTCACGGCTGCAGCCGGAGTGGGTAATAAAGACCCTCTCCGGTCGGGCTGCCTTCAGGTCGACCTCCATGTCTTTCACATAGGACATGATTGCATTGTCGATTTTCCCGCGGTACTTTTTTGTTGCGTGCATGGCGCCGTTTTCCACCACGATCTTAGGGTGCAGCCGCAGCGCACTGCCTGCCAAAGCGGCAACGGCATTGCATCGCCCGCCGCGCCACAGGTATACCAGCGTATCAACGACAAAGCTTGCCCGCACCTTCGGGATGAGTTCCCGGACGGCAGCGGTGATCTCTGCCGCCGAATGCCCCTGCTCTGCCATGATGGCTGCCTCCACGACAAGAAGCCCGATCCCGGTAGAGAGATTTTCGGAGTCGATGATCGTGACCTGCGCGGCGGCATCCAGTTCCTCGGCGGCAAGGCGCATAACATTGCCGGAGGTGGACATACTGCCGGAAATCGAAAAGCAGATCACCTCACGGCCGGCCTCGACATACGGCTGCAGCAGCGCCTTGGCATCCTCCAGAGACGGCGCAGAGGTTTTCGGCGTTGCCTTGTTTGCATCCGCCCACGCGAAAATGCGTTCGGGTGTGATATCCTTACCGTCCCGGAACTCGTTTTCGCCCAGCAGGATATGCAGCGGCAGAATGTCGATATCGTACTTTGCCGTCAGCTCCTGTGAAAGATCGCAGGTACTGTCTGAGATGATTTTGACTTTTGGGTTCGGTTCCATAAATTATTTCCCCTCACATACGAATAAGTTTTATGGGTGCTATGTTTTCTATGCACATTTTACTCAACCTGAACAATACCGTCAGGCATGATTGTAATCTTCATTCCATCTTGGACGTAGTTTAGAAACTCGTCCCCCAACATATCGATTACAGGCATGGAGATGCCATCAACCCACACATCAGCAAGGACTGCTCCCGCTGCAGCGAGTGAATCAATGTGATTGGCAAACAGTAAGCAGGCAGGGTTTTTCCTCATGGAGCAGGCACAGTACAGTACCAGACCTCCTGTGGTGGAACCAATCGTTTGAGGAAGGCATAGTGCTTTGCCAAGTAGCGATTTGCCGTACAAATCCTTGTTGCTTTGATCGCCACATTTAACAGCTTTATCGCCGAACTGAAGTGCCATCTGCAGCGAGGCCAGCGTGTTGAATCCATTCTTGGTAACAACAGCTTCAGCGGTAACTTCACCGGGCGTTACTACGCGACCTTTGAATTGTTTCATGCTCTATCCCCTCCTGTTATAGCTTTCAGAATTTCATCATCAGTGTAGTATCTGGCGCTGGAGTAGGTGCGCAGTTTGTTGGAAGAAGTGATAACAGGCATAGATTTGCACAGAGGGTTATTCATGTACATAAGAGGACAGATATACGAGGTGATAACGCCAGTCTTTTTAAGGCGAGGTGCGTAGTCCGTCTTTTCAAACGCAGTCAGAACACCGGGGGCAGCAGTGAAGACCGTAGGAATCTTCACCTTTTCTCTGTTGTTTACCCTTAGTTCGTTTTCGATTTTGATGGTCCAGTCTTTGAGTTGTTCAAGAGAAAGATGCGGGCAGCCTACGAAACAGAGCTTTGGCGCGGCGTCCGGGTTCTTCCATATGACCGGGTAGCTTTTTTTGACGCGCTCCAGTTCCGCATCATCTATAGTATACACTCTTGCGCCGTCAAGAATCAAGGATTCACCTTGTTCGACAGCCTCCGGCGTCAAGTTTGCAATGTGATACAGTCCGACTGCGCCATTGGAAGCAGTGGCTGCTCCAAAATCCTTAAGATAGGCACAAGTGGTATCGTTCAGCTCCGTTCCGAGCCATTTGTCCAGTCCTATCACATAAGGCACATCTTCCATAACTTTCATGCCAATGGCTGAACCGAGGAGCTGAGCTTCCGGCTTCTTCGTGGTATTGATTTTAATTATCCAGCTGGCTTTTCTGCCTTCGTCAGTCAGCAGACCAAAATACGGGACATAGCCTACGATAGACCCCATAATGTCAAGGATCCCGGAATTTCGATTGCAGCGGGCACCCAAAACCGAGTTGGCATACACAACTGCGCTGGATTCGGCCCAGGAAAGAACCTCGCCTTTATGCGGCTTGTTGCCTACCTCGTCCATGTAACAGGTGCATGTAAAGGCATCCTTGTCCATCAAGCCGAGGCTTTCCAGTTGATTCTCATAATAATCCTGCTTGGTGTACATAAATTTATTAAAAACCAGATTCTGCAGGAAATTTGCGGGTACATTTTTGTCAAGCGGGCGCGGATCTACGGAAAATTTCTGCTCGGAGCATACACCTGCATCCAAAATCTTTTGCATCAGATCATATACAGGCGCCATAACTTTGAGGCCAAAGGATGTCACGAGATGATTATACTTCGATGTGATAGGTACAAGCTTCTCGGCCTCAAAGGCATCGCCGTACATCACCAGCGTTTTCATGACTTTGGCAAGAGTCTCTCCCTTTTCTCCATCGAGGATCGCTTGCTGTTCTTTCGTTAGCTGCATTATTTTCTCCTTGCTCTGTTGAAATCACAATTTCATGCAGACATCCCATGCTCCCCAGATGACTGTGCGCAGGTTTCCGACCTTGGCAGCATCACCGATCACATGAATGTGCTTGCCCTTGGCGGCAATGGGAGCCGGGGTGTACCCTACCGACATAATTACGGAATCTGCGGGAAGGGCAAATTGATTGCCGGTTTTGTCTATCAACTCTACACTGCCAGACTTGATTTGAGAAAGGGATGTTTCCAAAAACACAGGAACCTTATTTGTCTTAAAGAAATCCCGGAGATAACTTGTATTGGCAAGGCAGATGCCTTTCGTGGTAATCAGGTCATCCTGCATTTCGATGATAGTTGGGTGCTTTCCTTTCAAATACAGGTCATAGGCAATTTCACATCCTGTCAAACCGCCCCCGATAACAGCCACATTTTGTCCGACTTTTCGATTGCCAAGCAGGTAATCAATGGCCTCGATGGCAGTCTCGGCGCCTGTAACATTGATTTTACGAGCAGTTGCACCGGTTGCTACAATGACCTCGTCCGCAGAAAGTGAGGCTACGGATTTAATTTCCGTATTCAGCTTGATCGTTATCGGATATTTTTGCAGCTCACGAATGTACCACGCGATGAGTTCCCGGTCCTTTTCTTTAAAGGATGGAGCTGCTGCCGCGATAAACACTCCGCCTAGCGTACTGCTTCTTTCATATAATGTTACCTTGTGACCGCGCTTTGCACATACGAGTGCTGCCTCCATACCACCGATACCGCCACCGATGATAGCAATCGTTTTCAATTTCTTGGCAGGCTCGAGGTGATATTTTCTCGACTGCATAGTCTCTGGGTTCAGGGCACACCGTGCAAGCCCCATTGTGTCACTCAAATCCTGCGTGTTGGCGTGTCCTTTACAGGAAGAAAAGTTAAAGCAGCCGCTGTGGCAGCATATGCAGGGTTTGATGTCCTGTGTTCGATTCTCCAGCAACTTCGTAACCCATTCCGGGTCAGTGAGGAACTGGCGGGCCACGCCGATGGCATCTATTTTTCCATCCGCAATGGCCTTGGCACCGATTTCGGGATTCATTCTCCCGGCGCATACCACAGGAATATCCACAAACTGCTTGATGTGTGCAACATCGGTAAGATTACAGTTCTCTGGCATGTACATGGGAGGATGAGACCAGTACCAGGAATCGTAGGTGCCATTGTCAGCGTTGAGCATGTCATATCCTGCGTCTTGAAGATACTTTGCTGCCCGCTCGGACTCCTGCATATTCCGCCCGACCTCGGTATAATCTTCACCAGGCATGGCGCCGTAGCAGAATCCTTTCATCTTGGACTCTACGGAATAACGCAGAGATACAGGGTAATCATTCCCGCAGGCTTCTTTGATGGCTTTAACAATCTCCGCGGCAAAGCGATATCGATTTTCAAAGTTACCGCCATATTCATCAGTGCGCTTGTTGAAAAACTCGATGGCAAACTGATCAAGAAGGTATCCTTCGTGAACCGCGTGTACTTCCACTCCGTCCACACCAGCATCTTTGCAGAGCTTTGCCGTTTTTGCAAACGCTTCAATGATTTCATGAATTTGCGCTACTGTGATTTCAGGGCATTCGATATCGTGTGCCCAGCGAGAAGGCTGCGGTGAAGGAGACGCTAACTCGTGGGATGTGTCAAGCACCGGTTTTATGAGTTTGCGCGTTATCGCGTTCTTGTGCAGCGGTACAATGGAATCAGTTATAGCCCAGGATCGACCCATGCCAGCAGTGAGTTGAATAAAGAGCTTTGCTCCGGTTTTGTGAATTTCATCCATGAAAACGGCAAGATCCTCAAACATCTTTGGATTTTGCCAGAGCCATTTACCCCAAAAGGTATCCCGCAGCGGGGCAATGCCGGGAATAATCAGCCCTACATTGTTGTTTGCTCTTTCTAAGAATAGTTTGGCCGCTTCCTTGTCAAAGTGGCAACCAGTGAGTTCAAACCAGCCAAACAGTGAAGTGCCTCCCATAGGGCACATGACGATTCGGTTTTTAATTTCAACATTCCCGACCTTCCAAGGGGTAAATAACGCCTCGTACTGTTGTTCTAATATGCTCATGATGGCTCCTTTCCGGTTCGACGGTATATTTAGGCAGATACCTCTTTCCATGCAAAAAGTATAACACCATGTAATTGATGTGTCAACGAACGGAAACCGGCTACTCGTAAATGCTGAAATAAAAAGCCGTGGAAAACATTCCACGGCACATGCTGTCATTGTATAATTTTTTCAATGATACACTGATGCTTTTTTGATTTTTTGTCATAGTTGATAGCTACCATGAGAAGATTGCCCTTATAGCCATGCAACGAATCCGGATATTTCTTTTTCTTAAGGCAACACCGCAGTCTGCGCAGTTTGATTGAAGGAATTGTCACCCGTGATATTCGCCGTTATATTGGATCAAAGTCACATCGGTAACGCCGGGTACGGCGCGCAGGCGGTCTGAAAATTCAAGCTCCTTGTCCTTACAGAACACCTCGGCAACCATCTCAACTGTATCGCCGCGCATTGTCTTAGACTTGACGACATACTTGTTTCGGCCGAAGGCACGGACGATGTCATCTCCCGCCTGCTGACCGGTATAGTGGATGACAGCAATGTACACGCGGCCGCGCTCCTGCCAGTGGTAGAACAGCAGCAGCATCAAAATCATGACCACAGCCGCCGTCAACGCCAGCAGGTACATACCTGCGCCGGTCGTGATGCCTGTTGTAATGGACCAGAACAGGTACAACAGATCCATTGGGTCCTTGACCGCCGTGCGGAAACGCACGATAGACAGCGCGCCCACCATGCCCAACGAGATGACTACATTGGTGCTGATGGCCAGCGTTACCATGCAGGTCAAAACGGACATACCCACCAGCGTGACCGCAAAGCTGCGGGAAAATACCACCCCTGTATAGAAACGGCGGTAGACCAGATAGATGACTACTCCCATCAGCAGGGCGGCCAACAACGCCACCCACAGCTTGGGGGTGCTGTACTGGGTGAAATTTTCCAGCACTGACTTTTTTATAAAATCCTTTGTACTCATATTACACCTCTTATTACAGTGGGGTATCGTAGGGGGAGGCCCCCGTTTCCTGCCAATAGCCAAAGCCATGCTGATAGGCGGTTTTGTCGCAGCACAGCACATATTTGGATACCGCCGTATATTCCTGAGAGGCCGGCGGCAGCAGACTGCGCAGGATACCGGGCAGAAACTCGGTAAACTTCACTTCCATGATGAGCTTGCCGGGCTCCAGCACCGGCAGGGCGGGCAGTGTTTTATCAAAGATGTCATACCCGCCCACGGCTGCACGCACATCCTTATCAAAGGTGATGCGCACCGTGCCCTCGTCCATGATCCACGGTTCGCGCTCATAATCCACGATTACGCGGGGACGCAGAAGCTGTGAGACACACTCATAGTAGAATTCCCGGCAGAGATTTTGCTCGGACTGCAAGAGAAACGCATATTTTCCCGCCAGAATTTTCTCAAATTCCGCGCGGGTCAGGACGGCATCCTCCTTATAGATCCAGCTGCCGAACTTCTTTTTGCGCTCCAGCTTAATGATCCGGTCACTGCTGTCATAAATGCGAATGCGGTATTTTTTGCGCAGCAGCACACCGGCCTCCTTTTCTTCATAGGCGGAGTGCCAGTAATCGTCAAAGTACAGGCTGCGAATAAAGTACCCGCCGCTGCCGGCATGCGGATCCATTTGCAGGATCGGGCGCATCCGTGTTTCCAGTGCAGCCTTTTCCCCATAGGAAATCAGATATTTCAGCTCGTGGCGGTATCGCTCTGCTGCAGGGCGCGGCGGCGGTGTCAACAGGGTCTGCACAACGCCGGGCAGATTTTCAGCCCTCCACATAGATATCCTCCGCAATGCTGCCGTCAGCCATGACATAAAAGCACTTTACACCGTAGATCTTGCCGGCATCCGTGACATAGTAGTCAAACGCATCCTGCGTGTAGCCCGATTCGTTGGTGACACGCACCCGCATAAAATACTGGCCTGCCGGCAGCAGATCCATCTCGGCCTCCGGCAGCATCAGGTTCTCCTGCCGGAAAAGAACATTTTGGAAGGTATAATCGGCGGCGACCTCCACGGTGTACACAAGGCTTTCCGCGTCAAAGTCGTAGGCGGCATCCCAAACCAGATGCAGCTTATTGTCCTGCACTGCGGGCACGCCAATGTAGAACGGCATCGGGTAGTAGTAGCTGTCGTAATAATGCCGGTAGTTTTCCTCGATCTCGGCGCTCAGACTGTTGGCTACGGTGTCATACTGCGCCGGCGTCAGACGCTCGTTGGCAATATCGGGCATCTGCCAGACAAACTGCTCGGTGATGGTGCGGTAATGCGCTGCCATGCTGTCGATCCGTTCAGCGTTCATATAGCTGTGCAGCTCCTCGATGGCGGCATCCAGCCGCGCGCGGAAGCTCTCGGTCTGCAGGCAGCGGCGGAACAGGGTGTTGCCCCAGTAGTTGCTGACGCCCCATTCCCAGCTGTCGGCTTCGCTGTAATTGTAGAGGGAATCCTCGGTATGGCGCAGCATACCGTCATTGTCCCAATCGAGAATGTACCATGTCTCGGAGTTCAGCGGGCTGTACAGATAGCAGTTGCGGTTTTGGGTGTCCACATTGCCGGTCAGCAGCTGGAACGCCATCCAGTAGGCAATGTTTTCTGCATTAAAATAGCGGCCGAGGATCTCCTCCATGGGGATGGAATCGTCATTCAATACCTGCAGCATTTCGAGAAGCTTCGTATGGTCGCTGCTGCCCTTGGTTTCAAGGTGCTGCTCAAATTTCTTCTCGTCATAGTCCGGGTCAGTGGTCAGCTTGAGGTCATCCTCATAGCGCTGAAATTCAAAGGAGTTCACCTTGTACAGTTGTCCGTTCCGGTCAAGGCCATGCGTTTTCAGCGCCGTCTTGTTCAGCTGCTCAACCTGAGTATACAGCCCGTAATCCTCAAAGGCGGCCCCGCTGCCCGTGGTCAGATCCCTGACATATAAATGCACAAACTGTGTTCGCAGGCCCGTCATCTGCGGGATGCCTTCGATCAGGTCATAGGCCATCTTATTGCGGAAGCGCAGCCCCTCCCCCATATGTTTGTTCAGCGCAATGGTGCGCTGCCCACGCCATGTGCCCTTGCCTTTTTTCAGCTCGATCTTATAGTTTTTTTGGTCGTTGTTGCTGGATGTCTGTCCGCGGATCTGTACGGTGGCGTTGGGGACGATCTCGTTGTAGCCGACCTCCCCGACGACCGGGCCGTTCTCGTCCCCTACCTGCAGCAGACCATTGACCTGATAGCGCTCGACCCCCATCTTTTCATAGTCGTAGACCGAATAGTGGTTGATTTCAGCCCAGGTGTGGTTTGTGCCCTCGGCTTCGTTGCCGCTGCTGACCGTAAGATACATCGTCACAATGCCGCTGTCATCATAGACGGAGTAGAGATCCTTGTTTTCCCGCAGGGGGATGCCGTTGATCTCCTGCACCGGTTCTTTCTCCACCGTCTGTACAGCAGATTCCGGCGTGGACGGCTCCGGCTCGGCAGCGGTATGCTCCGCCGTGCCACAGCCCGCCAGCAGCACAGCCAGCGCTGTGCCGGCCAAAAGCCCCAATAGATTACTTCTTTGCATCAGATTCCCCTCTTTCCGCTGCTTTTTCCAAAAACAATGCTAATTTTGTAAACCTTCCGGATTTTGTCTGTGCCACGATTGGCTGCTGCCCCAGCACGCGGTACGGCAGGCTGGAGGTATAATAATCCAGCCGCAGCAGCGCCAACAGAAAAAACACCGCTGCACCCGCCAGAAAGCCAAACCCGTAAAACGCCTGGTCAAAGAAAAGCGAGATGACCGTTCCCACCGCTGCCGCAGCTGCAAATACCCCTGAGGCCAGCACTGCACCAAGATAATCGGTAAAATACAGCAGGATCAGCATAACGGTATTGCCGATGGCGTAAAGGCCGTACCCCACGCAGAGGGTGCGGAAATAACCGTGCATCAGGTCATTAAAGCCGAGCGGCAGCAGCTCCAGCAGCGTGTTTTCCAGCGAAATGACCGCAGCCGTGGCGAACAGCTGCTTGAGCGCCGTATAGTACAGTTCCCGGTTAAGCACCGCCAGCATTTCCTCCTCGGCGGTCACAATATCGCCCACAACACCGCCGTCGTTAAACAGGCTGTAATATGCACGGTATTTGGGGTAAAAGTTGACTTCCACAGAGACCACAAAGTTGACTGTGGTAATCAGAATGCTTAAAAATGCCAGCATCGCGGGTACATCGTGGTAGGGCGCGCCGTAAAACAGCCCCTTGACCTGTATGCCGATCGGCCCTGCCCAGATAATAACAAGGTGGGCGAACAGGCCCAGATTGGTAAATAGACCGGTAAACGCCAATGGCAAAAAACGGTCCACCCAGCGCAGAAAAGTCCAGGGGCTTTCCTTGCTTTGGGGAAAATAGCGGTGCAGCAGCAGTGTTTCCAGCAGCATCATGCAGCCGTAGCCAACCGTGATTGCAAAGAGAAAGCCCTCCAAAACCGGCGCGCCGAGGAGGAAGATCAGTAGGTATCCCAACCCGAACGAGATACCGATCGCCGCCACAAAGGCCCACAGAATACCGCGATAGTCTTTGACGGCAGTCAGGTAACTCATCGCGTTCCAGTTTACGATCATCTCAGCAAACAGCCAGAGACAGAGCAGCCCCTGCATCAGCGTAGCCCCCGAGAAGATCAGAAAAATGCCATAAGCAGCACAGCCGCCCACCAAAAGCAGCGTATTGCTGCCCCAGAACGAGGGCAAAATCGTCTGCTCCTGCTCCTCATACAGCATATCTGCCAGAAAGCGCGTGACCGGCATGGAGAAAAAGCTCGTGACGGTCAGACTGGCCAGCAGCGTGTAGGTGACCATGCAGACCAGCAGATCCTGATCCGCGCGGGCGGCCCCGGCCCAGCCGCACAGCACCAGCATGCCGACCTGCAGCAGTACGCCCAGCAGCATCGGCCCTGTGCAGATGACGCCCGCATAGCCGTAGGCGCGCAGGGTGGCAAACAGCCCCTTGCGCCGGAACAGCTTTTTCAGTTCAAATCCAATACCTGCCATGGGTTCCTTTCCTTTATCGTGTTTCCGTCAGATGATATGTCTTGGCTGTATCCGCATACAGGGCGCGGTAGTTGGCCAGCATCTGCTCATGACGGTAATAGCGCTCCACGCGTTTTCTGCCGATTTCGCCCATTTCCTCACGCCGGGCGCGACTGGCACAGAGGCGCTCCATGGCGTCGGCCAGTCCCTGACGGTACATCGGCGGCACACAGTACCCTGCCGTGCCGAAGGTGTCGCCGGGTGCGCCCTCCAGCAGCTCGCGGCAGCAGCCGACTTCGGTGGTGACGCAGGGACGCCGGGCGGCCAGCGATTCCAGCACCGCGAGCGGCTGCCCCTCCGAGATGCTGGTCAGTATGGTGAAATCCAGCTTTTGCATATACTCCACCACATTGACACGGCCGGTGAAAATCAGGTTTTTCAGTTCAAGCTGCTCCACCAGCGCATAGCATTCCCGGGCGTATTCTTCATCATCGACACCACCCATAATGTGCAGCCGCACATTTTTTTGCCGGGCGCTCAGTTCAAAAAACGCATAGATCATCGTTTTTACATCTTTGATCGGTGCCAAACGAACCACCGCACCAATGTCCACCCAGTCGTCCTTTGGCTTCAGGGGAATCTGGTAGAACCGCTCATACTGCACGCCATTCGGGATCACGATGCACTTTTCAGCTGCGCAGCCCATCTCGATCTGGGTGCGCCGCGCATTGGTAAACAGACTGGTGACGCGGTAGGCGCGGCGGTAAATTTCCTCCGACAGCATATAGAAAAACCGTATCCAGCGGTTCTTGAAGGACGGCACGACCCACTCGGCACGGATGATTTCCTCCTCGCGCTCGCGGGTGTAGATGCCATGCTCTGTCAGAAGAACCGGTGCATGGTGCATACAGCCGCCCAAGCAGGCAAGCAGACCGCCGTAGCCGGTGGAAATGGCGTGGTAGATCTGCGCCTTCGGCACCTCTCCACTGATCAGATACAAAACAGGCAGCAGCATCGACCGCATGGTATGAAACGCATCAGCATAGGCAACATACGGGTACTCCTGTTGACAGACCTCGGTAAACAGGCTCATGAATTCGCGGCTCTGCAAAAGGGAGAGCGGATGCACCTTTTTTTCCTGAAACAGGCGGAACAAAATCTCCCAGTCGGGGTGCCCAAGGCGCACCAGTTCGCGCAGGGCCTCATACTCCTGCGGGGTAAAATGCACGGGACGCTGCTCACCGCAGAGGCGCAGCGCATCGTCGAGAAACACCTCATGCACCTCTGCAACATTGCTCGGCAGATCATAGACGAACCGGCTGCGGTCCGCAGCCTTGGCACCGATCACCCACAGCACAAACTCATGCTCCGGCATAGCCTGTATATAGCTGTGCATCCAGGTTGAAACACCTCCGTGGACATATGGGTATGACCCTTCCAGCACAAGACAGATTCGCATCTTACCCCTCCTGCCGCAAGATCTGCACGGTCGGCTGCTCTGCCTTGAGCAGATACAGGTTGCCGGTCAATAGTGTCAGCTGCCCGCCGGTGACTGTGCCGGGTACGCCGTCATTGGCGCGGAACAACAACCACGCCTCATCGTGAAAATTGCCGAGCGTCAGCTCCCACCCATCGTTGGTGCCTGTGGTTGTGACCGTCAGTGCGGCAAAGCGCTCCACTGCGCCGGAGCATTCGGTTCCTGTCTGCCTGCGCAGGTGCGGAGCGGCTTTTTCCAGCCAGTTCAGATAGTCCACCAGTCCGCCCTTGTAGACCTCCCAGCCCTCGGCTGCACCGCGGTCCTCATCCAAGAGGTCGTCCGGGTGCATAAAATGTGTGCTGACATAATGCATATTCAGCTCACTGACAGCTGCCAGCCGCATATAGCTGTCCCCTACCATGCCGCCGGAAACAATGCGCGGCTGCTCAACGATGCCGTCCGGTGCAACATCAAATTCCTGCACATAGGGCAGGCCGGAGCTATCCTCAAAATATGTGCTGGCAATGGTGCGGATGCCCGGCACACGGGTGCCCAGGATCTCGCGTCCCGCTGCCGAAAGAATGTTCGAGGGCGGCACATAGACCGAACCCACAGCATAAGGCAGAACGGCTTTCTGAAACGCAATCAGTTCGTCCATCGCCGCAGTAATGGCATCGGCATCGGGCCATTGATTATAGGCGTAGGCATCACCGTAATCAGTATCCGGCAGACAGAGCGGCTGGTGGTTGTAGCCATGGTAGCCAATCTCGCCGCCCTGACGAAGCAAAAGACCACCAAAGTAGCGGAACTGCTCGGTATCGGCCTGCCGTTGAGGAGCGGACAAAGTGTCGTCCTCGTAGTTTTCGATCATCACACCGGTATAGTGGATGCCGTAGCGCTCCGCCAACTGGGTCAGATCGGGCCACCAGACCTGCGAATAAAAATCGCTGATGCTCAGACCGTAATCCCGCCGGATATAGGTGCCGTCCCCTCCCGGCACAGGGGAAGGAAAGTCGTCCAGATAAAAGACAGCGCTGTTGATGACAGGGTAAGCCACGGCATCCTGCAGCAGGCTGTAGGATGCCGCATAAAAGCCGCGCATGACTTTGTCATAGATACCAATGTTGTCCACCACAATGCGTCCACGGCCCTGACGGCGGCCCCAGATCAGGGGGACTTTCTCATCCCCGGTTGCGGCATATACCTCAGTATCCTCGCGCAGGGCCACTGCCAGTGAGGAGTCAAACGGGTCTGAAAGCTCGTAGCGCTGCCCGCCGCCCAGCATAAAGCCCTCAGCCGGCACAATGCTCTCTGCCTGCTTATACTCGCCGGAGGTGGACAGCACCCCCAATTTTGCAGAAACCACATTAAAATACCGGTCGTTGGACGGACTCATACCGAACAGCAGGCCGCCGCCGTCCTCGACCCAGTTCATCAGGCGGAGCAGGTCCTCTCCCAAAGGTTCAACATTGGGCATGAGCACAACAGCGGTTTGATAATTTTCCGGTGCGGGCAGATCATTCACCGAGACTTCGGCCAGATCGACCACATCGGCGGCAACCTTCATGTCCTGCAGAAGCTGTGTAAAAAGCTCTCTTGCATCGTCCACACCGCTCTGCCTTGTATCACAGAGCAGCAGGCAGGTGGCGGGCTGCTCCTGCAGCGCCTGCGCCTTGGAGATGGCCTGTTCCTGCGGCAGATACGACAGGCGAAAACGGGTATGGGTATACTGCACGCCGCTGCGTTCCGCAAACAGAACGGCGGCAATCAGCAAAAATACGCCCCACACCAGCAGCAGCTTCTGCCAGCGGAAACGCAAAAGCCAATCCTGTACACGCTTCACACCCTGTCATCTCCTTCTTTTTCGTTTTGCCAGAAGCGCAGCGTCTCGCGGCCTTTGGCGCTCAGGTAGACATCCTGCTCCTGTATATTGTGTATGGTTTTTCGCAGGGCATCACCGTCTTTGCGGTCTGCTGCACTGCGCAGGCGAAGCAGCCACGGCTCCTCACGCTGGGGCCACTGTGCGGTAAGCTTTTCCAGTACGCGCTCTGCCTCGTCATATTCCTGCATTGCCAGATACGCCTGTGCCAGACGGCAGCCCAGCCTGAAATCCAACCCTGCTGTAAGCTGCTGCTTCAGCAGCCGGATAAGCTGGCGCTGCTGGATCTCTGCAGCGCGTCCCTGCACCAGACCGGAATCAAGATATTCGCCGAGATACCGGCTGTAAGCCGCCAGCACCTCCGGGTCATTGGGCTTGGCTGCATAATCTGCCTCATGGCGCTGCAGGGTCAGATCGGCCTGCTTGGAGATCTGCGCCATCGCCGTCGCAGCATAATGTACGACCTCGCTGTCCTCATTCATACGCGCCTGCTGCAGCAGATCATAATACTGCATCGGGTCATCGTTCAGCACCGAGAAAATCAGCTTGCGCCGCTGCTCGGCACTGTTGACGATCAGCGCCTCCTCAAGCGGCACGGTGGTCTCACGCGCTTCATGGTTCTCAACCAGAATGCTGCGGAACAGTTCCTCGTTGATGCGCAGCTTTTCCAAATCCGGCGGGGTGACAGCCCTGTCTGTCAGGGCGTTGCGCGTGGTCAGCAGCAGTACACAGATCGGTCCCCAAAATGGGATCAGCAGCATAAACGGAAGAAAATACCCCTGGGCATCCAAAAGGCCCTTCCGTACCATTCTCCACAGCAGCAGACACACCAACAGATGCAGCAATAGCAGCACCAGCGCCAAAGCGGTCAGGTTCATCTCTGCTCCCCTTCCTGCGTTGCGGCTGCGGCCAGCGCAAGCTGCTGCTCAAACGGGACCGGCTGCGCTGAGATGCCATGCTTCTGCAGGCGCTGTTCGATGATCGGCAGTTCGCTTTCTTCAGCCTGATTCAGCAGCAGGTACAAGCTGCCGTCCGGTCCCCGTCCCGCCGCATCGCTGCTGCGAATAGCATGGTCCAAATCAGCGTACAGACGGGTCTCATTCTCAAAGGTATCCGTGACCCGCAGCAAGAGATGCTGTGCCATCTTTTCTTCCTTGAGGGTGCAGGCAGCATCCAGCTTAGCGGCGAATGCAGCCGGGCGCAGCACCCGCGTTCCGGGCAGATGCTGCTCGTTATATACTGCATTCTCATATTCAAAGGCGCGCACCAGTGCCGTCTCTGCAAGACCGCACAGGATGCGGAACAGGTTTTGGTAATAGAGCGTAAGCTGGTCATCCACCGCGTCAAAAAGAACGACCAGCACTACGGCCCGCCCATTTTCGCGCACCGCCGCAGCGTACATCGGCATCTCGGGGATCAACTCGCGATTGACCCACAGTCCCTCCTGCTCGATAGCGCGAAGCACAGGCAGATACTGCTCTGTCTCGATTGAGCGCGGCATGTTCCCCTTAAAGCCGGGGCTGCAGGCCATCATCCGAGCAAAGTGGCGGTTGTCGTCCAGATGGTAGACCGCGAGACTTTTGTTCTGCAGAACATCCTCCATAATCTGGACGGTCTTATAGTACAGCTTTTCCGGCTGCATGTCGTCAAGCTGGCGGGTCACATCATATATTTTGCCAAAGCTGTCCTTGCGGCCCAGAATCTGGCGGCGGAACATCTGCTTATCCTCCAGCGTGTCCTGATACAGCCTGCGCACAAAGCGCAAACGATCTTTAAGACGCTCATTTTCCTGCTGTACAAAGCGGATGGATTCTGCGTTTTGCATCTGAACATAGCCGCACAGTGCGCCCGCGATAAAGTAGACGATAAAAGCCAACCAGTTGGCGGGATCGTAGAAAAGCAGCAGCGGCGTTGTCCCCTGCTGCAGGTACCCCAGCATCAGGGAAAGCGAGGCCAGCAGCGCCGCCAGCACGCCTGCATTCAGGCCGTACATCGTGCCCACCAGCACGATGAATGCCAGCCGAAAATCGACCATGCGGAACTGCGCCTGTGTAGCGGTCATCTGCACAAGCAGTTCCGTCACCAGCCAGGCCGCTGCAATTTCTGCCGCAGCCAAAAGCCTGCGGCGGGTGCGCAAGGTATTCCATATCCGCCCGAGCAGGTCCCGTTTCGGGGCGCGTGCCTCCTTCCAGCGTCCGTACAGCTCCGGCATGTCATCCAAAAGAGCATACCGGGGGAACCACCCATAACGCTTGCGCAGCAAGCCGTCATCGGCCGGGTAATACATCGGGGAATCCTGCCCATAACTGACCTGCAGGCCGGGGCAAAGCTGCTGCAATTTTTCGCCCAGATGGCTGTAGTTCACATCGAACACCACGGGCACGGTAAACTCCTCCCATTCGGGAGTCCAAGCGTCATAAATACGGGGCACCAGCTCTGCCAGATCCTCGCTGCAGAGGGCATACAGCGGGCTTTGTGCCTGTTCATCAAAGCAAAGCTTGCCTGCCTCCATCTGTTCAAACAGCGGTGCAAAGCCCTGTCCGCCGCCTGCACCGTCCGTTCCGTAGAGATACGGCATGTGCAGCACTTTGACCTGCACCTGACTGGTCATTGCGTAGTGACGGCAAAGCTCCTCCGCAGCTTTGGCCATGATGGTCTTGCCCGTCTCGGGGGTAACGACACTTTCCGGCCCGGCCAGATACAGTATGCGAACCGGGCGCTCACGGTTGATCTGCAGCACATGGCGCAGCCGTTCCAGTTCACCGGCCTGCTCATTGTGAGGGATCAGGTACTGCGAAAAATACACGATGCAGTCAAACTCGTAGGTATCCGTCAGCTGCGACAGCAGTCTCTTGTTGTCCAGCGCAATCGCCTTTAAATGGGGGTCCTGCGCCTTTTCATATCCTGCAATCAGGACATGATCCTGCGGAAAGGCCGCCTCGATCCACGCCTTTGTAACACAGCTTGTATTGCCTGTCAATAATACTTCCACAACCGTTTTTCCCCTCGCGTATAACTATCGGCATTCGTCCTGTCTGCCGCAGAATCTCTGTATATTCAAGGTTGTATTTATGTTATAATATCACTTTTCTATTGTGATTTCAATATTCGCATCGTGAAGAAGTGTATATATTTTGCTCTTTATATTTACTGTATCCATCAATATCAAAAAAGCCTGAAAGAACTGTCTTTGCTCTTATTATAAAAGGTAACCGGAACGAATGCAACGGGTAGAAATCCTTGCGTGTTCAACTGTGCCCCCATTAAAAGTCTTTTCCTCAGCGCACGATGTGCGCCCCCTGCCTGATGCAATAACATTTCTCCGGAAATCTTACAAAAAAACAGGCGCCGCAAGCCTGCCCTGCTGCGCCTGTTTTTACATTCTACTGCATTGCTGCCGCAAACTTACGCTTTACCGCGCTCTTGTCGCTGCTTCTCCCTCGGCATAGTCAAACAGGCCGTCGTTCTTTTCTTCCATGGCCTTGATCATGTGGTAGGTGTACTCGTTATACGGCGTGGGGATGCCAAGCTCCTGCCCCATGCGGATGAGCGCACCGGAGAACATCTCGATTTCGGTGTGGCGGTGGGCGTCCAGATCCTGCAGAGTCGAGTACCGCGCGGTCGGCTTTACAAGGCTGCCGTAGCTGACGGCGCTGTCCACCAGACTCAGGTCAATGCCTTTTGCGGCGGCGATGGCCTCCAGTTCGCGGCGCAAGCCGTCACTGATGGCCTGCATATGGACGCTGTCACGGTAGCAGCCGACACCTGCGCCCAAAATTGCCTGCGGCAGGTTGTTGCAGACATTCAGCCGGAACTTGCTCCAGATCTCCTCGCGGATATGCGCTGTGGTCTGGTAGTGCAGCCCCGTGCCGTCAAACAGGTCGGCTACAGCCTGCACGCGGGGGCTGTCAAAGGGCGGCTGCGGCTCGCCGTAAATGATCCCGATCGTTGTGTCCGGGTCAAAAAAGACGCCATCCTCGGTGCGGTGGGATGCCACTTTAATAAGCGCGGGCAACACATGAGTGTCGCCAACCGCTGCCCCGATGATCTCCTCACTGTCAACGCCGTTCATCAGGCTCATGACGGTGGTATTTTCGCCCACAATCGCGCGGATGTCATCCAGCGCCCCGCGCAGGGCACCGTATTTCAGCGCAACGATGAGCAGGTCTGCGCCGTGGGCCTGCGCAGGGTTCAGTACCTGCGGGCGGTAGGTCTTACCGTTGATCGTACACCCGGCGCGGCGCAGCCGGTCGGCGCGTGTACCCTCGGCCACAACGCTGACCGTCACCCCCGGCTTGTCGGTCAGCCCCCACAGCAGATAGGAGCCAACAGCACCGGCTCCCAGAATCGCAACAGAACAAATTTTCATACTTACCCTCTCCCCTGTTTTTACGGCTTGATGATGCGGATCAGCGTTTTATCCAGCTGCAGCGTACAGTGCCACGGATTCAGGATGATACCCTGAATTTCCTCCGCAGCCAGCGCGGCGTCAAACAGGCTGTTTATGTCAGCCCAGAATGTGGATTTCACGGCATCAGGGCTTTTCATCTGCTCGTCAAACGAGGTGAAGGCATACCACCAGTGCCCGCCGTCGGCGGTCTGCACAATTTTGGGGCGCAGCGCGGCGGACGCGCCGGGCGTTGTCTCCACGGCGGCGATCCACTGCCCGCCGGCCTGCATGGCACGGCGCACAACGGTCAAAGTATGGGCAAGCTGCTCCTGCGTGGGGGCCTGCTGCAGGCCCTGCACGGCGTCCTCAAGCGCCTGATTGAGCCGCCGTTTCTCATCTTCTTGCATCTTCATGGAAATTCCTCGTTATTCATGGTGTATAGGGCTATTATACGGCTTTTGCATCTAGACTCTGTGTCAATTTCACTCGGCGTTGAATACATATTTATCCAGACGGTCGAAGGCTTCTTTTACGCGGCTCAGCGGCAGCGCCAGATTCATGCGGATGGCGCAGGGGCCGTGGAACATCCGCCCGTCCTGCCATGCTACGCCCACATCCCAGCCGGCTTTTTCCAGCTCGTCGATGGTTTTGCCGTGCTTATCGCACCATTGGGTGCAATCCAAAAACAGCATGTAGGTGCCCTGCGGCCTGCTGACCTCAACGCCCTCAAAATGCGTGCGGATGTACTCGCAGGCATAGTCCACATTGCCGGTGATCACCTGCCGCAGCTCGTCCACCCATTCATAGCCCTCCGGCTTGTAGGCGCCGATCAGGGCATGCATCGACAGTACATTCATATCGTTATAATGCGGCTTGGAGCTTTTGGCAACAACGCGGTCGCGCAGATACTTATTGTAAATAATGTGATAGCTGCCTACCAGACCGGCCAGATTGAAGGTCTTGCTGGGCGCGTATACCGCCACGGTGTTCTGGCGTGCCCAGTCGGAGACGGACTGTGTCGGAATGTGCTTGTACCCCTTCAAAATGATGTCAGACCAGATCTCGTCAGAGATGACGATGCAGTCGTTGGCCTTGTAGACCTCCATCGCCTTCTCCAGCTCCCACCTTTCCCAGACGCGGCCGCAGGGGTTGTGCGGGCTGCAGAATACGGCCACATGGATTTTCTCAGCCTTCAACTTGGCGTCCATATCCTCATAGTCCATCCGCCAGATGCCGTTTTCGTCCTTTTTCAAAGGGCTGTGGACGATCTTGTAGCCGTTGTTGTTGATGCTCATCGTAAAGCCGATGTAGGTGGGGCTGTGGAGCAGTACGCCGTCACCGGGGCCCGCAAACGCAGTCAGCGCCGAGATAACGCCGCCCAGAACACCGTTCTCGTAGCCGATTGCTTCTTTGGTCAGGCCGGTCACACCGTTGCGGGTCGCCTGCCACTGTATGATCGAATCGTAATACTCGTCCGTTGCCTGAAAGTAGCCGAAGGCCGGGTGCTTGGCTCTCTCGATAATGGCCTCCGGGATGGTGGGCACGGTGGGAAAGTTCATGTCCGCGACCCACATGGGGATGATGTCAAAGCCGTCCTTGGGCAGGTCCGGGGCAAAGCCTGTGCCGAGACCGTCAACGGCAATGGCATCCTTGCCGTGGCGATCCATGATGGATGTAAAATCGTACTTCATAGTCCTTCCTTCTTTCTGGCTTGCTCTATTCCGGGGGCCGGGCTCCGCGCCCCTTACTTCTATAAACAGTATACCGAGACATCCACGGACATGCAAGGGTATCTTTCGGCGCACTTTGCTATAGAAGCCGTTTGAACGGCTTTGAAACTTACTTTAAAGTGTTAAGTATTGAACCGCCTAAAATTGACAGCCGCGCGGTTCGGTGGTAGAATCGAACTATAAAGGCAGCTCTTTACCGCCGCCATACAAGGAGGGTTATTCTGATGGAGTTTACACAGGTCATTGAAAACCGCTATTCCTGCAAAAATTTTAGTGCGCGCCAGCTTGCGCCCGCACAGCTGGACGCGATTCTCGCGGCCGGTCGGGTCGCGCCGACCGCCAAAAATCTGCAGGAGCAGCGCATTTATGTCATCCAGTCTGCACAGGGGCTGGCCAAGATCGACGCTGCCACGCCTTGCCGTTACGGCGCACCGACCTGCCTTGTGGTAGCCTTTGACCGCAGCAATGTTTTTACATATCCCGGCGGCAAGCGGGACTCCGGCGTGGAGGATGCATCCATTGTAGCAACGCACCTGATGCTGGCCGCCGCCAACGCCGGTGTGGACAGCTGCTGGCTGAACTTTTTTGACCCCGACAAGCTGGCACAGGCACTTGGACTGCCCGAAAACGAGGAGATCCTCATGATCCTTGATCTGGGCTTTGCCGCCGAGGGTGTCACGCCGCTGCCGAACCACAGCGCCCGCAAGCCGCTGACCGAGACGGTCCGGTATCTGTAACCCCCACCATTTATATCCGCATTTAGCGAAGCTGCATCTATTCCGACCCACACCCTGACAAAGGAGTATCCCCCATGAAAATCGCAGTCACTTACGACAACGGACAGATCTTCCAGCACTTTGGCCACAGCGCACAGTTCAAGCTGTATGAGGTTTCCGGCGGTATGATCCTCAACACAGCTGTGGTCGATACCAACGGCAGCGGCCACGGTGCGCTGGCTGGATTTTTAAAGCAAAACGGCGTTGACACACTGATCTGCGGCGGCATTGGCGGCGGCGCGCAGGCCGCCCTGACGCAGGCTGGCATCCGCTTTTACGGCGGTGTCAGCGGCGCTGCTGATGCAGCCGTGCTGGCCTTGCTGGCAGGCAAGCTTGGCTATAACCCCGATGTGCGCTGCACCCACCACGATGAAGCGCACGCTGAGGGCAGCCACACCTGCGGCAGCCATGGCTGCGGAAACCACAGCTGCCACTGATGGACTCCCACCCTGCACAGCTCCCCTGCAAAGGGGCTGAAGGCTTTGCTCTGAGCAGTCTATCCCCTTTTGTAAAAAGCGTGAAAAAATATCTCCCCTTTTCTTGACAACACATCACATCTGTGTTATACTTCTCACGATTTTGAAAGACGAATCGAGTTTGTAAGAGTTTTTCAAAGCAATTTACCTACGGACCGCCCAACAGGGGCGGGGCGAACGATTGCAAAAGCTTCGTTGTGCCCCATGGCCATACGGACAGCCGGGTCCACTGCCGATCGGCAACGCAGGTTGCCTTATTGATTGAGTTAGAAGCTCAAATTTTATAAGTTGGTTCCTTTACAACCATGAAATTGCACGGGTATCGTGCAGACTTGTGAAACGGTCAATAAGAGTAGTAAAAGTGTAATTGCTATATAGACTCTGACACGCTCAGCCTTTTTGAATCATACGGTAAAAATGCTCTCTCGGTGCAAGACCGGGGGTATTTCTGCCTGTGCAAAAAATGCTGAATTTTAGCGCAAGCCTGTACATCTGTGCAGGGCTTGCGCTTTTTGTTTGTAAAGGAACTGCGGACGGAGGGAAAAATGAACGGAGATCCGAAGCGTTCCCGTCTGGATCAGCGCCGCGCGCCGATCCACGAGGCACTGGAAACGTTCCGAAAAATGCGCGTTGTCCCCTTTGATGTGCCCGGGCACAAACGCGGCCGCGGCAACCCCGAGCTGACCGCCTTTCTGGGTGAGCAGTGTGTTGGGGTGGATGTCAACAGCATGAAGCCGCTGGATAACCTCTGCCACCCGGTATCGGTCATCCGGGAGGCCGAGGAACTGGCCGCCGAGGCGTTCGGTGCGGCGAATGCCTTTTTGATGGTTGGCGGCACGACCAGCTCTGTGCAGAGCATGGTGCTGACCGCCTGCAAGCGCGGCGATGAAATCATTCTGCCCCGCAATGTCCACCGCAGCGTGCTGAACGCGCTGGTGCTGTGCGGTGCCGTGCCGGTCTATGTCAACCCCGAGGTCGATACCCAACTGGGCATCAGCCTTGGCATGAAGCGTGAGCAGGTGGCGAAAGCGATTGCCGAGCATCCCAATGCTGTGGCGGTGCTGGTCAACAACCCCACCTACTACGGCATCTGCAGCGATCTGCGCGCCATTGTGCGGATGGCGCATGACGCCGGTATGCTCTGCCTTGCCGATGAAGCGCACGGCACCCACTTCTACTTCGGCGGCGGGCTGCCCGTCTCCGCCATGGCGGCGGGCGCCGATATGGCCGCCGTCTCGATGCACAAGAGCGGCGGCAGCCTGACCCAGTCCAGCCTGCTGCTGACCGGTCCCAATGTCCATGCGGGCTATGTGCGGCAGATCATTAACCTGACCCAGACGACCTCCGGCAGCTATCTTCTGATGTCGAGTCTTGACATTTCCCGCCGCAATCTGGCACTGCGGGGTCGGCAGGTGTTCCATCAGGTGGCCGACATGGCCGAGTACGCGCGCGAGGAGATCAACGCCGTGGGCGGGTACTATGCCTTCGGCAAGGAGCTTTGCAACGGCAACTCTGTTTTTGACTTTGATACGACAAAATTGAGCGTTCACACGCTCGACATCGGCCTTGCGGGCATTGAGGTGTACGACATTCTGCGCGATGAATACGACATCCAGATCGAGTTCGGCGACATCGGCAACATTCTGGCCTACGTCGGCTCCAGCTCCAGCGCCACCTATTTTCCGTCTCGGGTAATGCTGAGCGACACCGAGAGCCACAGCATCGCCCTGAAAGTCCTGCCTGCGCCCCATTTTGCCGACGGCGAGAAATTCGCTGTCCAGCAGGGGGCCGGTATGGCCGTGGCAAAGACTACCGACGCCGAGGAGGCAGCCAGCGTGGTCTTCCTCAAGTGGCTGACCCAGCCGGAGAATAATATTGCCTTTGCGGTAGGCTCCGGCTATCTGCCCGTGACCCACGCCGCCAATGAGATGGACGCCATCCGCAGCAGCGGCCTCATCCTGACCGGAAACATGGAGAACATCCTGACGCAGGCCGTCGATACCGTGAACAGCAGCGAGATGTACACGCCCCGCGCCTTTGAGGGCGGCACCAAGGCCCGCGACACCCTGACCTACAGCATGAGCGACCTTGCGGAGGCCGACCGTGCCATCGTCGTCGCGCGCATCGCCGCAGGCGAGAGCGCGGCCGACGCCGAGGCGGAGTTTATGACCGATGAGTATTTCGAGGCATGGTATCAGAGCCTCTGCGATGCCCTGCGCCAGTACGAGGGCTGAGACGGCACAAAGACGAGTCAAAGAAGGGAGAGACCATGAAGCTTCTGATGCGAGATGAAGCAAAAGGAAAAGAACACACCATCTTTGTCACCATCTTTGCGGCGCTGATGGTCATGCTGGTCATCATGGTCATGCTGATGGCCTCGGCCATTGGGGTCAGCGGCGTCACCCTCCGACTGGATGAGAACGCGGTGGACATCCTCGACAAGCAGGTGGAGAACCGTGCCCGGTACATTGAGACCCAGCTCCAGCAGGCACAGGACCTGACGGAGCTTTCGAGCTTTATCAACGATAAGGCTCGGCAGATGCTGGACGAGGGGACGATCTCTCTCGATACGCTGGATTCTACCGGCGGCGAGAGCCTGCCCCTGCTGGAAGCGGCCGCTCCGAGGCTGCTCAAGGCGCTCCGCGCCAAGCAGGTCAGCGGCGTCTTCCTCATCCTGAACACCCACGACTTTACAGACCGCACCTCCGGCGACCGGCTGCCCTGCGTCTATCTGCGGGACCTCGACCCGGAAGCCGCCTCCTCGGCGGACAACTCCGACGTGATGTTCGAGCGCGCTCCGGCAGAGCTGGTGCAGGCCTTCGGCATCACTACGGACAAGGCGTGGACGCCTGCGCAGCAGTATCTGGATGGGGAAGAGGATGCCTTTTATGTCCGGCCCTTCCAAGCTGCCTATGAGAGCGGGGAGCAGATCGGAGCTGCGGCGGATTATGGCCGCTGGACGACCCTGCCCTATACGCTGCTGGGCGATGACCGGGAGGCCATCGCCTACGCGCAGCCTCTGATTTTGGACGACGGCACGGT
>OFME01000595.1_pt1 | contig 26510 bp, 19 predicted proteins | sample 1541381 | NCBI WGS metagenome assembly OFME01 (sample SAMN04209243, study PRJEB22552) | human gut metagenome | biome: gut; material: feces | host: Homo sapiens | place: USA: Oklahoma
CTTACTTCGGAAAGCTTATCCTCATAAAAGCGGTATTCGCTGTGTGCTCTGCCGTTTGACTGCATATAAGCATATGTTTTTTTGATTGCGGATTTAACGCTGAAATAAAATGTGCCCGCAAATGCGGCCGCCAAAATCAGCCCCAAAATTATGCTTGCCGCGCCGATTTTGTGCACCCATGCGGCGGTGAAAAGCACAATCAGCACTGCCATTATCACTATGGCGATTATGAAAGGCTTTGATCTTGAAAGCACTTTTCTGTTCATTCTTTCAAGCACTTCGGGCGTGTAATCCGTTTTTGCCGTGTAAAGTGGTTCCATATTCTCACCTTAAATTATTCGGGATATTTTAAATCCTCTTTTTTCCAATCCTTGATAATTTCAAGAAATGCCTTTGCCTCTTCTTTTGCAAGGGCAAGGTTATGGTCTGTGCAGTTGCCGCATTCTTTCATTGTGGCGCCGGGAATAACGCCCCAATAATCGGCTATGAATTGGAATGCCTCTTTGATAAGGTTAATCGAATAGCCATCTGAAAGGGAGCGGGTAAGGAAATAAAATCCCGTGCGGCAGCCCATCGGGCCGAAATAAATAATATTGTCGCCGAATTCCGTGTTGCGCACATAGGTGGCAAAAAGGTGCTCGATTGTGTGCATGGCGGCGTTGCTCATAACCGGTTCTCTGTTTGGCTCTCTCATTCTGATATCGTAGGTGGTTATATCGTCGTCAATTCTGCTGATATAAATGCCCTTTGTTAATTTGTTGTGGTCGATTTGAAAGCTTGGAATTGTTTTCATAATAAATGCCTTTCTGCCCGAGTGTGTTTTCGCGCCGCCGCGGGCACACGGCGCGTTATTGAAACGGGAGGCTTTATTTAACTTCCGTTCCCGTTAAAAACGATAAATTGCCCGTAATATCCTTTCCGCAAAGGCCAAGCTCGAATTTTTTAATCATATCAAGCGCGTCTTTTTTTGAAAGCTCGTATAAATCAAAAAAGCTTTGCCTGCTCTCCTTGCCGGAAAAGGGTGATTTCCATGGCCTGTTATTTATATTAACACATTTGAAATCGTTTTCCAAGTCGTCGTTTCTGATAAATGATGAAATTTTAAAATTATTCGTAAAAGGTGCGGCAAGCTTTTCCGCTTTTGAAAAAAACGCCGCCTTTTTTCCGTTTGCGTCCGTTAAAAGGCGCTCGGCGTTTTTAGTGTCCTCAATCGCAAATTCCGCGTCACGCGCGGTGATTTGCGGCGGCGCAAAGGCGGCAGAGGCGGCCTCAAGCATTTTGCCTATTTCTTGCTTTTCCGTTTGTTTGAAATTAAAGGTTTGCGAAGCGTCAAAGCCGCGCGGCGATTCAATGCCCGCTTTCCTTTGTAGCAGCACGGAATCAAGCGCAAATTCAATCATATTGTGCGCCGAATTCGGGTTCAGCTTAGGGTGCTTGTCCGTCAGTCTGTTTTGCAGGTAATAGATATACGGGTGGCAATTTCTGTCTGCCGCGTAATGCAAAATAAAGCCGTAAGCATAGCTTTTTGCGATATCCGGCTCAGTACTTACTTTTATATAATCGGCAAAGCGGTCAAGAATATCGCCGAACTTTGCACGGTGCATCGCAGAGCCTGCGGCGCGAAGCGGCTTTCCCTTTTGCCAGGGAAACGTTCGGTGAAAAAAGAAAATGTCCGGCCCCTGAGAGCCTATATACACTGCATTTTCGCATAGCTTAAATCCGCTTTCTGCGGCAATGCGGTGCAAATTGCTCATTTCTTCGCTTGCTAAAATATAATGAGTGCAAAATGCCGGCATTATTTCATCTCCTCAATCAGCTTTTCCATATCCGGCGGGAAATCACATTCAAGCGTGATTTTCTTTCCTTTTACGGGGTGGGTAAAACAAATTGCCTTGCAGTGCAAAGCCTGCCTCGCGATATCGGCGCGTGAACCGCCGTATAAATCATCGCCCGCCAATGGGTGACCTATATTTGAAAAATGCACTCTGATTTGATGGGTGCGCCCCGTTTCAAGATTTATTTTAAGCAGCGTGTATTTGCCGTTTGTTTTTATGCTTTCGTAGTGCGTTATCGCAGAATCGCCGTCCTCAAAAACGCCGCGTTTTATAATGCTGTCGCCAAGGCGGCGAATAGGTGCGTCTATTGTGCCTTTTCCCGCTGTTTCGCCGCACACAACGGCGTAATAATCCTTTTTTATTTTGCCTGCAAGCTTTGCCGCGGCAAGCTCGTTTTTTGCCGTCAGCACTATTCCGCTTGTGTCCCTATCCAGCCTGAAAACGGCGCGAAAGGCCGAATCACGCTTGCCTTTCATATAGTTTGCAACGGCGTTTGAAAGTGTGTCGCCCCTATGGTTGCGGCTTTCGTGCACAGGCATGGCGGCAGGCTTGTTAAGCGCCAAAACATCCTCGTCCTCATAAATAATATCAAGCGGCAAATCGGCCGGTTTTGGCATTGTGCCCTCGCTTTTTATGCATATGGTAAGCTCGTCGCCGCACTCGATTTTTTCAATGGCTTTTGCAAAAACACCGTTTTTCGTTATTCCGTTTTCGGTTTGCTTTAATTTTGTAAGCAGGGCAGAGGAAACCCCGAAACCCCGCAGATAATCGCGGATTTGCATGCCCGCGCTTTTTTCATCTATATTAAAAGTTATAATTCGCATAATAAAATTATACATCATTTTAAATTTAAAGCAATACCCGTTGAAATCATAATTGTTTTATGCTATAATTTTTGATAAATTATTCAGTTGCAGATGACGGAAAGCACGCAAAATTGTCCTGACCGAAAGAGCAGCTTATTATTGCGATTATGCTTAATTTGCCGCGCTTTTGCGCGGCTTTTTTGTTGCCTGTAATTATTAAGAGGGAGAGATGTTTTTTTGGAAACTCGTGTTGCCGTTATCGGCATTATTGTGGAGGATAAAAGCAGCGTTGCCGCGCTGAACGAAACCCTTTCGCAATTCGGCGATTACATAATCGGCAGAATGGGCGTGCCTTATCACAAAAAGAATATCAGCGTTATTTCGATAGCGGTTGACGCTCCGCAGAATGTTATAAACGATTTGGGCGGCAAAATCGGCAGGCTTTCGGGCGTTTATGCGAAAACGGCTTACGGCAATGTGTGATTTGCTGCTTCAAAAGCTTAAAAGCGGCGAGGAGCTTTCGCAGGGCGAATATCTTTATTTGATAAAGCACCGCACCGAGTGTGCCGAAAGTTTTTGTAAAGCCGCCGCCGAGGTTAGAAATAAGATTTACGGCAGGCGGGTTTACATTCGCGGGCTTATAGAATTTACGAATTATTGCAAAAACGATTGCTTTTATTGCGGCATAAGGCGCGGCAATTCAAATGCAGAAAGATACCGCCTTTTGCCGGAAGAAATTTTGACCTGCGCCGAAAACGGCTATGCGCTCGGCTTTCGCACCTTTGTGCTTCAGGGCGGGGAGGATTCTTATTATTCGGATGCTTTGCTTTGCGATATCGTGGCGCAAATCAAAGCAAAATACCCGGATTGCGCCGTAACGCTTTCCGTTGGCGAACGCAGCTTTGAAAGCTATAAAAAGCTGCGCCTTGCGGGTGCGGACAGATATTTGCTTCGCCACGAAACAGCCGATAAAAGCCATTATGAAATGCTGCACCCGCCGCAGATGAGCTTTGATAACCGCGTTAAATGCCTTTATGATTTGAAATCACTCGGCTATCAGGTGGGCGCGGGCTTTATGGTGGGCTCACCGTTTCAAACGGAGGATATGCTTGCAAAGGAATTGATTTTTCTGCGAAAGCTTCGCCCCGATATGGTGGGCATTGGGCCGTTTGTGCCGCATAAGGACACACCCTTTGCCGATATGCCTCAGGGCACGGCGGAATTGACTTTATTTATGCTTTCGCTTATAAGGCTCACACTGCCTTATGTGCTGCTGCCCGCCACCACGGCGCTCGGCACAATAGACCCACTCGGCAGAGAAAAGGGCATAAATGCCGGGGCAAATGTGCTTATGCCGAATCTTTCGCCGCGCGGCGTAAGAAAAAAATATATGCTTTATGATAACAAAATCTGCACCGGCGATGAGGCGGCGCAGTGCATTGAATGTTTAAAACGCAGAATCGAAACCACGGGTTGCAAAATCATCACCTCAAGGGGCGATGTTCAAAAGCCGCAGGCAAACGGTTAGGCAGAAAGAGGGAAAAATGACAGAATATAATCCTAAATCATTAAAGGCGGAGGAATTTATTAACGACGCCGAAATCAGAGCAACTCTTGCTTATGCCGATGAGCATAAGAACGATTTGGAGCTTGTTGATAAAATCATCGAAAAGGCAAAGCTCAAAAAAGGGCTTACCCACAGGGAGGCAAGCGTTCTGCTTGCGTGCGACGATAAAGAAAAAATCGCAGAGATTTATGACCTTGCCGAGCAAATCAAAAAGGATTTTTACGGCAACAGAATTGTTATGTTTGCGCCGCTTTATCTTTCAAATTATTGTGTAAACGGCTGCCTTTATTGCCCATATCACCAAAAAAACAAGCATATCGCCAGAAAAAAGCTCACTCAGGATGAGGTTGAAAAGGAAGTTATCGCGCTTCAGGATATGGGGCACAAGCGCCTTGCAATCGAAGCGGGCGAGGACCCTGTCAACAACCCCATCGAATATATCCTTGATTGCATTAAAACGATTTATTCGGTTAAGCATAAAAACGGCGCTATCCGCCGTGTGAATGTTAATATTGCCGCCACCACAGTTGAAAACTACAGAAAGCTTAAAGAAGCCGGAATCGGCACATATATTCTTTTCCAGGAAACATATCATAAAGAAAGCTATGAATATCTGCACCCAACGGGCCCCAAGCATAATTACGCTTATCACACCGAGGCTATGGACCGCGCAATGGAGGGCGGCATAGACGATGTGGGCATCGGCGTGCTTTTCGGGCTTGATAAATACCGCTATGAATTTGCGGGGCTTCTTATGCATGCTGAGCATTTGGAGGCCGTGCACGGAGTAGGCCCTCACACAATCAGCGTGCCGCGCGTTAAGCCTGCGGATGATATTGATCCCGATGATTTTGATAATTCGCTCAGCGATGAAATGTTTTGCAAAATTGCGGCATGCATCAGAATTGCCGTGCCTTACACGGGCATGATAATTTCCACCCGTGAAAGTCCCAAGGTGCGCGAGGAGATTATTCGCCTCGGTGTAAGCCAAATCAGCGGCGGCTCAAGAACCTCCGTGGGCGGTTATTGTGAAGAGGAAAGGCCGCATGATACCGAGCAGTTTGATGTTTCTGATAACCGCACGCTTGATGAAGTTGTCAATTGGCTTATGACGGCGGGGTATATCCCGTCATTCTGCACAGCCTGCTATCGCGAGGGCAGAACCGGCGACAGATTTATGAGCCTTTGCAAATCGGGCCAAATTCAAAACTGCTGCCATCCGAATGCGCTCATGACCCTTAAAGAATTTTTGATGGATTACGCAAGCGAGGATACCCGTAAAAAGGGTGAGGCGCTTATTGAAAAAGAAATTGATAATATCGGAAGTGAAAAGGTTAAGCAAATCGTGCGCGAACGCCTTGTTAAAATCGAAAACGGCGAGCGCGATTTCAGATTTTGATTACGGCTCTTATTTGCCGCGATTTGATGCTTTTTATTCAAGATTTTGCAAGAAAGGAAACGGATTATGGGCTTGAATGATACTCCCTCGGGCGAAAGAACGCATATCGGCTTTTTCGGCGTGCGAAATGCAGGCAAAAGCAGCCTCGTAAACGCCGTTACGGGGCAGGATATCTCCGTGGTAAGCGATGTTAAGGGCACAACAACGGACGCCGTTAAAAAGGCTATGGAGCTGCTGCCACTCGGCCCTGTTGAAATTATCGATACTCCGGGCATGGATGATTGCGGCGCGCTCGGTGAAAAGCGTGTTGCCGCGGCGGAAAAGGTTTTGCGCCGTTGTGATATAGCTGTGCTTGTAACCGTTGCGGGCGCGCCACGCTCCGAGGCGGAAACGGATTTGATTTCGCTTTTCGGGCAAAAGAAAATTCCCTTTGTGATTGCGGCGAATAAGGTGGATTTGCTTGCCGCCGTTCCCGAAAACGAAGATAATATTGTTTATGTAAGCGCGCGTGAAAAGGCTGGTATAGAGGCGCTCAAAAATAAAATCGGCTCGCTTTCCGGAAATGAACCGAAAAGAAAGCTTGCAGCGGATTTGGTTTTGCCCGGCGATTTTGCCGTGCTTGTTACACCGATTGATTCCGCCGCGCCAAAGGGCAGAATGATATTGCCTCAGCAGCAGGTGATCAGGGATGTTATCGATGCCGGCGCCGTCGCAATCGTTGTGCGTGAAACAGAGCTTGAAGCCGCACTTACCGATCTCGGCAAAAAGCCCGCAATCGTTATTACGGATTCGCAGGCTTTCGGCGTTGTAAACAAAATTGTGCCGCCCGATATTCCGCTCACCTCGTTTTCGATTTTGATGGCAAGGTATAAGGGCTTTTTGGGCACGGCGCTTAAAGGTGCGGCCGTTATCTCAACCCTTAAAGACGGCGATAAGGTGCTTATCAGCGAGGGCTGCACGCATCATAGGCAATGCGATGATATCGGCACGGTTAAATTGCCGCGCTGGCTCGAAAAATTCACCGGTGCAAAGCTTGAATACGAATGGAGCAGCGGCGGCGGCTTCCCGGCAAAGCTCGGCGAATATAAGCTTGTTATTCATTGCGGAGGCTGCATGCTCAATCAAAAAGAGCTTGAATACAGAATGAATCTCGCAATCGAGCAAGGCGTGCCGTTTACGAATTACGGCACGGCAATCGCATATATGAACGGAATTTTGAAGCGCAGTGTCGCTCCGCTCCCTGATGCGGATTTTTAGGCAGATAAAATAACAAAACCCCGAGGCGATGAACCTCGGGGTTATTTTTGTGCGCTTATTTTTCAAACGAAACAATAATTCCGCCGTTTGAAGCGTAAAGCGAATTTAAGCCGCTGGCTTTTAAAACGATTATGTCATCTGCGGCATATCCCGTCACGCTTTCAAGCGTTGATTTAATGCTCTCTGCCTTTTCTTGGCAGCAAACATGGCTGATAATGCATTTTTTGCCTGCCAAATCGCAGCCTTCCGTGTCCTTGGCAATAAGATTTGCAAGCTTGGTGAGCGCGCGCTTTTGGGTTAAATCCTTGCCGGCAACGGAAATGTTGCCCTCGCCGGTGCGGCGGCAAATCAGTTTAACGCGAAGCGCCTCTATCACATTTGCGGCAAGATTGAAAAGCCTGCCGTTGCCCTTTAATGCATCAAGGCTTTCAAGGCAAAAATATAGTCCGCAGCCGTTTTTGCAATAATCCTCAACAGCCGAAACAACCTCCTCAAACGGCATGCCGCCGTCTGCAAGCGATTTGATTTTATGCGCCATCAGCGTTTCAATTCCGGAGGTGGCAAGCGAGTTGAAAACATGGATTTTTTTGCCGTTTTCATTATCTTCTTTGTAGATCTCCACACCCTGAACGGCGCTGTTGTAGCTGCCGCTGAGCTTATCGGTGATGGTTAAGATATAGACTTCGTCAAATTCACCCTCGCACGCCTTTGCAAACGCTTCGGGGGAGGGGCAGGCGGATTTTGCAAGCTCGCTGCTTGCCGTCATTCTGCCGATAAAATCATCTTGGTTGAAATCGGCATTGTCCATAACAATATAATCGCCGATTTGCAGGGTAAGCGGAACCGCTTCAAAATTGCTCCATGCTTTCATATCCTCGGATATATCGCAGCAGGAATCAACAACTATTTTATAAGCCATAATAAAAGTCCTTTTCAGGTAATAATTTCAATTTATTATAACCAAAAGGTGGTAATGTGTCAATCAATTTAAAAATCGTTTGCAATTTGTTTAAGAAAGATTTGCGATTTTCTTTGCATAGGCGATTTGTGTGTCAACGGATTCGCTGCTCGGCCCGCCCGCAACTTTTCTGTCTGCAACGCATTTTTCAAGGTTTATCGCCGTGTAAACCTCATCGTCAAACAAATCGCAAACCTTTCTGTATTCTTCAAGCGGCAGGGTTTCAAGCGTTAAGCCTTTGTCTATGCAAAGTGCCACAAGCTCGCCCGTTGCCTTGTAAGCATCTCTGAACGGCAGCCCCTTACCGACGAGATAATCTGCGCAGTCGGTTGCATTTATAAAGCCCTTTGCCGCGGCGGCACGCATATTGTCTTTGAGCACGGTCATTGTGTCTATCATCGGTGTGAATGCGGTGAGACACATTTTAACGGTGTCAACGGCGTCAAATATTGCTTCTTTATCCTCCTGCATATCTTTATTGTATGCAAGTGCAATGCCCTTCATCACGGTGAGCAGGGTTGTTAAATCGCCGAAAACCCTTCCGCTTTTGCCTCGAACAAGCTCGGCTATGTCCGGATTTTTCTTTTGCGGCATAATGGATGAGCCTGTTGAAAAAGCATCGTCAAGCTCAACGAATTTAAATTCCCAGCTGCACCACATAATTATTTCTTCTGAAAATCTCGAAAGATGCACCATTATAAGCGAAAGCGCACTTGCAAGCTCAATGCAAAAATCACGGTCTGAAACGCCGTCAAGTGAGTTGAGGGTAATTCCGTCAAAGCCAAGCTCTGCGGCAACGGCTTCGCGATCAAGCGGATAGGTGGTGCCGGCAAGCGCGCCTGAGCCGAGCGGGCAGTTGTTCATTCTTTTTTCCGTGTCCTCAAGCCTGCCCAAGTCCCTGCAAAGCATTGCTGCATATGCCATGAGGTGGTGAGCAAATGTGATTGGCTGTGCGCGCTGTAAATGTGTGTAGCCCGGCATAATCGTGTGCTTGTTTTCCTCTGCCTTGTTGCAAATAACGCCGATAAGGCCGCGCACCTTTTCTTTGATTTCACCGATTTCTTTGCGCAGGGTAAGGCGAATGTCAAGCGCAACTTGGTCGTTTCTTGATCTTGCCGTGTGCAGCCTTTTGCCCGTTTGCCCAAGGCGTGCGGTTAATTCGCCCTCAATAAAGGTGTGGATATCCTCGGCTGTCATATCTATTTCAAGCTTTCCGCTTTTGATATCGCTCAAAATTTCCTGAAGCCCGGCGATAATCTTGTCGCTTTCGCTTTTTTCGATAATGCCCTGTGCGCCCAGCATTGCGGCATGCGCCATGCTGCCCTTTATGTCTTCCTCAAACATTCTGCTGTCAAAGCTTATTGAAGAGTTAAAATCGTTTGTTTCCTTTGCAAGCTCTTTTTTGAACCTGCCTTTCCAAAGCTGTGCCATATAAAATTCCTCGTATAATAAAATATAGGCGTGCCCCCGAAATCGAGGGCGCACCTTGGTTTAAAAGCTTTTGCTTATCAGTCGATGTTCCTGTTTTTATCAAGCAAAGCCTTAACTTTTGTGGAAAGGCCGAAAAGATTGATAAATCCTGTTGCGTCTGCCTGATTGTATGCGCCGCCGTCGTCGCCGAAGGAAGCAACATTTTCATCATAAAGAGTGTAGGGCGAGGTTACGCCGGCATTCATAACATTGCCTTTGTAAAGCTTCAGTTTAACATCGCCCGTAACGGTTTCCTGCGTCTTGTCAACAAATGCGTCAAGCGCCTCGCGAAGGGGGGAGAACCACATGCCGTTGTAAACAAGCTCGCCGTATTTTTGAGCGATAAGCTTCTTGTAGTGTGATGTGTCGCGGTCAAGCGTAATCATTTCAAGCAGCTCGTGAGCTTTGTAAAGGATTGTGCCGCCCGGTGTTTCATAAACGCCGCGGCTCTTCATGCCGACAAGCCTGTTTTCAACAATGTCAAGTAAGCCTATACCGTTTTTGCCGCCGAGGTCGTTAAGTGTTTCAACAATTTCAAGTGCGTCCGTATCCTTGCCGTCAATAGCGGTGGGAACGCCTTTTTCAAAATGAAGCGTGATGTAGGTTGGCTCTTCGGGAGCTTTTTCGGGCGCTACGCCAAGTTCGAGGAAGCCGTCTTTAAGATATTGAGGCTCGTTTGCCGGGTTTTCAAGGTCAAGACCTTCGTGGCTGAGGTGCCAAACATTCTTATCCTTTGAATAGTTTGTTTCGCGGTTGATTTTAAGCGGAATGTTGTGAGCCTCCGCATATTCGATTTCCTCTTCACGGGATTTTATGCTCCATTCACGCCATGGTGCAATGATTTGCATTTCGGGTGCAAGAGCCTTTAATGCAAGCTCAAACCTAACCTGGTCGTTGCCCTTGCCCGTGCAGCCGTGGCAAATTGCGTCTGCGCCCTCTTTGATTGCGATTTCCGCAAGCCCTTTTGCAATGCAGGGGCGTGCGTGTGATGTGCCGAGCAGATATTCTTCGTAGTCGGCGCCGGCTTTAAGGCAGGGCCAAATGTAGTTTTCAACATAATCTTTTTTAAGGTCAAGCACATAAAGCTTTGAAGCGCCCGTTGCGATTGCCTTTTCCTCAAGGCCGTCAAGCTCGGTGCCCTGGCCCACATCGCCGCTAACGGCGATAACCTCGCAGTTGTTGTAGTTTTCTTTGAGCCACGGGATGATGATTGATGTGTCAAGTCCGCCGCTGTATGCAAGCACAACCTTTTTAATTTCCTTAGCCATTTTTTTGTCCTCCGTATATAAAATGTGTGGTTTTTCAGCCTGTCGGAAATCGGCTTTTTTCGCCGTGTTTCCTGTAACTGTTCTCATTTTATATCACGAAAAAACGATAGTCAAGCGCTTTATTGCATATTTGTATAAATATACAAAAATGGCGTATAACCATTGCATAAAATGTATAAATTTGCACATCTGCATGGATGAAATAATCTCTCATGCCATATTTTAATGATAATACCTGCTTTCTTATGCTAATAATATTCACATGAGACTACAAGTGTTCAATTGTATTGTGAATAGAAAGCGTAAAACATGCAATAATGTGACGAATGTAAATTAAAACATCGTCAATATAATGTTGACACTTTATAAATATTGTGATAATATTATGGCGTATTTAATAATACTGTAAATGGGCGTAGTGAACCCATTTGCATAATTATGTAAATTTTTGAGCAAATCATGCGTTCTTTCCCAAGATGATTGGTCAGATTCATCGGCCGGATGATGCATGAAGAGTTCGCAATTTATATGAGGAGGAGAATTTATGAAAACAAACAAATTTACAAGATTGCTTGCAGTTTTGCTTTCGGTGCTGATGGTGGCTTCAAGCCTGCCGTTAGTTGCTAATGCCGGAGACACACAAACAGGCACAATTTCGCAATCCGAGTCTGTTCTTGTTTGCAACAAAGATCCGCAAAATCGTGTAAACACCACAAAGGGCTTTAATATCATTAACGACAGCGGCAAAGATAATGTTACCGTCGGCTTATGGAATTACAAGTTCAGCTCGCTTGAAAGTGTAAGCAGCGCAACGCTGACCGCAAGTCTTAAAGATTATGCGGCGATTAATGACAGTCAATCGCTTTCCGTTAAGTTTTATTACTTAAATCCCGCAGATCTCGGTTCGTATATTACCGTTTCCGGCGGAAAGAATTATACGGCTTCGTTCACAACCACAAAGTCCGATAATCAGGCTATGACCGTTTCGGATATTGAAAGCGAATTCGGTGTTTCGCAAAGCAATTTTATTAAAGAAATTCCGCATTCAACATCAAACGGAAATTATGACCTTGATGTTTCGGCAGCATTAAATACTGCTATTGCCAACAATTGGTCGGGCATTACCTTTATGGCAATGCAAAGCAGTGAGCATGTCGGCGGCGTGGTAAACGGCACAGACAACGGTTGGTCGGATCAGTGGTTCACACTCGGAAATATCAATTGGAGCCGCACCTCGGTTACAGCCGATGAAATGAAGGCTTTGCTTGATGAATATCAAAATATGATTGAAGGCTGCACACCGGACAGCTTCTATACAAACCTTAAAAATTCCTACAATGCTTGGATAAAGGCATACAGAACTTATATCTGCGTTGTTGCAGGCACTCTTGATGCCGACTCAAGCGATATGGGCACTCTTTATATAAATCTTAAAACCGAAATGGATAAGATGAAGTCTGCCGGCAAATGGTCGCTTGATAAAGTTAAATCCACCATGCAAACAAGCGTTGATCAATATTCTTCAGCGCAGCTTGTCGGCGGAGATGAAATGGCAAATGTTCTTTATTACGCAGGTATCAGAGGCCAAAAATCAAATCAAACGGATATTTATTCCGGCTACACTTGGCCCAGTTCAAGATATATCCGTGTAAGCGTGCAATACGGGCCCGCTGTTCTTCTTTATGACGGCACGGGCGACAATGTGGGCTTCCCGATTTCAATGTGCACATATAAAATCAGCGGCTCCGATAACAGTTCAAACCGTGCAAGAGCCCTTTGGACGACCAGCGAAGGCCTCGGCTTTAAGCACAGATGGCACGGCTGGACGAATAATGAAGGCTATCAGAATGTTGAAAGCAACAGCTATGTTGGTATTGAGGACGGAGATATGAATTCCGCTTCAGAACCAAACAGCTCTTGCCGTTATTCAACAACACTTTATTTTACGGGCGACAGATCTTCGTTTGATGACAGCTGCATGAAGGTTTACGATCAAGTCGGATTTAAAGGCCAATCGGCATTTGAAACCGGCCACTACGGCACATTCGATCTTAAATCCCCGATTTATGTTCTTAACTATGCAGCGTTGCTTGATGAAATCAAAAAGGTTGATTTCACAACCCTGCTTCAGTATCAATCAAGCCAAATTCAAACAATGCTCGGCAGACTTGATGAGGTTTCCTCTTATGATGTTGCAGGCCATGTAACAGGCAAGAATCTTGCAACGGAAACACAAGAGGTTGCATCTTTTATTGCAAATCAGTCACAGGGTATCAGGACGGCAACAACAGGTCTTTATTCAACAGATCAGTTTAAATATGATATAAAGGGCTATGTTGATGCGGCAACACTTTATGCTCAATATAAAGGTATATACGAAAATAATAATGCAGACGGCCAGTATAACGCAAGATTGTTTGCAAAATTTGTATATACTTATGAGCAAACCACAGAGCTTTTCGGCGATAAGTATGTTCTTAATGAAGAGCAGTCTCTTTCAACAACGGGCACCACTTATGCAGCGGCCCTTCAAGATGCCATCACAAAGTATCTTAAGCCCGCAACCGAAGTTGTGAATGATACTGAAATGAAAAAAATAATTCAGCAGTTTACTTTGCTTTCAAAGAATTATTATTCGGCAGAAACGTATAACGCTCTCGAAACTCAAATAAATGCCTGCCTTGATTATTATCCAAACAGAGATTATTTGCAGATTATCACCCTTGATAAATCAGATGAAAGCCAGGCGATTTATGATGCTGCGCTTGCAAAGCTTAAAACGGCATGGGCAGGTCTTCGCATCACGGCAGACACTAAGGTTGCCGTAAACGGCGGCAATAATTCGTATAATGACCTTATTGCTTATGCAAATGCGTTTGACGGCTCAAAGTATAAAGACTTTGATGTTGCAACGTCTTATGTTGCAAAAGCAACAGAGTTTATGAACAATGTTCCGAATCTTGAATTCACAACGGAAGCCGATATAATCGGCCAATACACCGCAGTGCTTAAAGCTGCTTATGATGCATTTGCAAATCTTCAAAAAAGCTTTGCCGGCATTGATAACGGAACGATTATTTCAAGAACGACCGGCTCCACAAACGGCTCAAGCGGTGATGATGTTAAGGTTTACCTCAGCGGCGCAATAACAAATGCCGTTTATTTCAAAACGCTTAAGGGCTCTCAATCGTTCACAACGCCATATAATCTTACCCTTGATAACTATTGGAGAAGTTGGGGCAAAACATCCGATATGAACTTCTTTGGCCTCGGCTTCGGCGCGCTTGGCAAAGATACTTATTCAAGCGATCAGGGCAAAATGGCTGTTCGTTGGAAAGAAGGCGGCGACTGCTTAAAGAGCACAAACTTCAATCTTTCTTCATATCATGATGCTCTTATGCAAACAAAAACAGGTGAGGGCACAACAAATAATATCACGGTTAAGGAATACAGCGGTCCGCACACAATTTTGGGCGATACTATCGTAACCGTGGGAGATATCGGAATTTCAAGCGCAACATTCACAACACCCGATATTTATGAATTATTCCTTGTTTCGCAAACCGGCGAAACAAAGCAAAGAACAAATAGAGATGTTAAGCAAACCGTAACGGTTGTTGATGTTTCCGATTTGTTTGAAACAATCCAAAATGCCGCAAACACAATCACAAAGTCTCAAAGCAATAAATTCGGTTGCTACACCGAAAGCAGCTGGGCAAGCTTTATGAGCGCGTATAATGCAGCTATTGCCGATATGGATTATACAAATATGTCCACAGAAGATATTGTTGCTGCATCAAAGCAAAGATATGATGATCTCACAGCGGCAATTGCAGCGCTTGCTTATCAGGCAGACGGCTCAGGCCATGTATTTGTGGTTCAGGATGATAATAAGGAAGCAACCTGCACGGAGCACGGCTGGGATCACAGAATTTGCTCTGTTTGCGGATATGAAATCAATAAATATGTTAATGTTAAGGGCCATGCCCGCAGATACAGATATAATGAAGACGGTGCAACTCATGTTGTTTATTGCGCTCAGGGAGATATGGAAGAATACACCGAGGATTGCGTAAACGACGGCACAGGCTTCTGCAAATATTGTAAGGGCGCTCTTTATGAGCAGGCGGATTGGTCGGCATATAACAATGCCAAGACAGCACTTGATGCTTTGCTTGCTTCCTCTGCAAACGGCGAGGTTAAATTCTCTCCCGCAGCTCTCACGGCAGCGGCAAGCGCAATAGAGTCTGCTTCATATTATAATTACACCCTTGTTCAGCAAAAAACTGTTCCGGGCACGGCAGATAATCAATCTGCAATCACAACTCAGGCAGCTGCAATTGAGCAGGCTGTAAACGCAATGAATGCAGGCAAGCTTGATTCAAGCGTTTATGATGCAAATGTTGAAAAGCTTGCAACTCTTAATGCGGATGCATATAACATTGCCGCAGTTAAAGCTGCAGTGAGCGGAATAACCGTAATTACCAACGTGCAGATAAACGGTAAAGAGTATGCAGGCTATGATTTTGATCAGTATAACACCGCACTCGGAACGGCACTTACGGAAAATACAATACCGTATAAAGTAAAGGTAATAGACTTTGAAGGAACAGAGCATTACCTTGTAAAGAGTGCAAGCGGTGAATTCAGCTACACAGATGTTGAAACTGAAGCAACGGGATTTGCATACGGCGATCTTGTAACGGCGCCGAATCCGAATTCAACAAATGCAGATGAGCTTTGCGCATGGGCGTCCAAAGAACAGCCTAAGAGCATAACGGATGCCGCATTCAGAGAGATGCCTTCAAAGTATCAAACAACATACAACAGCTACACATTTAATGTTCAGGGCTACACAGAGCTTACCACCACATCAACGGCAACAAACAGCACAGACAATGTAAAGCTTACATTCGTTCTTGCATATGACGGCGTAGAAACAGGTAAGATTCTTGATATTCAGTATGTAACTGCAGGCCAAACCATAACGGTTGCAAATGTAGCCAATGCGCCCGAAAATATCCCGTTCTATGAGCTCGATACTTTCCTTGACAGCTCAACGGGTAAAGCGCTTAATAGAAGAGTTAAGTTTAATGAAAACACAAAGATTCTTGTAAACTACACACCGCTTGAAAAAGCAGATTACACAATCAACTTTGTTGATGAAGCAGGTTCGCCGATAGATACAAAAACGGCAAACTTCAATGAGCTTGTAACTCTTAAGGCAAACGGAGCAACGGCATATGTAAATGCCGATAACGGAAAGGTGCTCTGCTTCGGCAGTGAATATTCGTTCTATGCATGCCGCAACTTAACCGTAAAGGCAGTAAAGAGCACGAATGTTAAGGCATCTGTAGATGTAATATCCACACCGGTGCTTGATGGCTCAGGCAAGGTATATCTTGTAGGTTCGTTTGCATTGCCGCAGGGAGCAACAATAAAGAACTTCGGCTTTGTAATGGACGGAAATGCCTCGACGGCAACGGCAACAAATCTTACGCTTGCCGATGTGGATCAGGCAAATCAGATATTCAATTTGACTGCATCGAAATATACTAATTACGGTCAAAACGGAAATCAGTTCACGATAAGCTTTAATGCAAATGCAGGCTATCCGTCAGCAAACTATGTGGCATACGCAATATATACGGATGCAAACGGAAATGAATGCTATGCATATTCAAATGTAATTGCAAATGCAGCGATAGCGTAAAAGGGAGGATAGAGAATGAAGAAAACTTATGAGGATCCGCAAATGCAGATAAGAAAGTATTCATTACTTCCTGCCGATGCAATAACAACATCGGGAACGCCGACGGAGCCGGGTAAGGACCTTACGGACGGCGACGATAAAGGCAATATCTTTGCATAACGCAAATCCAAAACACGGCAGCCCCTCATGGAGGGGCTGCTTTTTTGTGCTTAATAAACCGAGCAAGTTTTTCGTTTGCTGATTTCCCGCGTTGCTGTTGTGCAAAATGACGAAAAATGCATAAATCTAATTTTGCATTTAGCAAAACTGTGAAAAGTTTAAAAAATATTCATAATTACCCGGTATTTTCTTGAGTTTTAATGTTAAAATTTATATAATTTATATGAATATTATATTAGGCAAGGTGTGAAAAAATGCCGATTTTGCATGGCTTGCCGCAATATAGGAGGATGTTAAATGAAAAAATCTTTTCTTAAAAAGGTTTTGGCAGCTGCCATGGCAGTGTTGATGATTTCATCTTGCGTTCCGCTTGCAGCAGTTGCTGCAGATGAAGAAGTAAATTATTCATCAGCAATTGCCGCATATAAGCAAAAAATGAGCGAGGCAGCCGCATCCAAAACGGTTTATAAAAATATGGCAGAGTCATATACCTATTATATGGCAGCCGTAAAGTATAACGACGGCTATGATACCTCAGATGCCAACAAAGCACTTGCGGATAAGCTTGCGCCCGCAACGGAAACAACTTTTGCGGAAAGTAATAAGTACACAGGCCCCGAAACACTTTCGGATTTAATTTCTGAATGGAAATTTAACGACACGGGGAATGTTATCCAGCCAGAAGCATATCAAAATATGCTTTCAAAATCTGATTTGGTCAATTTCAAGATTAGCAATAAAAATGATAATTATTACACTGCTGTAGCTGGTGCAGAAACATTTGTATGGCTTTATGATGGCGATTTTTCTAATATGTCAGCACCTTTATCAGGTGGATACAAAGATTGGGCATCTAGTGCTAATTATTACTGTTTATATAAGTTTTATCCAACATCAAGCAATATAAAATTAAAAGATAATTGGTATTTTAATTGGGACGATACGAGTACAAACGATACCGCTAACAATTGGTGGTGGAACAATACTTCAGTTCGTGTTAACAGCACAGATGTTGGTGAGTATAAGAACAGTGGCGGAAACACTGTAGACACTAAAAAGAGCAGCAGTATATGGATTGTTGGATCTAATATAGTTCAGTATACTGGTGACGGGTTTGACAGTAATTCATATTACACAACATTACAAATGGGCTTTACTGCCTATAGATATTGGAAAGCTTGTGGTAACGGTAAAACACAAACATCTATAAATACTGGAAATACTTATATTATCAACTATAAGAAAGTTTCCGATGCAATTCAAAATGCGGCAAGCACTTACTTTGCCAATATAGACAGTTACACAGAATCTTCAATGATAACATTGCTTCAGGCAATTGATTCGCTCACAAGCCAAAAATATACTTTCGGTGTTCAAGACGGCGATAACGGTGCAGTAAGCGAAGCTAATGTGCAAACTCTTGCAAACACTTTAAGTTCTAAAGTTGATACACTTAATTCAGCAGGTACAGGTCTTGCCGACAGAGCCGATGTTGCAACTTATCTTGCAGCTTTCAAAAATGCCAAGGCAAACTTTGCAAACGGCAATTCGGTTGATTCACAGAATTGGACTTATTCAAGCTGGAATGCTTTTGTTGCCGATTATAATAAATATTCGGTAATAGATCCTTATAACACTGTTAAATCTTCGGAAACCGAAACCGTAACAATGCCGCAGGCAATTTCGGCATATAATGCGCTTAGCCCTGTTGCAAACTATGAGGCATATAATGCCATTGTAGAAGCCGTAAAGCAGCAGGATATGAATGCGTTCACTGAAAGCTATATCAAGAGCGATAGCTCCGTATATGGCTTAATCGGTCAGTACGGCACAAACGCCTCAAGCATAACCTTTAATAACGGCGTGGCAAACGGAGTAACGGAAACCACTTCAACAGACGCCACCGCCTCAGCGGCATATGTAAATGTAAACGGCACTGTCTGGAAGAATGCAACTCAAACAGAGCTTGATCATTATGTCGGCGCTGTTAAATCGGCGCTTACCGAGGCACTCGGCGATACAACCGGCGCAAAGAGAAATTCTTACACCGTAACCGTAACCGAATATACAAATGATGTTGCAGGCGCTCCGAGCACCACAACAAAGTATTTCGGCGATAATTTCTCTGTTGCAGGACTTGATTCAACTGTTGCCAAGATAGTTGTAAACGGTAAGGAATTCCCGGCAACAGATAGCTTTACGGTAAGAATTCAGTCAAATACCGATATTAAGGTGTATAAAACTGATAATGCTTCTCTTGCAGATAAAAAGGCAGTTCAGGTTCAGGATATTTACGGTAAGTCCGCACAGGCATATTATCTTGATTCAAATGCAACTGTTGTGTTTAACGGAAATCAGTTCACCTCCGGCTCTGCATCTTATCAGGCTCAGGAAATCGGCAGCTATGCGTTTGTTAAATGGCAGGTAAACGGCAAGGATGTTGCTCCGGGTGCAACAATGGCGGTGTCTGAAATCCAAACAATCAAACCCGTATATAAGGTTTCAACAGAGAAAACATATAATGTAACACTTGACGAAACAGCCGTTGGAGCTGTAAACACAAAGAATATCTATTACGATTCAAAGGTTGTTGTTAAGCCGCAAGACGGCGCAGCTGCATTGGCGGCAAAAATCGGTGATGCATATTATGTGGTAAACTACGGAGCCGGTGAATACACATTCTATGGCTGCGGAGATGTAAATCTCTATTCCGTAATGCCAAGCGGAAACGGCTACACGGTACACGGCGAAAGCCTTGATGCGGCAACAGCCGAAAAGGTAAAAGAGCAAAAGCCGTTTGTATGGTCCGTAAAAGATGATAACGGAACAAAGCTAACAACATATTCAACATTCAGCAACGGCACAAAGATAATCGAAGCCGGCACAATGTATTATGTAAGCGAAACCGCACCAAGCGAAGAAAGCTTCAAATTGGGTAATGCGGGAGTACGCAGCGTTGCGGCAAAGAATCCGAATGCCGAAAGCTCGCAGTATTGGCTCGGAATAACATATGGAAGTAAAAAGCTTTACACAAGAGCATATGTAAAATATGAGGCAACGGTAAACGGAACAACCGTGCAGGTAATAGATTACGGCAATATCGTATCGAATGCGAAATAAGCAGAGGGAGAATGAAATGAAAAGAAAATATGAATCTCCTTTTGCGGAGATAGAAAAATTCAGCATAGCCGATGTGATTACAACATCGCAGGAAACAGGCGGCGGTATCGGAGGCAACGGCGAAAATATCGGCCTTGAGGACGAGTTTACCGGAGAGCCTATAAACGGCTAATCAGTAAAAAGGCAGAGCATATGCTCTGCCTTTTGTTTTTAGAGGCCATAGAAATTCAAGCTTCTGATAAATCTTATTGCTAAATAATAAGGCTTTTCTTTTTGCAAAATTCAGACTTGCTTTGCAGCGGAAAAACAGCTTTATTTTTCTTTTGGAATTTGTAAAATGATTTCCCGTGGGTTGACAATTATGTTGCAATCTGTTAATATTAAACCGATATTTAAAGGCTTTGAAAAAGAGGAGTATTTTTCCGCTTGCGTTCAGAGAGCAGCCGGTCGGTGCAAGGCTGCGGCAATGAAAAAGAAGGTAGCTTTGGAGCCGGTGCGGTGAGTTCAGTAACCGTGCACGCACGCCTGCGTTATGGGTTTAAGCGGCATTTTTATAATGCAATTTGAGTGGTACCGCGGAATTTCAGCTTTCGTCTCATTATGAGGTGAAAGCTTTTTTATTTATAGGAGTTGAAAATATGGCAAAGGATCTTGCAAAGCAATATGACCCCGCAGAGGTTGAAGATCGCACTTATAAATTTTGGTGCGATAAAAAATACTTCCACGCAAAGCGTGAGCCGGGCAAAAAAACTTACACAATAGTTATTCCTCCCCCAAATATCACGGGCCAGCTTCACATGGGGCATGCTCTTGATAATACTCTTCAGGATATTCTTATCAGATATCATCGTATGGCGGGGTACGACACATTGTGGCTTCCGGGCACGGATCATGCTTCTATTGCAACGGAGGCGAAAATTGTTGAGGCAATGCGCAAAGAGGGCCTCACGAAGGACGACCTCGGCAGGGAAAAATTCCTTGAGCGTGCTTGGAAATGGAAAGAGCAATACGGCGGCAGAATTATAGAGCAGTTAAAGAAAATGGGCTCCTCCTGCGATTGGGACAGAGAACGCTTCACTATGGATGAGGGCTGCAGCAAGGCCGTTAAGGAAGTTTTTGTCGGTTTATATGAAAAAGGCTTGATTTACAGAGGCAACAGAATGGTAAACTGGTGCCCACATTGCAACACTTCAATTTCCGATGCCGAAGTTGAATACGAAGAACGCGATTCAAACTTTTGGCATTTGCTTTACACGGTTAAGGAAACCGGTGAAAAGCTTGAGCTTGCCACAACCCGCCCCGAAACAATGCTCGGCGATACTGCCGTTGCAATTAACGGCGAAGATCCGCGTTATGCGCATCTTCACGGATGTCATGTTATTTTGCCGCTGCTCAACAAGGAAATTCCCATTGTTTGTGATGAGCATGCCGATATGACTAAAGGCACCGGTGTTGTTAAAATCACCCCGGCTCACGACCCGAACGACTTTGAAGTTGGCCTCAGGCACAATTTGCCTATCATCCGCACCTTTACCTATGACGGCCATATGACCGGCAAGGCAGATAAAGAGGCGGCGGATGAAATTATCAGAAGCGGCAAGGCAACGCAAAACGAGCCGGAAGTGCTCGACTGCGGCAAATATGCGGGAATGACAACTCTTGAAGCCCGCAAAGCAATTCTTGAAGACCTTGAAGCCGGCGGCTATATCAAGGAAATCGAGCCTATAAAGCACGATGTGGGCACCTGCTATCGCTGCCACACAAATATTGAGCCTATGGTTTCAAAGCAATGGTTTGTTAAAATGGATCCGCTTGCCGGCCCTGCAATAGATGCCGTTGAAAAGGGCAACATCAAATTCGTGCCCGAACGCTTTAAAAAGAATTATATGAACTGGATGCGCGGCTCTCGCGATTGGTGCATTTCGCGCCAGCTTTGGTGGGGCCACAGAATCCCTGCTTGGTATTGCGACGACTGCGGCGCAACAACCGTTTCAAAAACAGATGTTTGCACCTGCCCGAAATGCGGCAGCGAAAATGTTCACCAGGATCCCGATACGCTCGATACTTGGTTTTCCTCCGCTCTTTGGCCGTTCAGCACACTCGGCTGGCCCGATGAAACAGAGGATTTGAAGCATTATTATCCCACAAACACGCTTGTTACGGGCTATGATATCATCGGTTTTTGGGTTAGCCGCATGATTTTCTCCGGCCTTGCTTACACGGATAAAGCACCGTTTGACACCGTGCTTATCCACGGTCTTGTGCGCGATGCTCAGGGCAGAAAAATGAGCAAATCACTCGGCAACGGCATAGATCCGCTTGAGGTTATAGACGAATACGGCGCAGATGCGCTCAGATTTACTCTTGCAACAGGTAATTCGCCCGGAAATGATATGCGCTTTTCGGACGATAAGGTTAAGGCTTCGCGAAACTTTGCAAATAAGCTTTGGAATGCCGCAAGATTTGTGCTTATGTATCTCGGCGACGATTATGAGTATCCGGGCTTGCCCTCTGAGCTTGCAATTGAGGATAAGTGGATAATTTCTAAGGCAAACACCCTGGCAAAGGATGTTACCGCAAATCTTGAAAAATATGAGCTTGGCATTGCAATCCAAAAGCTTTATGATTTTATTTGGGATGTTTTCTGCGACTGGTATATTGAAATTGCAAAGATTCGCCTTCAAAGCGGCGAGGGTGCAGAAACCGCAAAGGCAGTTCTTGTGTATGTTCTTACGGATATTTTGAAGCTGCTTCACCCCTTTATGCCTTTTATCACCGAAGAAATTTACCAGGCAATTCCGCATGATTCCGAATCCATAATGATTTCTAAATGGGTTGAATACGATGAGGCACTTAATTTTGCCGCCGATGAAGCAGAAATGGAAAAAATCATGGAGGTTGTAAGAGGTATACGCAATCGCCGCTCGGAAATGAACATTCCGCCGAGTAAAAAAGCTGCCGTATATGTTGAAACGGCAAACGAAGAAACCTTCGGCAAGGGCGTTGAATTTATCAAGCGCCTTGCTTCTGCAAGCAGTGTAAGCGTTGCTGATAAATTCGGCGATCTCGGCAATGTCGTTACCGTCATTACGGCAGACGCCAAAATTTATATTCCGCTCGGTGATCTTGTTGATTTCGAGGCAGAGAGAAAGCGCCTTGAAAAAGAACTTGCCGCCGCTCAGGATAAGCTTGATTTTATTAACAAAAAGCTTTCAAATCCCGGCTTTGTGAATAAGGCACCCGAAAAGGTTGTTGCTCAAAACAAGGAGGATGCGGCAAAGCTTGCCGAAAAAATCGAAAGTATTAAAAATTCTATTGAAACTCTCGGAAAATAATTAAAATTATGGATTTTAACACAGCTGAAAATTTCATAATAAACAAGCAAAGCCTCGGCATTAAGCCGGGGCTTTCGCGCATAGAAAAATTGCTTCGCAAAATGGGCAATCCGCAGGAAAGCTTAAAAATCATTCACATTGCCGGCACAAACGGCAAAGGCTCCGTTGCCGCAATGATTGCAAATGCACTTCAAAAAAACGGCTTTAAAACAGGGCTTTTTACATCGCCTTGGGTAACGGAATACCGCGAGCAAATTCAAATCAACGGTGAGTTTATTCCAAAATCCGATTTTGCAGAATATGTTGCGGCTTATAAAGATGCCGACGCCACGGAATTTGAGCTTTTAACGGCTATAATGTATAAATATTTTGCCGATGAAGCAGTTGATTATGCTGTTGTGGAATGTGGAATGGGCGGATTGGAGGATTCCACCAATGCGTTTTCGCATCCCGAGCTTGCCGTAATCACCTGTGTTGCGATGGATCACATGAATTTCCTCGGCAAAACTTTGCCGGAAATTGCCGTGCAAAAGGCGGGAATTATAAAAAATAATTCTGTTTGTGTGCTTTATCCCAATCCGAAATGCGAGGATGTGTTTGAAAATCGCTGCACCGAAACAGGCAGTCGGCTTATTAAGATTGCCGATTACGGCGATTTTAAGCTTAATAATTTAAAAACAGCCGAGGCGGCGCTTGATTTTTTGAATGTTAAAATCGCTCCTGCCTTACCGAAATTACCCGCGCGCACGGAAATGATTGCGTCGAATGTTATGGTAGACGGTGCTCATAACGAAAACGGAGCAAACGCACTTGAAAAATCATTGCCGCATAAAAATATAACGGCCGTTGTCGGCATGATGGCGGATAAGGATTATGATTCTTATTTGCGTATTATAGCCCCGCATTGCAAAATAATTATCGCAACAACGCCGTCCAACTCCCGCGCTTTGCCTGCCGAAAGGCTTGCCGAGGCGGCAAGAAAATACTGTGGCGATGTGTGCGCAGTTTCAAATCCGGAAAAAGCATTGCAGCTTGCGCGTAAAGACTTAGAATTTTTGCTTGTTTGCGGCTCGTTTTATCTTGCCCGTGATTTAAGAAAATATTTGCTTTGATATCACAATTCGATAAATTATTCATATCCGCTTTGGTATATTTACTGAAGCGGATATTTTATTTTCAGTCAGAGGTTGATTTTATGAATGTAACGGTTGAATCAAGCGGCAATTTAATGATTGCTTATCTCATCGGCGAGCTGGATCATCATTCGGCAGGTGCAGTTCGCGATAAAATAGATTCTTCGATAAGCTGCATGAAGCCCAATCATCTTATTTTGGATTTTAAAAATGTTTCTTTTATGGATTCGAGCGGCATAGGCCTTGTTATGGGCCGTTATCGCCTGATGCAAAATCATCGCGGCTCGGTTGAAATCAGAAATGTGACTCCGCAAACAAAAAAAATTATGGAGCTTGCGGGGCTCGGCAGAATTGCGGTCATTAACGAAATCAAAAGCAGTAAAAATAAAGAGGTATAAATATGGAAAATGAATTCAGGCTCACCGTCAGCAGCAAAAGCGTAAACGAAGGCTTTGCCCGCGTTGTTGTTTCCGCTTTTATCACACCGCTCGATCCCACGCTTGAGGAACTTGCGGATTTAAAAACCGCTGTGTCCGAAGCCGTAACAAACTGCATTGTTCACGGATATAAGGATAAATACGGCAAAATTTACATAAGCGGAAAAATATCGGGCGATGTTGTTAAAATCACAATTCGCGACAAGGGCTGCGGCATAGATGATATCGCCCGCGCCATGACTCCGCTCTTCACAACGGGAGAGGGTGAACGCGCCGGGCTCGGCTTCACGGTTATGGAAAGCTTTTGCGATAAGATTTCTGTGCGCTCTGCAATAGGAAAAGGCACAAGCGTTGTTTTGGTTAAAAAAATAGAGGGAAAATCAAAATGGTAAAATCCGAAAGGGATTTGATGATAGAGGAAAATCTCGGCCTTGTTTATTCGATTGCCAAAAGATTTGTCGGTCGCGGAATAGAATATGAGGATTTGGTGCAAAACGGTTGCGTCGGTTTAATCAAAGCGGTTGATAATTTCGATTTTTCAAAGGGCTACAAGTTTTCCACTTATGCCGTTCCCGTTATAATGGGCGAAATCAAACGACTCTTTCGCGACGGCGGTGCAATTAAAGTCAGCCGTTCTTTAAAAGAAAAATCAATTCGCGCGCAGTCGCTCAGGGATAAATTCGTTAAGCGTGAATTGCGTGAACCCACCGTCGGCGAGCTTGCTGATATGCTCGGCTGTGATATAAACGAAACAGCGGAGATTTTAAATGTTATAAATCCCATGATCTCGCTCAGCTCTTTCGGCGAGGACGGTAATTCCGAACTGGATGTTCCTGTTGATGAAGACGATAAGCTTTTTGATTATCTTTCTCTTTCCCAAGTGCTTCAAACACTTGATGATAATGAAAAAGCAATAATCGATTACCGTTATTATAAAGGGCAAACACAAACAGCCACCGCCGAGGCGCTCGGTGTTTCGCAGGTGCAGATATCAAGAAAAGAAAAAGCCGTTCTCCGAAAGCTTCGGGAACGGCTTGATTGAATATATTTGTGTAATTTATAATGTACTGAGGTCGTAAGGCGTTTTTTGATAAACAAAGTAGTTCAGCCAGTTTGAAAATATCAAGTTGCCCGCGCTTTTCCAGTTCATTTTCGGCACAAGGTTGATATCGTCCTTCGGAAAATAGTTTGCGGGCTTTTTGATCGGCAGGCCTTTATCCAAATCTCTGAAATATTCTTTGGCAAGCGTATCTCTGTCGTATTCGCTGTGGCCCGTAACATAAAAGTTGCGGCATTCCATGTCGGATATAATATGAATTCCGGCTTCATCGCTGTATGAAATAATTTGTAAGTCTTTGACTTTGGCTATATCGCTTGTGCTGAGCGACCATTCACGCGATTGCGGCACATTGAAAACATCGTCAAGCCCGCGCATAAGCGGGTGGGTAACATCAAGGCTGTAATGCGGGTAAACACCGAAAAGCTTTTCCGGCAGCACAATAGGGTTGATATTGTATTTGTGATAAAGTGCGGCAAACGCGCCCCAGCATAAATTCATTGTGGAATAAACATTTGTTTCGGCCCAATCGAATATTTTGCAAAGCTCGTCCCAAAAATCAACATCCTCAAATGCAAAATCGGCAAGCGGTGCACCTGTTATAATCATGCCGTCATATTTGTTGTGGCAGATTTCATCAAAGGTTTTATAGAATTTAAGCATGTGCTCTTTTGAAGTGTTTTTTGTTTTATGAGTTGCAACCTGCAAAAGCTCAACATTGATTTGCAACGGAGAATTGGAAAGCAGCCTCAGCAGCTGCGTTTCCGTAACGATTTTGGTAGGCATCAAATTAAGTATTATAATATCAAGAGGCCTGATGTCTTGCCTGTCGGCGCGCTTGTTGTTCATAACAAACACATTCTCAAGCTCAAGACTTTGTTTTGCCGGTAATTGTTCGTCTATTCTGATCGGCATTTCAGTCACCACCGTGTTCTTATATAATGTATATATATTATATATCATATTATATAATATACTCTTAAAGAGCGTATTCCA
>OFME01000608.1_pt1 | contig 26145 bp, 21 predicted proteins | sample 1541381 | NCBI WGS metagenome assembly OFME01 (sample SAMN04209243, study PRJEB22552) | human gut metagenome | biome: gut; material: feces | host: Homo sapiens | place: USA: Oklahoma
AAATAAAATTGCAATGAGCGAAACGGTCGTCCGGTATGGACGGCCGTTCTTTTATAAGGCACAACTATAAAAATGATTGCTACATATTCGGGAATTTCTGTGCATACACTGTAAAAACAGCGTCTTCGGAGGCTTATCCGTGAAAGATTATATCGAGGAGCGGGCAGTGGAAATTGCAAATTATATTATTGATACAAAGGCAACGGTGCGTCAGGCGGCGAAGAAATTCGGGATTAGTAAGAGCACTGTACATAAGGACTGCACTGACCGTCTCAGTCAGCTCAATCCGGGACTGGCATGTGAAGTGAGACAGGTTCTGGATGTGAACAAGCAGGAGCGGCATATCAGAGGCGGGCTCGCTACCAGAGAAAAATATTTACATCAGCATTAGAGCGTGTCTGAAAAATCATTCCCACAAATTTTGACGTATATCTTGCGAAAAGCCTTTTTCAAACATGCTCTAAGGGAGTAAAAGAAGAGGATGTGAAAAAACTCGATTGAGTTTTTTCGCATCCCTCTTTTTGCTTTTGTTGTGTATAAATTGCTAGAATCCTACGCTGAAAAGGCGTACTTCCCCTACCCCCATAGAGATTCGCTTTTTGAATCTATGCGGCAGTTCTATTTCTCATCTTTTTGTTCTGATATTTATATAGATTTTGTCCTATTGCCACAAGTAAAACTTCTAGTTTAACCGAATTAATACCTCTTCGTACAATTCTCTTGTACCAACGGTCGTTTTTCATAATTCCGAAAGTGCCTTCTGCTTGTATCGAACGGTTCATTCGTAATAACGCACCGTGGATACTTTCTAGGTTTTCGATTACTTCCTGATGCATGGAAGTTAATTCCTGATTGATCCGAACGGTTCGATTCTTATCTGTCTTCTTACATTTCTCTGCATATGGACATCCACTACAGTCTTCGCATTCATACAATTCTTCCTTACGTCCGTATTGATTTCCCCTCACATTTTTTCTGTATAAAAAATGGAATGCTTTATCGTTAGGACATCTCATGACACCTTGCTCATCAATTCTGAAGTTAACTGCACGAAATGGATCTTCATGATATTTCTGATCCTTAGTTTCCTTTTTAAACATTGGAAATTTCATATACTTTTCAATTCCGTTCTGTTCACAGAAAATATAATTGTTGTATGAGCCATATCCAGCATCTGCCACAGGATATTTGGGATAGAATCCATAAGTTTGTTTGAAGTGCTCCATCAAAGGAACGAAACAATCCATATCCAAACGATAATGGTTCACGTCAACAACTGCAATATATTCATCTGCTACACCAATCTGTACATTATATGCTGGCAGAAGCTGATCATTGCCCATGTAATCCGTTTTGATACGCATAAAGGTAGCTGAGTTATCTGTTTTAGAGTAACTGTTTCGATTAGGACCACAGATTTCAATTTTTTGTATGTATTCTTGAAGTTTCTGACAGAAAGTAGTCAAGTGTTCATAATGACGCTGTTCTTTGGATTTTCGCTTTCCACTTCCGTAAACAAATGTACTTGTATCCAGTTCCCATAAAAGTACTAGCTGCTCAACGATTTCATTCAGATAATCCGGTACATACTCCGGATTTGTTGTGATCTGCACCCCGCTCCATGCGATTTCTGCATTAATCTCCTCGATCTCCGCAGTGATTTTTTCGTAAAGCTTGTAACGGAACTTTTCGGTAGCCTTCTTCCATACCCAGGTATACTTGTTTGCGTTTGCTTCAAACTTGGAGCCGTCGATGTAGAGATGTTGCAGATCTACATGCTCATCGTTAAAGATAGCATGATTGATGTCGTTAAAAATGTTTTCAATCTTATCTTGAAGTATTTCATTGATGAAATATCCAAAGGTTCTGTATGACGGAGTCTGATGATCCATGAGATACATGAACCTGATATTAACTTTGCAGTTGTCTTCCAGTTCTCTCAGAGAGCAGTAGCCGCTAGTCATAAATCCGAAAAGTACTGTTTTTAACATGTTGACCGGATTATATCTGAGTCGTCCGGTTGTGTACTCCGGAATATCCGTCAGATACTTGTTTAAATCGATTCCTCCCATCAATCTGTCAAATGTTAAAACAGGATCCAGCAGATCCAAACAATCTGAAAGAAACAGTGGTAAATATCCTTGTTTTGAATTACAATAATTATTGTGTAAAGTTTTCATCGCAAGTTAATTTTACCACAAAAATAGGACCTTTCGCATGAACGAATGGTCCTATTTCTTTTAGGGACTTATTTCACAGCCTCTTTTTGGTATACAAATATAATATACCATATATAAAAATGCGGTATGTGAAGAATGTGCTTCCTACATCAAAAAATAACAGAAAATATATTGAAAATCAGCTTTCGGGTGCCATTGAGCAGATGGAAGAATATATCAGAAAGTATCCGATGTTTCTTGTTATGGATTATGTGTAAAACTATAGATTATTATAACAATTAAAATATTGTTTCGTCATCTTGAATATGCTATACTTGAATTATGTTTATAGGGGCAAAGCTGTTGAAAAACTGTGACGCAAAGCCAAAGGGACTAAGGCAGTACGCTATGTCAGCCGGTTGCAATAAGAAGATGCGGATAGGTTAATAGAGTAAGTGAAAAAAGTTATTCGGCTTAAATTTTAGTCACCTGTATAACGCAGGTGACTTTTTTGTTTCATAGGAAATTTTGAAGGAACTTCCTATGAAACAAAAGGCACTGCGTGCCGGAGATGCGCATTCGCACGAAGATGAAGAATGTCGCAAGCGGTCTACGCTCCGCTTCGGTCGTTGCTTAACGAGCGCCACTGGCGCTCAGCGCGAGAATGTGCCGAGGCACATTCTTTCTTATTCATTAGGAGAAGATTCTGGATGGAGCCTCTTCTTGATGAAAAGGTCGTTTACGGAACAAAACGGTATCCCAGTCCGCGGATTGTCAGGATATACGCCGGATTCTGTCTGTCATCCTCGATCTTACCACGAAGCCGGTTGATGTAGACCATGATCGCATTGTCATCAACGGCAACCGTATTGCCCCAGACATGCTCATAGATCATATCCTTGGTGAAAACCTGCTGCGGATGCTTCATAAAAAGCAGAAGAAGTGCAGACTCCTTGGAAGAAAGGATAAGTTCTTCGCCATTTTTGTAAAAACGCATGGTTGTGGTATCATAGCTGAATGGACCGCATTCCAGAGTATCGGAATTGTCGAGTACCAGATTCTTGTTGCGGCGGATCAGTGCTTTTACTTTGGCACCAAGTACAAGCGGTCGGAACGGCTTGGTGATATAATCATCCGCTCCAAGTGAAAGCCCGTACAGAGAATCATAGTCTTCATTACGTCCGCTGACGATCATAACCGGAGTACTGATCCCCTGATTGCGAAGCCTTTTGATAACTTCAAACCCTTCCATATCTCCCAGCATGATATCCATAAGGATCAGGTCAAATGTATGATTTTTCAGGATGGACAGAGCATCCATGCCACAGTTTACTGTTGTTGTTTCCAGCTCATTGCTGTGCAGTACCTTTTCCAGCAGCTTACAGATTGCCGGATCATCATCTACGATCAGTATTTTGTCAGCCATTGAGGCAACCTCCCAAAAGTAAAAATTTTATATAAATTCTATACAACTTATAAAAAACATTATAATATTAGAAAGAAAACAAGTCAATTGATAACAAACCGGGGACGAGAATATATGAAGAAAAACAAAAAGACACTGATTGCTGCGATTCCACTTTTTTTAATCGTAATTCTTGTATTTGCAGGATTTGGTGTCTGGAAAAAATACAGAGATACTTTGATGCAGAACCAGGAGGAACAGATGCTCCTGACAACCAGAATCCTGAGTGAAAATATGGCGATGTCCGCAGAGGAATATGAGGAAAGTTTAAGCTTTCTTGCGAAAACAGCAGAGAACAGACCACAGGATGAGGCAAAACAACTATATCGGGAATTTATAGACACACAGATCAGTTTTATCACGAATCTGTACCTGGAAGACGAACAGGGAAAGCTTTCAGAGAGTATCATGGATGTACAGATTGTAAGTTCACAGCTGCTCACTCAAAGCTCGGTAAAGAATAGCATTTATATGGAAAAAGATACAGATGGGAAAATCTATAATGTATATAAGCGTATTTTGAAGGATGGGAGAAAGATCTGTCTGATGATCGATGCGGAAAAATATTATCAGAAACTGATTTCGGGAATTCACATCGGAACGAATGGATACATTGTAGTCAAAGATGCAGAAGGAACGATCATCATGCATCCGAAGAAAGAACAGTGGGGAATTCCGGTTATTGCAGGAAGGAAGAAAATGTATCCGGATCTGGATTACTCCAGTCTGGAGAAGATGATTGAGGATCAGAAGAAGAGAAAAGAAGGTATTTCTCATTATTATTCGTATTGGTGGACAAATGAAGAACGTCCGAGAGTACAGAAAATCAGTGCATATTCTCCGGTTCAGATCGGAGACAGCTTCTGGGTAGTCAGTGCGGTGATCGACTACGATGATCTGTACGAACCGATAGCTGAAGGTTTCTTGAAAATGGTATGTATTTTTGTTGGTATTTTGTTGGATGCCGGTATTGCGGTTGTCTTATTTGGCAGAGTGATGCGTGATATGAGAAGAGCTGTGCGGGAGATCAATGATCTGAAAGAACTGAATGAGCAGTTGGAAAAAATGCATCGGAGTGAGCAGAGTATCGCACATCAGCAAAGACTTCAGATCATGGGAACTATGACAGGTGGTATCGCACATGAATTCAATAATTTTCTGACTCCGATCATGGGATATGCAGAGCTTCTGATGATGGAACTTCCGGAAGGATCAGAAGAACAGGACAGTGCAAAAGAAATTTATGAGGCTTCGGAAAAAGCAAAGGATGTAGTGCGCCAGATTTCGTCCCTAAGTCGAAAGAATGTAGAGACCGTTTATAAAAATATTTCGATAAAGAAATTCATGACGCGTGCAGAAAGGATGATGGAATCTGTCTGCACGCCTCTGATCCATATGGAAAGTGAGTTTCGGGTAGATGATGAAATGATCCTTGGAAATGCGACACAGCTGAACCAGGTGCTTTTAAATGTCTGCGTTAATGCGGTGCATGCGATTGGAAAAAATCAAGGAAATATCAGAATATCCTGCCATTCAGAAGAAAAAGAAAAACTGGCTCAGGGAGTGATTGAAAAGCTTTCGGATGTATGGAAAAAGTATATCCATATCCAGGTGAAAGATAATGGGTGTGGAATGGATAAAGAGACGCTGCGTCAGATTTTTGATCCATTTTTTACAACGAAAAAAGGGGGAGAGGGTACCGGACTTGGACTGGCACTTGCGGAGCAGATTATTACTTCACATAAGGGATATATTTATGCAGAGAGCAAAAAAGGAGAAGGAAGTACCTTTCATATCTACCTTCCGATACTGGATACAGAGCATATGCCACAGATTGTGCAGAATATTCCCAGAAAGGATTATCGGATCGTGGTGGCAGATGACAATGCAAAGGTATTGCAGCTGCTGAAAAAGAATTTTGAGAAGATCGGGATCCAGATTCAGACCTGTATGAAAAGAGAAGAACTGCAAAAATGTCTGGAACAGCAGCAGGCAGATGTGCTGGTAGTAGACGAGACGATGGAGGATTGCAGTGGAGTGGATTTCTGTATGTCGCTTGCAGGCAGATATCCGGACATGCTGAAGCTTATTATTATTGATGGAGTCAGCCGCGAGGTGGCAGAGGCCCGGCAGAAAGGAATCATTGACGGATATGTAGAAAAACCGGTATCGGATACCGCGATTCTTGAGGCAATTCGGAATTGTGCCAGCCAGCCGGTATAAGAAAAAAGACGCAGATATCTGTAAAGTGTAAGATAAGACAAACCCAACCTTAATACTTTTAAAGATTTACCTTAACAAAATGTAAGGAGGAATCTGTAAGAGTGTAAGGTTGGGTTTTTATAATGGAATCATCAAATAAATGGTACGAAAAAGTACCCGTACAAAAGGAAGGAGAAAATGCCATGAGTGAAGCAATGCTTGCCTTATTGGGATTTGCAACCATCATTATTGTGATTGCGTTGCTCTTAAGAAATGTAACGGTACCGGCTCTTGCATTTGTCAGTGTATCAACTGTAACAGGTGCGATCCTTGTAGCAACCGGAACATTTACGATTGAAGAAATGGGGGAATTTGTAACAGCCGGTGTAGCCGGAGTACATGGTACTGCAGCGCTGTTTATCTTCTCTGTACTTTTCTTTGGAATTATGACAGATGTAGGAATGTTCGACAAGATCATCAATGCATTGATGAAGAAAGTCGGAAGTAATGTAGTCGGTGTTGCCATGATGACCTGTATCATTGCTATGATCGGACATCTGGATGGAGGCGGTGCCTCTACATTCCTGATCACAATTCCGGCAATGCTCCCGGTTTACAAACGTCTGAATATGAGACCGACAACTCTGATGCTCATCTGTGTATCTGCAATGGGTGTAATGAACCTTCTGCCATGGGGCGGACCGACAATGCGTGCGGCTACTGTCCTTGGAATTGAACCAAATGCACTGTGGAAACAGATCATTCCAATGCAGGTTGTAGGTATTTTTATTGCACTTGGAACAGCATTTATCTGGGGAAATATCGAAAAGAAGAGAGGTGCAGGCACTTCTTCAGCAGAAAAGATCGAGTATGGCGGAATTGAAGATGAAGCTGTAACAGATGATGAAAAGAATGAGCTTGCAAGACCGAAACTCTTTGTATTCAACGTGATCGTAACACTGGCAGTAATCGTAAACCTGGTTCTTGCAAAGGTACCGTCTTACTACATCTTTATGGTAGGATGTGCAGTAGCACTTTTTGTAAACTACCCGGGTGCAAAAATGCAGGGTAAGATCATTAAATCCCATGCAGGCCCGGCACTTACCATGGCATCTACGATTCTTTGTGCAGGTGTATTCCTTGGAGTTATGCAGCAAACAGAGATCATGACTCATATGGCTAACGTACTTGCAAACGTGGTTCCACAGTCTATGGGAAGATTTTTACCGCTTATTGTAGGTCTGGTATCAGTACCGCTTACACTGATGTTTGATACCGATTCTTTCTTCTTCGGAATGCTTCCGGTACTGATCGGAATCGGAAACGAATTCGGTGTGAATCCGGCACATATCGCCATTTCAATGGTTGTTTGCCGTAACTGTGCAACATTCATCAGCCCGGTTGTTCCGGCTACTTTCCTTGGAACCGGACTTGCCGGTGTGGAGATCAAAGATCACATCAAGAACAGTTTCTTCTGGATCTGGGGTGTAAGTATTATCTGTCTGATCTCAGGTATAATTCTTGGAGTTATCAAATTCTAGTTAGATAAATAAAAAGATCCTGTATTTCATGTGATTTGTACATGGAGTACGGGATTTTTTGGATATGTATATAAAATGGTCTGATGATTGAAATGCAACGAAAGTGCTCGAAAATGTTATGCAGGGTATAAGATTTCAGGAAAATGTGATAGAGTTATTTTACTTCGATTTAGTTCTAAAATCGAAAAAGTATCTAATTAACCATAATCAGAAGGTATCTCATTTTCGGTGCTCAATTTTCGAGTAAACTCCCGACAATGAACAAAGCAAAAGAAAATATAGAAGTATGGGAGTTTGCCTTTACAAAGGATGACAGTATGTTAAAATATTTATAGTAGAAAAGTCAGAATGAAACTGGGATCATCCAGTGGATGCGATTTATGAGCGGAAAGAACAGAAAGGATTTTGCAAAGATGGCAGAGCAAAATGAATATATTAAAGAAGCTTATGAATGTCTGGAGAAGATGAGTGCAGATGAAAGAAAAAGAAGAGAATACGAAGAAAGACAAAAAATTTTGTGGGATCATAATTCGTTTATGAAAAGTGCAAAAATAATTGGGATGCGAGAAGGACGTGAAGAAGGACGTAAAGAAGGGTACAGGGAAGCATTAGTTTCAATTGTTATAAAAAATTGCAAAAAGGGATGTCAGTAGAGGAAATTGCAGATTTTCTGGAAGAGGATGTCTTGACGATACAGAGAATCTATGATATTGCCAATACCTATGCACCGGAATATGATATAGAAAAAATAGTACAAAAGTTGGAAAACACATCAGGAATGAAACAAAAGTAAGAAAAGAGTAAGTTAAATCAGATAGATGAGTGATTTGACTTACTCTTTTTTCGCATGTAATTAGTTGTTGTTCACTTATAAAGCAAAACACCATATGAGGATGCCCTAAGGCATATGCCTTAGTATGAGGAATGTTTTACTTCAAAACTTTCCGCGAAATACAAGTAATAATTCCCACCACGCAGAATGGAAAATATGCCGGGTAAAGAGAACCAAATACCAGGATGCCGCCCCGGATACCGGTAAACAGTTCGACATCCGCAGGAATTGCATTTGCTGCAAGGCTGAACAGGTAGGAAAGAATATATACCAGAACAAAATAGGTAAGCCCTCGTCCGGTTCCGTGCCGGATGCCACTTAATGTGAAAAAGAACGTAGACAGCATCCAGATTAGCATAACCCCTCCGACAGCCAGGTATGCAACCAGTGTAAGATCGGGAGTGGAGCTCAGTGTCTTGATATCGCCATAATTAGACATCTGGTTCCAGAACGAGAAAAAGGTAATCGCCAAGATGACGGCGGACATCAGTACCGGTGCCGGGCGAAGGATGAAAGTGGTCAGTTTCTCAGCGGCAGTACTTCCGGTGCGGGCAATATTCCGGATTGGATCAGCCAGTTCTTCAGAAGAGGAATCGTGACGTCTGCGGGAATTTCTCCGTTCTGTCCGTCTGGCTGGTCTTTGGCGGTCATAATAAGAATCCTCTTCTTCATAATCATCGTCATAATCAGGAGCAAGCCTGTCTGTTTCATCGTAGTAGTCGTCAGTTTCATAATCGTTAAGGTAGTCTGTGTCGTCATACCGGTCGTCATAATCATCCTGCCCCACAGGGATCGACGGGAGATCGCCTGTATAAGTTACTTCAAAGTTGTCATCAAAATAGTCGTCTATATTTTTTTTATTATTCATAAAACAAATACACCCTCCTTGTGCATAAGTGTATGGTAACTGTTTTGACAGTCTGTGTCAAATAAATAATGAGATGATTGTGAAATTTGAAAAATTGAAAATGGGTTAATGTAGCAAAGATGGAAAGAGAAAGAGTGGTAGGGGACATCATTCTATGGTAGAATAAATCTGTATGAAAAAATAAATGAGGACAGAAAAATATGGCGATCAATATAGCAACAAAAGCAATCCTGAAAATCCTGTCTTTTGGAGGGATTGATGTAGAAGTATCAAGGCAGCTTGCGGATCTGAAAAGACTGGATCCGATGAAAATTTTTTATAAAAAAATGGATCTGCAGGTATATAACGGCGATTATGAAGTTCCGATCCGGGTATTTTTCCCGGATGAAGCATCGTGTCTGGAAAAAGATCAGATCAAGGGACGAAAGATCATGCTTTTCCTTCACGGAGGAGGATGGGCGACTGAGCATGTGGAAAATTATGAGAGAGTATGTTCCCGGATGGCACAGGCGACGGGGCAGACTGTAGCAGCAGTAGAATACCGCCTGGCGCCGGAGCACAAGTTCCCGACCGGGCTTATGGACTGTTATACCGTGGCAAGAGCATTGTATACGCATCCAGATACAAAGCCGGAGGATATTACTCTGATTGGAGACAGTGCAGGTGGCAATCTGGCAGCTGCATTGTCCATTATGGCACGGGACCGTGGCGAATTTATGCCAAAGAGACAAATTCTGATCTATCCGGCAGTCAATAATGATTATTCAGAGAAGAGTCTGTTCTCTTCTGTAAGGGAGAACGGGCAGGATTATCTTCTGACGGCAGGCAAATTAAAAGATTATATCAATCTTTATGCAGGTTCGGAAGAGGACAAGTTAAATCCATATTTTGCACCAATTCTGGAGAAAGATCTGTCAGGACAGCCGGATACACTGATCCTGACGTCAGAATTTGATCCGCTCCGGGATGAGGGAGAAGCGTATGGAAGACGTCTTGCAGAGGCAGGTAACCGGGTGGAAGTACACCGGATCAAGGATGCACTTCACGGATATTTTGCACTGGGAATCCGGAGTCTGCATGTACAGGAAAGTTTTGAATATATCAATCATTTTCTGGAGGGGGAATAGAAAATGCCGCAGACAAATGTAAAGCACTGGAGAAGGCTGGACAATGCAGCGAAGCTTTTTCCGGCGGCGAGCAGTAAAAGGGATACCCGTGTATTCCGGTTCTACTGTGAATTGAAAGAGGATATACAGCAGGAGATCCTGCAGAAGGCGGTAGACAGGACACTGGAAAAATATCCGATCTTTCTGTCCGTGCTGCGAAAGGGACTGTTCTGGCATTATCTGGAACAGAGTAATAAAAGACCGGTTGTAAGAGAAGAGTATAAGGAGCCGTGCAGCAGCCTTTATATCCGTGATAAGAGAGATCTGCTTTTTGAAGTGACTTATTACAAAAAGAGAATCAATTTTGAGGTCTTTCATGTGCTGACGGACGGAACCGGTGCCAGTGAATTTGTACGGGAGCTGGTGAAAAATTATCTGTATCTGGCACATCATGAGGATGGACTGGAGGATGTGGTTCTGTCAGAGTATTCGGAGAGCCTTTTCGATCAGGAAGCAGATGGATTTGAAAGATATTATTCCCGCCAGGCAGACCGTAAAAAGGAGAAAAAACCGGCAGCGCATCAGCTTCGCGGAAACCGGCGCGAACTTGGAAGCCTGCAGACGACAGAGGCAGAAATTCCGGTCGAAGAACTGAGGCATCAGACAAAGACTTATGGTGTATCGATGACGGTATTTCTGACTGCGGTATATCTGTGTGCGATTCACCGGACAATGACAAGACGGCAGGAAAGCAAGCCGGTTGTACTGATGGTTCCGGTAAATCTGCGTAATTTCTTTCCGACCAATACAATGCTCAATTTCTTCAACTGGATCGAACCGGGATATCATTTTCAGGGTGGAAAAGAAGAGTTCAAAGATGTTGTGCAAAAAGTAAATGCATGCTTTAAAGAAGAACTGACAGCGGAAAAGATGGAGAAGCGGATGAACGATTACTTCGCCTTGCAGGTGCATCCAATCCTGAAATTTGCGCCGCTGGAACTGAAAAATGTCTGTATCAATATCGGGGCGAGGACGGCAGAAAGTGATGTGACCGCTATTTTTTCCAACATGGGAATCATCCGGATGCCGGAAAGCTATGAGACGTATATCAGGTATTTTGGTGTTTATACAAGTACGCCGAAAGTAGAGCTTTGTATGTGTTCCTTCCGGGATAAGATTTATCTGGGATTTACGTCCAGATATGACTGTGATGCGATCAAGGATAACTTTTTCCAGATTCTGAAAGAGCAGGAAGTAAAGCCTGAGATCCTTGAAGTGGAGTATCCGGAAAGTGTGATGACAGAAGCGAAAGGAATGCAGATTTTCAAAATATTTACATTTCTTTGCATGATCGCGATTGTGGCGGCACTGGGAGTGGATTATAGCATTGATACGAATTTCCATCTGTCACTGTTTGTGTGCGGCGGTGCGTTCAGTATGTGGTTGGCGCTCGCAGTCGGTTTCTTCAAGCGGTACAATCTGCTGAAGAATGCCATGTGGCAGCTGATCATTGTGACAGTCGGCTGTATTATCTGGGACTGGCTGACCGGCTGGCATGGTTGGTCGATTGACTTTGTGCTTCCGGGAGTCAGTGGCTTGATTATGATTTCGATGCTGATCATATCGAGGGTGTATTACCGTCAGGCGAAGGACTATCTGGTGTACTTTGTGATGGCGGCGCTTTACGGAATGATCTTACCATTTATCTTTTTGCTGACTGGTAAGGTACGAATTGTATTTCCGTCTGTGATTTCAATTGGGATGGGCGTGCTGATGCTGATCGGACTGGTGCTTTTCAAGGGAAAAGAAATGCGTCAGGAAATGGAAAAGAATTTACATGTATAAATCGGTGGTGCCGCAAAATTATCTGGATTGATGATTTTGCGGCACCATATTTTTTGCATTTAAATATCTGACGAGTGCGGTGATCTGGATCAGAAGTTCTTCCTGATGCTTTGCATCGAGTTCTTTAAATAAAGAAAGAACTTGGAATTCAAAACGAAGCAAAGAAACAGAAGGATCCGGTTCACCAATTTCCAAAGCTTCATCTGCAGAGATGCCATACAGATTGGCAAGGGTTGCGAAAGTGGAGAGATCCGGCTCGGCAACGTTATTCTCATAACCGGACAGAGATTTTCTGTGGATACCGGTCAATTCCATCACTTGTTTCTGGGTATATTCTTTATTCTCACGGGCGTTTTTCAGAATTTTACCAATATCTTTCATGAAAATGTTCCCCCTTCAAACATAGTATAAGTTCATTATAAATGGTCAGAGCAGGAAAAAGCAATGACAATTTATTTTGATTTTTTATCGAGATAGTCTGCGAGAGATTGAAACTGAATCAAAAGCTCTTCCTGGTGGCTGGTGTCAAATTTTTGGAAAAGAGTAAGCATTTTTCATTCGCAGCGCGAAAGGGAAAAATGCGAGGGGGGGGGTAGAAGTCTTAATTCCTAATACTTCATCCGCAGAAAGTTGATATAAGCGGAGTAATCTGGCAAATGTGTCAAGATCTGGTTCAGCTACACTGTTCTCATAGCCGGACAGAGTCTTGCGGTTGATACCGGTCAGTTCTATTACTTTCTTCTGAGTATAAAAATTATCTTCACGTGCTGTCCGGAGAATTTCTCCTATATGTTCCATGGGCGATCGTCCTTTCGAAGATTTCATATATAATATAAGTGAAGTGGTATGTACTATTGCTATTATATAAGAAATAGACGTTAAAAAGAGTAGAATTCTTAGAAAAAGTACTAATAAATCAAAAAGTCTTAAAATTAAAGATACACATGTGCTATCATATTCAAACTTTAATCTCTAAACTTTAATTTTTCCGCCTATGATCTCTAACGAAATAGGAATTGTGAGACTTGCGGCGCCATATTTTTTGTATGCAAAAATCTGACAAGTGCGGTGATTTGAATCAGGAGTTCTTCCTGATGTTTGGGGTCAAGTTCTTTAAATAAAGAAAGAACCTGGAATTCACATTGAGGCAGAGAGTCGGAAGAAGCTTTTCCACCAATATCTAATACTTCATCGGCAGAAATACCATAGAGATTGGCAAGAGTCGCAAAGGTTGATAGATTTGGCTCGGCAACGTTGTTCTCTTAACCAGAAAGCGATTTCCTGTGGATGCCGGTTAATTCCATTACTTGTTTTGTGTATATTTTTTATTCTCACGGGCATATTTCAGAATCTTGCCAATGTCTTTCATGAAAACGGTTTCCTTTCAAATTTACTACTTTCTTATTATAAAGCACAAAGATAAGAAGACGCAATTTTGAAAACTATGGTTTTTTATCGAATTATTTATAAAGAATTTGCCTATTAAAATACTGAAAAATAGGGGAAATAACATTAAAAACCCACTATTATAGTGAAAGTGTTAATAAAACATTTAATTGTTTTGAAAAAGAAAAGAAAAAAATAAAATGTTTTGAAAAAAGTATGTTAAAAAGACCAGGAAGTCCTAGAAAAAGAGATAATACTGTTGACTTCATAAAAATTAAGACTTATAATAACCAAGATAGGATACGTATGCAAAAAAGCATATAATTTTTTAAGATGAGAAAGAGAGGAAATTAGAGATGAAAAAGAGAAGAGTACTTCATCAGGCATGTGCGTTCTCTGTCGCAGTAATGCTCGTTGGAGTAAATGCTGTACCGGTTGTTGCGGCTGATAACAATAGTTCTGCTACAACTGTTGCTACAGATGAAAAAGCATTTAACATTACAGTAACTTTCAATTACTGGGATTATGCAGTGGGTGCAGACGGACAACACTTTTTAACTAAAGAGATGACGAGCGATGATACTATCACGCCACCAACACTTACTGTTGAAGAGGGATATGAGCTCAAGGGATGGACAATTAATGATAAGTTTTTTGATGCTACTGCCCAAATGAGTTATGAGGATATTGTAAGAGCTGCTGGTACTTCAGAGTTTGTAGCTATTCAAGCAGTTATTAAACCAGTAGAGATAAAGAAAACTGCTCATGTTGCTTTCAATGTTGATCCTGAAAAAGGAAAATTTACAGACCCGGCTGGAGCTAAAGTAGTAACTTATGATTTAGATGAAACTGACGGAGACGCGCATCCTATTCCGAAAGTGGAAGCAAAAGAAGGATATGAATTTACTGGATGGCATGTTAGTGGAGCTAATGAAGCAGATTGGTTACCAGAGTCAGAAACATTTTATGTTTCAGGATTAGCATTCTATGAAAAAGACAAGAATGATGGATATGTGACATTCGAGGCGACATTCAAAGAAAAAGAAGCTGCAGTAGAGAAAAAAGATGCTGAATTACGTGTACATTACGTTGATGTAAATTCAGACAATTATATTAAAGATAATATCCAGACCATTAAAAAGAATGGTAAAGTTGGAGAAAGCGCTGAGTTTACTGCAAAAGATCTTACAATTCCAAAAGGATACGAACTTGCAGATGATAAGTGGAGTACTTCTGTAGAATATGGTAAGGATGCAGATGTTAATGTTAATGTAAAAGCTAAAGAAGAACCAGCTGAAGAAAAAACAGTAGAAGTATATTTCAATATTATTGATTCAGAAAAAGGATCATTCCCGGATTATGCACCATCAACAGTTGTTTCTTTCAAAGGTATTGCTGCAGACACAGACCAGCAGTTTGAAATTCCGGCAGTAAAAGCAAATGATGGATACAAGTTTACTGGATGGAAAGTTGAAGGCGCTGAAACACAGAATTGGGATGCAGATGCTAAAACATTTGGTGTGACAGGACTTGCACATTTCCCAGAAGGATCTAATGTTGGTTATGTAACAATTACACCTGAATTTGAAAAAGTTGAAGAAACACCGGCTGTAGCAGTAGCAAATGCAACAGTTGTAATCGATTCAAACGAAGGATCATTCGAAGGATACGAAGGAACAACAGAACTTCATAACGAAAACCTTCAGGATAGCAAATACAACCTTGGATTCCTTCCGACAGTAGTAGCAAATGAAGGATATACATTCAAAGGCTGGAAAGTAACAAACAAAGCCGGCGAAGAAATCTACAACCTTGATGCAAATGCAACATCAATTTCATTCCCATACGGAGTAGCTGATGACTACACAGTAACAGCTGTTCTTGAAAAGAATGAAGAAGAAGTAGCAGTAGCAAATGCAACAGTTGTAATCGATTCAGTAGCAGGATCATTCGAAGGATACGAAGGAGCAACAGAACTTCATAACGAAAACCTTCAGGAAGCAGAATACAACCTTGGATTCCTTCCGACAGTAGTAGCAAATGAAGGATATACATTCAAAGGCTGGAAAGTAACAAACAAAGCTGGCGAAGAAATCTACAACCTTGATGCAAATGCAACATCAATCGCATTCCCATACGGAGTAGCTGATGACTACACAGTAACAGCTGTTCTCGAAAAGAATGAAACTCCAGTTGATCCGGATCAGCCATCAGTTGATCCTTCAAAACCAAGTACTCCAGAAGAAAAACCGGGTACTTCAATTGAAGAGAACAAGAAAGATGACAAAACATCTACAACAGTAGCAAAAGATGACAAAAAGACAAACAAGAAGGAATCTGCTAAGAAAGCAAATGAGCAAAAATCTGATACAGTTCAGACTGGTGATCATAGCAACGTATTCGTATACGTAGCAACACTTCTTATTGCAGGTGCTGCAGCAGTTGTAGCATTCTTCAGAAGAAGAAACGCATAATCTGGTCTTAGCAATAAGCACAGATGATGTGAATTTAATCAGGTGGCTGTGAGTTCTCTCACAGCTACCTGAAGTTTATAAAGGATATTTCTATATGAATAAGCATACGAATCTAACTATCGTAAAAAGACCAAAGAAAACTCATCGTGACCGCGGGACAGAGATAGGTTCTGTTCTTGTCATACTTCTTGCATGTGTGGTGATTGGTGGAGGTATTTATTTTGTACGGCAAAATTTGAATGGGGGAAAGAATACCACACAAAAAGTTGGCGATACAATTACCATCACACCACAGAAGTTAGACAAGACGCAGTTAAAAGCATTAATTGACAACACAGAATCTATTAATACAGAGACCTATACCGATGAATCCGTAAATGAGCTGAAAGCAGCTGTAGAGAAGGGAAATACACTTTTACGTGGGGTTCCCGGACAGGATGCAATCGAAGAAACGTATATGGAAATTGTTAACGCGATCCAGGGGTTGACCAAAAAAGACACGCAGTAATGCGTGTCTTTTTTGGTTCTACATTGAAGTAATGGAAGAACAATTAACCAACTGTTCTATATTTTTTATCTACTACGTTAAGAAGTTCATATCCGTCTTCTGTTACGAGAACGAGGTCCTCGATACGTACACCGTATTTGCCTTCGATGTAGATTCCCGGTTCGATCGAGAAGATCATACCCGGTTCAGCTACGTTCTTGTTGATCGGGCTTACATCACCGTATTCATGGTCTTCCTGGCCGATGAAATGTCCAAGACGAATCTTCCAGTATTCTCCGTATCCTGCTTCGCCGATGAGATCTCTTGCCTGCGCATCGATATCACAGAAACGTACGCCTGGTTTGATGATGGCTTCTGCTTTCTCAACCGCTGTACGAACAAGGTCATGGATTGCGGCCTGTTCTTCGTCTACGCTCTTGCAGTAGAAGGTTCTTGTCATATCTGAGCAATAACCGTTCCAGATGCATCCCATATCGATCAGAATGCATTCTCCGGCTTTCAGAGTTCTTGTCTCGCTTGGTGAGTGATGTTGGTCAGCAGCGTTAGCACCGAAGCATACGATTGTATCAAAGCTGAGTCCTGTTGCGCCTTCTTTGTAGTATTCTGCTTCAATGAAATCAGCAATCTGTTTTTCTGTCATGCCTTCTTTAATGTAGGCAGCAGCTCTTTCCATAACCATGTCATTGATTACAGATGCCTGTCTCATGATCTTGATTTCTTCTTCATTCTTAACAGCACGAACACCGTCTACACAGTCAGATCCCCATACCGTTTTCAGTTCCGGGCAGCGTTCCTGAAGCGGGATCAGGAAACGAGCAGGAAATGTTTTGTCGATACCGATTACGCCCTTGGTATCGATATGTTCTGTCAGAACCCCAATCTGATCATCCATATCACTGAACCATACTTCTTCAAATCCTGTATCAGATACATAATACAGATAGTTCAAGAACATGGTGTGCTTTCCGTTTGTACGAAGCAACAGAGCGTACAATCTTTCCCCCGGATGTACCATGATGCCCGTTAAAAAGCGGATGCTGAGCGGATCAGATACAAGTAACTGATCGATTCCTTTTTTTCCCATTTTTTGCAATACGCGTTCCAGTCTTTCGTTCATTGCTATAATTCTCCTCTCTTAAATACACTACACCAATCATAGCACATTACAGGCAAAATATGAAGAGAAAGCTGCCATCTATTTTTTTAAATATGTCTTACGAACAGTGCAGGATCTTCTTTGCATTTTCTACGCGTTCTCTCGAAGGTGGATTGATCCCTTTGAGTGGATAATCAAGTCCCAGCTCTTTCCATTTGTAGGCACCAAGTGTGTGGTAAGGCAGGATTTCTACTCTTTCTACATTATCAAGTGTCTGGATAAAATCATTTAACCGGTTTAAGTATTCATCATAGTCGCTGCGCTCCGGTACGAGCACATGGCGGATCCAGACAGGTTTTTTGATATCGGAGAGAAAACGGATCATATCCAGAATGTTTTTATTCGTTTTTCCGGTCAGTTCTTTGTGAGCTTTTTCATCGATATGTTTGATATCAACAAGAAGAAGATCGGTATACTGCATCAGCTCCTGAAATTTGGAGAAAAATGGTTCTTCTCTGGTAAAAGGATCACCTGCAGTATCAATCGTTGTGTGAATACCTTTTGCCTTTGCTTTTTTGAAAAGATCCAGCAGAAAATCAATCTGTAGGAGGGGTTCTCCGCCGCTTACGGTGATTCCACCGCCATTTTTCCAGTAAGTGCGGTAACGCAGAGCCTGCGCAAGAAGCTCATCGGCACTGCGCCAGGTGGCGCCGTTTTTATCTGTCATATTCCAGGTGTCAGGGTTATGGCAGAACTGACATCTCAGTGGACATCCCTGAACAAATATAATAAAACGTACCCCAGGCCCGTCAACAGAACCAAAGCTTTCTGTAGAGTGAATAAGTCCTTTGATTTGAGTCATATGAAAATCTCCTTTTTCATTGTGTGATTGGAAAACTGCGGATCAGGCAGAGTCTTTTAAATGCCTTAGTATGCAGGAAAAGCTGCCAGCAGCATCTCTGTATGTGCCGAAAGTCATGCACTTTAAAATGCATGACTTCCAGCATAACGATATGTTTGGCAAAAGAGTGTAAGTTCGGTAATTACATACGATAGTGGCAGGTTCTTGCGATCACATCGAGCTGCTGTTCGCGTGTAAGGTCGATGAACTTAACCGCATATCCTGATACACGGATCGTAAAGTTTGCGTATTCTTCTTTTTCCGGATGTTCCATAGCGTCAAGAAGTTTTTCTGTTCCGAATACGTTGACGTTCAGATGGTGAGCACCCTGAGAGAAGTATCCGTCCATAACATTTACCAGGTTGTTAATGCGTTCCTCCGGAGTATGTCCGATTGCATTCGGGTTGATGGTCTGGGTGTTAGAGATTCCGTCAAGTGCCCATTCGTAAGGCAGCTTGGCAACGGAGTTCAGGGAAGCAAGAAGTCCGTTCTGTTCAGCACCGTAGCTTGGGTTTGCTCCAGGTGAAAGCGGTGCGCCTGCTTTTCTTCCATCCGGAAGAGCACCGGTAGCTTTTCCATATACAACGTTTGAGGTAATGGTAAGGATAGAAGTTGTCGGTTCGGATTCACGGTAGGTGTGATGCTTTTTCAGTTTCTTCATAAATGTCTGAAGAAGCCATACTGCGATATCATCTGCGCGGTCATCATCATTTCCGTATTTCGGGAAATCACCGGTTGTCTCGAAATCTACAACGAGTCCGTTTTCGTCACGGATTGTTTTCACTTTTGCATATTTGATCGCACTTAAGGAGTCAACTACATGAGAGAATCCTGCGATACCTGTTGCAAATGTACGACGTACATCGGTATCGATCAGTGCCATCTGAGATGCTTCATAGTAGTATTTGTCATGCATGTACTGGATCAGGTTCAGTACGTTTACATACAGTCCGGCGAGCCAGTCCATCATCTTGTCGTATTTAGCCATTACTTCATCATAATCAAGGTATTCAGAAGTGATCGGTGTGTAAGCCGGTCCTACCTGATCTTTTGACTTGCAGTCGACACCACCGTTGATCGCGTAAAGAAGGCATTTTGCAAGGTTTGCTCTTGCTCCGAAAAACTGCATTTCTTTACCAGTCTGTGTTGCAGATACGCAGCAGCAGATAGAATAGTCATCGCCCCATACCGGACGCATTGCATCATCATTTTCATACTGGATAGAACTTGTTTCAATAGAAATATGTGAAGCGTAGTCCTTGAAGTTCTTCGGAAGACGTTCTGTGTAAAGTACAGTCAGGTTCGGTTCCGGAGAAGGTCCCATGTTTTCCAGGGTGTGCAGGAAACGGTAGTCTGTCTTTGTTACCATAGAACGTCCGTCCTGTCCCATTCCGCCGACTTCCAGTGTAGCCCAAACCGGGTCACCAGAGAAGAGCTGGTTGTAAGATGGGATACGTGCGAACTTAACCATACGGAATTTCATTGTCATATGGTCAACTAATTCCTGAGCTTCTTCTTCGGTAAGGATTCCTGCTTCCATATCTCTCTTGATGTAAATATCAAGGAAGGTAGATACACGTCCGACGCTCATGGCAGCTCCGTTCTGAGTCTTGATTGCTGCAAGGTATCCGAAGTACAGCCACTGGAATGCTTCTTTTGCGTTCTTAGCCGGTTCGGAGATATCGAATCCATAGGAAGCAGCCATTTCTTTCATGCCTTTGAGGGCGCGGATCTGTTCTGCAAGCTCTTCTCTTTGCCGGATCACGTTGTCACGCATAGAGCCATATCCGCAGTTTGCAAGGTCATCCTGCTTCATGGCGATCAGGAGATCGATTCCGTAGAGGGCAACACGGCGGTAATCGCCGACGATACGTCCTCTTCCGTAAGTATCCGGAAGACCGGTAAGGATTTTTGCGTGACGTGCTTTTTTCATTTCCGGTGTGTAGGCATCAAATACTGCCTGGTTATGTGTTTTATGATAATCTGTAAAGATTTTATGGAATTTCGGGTTTGGTTCATATCCGTAAGTTTTGCATGCTTCCTCAGCCATTTTGATTCCACCGAACGGCATAAATGCACGTTTCAGAGGTTTGTCAGTCTGAAGACCCACAACCTGTTCTTTATCTTTCAGTTCTTCGCAGATATAACCTGGACCGTAAGCGGTAAGAGAAGATACCACTTCTGTTTCCATATCCAGAACGCCGCCTTTTGCACGTTCTTCTTTCTGGAGTTCCTGAAGCTTGCCCCAGAGCTGGTTTGTTGCTTCGGTCGGGTCTGCAAGGAATGAAGCATCTCCCTCGTAAGGTGTGTAGTTGTTCTGGATAAAATCACGAACGTTGATTTCTTCTTTCCAGAGTCTTCCTTCAAATCCCTGCCATTGTTCTTTCTGCATCATTTGGTTATTCCTCCTTCTTGTGGGTGAGCCATAGTACCTATGACCCGGTTATTATACACTGCGTTGCTGCGGTTTATGCCCGGAAAGTTCTGGCAAATTCCAGACATATGAAAAGGTTCAGCCAGAAGAACCGATGGATGTTTACGCCTTTTATATAGCCCTGATTTATGATAATCTTATAAAAATGCGTAAAAAAAGCCGGCATCTGAGCTGAATCGCCCAGACGGTCGGCTAAATAATCAAATCCTCATATTTCCTTGTGGTTCATTCCACTTCCGTCAGTCATATGAGCAACTTTAATTTAACAAATTGCTATATAAATGTCAATGACAAATTTGTTTTTTTGAAAAAACATAATAATGATGTGAATGTCAATAAGTATAAATACCGAGAAAAGTTTAACATTTATCAAGAAATCTCTCAATCGAATTGAGGCATGTACCTGGAATAGAACATAAAAAAATGTTAAAAAAATATCAAGCATCTATTGAATTCTGTTTTTTAGAGGATTATAATAAAAACATCAGGTGATTTACAAAATAAAGGAGGATTTTTATCATGGCAAGAAAAGTTGTTTTAGCAGGAGCATGTCGTACAGCAATCGGTGTAATGGGCGGACAGTTTGCAAATACATCGGCTGTAGAACTTGGAACGATCGTAATCAAAGAAGCTCTCAAAAGAGCGGGCGTTTCTCCGGATCAGGTTGACGAAGTGTATATGGGAAATGTTATCCAGGCAGGCAACGGACAGAACCCGGCACGTCAGGCAGCTGTATATGCAGGAATCCCGAATGAAGTACCGGCAACAACTATCAACGTACTTTGTGGATCCGGTCTTCACTGTGTAAACCTTGCAGCGAAGCTGATCGCAGCTGGAGATGCAGATATCATCGTTGCAGGTGGTATGGAAAATATGACAATGGCTCCGTACATGTTGAGAAACGGACGTTATGGATATCGTATGGGAAATGCGACAATCGAAGATGCTATGATCAAGGATGGTCTGACCGACGCATTCCATAATTATCACATGGGAATCACAGCAGAAAATATCTGCGAACAGTGGGGACTTACAAGAGAAGAACTGGATGAATTTGCAGCATGGTCTCAGAACAAATGTGAAAAAGCAATGGCAGAAGGTAAATTTAAAGACGAGATTGTTCCGGTCGAAGTGAAGAAGAAAAAAGAAACGATTCTTGTAGATACAGATGAAGGTCCTCGTAAAGGAATCACAAAAGAAGGTCTTGCAAAACTTCGTCCTGCATTTAAGAAAGACGGTATGGTTACAGCAGGTAACGCATCCGGAATCAATGATGGTGCAGCTGCACTTATCGTTATGAGCGAAGAAAAAGCAAAAGAGCTTGGCGTAACACCTATGGCAACATGGATCGGCGGAGAACTCGCAGGATGTGATCCGGCGATCATGGGAATCGGACCGGTTTATTCAACACGTAAGGTTATGAAGAAGCTGGGAATGGAGATCGGAGATTTTGATCTGATCGAAGCAAACGAAGCATTTGCAGCACAGTCAGTAGCAGTTGGAAAAGATCTTGGATTTGACCTTAGTAAGCTGAATGTCAATGGTGGAGCAATTGCTCTCGGACATCCGGTTGGCTGCTCAGGTGCAAGAATCCTTGTAAGCTTGTTGTATGAGATGCAGAAAGAAGATGTACATACAGGACTTGCAACACTTTGTGTTGGTGGCGGAATGGGATGCTCTGCTGTAGTTAAAAGAGATTAGGGATAGAAAAAAAGGGTGGATACTTTTTTAGTGTCTGCTCTTTTTTTGAATAATTTAGGTTGTGTTGACAAATTGGGCAAAAGATAATGCGTCCCTCGAAGCTATTGACATTATTAAATAAAAGCGTAGTAACTAAAAAAGTCTGGCGAGGTGTGCCAGACTTTTTTCTACGATGAGATATATGCGTTTTGCATCTTTTAGGACTTTGAAAAAAATTAATATACCAGAGGTTTTTCTTCGCCGTTTAATACACGGAGAGCGCCTTGAGCGAGGGCGAGGAGTTCATCTTCACCCGGGTAGACGGTGATTGGGGCGATGAAGCCGACCTTTTCTTTGATCTCAGATGTAACGTAGTCGCTGTATGCGATACCGCCGGTGAGAAGGATCTGGTCTACTTTACCGTTAAGTACGGCTGCCATGGCGCCGACTTCTTTGGCAACCTGGTAAGTGAATGCGTGGAATACACCGGCTGCTTCTTCGTCACCCTTTTCAAAGGCACGTTCTGCAACGTCGCGCATGTTGTTGGTTCCAAGGTATCCGTTGAGACCGCCTTTCCCGTTGATCTTTTTATATACTTCAGCCTGTGTGTACTGACCGGAGAAACACATTTTTACGAGTGCGCCTGCCGGTACACCGCCGGAACGTTCCGGTGAGAAAGGTCCGTCTCCGTCAAGCGTGTTGTTGACATCGACAACTTTGCCATTTTTATGAGCACCGACAGATACACCGCCGCCCATGTGTACAACTACAAGATTCAGGGAATCATAAGATACATTCTGTTCTTTGGCGTAGCGTTTGGCAACTGCTTTCTGGTTCAGTGCGTGGAAGATACTGATACGCGGAAGTTCCGGGATTCCGGAATATCTTGCAACAGGTTCCATCTCATCGACAACAACCGGGTCAACAATGTAAGAAGGAACTCCAATCTCATCACCGATTTCGCGGGCAAGGATGCCTCCAAGGTTCGATGCATGCTGTCCTTGCACACCTGCTTTTAAGTCAGCAAGAAGTGCGTCAGATACTGGATAGGTTCCACCTGGGATCGGTTTTAAAAGTCCGCCTCGTCCTACTACAACATTCAGAGATTTGATGTCGAAGCTGTTCTTTGCGAGAATATCTACAATCAGTTCTTTACGGAAATCTTTCTGGTCAACGATGGTTGCATATTTTGCAATCTCTTCGGTGGAATGACGGAGTGTTTCTTCGAATAACAAAGTTTCGTCTTCGTACACACCGATCTTAGTAGAAGTAGATCCCGGGTTGATTACTAAAATTTTATAGCTCATAAAAAGATCCTCCTTAGTCTGTGATCGATCCTGCGATTACGGTCGCAAGTGCAATAGAATTCAGTTTGGTTTCAAAATCGTCCGAACGTGAAGTAAGAACCACCGGAGCGCTTGTTCCGACAAGTACGTTACCGATCTTGACCTTTGCAGTGCGGACAAGAATCTTATATGTGATATTTCCTGCATCGATATTCGGGAAGAGGAGAATATCAGCATGTCCGGCTACTGGATTAGTCACACCTTTGTGAACAGCTGCTTCCGGATCGATCGCAAGATCCATGGAAAGTGGTCCGTAGATCTGGCATCCTTTGAAATCGCCACCCTCGTACATCTTGGTGAGATTATCGGCATCAACTGTTGGCTGCATCTTTGGATTCACTGTCTCAACTGCACACAGAGGAGCAACCTTCGGGCATTCGATGCCACATGCATGTGCGACTTCTACTGCATTGTTGATGATATTGACTTTATCTGCAAGGGTTGGATATGTATTGAAAGCTACGTCTGTGAAGAACAGAAGACGGTTAATGCCTTCAATCTCAAATACACATACATGGGAAAGCATCTTTCCGGTACGAAGTCCGACTTCTTTATTCAATACGCTCTTTAAGAATGTCTTTGTTTCAAGCAATCCTTTTAAAAGGATATCAGCTTTGCCGTTGTGTACAAGCTCAACAGCCTTTAATGCAGCTGCTTCGGTATCAGGCTCATTGATGATCTCGAAATCTGTCAGATCCATATCAATAGAAGCGGCAATCTCGCGGATCTTGGCTTCATCACCGACAAGGATGGCTGTTGCGATATTTTGCTCTTTTGCAGCTTTGACAGCCTGCAGTACCGGCTCATCCTGTGCGTTGGAAACAGAGACTTTCTTTAAGGTTTTTTGATTTGCTTTTGAGATTAATTCTTCAAAACTTTTGCTCATTTTCACACCTTCTCATTCATAATTTAATTATAGTATTCTGGTTGAATAATTTTTAACAATCTTAAGTGTAGCACCATATCTGGGAAAGGTCAATATAAAAGTGGTGTGTTGGAAATGACGAATAATGCAGATGTATTGTAAAAAAATGTTGGTGAAAATGTTAAAAGAAAATTAAATGATAAAAAATGATTGATAAATATTTGACAGAACAGGAAATGGGTAGTATATTAAAAAAAGAGGACAAAAAAGTCCCTTGCGAAAATCTTAAAAACGGAAAGTAAAACAGTATATATTTAATAAGAAGTGATACTTACCATTAAGATGTAAAAGGAGGAAAAAGTGATGGCAAAGAAAATCGTGTTAGCAGGTGCGTGTCGTACAGCAATCGGAAGTATGGGTGGAGCTCTTTCTACAACTCCGGCACCGGAATTAGGATCTATCGTTATCAAAGAAGCTTTAAATAGAGCAGGTGTTGCTCCAGAACAGGTTGATCATGTATATATGGGTTGTGTAATCCAGGCAGGTCTTGGACAGAACGTTGCACGTCAGGCTTCTTTAAAAGCAGGTCTTCCGGTCGAGACACCGGCAGTTACGGTTAACGTTGTTTGCGGATCCGGACTTAACTGTGTGAACATGGCTGCACAGATGATCCAGGCAGGAGATGCTGATATCGTTGTAGCAGGCGGTATGGAAAATATGTCTATGGCTCCATATGCACTGAAAAACGCACGTTATGGATACAGAATGGGTAATGCACCGATGATCGATACAATGGTAAATGACGCACTTTGGGATGCATTCAATGACTATCACATGGGAATCACTGCTGAGAATGTAGCAGAACAGTGGGGACTCACAAGAGAACAGCTTGATGAATTTGCAGCAGCAAGCCAGCAGAAAGCCTGCGCAGCAATCGAAGCAGGAAAATTCAAAGATGAGATTGTTCCTGTAGAAGTGAAGAAGAAAAAAGAAACCATCGTAGTTGATACAGATGAAGGACCGCGTCCGGGAACAACAGCAGAAGGAATCGCAAGACTTCGTCCAGCATTCAAAAAAGATGGTATTGTAACAGCAGCAAATGCTTCCAGCATCAATGACGGAGCAGCAGCAATCGTTGTTATGAGTGAAGAAAAAGCAAAAGAGCTCGGCGTTACACCGATGGCAACATGGGTAGCAGGAGCACTCGGCGGAGTAGATCCATCTATCATGGGTGTCGGACCGGTTGCAGCTACGAATAAAGTAATGGCTAAGACAGGGCTTTCCGTAGATGATATGGATCTGATCGAAGCAAACGAAGCTTTTGCAGCACAGTCACTTGCAGTAGCACATGATCTGAAATTCGACATGGATAAAGTAAATGTAAACGGTGGAGCAATTGCTCTCGGACATCCGGTAGGAGCTTCAGGATGCCGTATC
>OFME01000619.1_pt1 | contig 25835 bp, 19 predicted proteins | sample 1541381 | NCBI WGS metagenome assembly OFME01 (sample SAMN04209243, study PRJEB22552) | human gut metagenome | biome: gut; material: feces | host: Homo sapiens | place: USA: Oklahoma
TTCTGCTTGCGTCGGATGGAGCAGCCGCATTCCGGGCAGTATTTCTGCCGGTTGCTACTGGGTGCAAAGGGCTTTCCACACCGTTCGCAGGTCCGTGTGCGCTGCCGGTAAATGTCGGCGCAGAGTACCTTGTCGGCGGGCAGAACCGCCCGCCGGAAGTACTTGCACAGCAGCGAATAGGAAATCATCTGCACACACGCGCAACCCTCGCCGTCGTCCAGCGGCAGGCAGTTGCCGCCATCATAATTGGCGCACAGCCTCCGGATCAGCCGGTTGCAGCGTGCCCTTTGGGCGGGCGTCAGGCGCTTGATCTCATCCAACCTTCTTCACCTCCTTCTCCATCACATAGTTGATGACGCTGATTTTCGGAATTTTCAGTGTCGTGCCGATCTTCACGGCGTGGATGTACCCATAGTCGATCAGCTTGTATGCCAGCTTGCGGCTGATGCCCAGCATCTCCCGAAGCTCTTTAACGGTCACAATGTCCGGGTATTCCGGAAACATCATCTGATAAAGCTCTCTGAGCTCACCTTTCTTCATAGGCTTGAACCTCCTTTGCTTGTTCTGAAACCGCATTTCTGCGGCGGTTTTTGCTTGCTGCCGCTCATCCGCATCGTTCCTGCCCCGGAGTCTCACCACGGCGTATTGCTTCTTCGGTGCGCTCGTTTCTTTTTCGGAAAGTCATGGCATCACTTGCCGGAAGCATATCCTTTGGAGGCGGCGATTCAATTTTCAAGGTACACAGGGAGACAGTCCCCTCAATAGGTAGCCAGCGAGAAGGGCTGTTTTTTAACACCCTCACTAATCAACTGGGAAAAATTTTTCGATTTGTACGAAGGAATTTTGAAAATTTCCTTTGAAAGCCTCTCTACTAACCAACTGGGAAATTTTTTCGGATTTGAACGAAAGAACTTTTGAGAATTTTTCTGCGAACCCCTCTACTACTTAATTGGGAATTTTTCCGGCAAAAATAAAAAGAATTTTGAAGAAAATTTTTAAGCGCCCCTCCCACTAATCAACTGGGAACTTTTCTGGCAAATAACAAATAGGATTTTGAAGGAAATTTTTCAGGGCCTTCCTACTAACCAATTGGGAACTTTTTCGAGATTTTGGCAAAGCAATTTGAATAGTCCCCTCAATTTTTCAAAAGGACCCTTCTACTTACTCTGAATAAGGGGTGCCGTTTGGCAGGGTACTTTTCAAAATTCCCCACAAAAATATTTCTCCCTTCATTTACTCTGAATAAGGGGCGCCGTTTGTGGGGGTGTTTTCGAGAAAATTCTCAAAAAATTCTCCGTCCTCACTTATTCTCAAAATTGCAAGACCATTTGTGGGGGCGTTTCCGAAAAAAGAGATATGTAGAAAAAAAGGTTTCTCCGCTCAAATCAGTAAACTGAGCGGGGAAACCTTTCACTGTTAATTATAAGATTTTCTTCTGAATTCCTCGTAAATCCGTAATAATCCTTGATAAATCCGCCTTGCTGTGATATACTTAAATTGTATAATTATAGCTATCGGAAACTGCCTGAAAGCGAGGACATTTTAATGGAACCGACCATCGAACGCTGGTACTCAATGAAAGAGATTTGCGAATACCTCGGCGTCAGCCGTGATACGGTACTCGCCTGGATAGAGAAAAGAAATATGCCCGCTGCGAAAATAGGTCGCCTTTGGAAATTCAAGATCAGCGAAGTAGACGCCTGGATGAAGTCCGGCGTGGCGGCGGATAAGTAATTATTTTGGAGGTGCGATATGGCACTGGAAAATAAATTGGGGCTGACAAGCTCCGCCGATCTTGCCCGGGAAGAAGAACGCATCAGCAAAAAAAGGGCGGTAGAACTGTTTGAAAACGGCGTGCTTGATGCCCTGCCAGCAGGTAAATTCTCGACCTTGCAGGCAATTCACAAATATCTGTTTGAAGATATTTACGACTTCGCCGGTGAGCTGCGCACTGTGAATCTGGCAAAGGGTAATTTCCGCTTTGCGCCGCTGATGTATCTGGAAGCAGCACTGGCCAACATCGACAAGATGCCGCAGTCCACTTTTGACGAGATCATCGAAAAATATGTGGAAATGAATATTGCCCACCCCTTTCGGGAGGGCAATGGGCGCAGCACCCGCATTTGGCTTGACCATATCCTGAAAAACGAAATCGGCAAGGTCGTGGACTGGAGCAAGGTGGATAAAGAGGATTATCTCCTTGCAATGGAGCGCAGCCCCATCAAGGATGTGGAGATCAAGGTGCTTCTGAAAGCGGCACTGACCGACGAGGTGGGCAGCCGTGAGGTTTATATGAAGGGCATTGACCACAGCTACTATTACGAAGGGTACACGACCTTCAAGGCGGAAGATTTGAGTAAGGAATGAGGTGCAAATATGCCGGATCAGAATTGGCAATTTGAACTGGAAGAATACATCAAGCAAGGCGAACCAAACCGGGCCGAAAAAAGTGAAGCGTGGCAGACTGCTATCGGCTTGCAGGCGGTTGATGGGCTGAATACCTCTGCCTATCTGCTGGATACGGCCAAGGATCACATCGAGGGCAAAATCACCATCGATGAAGCCCAGCAGCGCATTCATAGCTATTATGAGCAGCGCACCACCCGCACCGAAATAGAGAACGAAACCAAAGAAGCGGACATCGTCTCTGCCAGAATTGCAAAGCTGCTGGGTGAAAAAGCCTTCCAATTCTCGCCTGCCGAGTGGCTCTCCATCCACCGCAGACTGTTTGAAGGCGTGTTCAGTCACGCCGGACAGATTCGGCAGTACAACATCACCAAGAAAGAATGGGTGCTGAACGGAGACACCGTGATCTATGCGGACTGGAACAGTATCAAGGATACGCTGGATTATGATTTTGCCAATGAAAAACAGTTCTCCTATGAGGGTTTGTCCGTAGATGCGGCGGTGAAGCACCTGGCGAAATTCGCCTCGGATATTTGGCAGATCCATCCCTTCGGCGAGGGAAACACCCGTGCCACTGCCGTGTTTATGATCAAGTATATGAAAACTTTCGGCTTCCGTGTGAACAACGACGCCTTTGAAAAGAATTCGTGGTACTTCCGCAACGCCTTGGTCAGAGCAAACTATACGAATCTGCAAAAGGGCATTCACGCCACCACAAAGTTCTTGGAGATGTTCTTCGGCAATCTCCTTTTGGGCACGGATTACGAGCTGAAGAATCGTTATATGCACATTGATTATGTGGACGGCGATAAGTCCCAAAGTATCAATCCCAAAGTTCCAAAGTATCAATTTGATACTTTGGACTGCTCGCTGGAGGAATTGGCCGTCTTGGAACTGGTCGCACAAAACCCGGCCATCAAGCAGCAAGGGCTTGTGACCGCAACGGGAAGGTCCATCGCAACCGTGAAGCGGATTATGAAGTCACTGCAAGATAAAAACTATATCCGCCGAGAAAACGGCAAGAGATACGGAAGATGGGAAGTGCTGGTTTGATTTATCGCACGCTCCAATGCAATGCAAAAAAATAACGTAGGAAGGAATTCATTCTATGGCTAACGGAAACAACGCCACAATCGGCTTTGAAAAACAAATCTGGGACGCTGCCTGTGTCCTTTGGGGGCACATCCCCGCAGCAGAATACCGAAAAGTGATCGTAGGACTTATTTTCCTGCGCTACATATCCAATGCGTTTGAAAAGCGTTATCAAGAGCTCGTAGATGAGGGCGACGGTTTTGAGGATGACCGTGATGCCTACGCCGAAGATAACATTTTCTTCGTACCGGAGGATGCACGGTGGAGCAAGATTGCTTCTGCTGCTCACACCCCTGAAATTGGCACACTCATCGACAATGCAATGCGGGCTATTGAAGCAGAGAACAAAAGCCTGAAAAATGTGCTGCCTAAAAACTATGCAAGCCCAGATTTGGACAAGCGTGTTTTGGGCGATGTGGTTGACCTGTTCACCAATATGGATATGAGCGATACCAAAGAAAACAAGGATCTGCTTGGTAAAACATATCAGTATTGCATTCAGCAGTTTGCTGCATACGAAGGTGTTAAGGGCGGCGAGTTCTACACGCCGGAAAGTATCGTTAAAACGATTGTTGCAATTCTAAAGCCTTACGAAAATTGCCGTGTGTACGATCCCTGCTGTGGTTCTGGCGGTATGTTCGTTCAGTCAGCCGATTTCATAGAAGCACATCGAGGAAACAGGGGGAAGATCTCAGTCTATGGGCAAGAGTCAAACGCCGACACTTGGAAGATGGCAAAGATGAATATGGCGATCCGTGGAATTGACGCCAACTTCGGACCGTATCAGGCAGACACTTTCTTTAATGACCTCCACCCCACGCTGAAAGCAGATTTCATTATGGCAAATCCGCCGTTCAATCTCTCCAACTGGGGACAGGAAAAGCTGAAGGACGATGTGCGTTGGCAGTTTGGTACGCCCCCTGCCGGTAATGCCAACTATGCGTGGATTCAGCATATGATCCACCACCTCGCCCCCAATGGCAAGATCGGTCTTGTTCTTGCAAATGGTGCGCTGTCCACTCAAACAAGCGGTGAGGGGGAAATCAGAAAACGCATCATTCAGGCTGACCTTGTGGAGGGAATTGTAGCTCTGCCGACACAGCTTTTTTATAGCGTGACCATTCCCGTCACCCTCTGGTTTATCAGCAAGAATAAAAAGCAAAAGGGCAAGACGCTTTTTATTGACGCCCGAAAGATGGGACATATGGTTGATAAAAAGCACAGAGATTTCACCGACGAGGACATTCAAAAATTAGCAGATACCTTCGAAGCTTTCCAAGAAGGGACATTGGAAGATGTAAAGGGCTTCTGTGCTGTGGCAGATCTTCCGGCAATCGAAAAGCAGGATTTTATCCTGACTCCGGGCCGATATGTGGGCATCGAAGAAGTTGAGGATGACGACGAACCTTTCGAGGAAAAAATGACCCGCTTGACTTCTGAACTTTCGGAGATGTTCAAAAAGTCTCACGAGTTAGAGGATGAAATCCGCAAGAAACTGGGGGCGATTGGGTTTACTATGAAAGATGAGGAATGCGAATAAGTATGGGCACATATGAAAAAGCATACATTTACTTTGATACAAATTCTTTAGAATGCCGTCATTCTGGGAAGTCGCTATACCTTTCTCAGTTTATAGTTAATCCCATCTATTATGAGATTGAGGATTTAATTCGTAATATGGGACTGACGGGTAAAGTAGAAATTTGCATACCAGATATAGTCTGTTTTGAGCTTAGAGAGCACTTGCTCAAACATTTCAAAGCAGAAAAAAGTTCTATGGAAACAAAAATTGGAGCTTTTCGCAAATCTTTTGGAGATTTAGCGGAGGTAATCTGTGAATTTAAGGATTGTCGCACAGAAGAAGAATATTCAGATTATGCAGATGGCATTATTCAAGATTTTCTTGATAGTCCTCGTGTAAATGCAAAAATTATTTCCTGTCCCAAGGATGAGGAATCCGTAAAACAAATAATCCAACAAGCAATCCATTCAGCTCGCCCATTCAGAACTGCTAAGGCCAGTGGAAAAGAGTATACAGATGCCGGATTCAAAGATGCCCTGGTTTTTAATACTATCCTCGCACACACCGGTGAGCAACTCGGCTTGCTTGTTTCAAATGATACCGATTTTTCGGAGCTATTTGACGAGAGACCCACAAGCAATTTAAGAATTTGCAGCAGTGCAAAAGATGTTCAAGTAATTCTGTCGAAAGAGTTTGATGTAATATCTATTGCTATAATTGAGGATCTTCTAAAACCAGATACCTATTTGATGCAGCGCATCCTGTCCGAATGCGATCTTGAAGAAAATTGCACTGTATACGGCATAAAAATAGCATCTTGTGAAACAAAGGATGATAATGTTGATGTACAGTTTACAGCGACAGTAAATGGGCAAAAGCTCACTTTCGATATTACATACAATATAAACGCTAAGGAATTGTTAGAAGCATCCTGCGAGCCTTATGATGAGGAGGCAAATTAAATGTCAATATCTGCATATCTATTTAAGTACATAGATATAAATCCTAAAGAACTTCTGGCCAAAGGGGCATTGGCAAAGAAGATTTCTATGGACAAGCTCCAACCTTTTTGCAGAGATGTTCCTGAGTATGAAATAGCTAAATTTAGTGGAGGCACTAGATTTAGGAATGGTGACACTATTATGGCACGCATAACACCATGCCTTGAAAATGGGAAAACGGCAATGGTTAATATTCTGGAACCGGGCGAAGTCGGATTTGGGTCAACTGAATTTATTGTATTCAGAGCCAAAGAAGGCTACACAGACCCCAACTTTGTTTATTATCTCGTGAAAAGCTCCTTTGTACGAGATCCAGCGATAAAATCTATGGTTGGATCATCGGGTCGTCAGCGTGTTCAAACAGATGTGGTGCAAAATCTTATTGTACCCTTCCCAAGTTTATTAGAACAGCGCAAAATTGCAAGCATATTAAAGTCACTTGATGATAAGATAGCCCTTAATACAGCGATAAATGATAATTTAGAGCAGCAGACTCAGGCAATTTTTAAATCTTGGTTTGTGAATTTTGAACCGTTTAACGGAATAATGCCGTATAATTGGGCAGCCTGCACCCTTGGTGACATTACCGAAATGGGGGCAGGTGGAGATAAGCCGAAGGAATCTTCACCCGTCAAAACACTTTCACATCCGTATCCAATTTATTCAAACGGCATAAATAACCACGGCTTATACGGTTATACCAACGAGCCAAAGATTAAAGATGAAAGCGTTACCGTCTCTGCGAGAGGCACGATTGGCTACGTCTGCTTGAGGCATCACCCTTATGTGCCAATCGTTCGCTTGGTAACACTGATTCCGGATGTAAATGTAGTAAGCGCAAAATATTTATATTTGTACTTGTGTCAACTTCACATTGCCGGAACGGGAACAACTCAGCAGCAGCTCACTGTCCCTGATTTTCGCAAAACAGAGATCGTCGTTCCTGACAAAACAATAATGAGCGCTTTTACGGAAGCTGTTACCCCGATTTTTGAGCAAATTTGGGTAAACGAAGACGAAAATATCAAACTTGCTGAAATCCGGGATTCTCTTTTGCCCAAACTGATGTCCGGCGAACTGGATGTATCCTCCGTCGAACTTTAAAACCGCTAAATTATCATTTATTCTTTGAATATTAATCGTACTCAACGCACATAATATATAAAATATGCTTGAGGGTGATCTAAATATGCAAAAATATATTCTGAGTTGGCTTTTTTCGACATTAGACGAACTTATAGATTGTGAATATCAGCCTGATATGGAGGATAAAGTTGATGATGCAATTCGAAGAAAAGGATCTGCTCCGCCTAGCGATGATACTGGAGAATCAAGGAGCAACAACTAGGGACCGATACATCTGCAAATTTGTTGAGTATGTTCTTTTCGACTCGGAGAAGAGCGAGTTATCATCTCTAGAAATTTGCACTTGTATTAAAAATAGGTTTCAACTTGAATTTGATCTTACTGAAATTGAAGCAGCTGTTAAAAAAAGAGGTATAGGGCGACTCGAAGAGACACAGGGATATTATCGTTTAACGCCCAAAGTCGCCAACCAGCTGTCAAGCCAAAAATCTTCATTAGATCAATTGCGAAGCTATTTGACGCTGTTCTCTCAAGATAGGCCAAATGTCGACATAGAAGCCACATTGATGCTTGTTCAGAAATATCTTTACTTTTGTTTTAATTCAAACGCAAGTAATTTGTTGTCGCTCATCGGCGAAAACCCGAAACACATAGACAGCACCACTTTTACTGCTGAATTTAACCCTTCTCAAGAAGAGATAGACATTATCAACGATTTTATTCACTGGGAAAACGCAGAAAAGAATAAGTTTATGTATTCCGTCGTATCTTCTTGTTATGAGTATTGCCTTATAACAGCCAATAAAAGCCCTACCATATCCAAATCCATCTTCAGAGGCAAGAAGTTCTTTTTAGACACGAATATTATATTTAGAATCGCCGGATTTAATAAGGACGAACGTAGGTTTGTCTCGAAAGTATTCGTGGAAAAATGTCGCGAAGTTGGCGTAGCATTATGTTATACAAGCGCAGTGTTGACTGAGATATATCGTGTTATAGATTCTCAAATCAAATATATAAGGGTAATAACTAACGAACAAGCTCCGGTTGATGCTAATCTTATCTCAAAGCTTTCTAGCAATTATGAGGTCAATGATTTTTATACGCTTTACTATAATTGGTGTAAAGAACCGCAGAACAGATACAACGATTTCCCTTCATTCCGAAACTATTTGACCGGTATGATTAGCAACGTTATTAGCAATTTTGAGTATATTGATTCTACAATAATCAAGGACTATGACGAAAACGAACAACAACTCTTTGACACCTTAATGAAGTTTAAATCCGAGAAAAGACCCTATAAGAAAACAACCATCGAATCGATAAAAACTGATGTAAAGCAAGTCCTATACCTCAATTCCATTCGGCCTAAAAGCGCCAAAAGCTTATGGGATATGAATGAATACATAGTCTCTGCAGATCAACTGCTCATATCTTGGGCAGAGGAAACCTTTAATGGTGTCCCAATTGTGGTAATTCCCAGTTTGTGGTTATCAATTATTCTGAAGGTGTCAGGCAGAGCAACAGAAAACGACTACAAATCTTTCTGTATGTTTATGACATTAAGACATTCCCGAACAGATGATAATACCATACACATTAATGCTGTGGAGCTGCTATCTAAACTATCCGAGAAAACTATTGACAGTAGTTTAAAGGAGCAGATTATTGCAGAAATATTATCTAATAGAGGGAAATATAGTTTTAGTGAACCCGATGATTATGATTCTTCTGTCGATCTAGCTTTTGATGCAGTTTTAGCAAGAGAAAAAGACTTACAAAAGGAAGAATTACTGCTAGCTGTCAATGCAGAGAAAGCCAAATCAAAAAAGCGAGCAGAGGAATATGAAGAAAAACTTAAAAGTAAGATATCTGCAGAAGAGTATGCACAAACATATTCCCAAAAGAAAGCCCAAGCAAAAGTTGAACGATTTTCTCAGCATGCGCAGATCCCACTTGTAATAAATGGAATCATCTTTATTGTAGCAGTTGGGATATTGCTGTGTTGGATATTCAAGTTGAAGCCAATCAGTGACATATTGACAAACATTTTTGATAGTGATGACAAAGGTGAGAAAGTTGTCAGTGCTATTGTCTGGATTTTCAATTTGTTCGTAATTACTATCCCTACATATTTAGGGAAAGTGTGGGATTATTTATCTTCTGACAAACGCAAGGACAAGCTCTGCTCAAAATATTTTAAACAACAGCTAAAGATATTGAATAGTAAATAGAGAGTACATCAAGGAGCTGAATAATATGCCGGGATATAACACAGAAGCGGATTACGAAAACGCAATCATCGAGCTTTTCAGAAACGATTTGGGCTATGAGTATGTCTACGGCCCGGATGTGGAGCGAGACTTTAACAGTCCACTCTATGATTCTGTATTGGAGGAGTCTTTGTATCGTCTGAACAAGGGCTTACCTGCTGATGCAATTAACGATGCTTTATTCAAGTTGCGCAACTTTGAAAATGGCGAGCTTGTGCAGAAGAACGCCGAATTTATGGAGTACCTGCAAAGCGGCATTCCGGTCCGCTACTTAGAAAAAGGCGAGGAGCGTTCCGGCATTGTGTATCTCGCTGACTATTCCCACCCCGAAAACAACTCCTTTATCGTTGCCAATCAATGGACCTTCATTGAGAACAGTAACAAGCGTCCGGATGTTATTCTCTTTCTCAACGGCTTGCCCATTGTTCTTGTGGAGCTGAAATCTCCCTCCCGTGAGGAAACGGACGCTTCCGAGGCCTATCGGCAGCTCCGGAATTATATGCAGGAAATTCCGTCGATGTTCATTTACAATGCCATCTGCGTGATGAGCGATCAATCTACTTCAAAGGCAGGAACGATCACCTCAGGTGAAGATCGTTTTATGGAGTGGAAAACGAAAGATGGCAGTTATGAAAATACCCAATATGCACAGTTTGACACCTTCTTTGAAGGATTGTTCCAAAAAGATCGCCTGCTGGATATTATCAAAAACTTTATCTGCTTTTCAAACGAGGGTATCAAGAGCTTCAAAATTCTTGCCGGATACCATCAGTATTTTGCGGTAAGAAAAGCAATCGAATCTACCAAGCACGCAACCGTGACGGACGGCAAGGGCGGTGTTTTCTGGCACACGCAAGGCAGCGGAAAGTCGTTGTCTATGGTTTTTTATGCTCATCTGCTGCAAGACGCCCTAGACAGCCCCACAATCGTTGTTCTTACCGACCGCAACGATCTTGACGATCAGCTTTACGGCCAGTTCGCCAAATGTAAGAAGTTTTTGCGTCAAGAGCCTATCCACGCTGAAAGCAGAGAGCATTTGAAGTCGCTGCTTGCCGGCAGACAGGCAAACGGGATTATCTTTACTACAATGCAGAAGTTTGAGGAATCCCACGAGCCGCTTTCTGAGCGCCGCAATATCGTCGTGATGGCGGACGAGGCCCACCGTGGGCAGTACGGACTTGCGGAAAAAATCAAAATCACAACAAACGAGGATGGCGAAGAAGTCGCCAAGCGTGTTGTTGGCACGGCTCGTATTATCCGCAACAGCTTGCCCAACGCTACATACATCGGCTTTACCGGCACGCCGATTTCCTCCAAGGATCGCAGTACCCGTGAAGTGTTTGGCGATTATATCGACATCTACGATATGACGCAGGCTGTCGAGGATGGTGCAACACGCCCGGTCTACTACGAAAGCCGTGTTATCAAGCTACATCTCGATGAAGCTACATTGCACCTCATTGATGCAGAATATGACATTATGGCCAACAACGCCGATCCGCAGGTTATCGAGCAGAGCAAGAAACAGCTCGGCCAGATGGAGGCAGTTTTGGGCAACGACCAGACCATCAATTCGTTAGTCTGCGACATTCTTGACCACTACGAAAATAACCGTGCGAACCTACTCACAGGTAAAGCGATGATTGTTGCATATTCCCGTGCCATCGCTATGAAGATATACAACCGCATTCTCGAACTGCGTCCGGCGTGGACAGAAAAAGTCGCCGTTGTAATGACCGAAAGCAACAAGGACCCAGAAGAATGGCGTAAAATCATTGGAAACAAGCACCACAAAGACGAACTGGCACAGAAATTCAAGGATAATGACAGCCCTCTGAAAATTGCCATTGTCGTAGATATGTGGCTGACGGGCTTTGATGTACCATCTCTTGCAACAATGTATGTCTATAAACCGATGCAGGGCTACAACCTGATGCAGGCCATTGCCCGTGTCAACCGAGTCTTCCGCGATAAGGAAGGCGGTCTTGTCGTCGACTATGTAGGTATCGCTTCTGCCTTGAAGCAGGCAATGAACGACTATACAGTACGAGATAAAAAGAACTATGGCGATACCGATGTCGCAAAGGTTGCATATCCCAAGTTCCTTGAAAAGCTCTCTATATGCCAAGATTTGTTCCATCACTACGACTACTCAAAGTTTATGTCCGGCTCGGATCTCGAACGAGCAAAAACCATCAGTGGTGCTGTGAACTTCATAATGGGTCGGGAATTGGAAGAAGAACGGGACACTTTCCTCAAAGAGGCACTGATGCTTCACCAAGCACTGTCTCTCTGCTCTTCCTTGGTAGATGAGCCGATGCGGTTCGAAGCAGCCTTCTTCGAGTCTGTCCGTGTCCTTGTCATTCGGCTGACTAATCAGGGCGGTGGGCAAAAGATTTCTCTCCCGGAGATGAACGCCCGGATCAATGAGCTTTTGAAGCAGAGCATCAAGAGTGACGGCGTCATCAATCTGTTTTCTGATGTTAACTCCGAATTTTCTCTGTTTGATCCGAAGTTCCTTGAAGAAATCTCCAAGATGAAGGAAAAGAATCTCGCCGTAGAATTGCTGAAAAAATTGATCGCCGAGCAGGTTCAGATTTACCGCAGGACAAATGTGGTCAAATCCGAAAAATTCAGCGAGATTATGCAGCGGGCGATGAACGCCTATCTGAACGGTATGCTGACAAATGAGCAGGTCATTGATGAGATGATGAAGCTTGCCAAGCAGATCGCCGCTGCGCACAACGAAGGCAAAGAACTTGGCCTCACGGCGGATGAGTTAGCATTCTACGATGCGCTGACAAAGCCACAGGCAATCAAAGATTTTTATGAAAATGATGAATTGATCGCCATTACCAAGGAACTTGCTGAAACCCTTCGCAAGAACCGCACGATTGACTGGAACAGGCGTGAACAGGCAAGGGCAAGAATGCGCATGCTGATTAAACGCCTTTTGAAAAAACATAAGTATCCGCCCGAAGGGATGGACGATGCTGTTCAAACTGTTATGACGCAGTGCGAGCTTTGGACGGATAATATGGAGGAATGAGTATGGACACACAGAATCTTTCTATAGCAATTCAGGCGTTTATAAAAAAGCAATCCACCAATGCCGCATATTACGAAGAAAACTGGAATGAACGGAAAGAGCGAAAAGCATACTACCAATCCTTCACCAAAGATAAGCTCTTGGCAATGACCGAAGAAGATTTCCTTGAGTATATCAGCAGGCTTTGGGCAGTGCTAATGTGGGGAAACAAAAAATATGTTGTCGATAAGCTGATTGAAGATAATGGCTTTTCTACGCTTAAAAAGCAGTTAGCCGACCTGTTGTACGGATCTGCCTCTGTAGAGAAACGGTGGGATATTTTTCTGAAATCTGTAAAAGGTATGGGACCTGCTACGATCAGTGAACTGCTTTCCTATATGAATCCGCAGGAGCACATCGTATTCAACAAGACAACAATTCTTTGTTACGGTTACTTGGGGATTCCGAATATGCCCAAGTACAACTACCAATACACCGGAAAGAAATATACTGAAGTGTGTACGATTGCAAAGGAAATTGCATCCAGTCTGAAGAAAGCAGGCGCTGCTGATTCGGATTTGCTGGCTGTTGACTATTTCCTGTGGGATGAAATTCTCCCTCTCGCAGAAAAGGATGTCCCTACCACAGATGCGATTTCTATTTCTCAGGAGCCCATTTCTGCCAGAGATTCAAGATCGCTACACGATGAGATTAAGGACAAGCTGGTGGATATAGGAAAGTTGCTCGGCTTTGACAGCCGCTCTGAAGTAAAGATTGCAACGGGCGCAGTTGTGGACGCTGTCTGGGAAGCTAAAATCGGCAATATGGGGAAAGCAATTTATGTTTTTGAGGTACAGTCCAAAGGTTCCATCGATAGCCTTATTCTAAATCTGAAAAAGGCACAGAGCAATGCAGCGGTTCAAGCTGTTGTCGCCGTTGCAGATGAAGAACAGCTTGCGAAGATCATTCAGGAAAGTGCCGGTGTGATTGATGAAAAATCTCTGCGAACTTGGGACTCCGAAGATGTTTTGGCAGTTTATGATGCGCTCGTGCGGGCACACGAATCAATCAACAAACTGGCGCTTGTACCGGAAAGCTTCTGACCTCTTGCTCTGATAAAGTTCGGAACAATATCAAATTTAGTTTGACATAGTTCCGATAGAACAATGACATTGTTCCGGAAATTTTTGATATTGTTCCGAACATTGTTCTTTTTCATTCGACCGGAGCTGTATATAAAGCAAGCGGAGGTCATCGACCCCCGCTTGCTCGTTACCCATATACAATTTCCTGCATCACGATCTCGTTCGCTCGGTTTCGGATGCCGTTCATCTTCCGCACCCACGACTGCGGTTCGCTGGCCTTCAACCTCTCCGTCACACCCTCGGCATCTGCGTATTGTTCTACCAGTCGAAGAAAGAGTTCCTGCGCTTGCTCCTCGATGTCTGCAAGGTGTCCGTCCAGCGTCCCGGCGGTCAGCAGGTTATAATACAATACCCGATGATGTTCCTTCAGATAGGCTCGCCGCCGCTGCCCGTAAATGCCGATGGGACGTTCTTCTTCGGGCGGTAAGCAAATATTGGGTAGGCAATAGTCGCCCTGCCTTGTGTAAGTACCGCCCAACTGCTCAAATAGCGATTTCATATGTGATCCTCCCATTTGCAATTCTTCCGGCAAGTACACCAGCGATGCCCCAACAACACAAAGCGCACCTGCCTTTCGATTACAGTCTAACAGAACCGAAAAGCAGGCGCGAGTGTGCGAATTTCCAAAACGCAAGGTCAGTGCCGTATGATAGCGAGTTGTGGGTTTTAGGCCAAAATACGATGCACCTGCATTTTAGCCTAAACGGGGATTTTGTGCAGCTGTAACGGGCCTCCACCTTGTCTCCACAAAAAATGCAGCGAACTTTTGCTGTGCGGACACACTTTTTATAGCGAACTTTGCAAATAACCCTCAGATATAGATCACTTCCGCTTCATCTTCCTGCTGAATTCGCTCAGCGTCTGGATATGCCAGAGGCTTTTGCGGGTGATGGAGCGGAAGGTCAGGGAGCAGAAGAAATCCACAAGAAAGATTTTCGGGATACAGAACTTCAGTCCCTTTTGAAAGGCTTTCAGCGACCCGCGGCTGCACCAGTTGTGGACGGTGGTCAGAGTGTAGCCGGTCAGGGCCACCACATCCTTTACCGTGACCACATCCGGGTATTTGCGCAGCAGCTTTTCATAGTAGCCGTGCATCTGCCGCAGCGTGTCCTCTGGCAGCTCCTTGGAGAGCCTCGCCACATAGTGGGTGCCGTACCAGCCCTTCGGCGCAGAATAGAGTTCGGGGAAAATCGCCCGCTCCTCCAAGTATGCTTTTACATCCTCTTTCCGGATTCTATAGCACCGGGTTTTCTTGCCGGACCACTCGCAGGGCACCTTGCCGCTTTTGAGCAGGTGCAGCGCCGTGGACTTACTGATATGGCAGATGCGGAAGAATTGCTCCTTGTTCATCACCTCGGGAACGCTGTCCCAGTTGACGGGAAATACATCCATTTGTAACACCTCAAAAATAGATTTTCGTCGGTTGGAAGCTCTATTCTGCGGTGTATGGCCGTCTCCCGATTTTTCTCTCCTATCTTCCCGCATTTCTCTCCAAAATCGGGAAAAATGCCGATTTGAACCCACTTCCAAAAAAGCCTGTCCCGCAAGGCTTTCCGGGCGAAAAAGCCTGATTTCAAGCGGCTTGCGGCGGGTACGGGGCTTACAGAAACGACCCCAAAACGGGCATCCCCGTCGCAGTTGCACAAAAGACTCGAAATGCCGCGTATGGAAAAACAAAACCAGGGACAGGCAGAGTCACACAGCTCTTACCTGTCCCTGCTGCCTGTTCCGGCGTCCCGAAACCGGCGTTTGCGCAAATTTTGTTGACTATTGAGAACGGAATCTGTATAATGAAAGCAAAAGTATTCTGAGCAGGAGGACGAAATGCATGGCGACGATCAAGGATGTTGCTAGGATAGCGGGCGTGTCCGTGTCGACCGTCTCTCACGTGGTCAACGGAACCCGATACGTTAGTCCTGAGAAAGTCCGAAGGGTCGAGGACGCTATTCGCCAGCTGGACGAGCTCCCGAATTTCATCGCGAAACGGAGTGCATTGAAGAGCAAACTGTCCGAAAGCCGCTATGTGCTGATCTTGCTGTCGAAAAAACGCAGCCTGTTTCAGAATCAAGTCAAAGAAAAGCTGGAAGAAATCGTAGAGCAGAAGGGTTATATCGCCATTTCGCTGGCGTATGACCTCGATGAAGACCGACTGGCGGCCATCCGCGCACTGGCAGGAACGCTGGATCTTGCGGGAATGGTCGCTTTCCCGGACCGGGAAGATGTGCTTTCCGGAGCCTTTTTCAAAGGACTCCGGTTTCCGGTGGTTCTGATTGGGAACCCCGTGGATCGGTTTGCCGCAGACACCCTGCTGCCCGACACCTTTGAGGGCAGCTACCGCGCGGTGCGGCACCTGATTAAAAACGGGCATGAGCGAATCGCTTACCTGTGTGAGTCGGAAGTGTACGGCACCCAAAGGTTTGAAGGCTACAGGAAAGCTCTGGAAGATTCCGGCATTGCGTTGGAAAAAGTGCTGGTCCGCGCGGGCTTGAAAACCGAGGCGTTGGCCGCCGAAGCTATGGCGCAGATCGTCGCGGCAGAGCCTGCGCCCACCGCGGTCGTGATTGCCGACTCGCTGCCTCTGATTCCCGCCATCCGGTATGGAATCGGCCACAACATCGCCGTGCCCGGCGACCTCTCTGTCGTCAGCCTGAACGATCCGGAATGGGCCTCGCTGACGACGCCGGAGCTCACTTGCGTGGATAAACAACCACGGCAGTTTGCGCTTTCCGCCGCGGACCTGCTGTTCCGGCGGATTGACCGCGGCGAAATTGCAAACCTCTCTTCGCCCGCGCATGCGTACTGCACGAAAACTCTCCCCTCAATCCTCAATGTGCGCAACTCTACCTGCGGAATCGGCCGGGGTCCCTTCGGGGAACGGGCAGCGAGTGCAGGCGGCCTTGCCTTATCCGAGGTGGAAAAGGAAAAGATTCGGCAAAAGCAGTATACGGCGGCGATCTCATTCCACTATACGGGCAAGGCGTGGATGCGCCTGCAGGAAAAGGGTATCAAAAAAGTCTTCGACGAGCTTGGGATTTCCATCATCGCCGTCACAGACGCTCATTTCAACGCGGCGCTGCAATGCAAACAGTTGGAAAGCATCAAATTTCTGAAGCCGGATCTCCTAATCTCGATCCCCGTTGATACTAGGGGCACCGCGGAAGCCTTCCGCTCGATTGCGGACAGCGACACCCGGTTGGTGCTGATCACCAATGTCCCGGAGGGACTCACCCCGAAGGATTACATCTCCTGTATCTCCGTAAATGAGCGAGCCCACGGGGACAGTATGGGCCGCGGATTGGGCGAGTACATGGTACGGCACGGCCTGAAATATGCGGGGCTGATTTGCCACGGCGAGCAGAACTTCTTTGCCACAAAGCAACGGGACGGCGCGGCGGAACAGGTTCTGACGGAGGAATACCCGGAAATCCGGGTGTGCGGAAAAGTCAATTTCCTGACAGAGGTGGACGTCTACCAGAAAACACGGAAGCTCATCGGGATGTACCCGGAGATTCAGGCTCTGTATGTTTCTTGGGACGGTCCCGCGCTGGAGGTGATAAAGGCCCTGACGGAGCTGGAGCGCACGGACATCGCGATCGTCACGGGAGATCTGGACTATGCCATCGCCATGCAGATGGCACAGGGCGGCATGGTCAAAATGATTAGCGCGCAGTGCCCCTATGAGCAGGGGGAAGCCATCGCAATGGTGGCGGCCAACGGCCTGCTGGGAAAAGCGGTCCCCTCCTTCATCGGGGTGGAGCCTATCAGCATCGACCGGGAGAACCTGCTGAAAAACTGGAAGGCGATCTTCAAGGAGGATCCGCCGGCGGCGTTGCGCAACGCGATCAACCGCAGCGCCGGCGCACTTTAACGGCGGTTCGCCGCGTTCAAACCGACCGACAGAATATCAAGCGGATAGGCATCTGGAAGCAGGGCTTATCCGCTTTTTACATAGCGCCCGCACAAGCCGGGTTCCCGAAATTTTTCATTGCCCCTATCCCCCGCGCGGCTTTTCGGCCGCGTTTTTTTGGCGCGGTAAAGAAAATTTGCGCAAATATACACGAAAGAATGAGAAGCCAAGGCGTTTTCCAACGAGCAACTGGCCCGGACAGCCTAACACAGGTGTCAAAGCATTGCAAACAAAAAGAAAGCTTGATTGGAAATGCCTAATTTTGTCCTCTGTATTTGGCGAAACAAACGAATTTTCTCAAAATTGCAAGTAGAAATTGACAATCGCCGCAGTGCAGAGTATCATAATGGAAGTAAAACTAATTTGCGCAAATTTATAAAAATAAGAAAGGAGCAGACATGAAACTCGGTTATATGACAAACGCGTTCGGCCCTCTGGTAGGAGAAGGAGGCGGCGTTACAAGCATTAAGGACATCCGGTATCTGACCCTTTGCGACGACGAAGCGGTGCTGAAAAAAATCACAAATGCAGGCTTCCGGTATATTGAGGTGTTGGAAGGGAACCTGACCAAATACGGTTCGGACATCCAAGTGCTCAAAGACATGCTGGCCCGCTACGGTGCCGGCATGATGAGCGTCTGCGTGGGCGCCAATTTTATCTACCCAGACGCGCTGGAGGACGAGATGTTTCACATGGAGACAGTCGCTGCTCTGGCGGAACAGGTAGGCGTTTCCTACGTGGCGTTCTGCGGCGGTGCCATACGCGGGAAAGGCGTCCAGACGGGCGACTATGCGCTTCTGGCCAAAGGGCTGAAGGAGGCAGAAAAGGTCTTCGCCGCCCACGGCATCGAGGCAAGCTACCACCCGCACCTCGGGTCCATGGCGGAAAAGCCGGAGCAGATCGACCGACTCTTTTCGGTGAGCGACATCAAGATCTGCCCGGATCTGGCGCATCTGGCTGCCGGCGGCGGAGATCCTCTGGAGATCGTCAAAAAGTACTACGACAGAATCTCCTTCGTCCACCTGAAGGATTTGGACGAAAACGGATTTGCCCCGCTGGGCACCGGGCACGTCGATGTCGAAGGGGTTCTGCGGTTCCTGAAGGAAAAGGGATATGCAGGAGATTATCTGGTGGAGGCTGACGGCTTTGCCGGCGACCCGGAAGAAGCCTGCCGGACATCGTACCGTTTCCTGCAGGGCAAGCTGATCTAAAATTCCTCCCGTCCGCGGCGTCGGTCAACGGCGCGCGGCGCAGGAGGGCATCTTAGAATGGGAGGATTTTACAATGAAAAAACTGAATGTGGGCCTGGTTGGTGCCGGGTTCATGGGAAAAGCGCACTCAATCGGGTATTCCGACATGCCCAAGTATTTCTGGCCGGCCCCGGCCGTGCCGGTTTTAAAAACAATCTGCGACATCGTCCCGGAAATCGCGGCAGACGCGAAAGAACGCTTCGGCTTTGAAAAATGCTGCACGGACTGGCGCGACATCGTCAACGATCCCGAGATCGACGTGGTAAGCATCTGCACGCCGAACAATGTCCACGCCGAAATCGCCATCGCTGCGCTGAACGCAGGGAAGCACGTACTCTGCGAAAAGCCGATCGCCTCGACATTGGAGGACGCGAAGGCCATGGCGGAGGCCGCAAAGAAAGCGGCGCAAAAGGGGATCATTGCCATGAACGCCTACCAGTACAGGCGCGTTCCGGCGATCGACCTCGCCAAGAAATTCATCGATGAGGGATCCATCGGCAAAATCCTCAACGTACGGTGCACCTATCTACAAAGCTGGTCGGCCGATCCTGCCTCCCCGCTCTCCTGGCGGTTTCAGAAAGACATCGCCGGCGCGGGGACGCTTGGCGACATCGCCTCACACGTGATCGACATCGCCCAGTATCTGGCGGGTGACATCGAGGCGGTGACCGGCATGATGCAGACCTACATCACCGAGCGGCCGGTGCAGGAAGGCGGCACAGACCTGCTGGGCACCGTAAAGCTCGGAGCCGACGCGAAGCGGAAGGCCGTAGACGTGGATGATGAGGACAGCTTCCTCGTGAAGTTTAAAAACGGCGCGGTAGGCAGCATCGAGGCCACGAGAAACGCCTGGGGTCGCAACAACTTCATCACGGTAGAGCTTCACGGCACTCTGGGCAGCCTCTACTTCAACTACGAGCGACTCAACGAGTTGCAGGTGTGTTTGGCCGGCGACCCCGACGACAGAAGGGGCTTTAAGACAATCTACACCGGCCCCGCGCATTTTCACGGGGAAGTGACCTGGAACATTCCCGGAATGAACATTGGGTACGGCGAATTGAAATCCATCGAATCCTACGAGTTTATCAAAGCGGTGGTAGAAGGCAGGCAGCCGTCTACCAGCTTCGCAGAAGGGTATCGAGTGGAACGCGTTTGCGATGCCGTGAAACGGTCGGCGGAAACCGGACGTTGGGTAACGGTGAACGATTGATGGAAGTGCCTGTTTGACACGCAACCCAAAGCCACATGTCATAAGAGTGACCCACAACGGTAAAGAGCAGATTTTCAAAATCGTGCAGACCATTGCCGACGACGAGATACGCCAGCTGGAAGCCCGAGAGGGTATCTGTCTAAATTTCAAGTTTGCCAAAAGTCCACCGCAATTTTCGTGAAATTGCGGTGGACTTTTCCTTGATACCGGCGCAGCAAGCTCACCCTGCAGCTGCTCGGAAGGCGCTCTGCCTTAAACGTTCCATATGGATCTGAATCTTGACAAATTTTGGATTTAGAGGTATGCTATTTTGTGCTTAGAGGGTACCTGTTTACCTAATCATTACAATATAGAAAGAGAGAGGTACAACATGAATATTTTTAGTGATGCAATCGAGCAGCTCGGTATATTCACCATCGTCGGCGGAATTTTGGCTATCGTCGCCACAGTTTTGGCCTATGTGTTTATCGTCCCCGAAAAACGCCGCGAAAAGCTCAATGCTTTCGGCAAGTTCCTCCACGATACCTGCAATTTCAAGTACCTGATCGTAGAGAAAATTCTGCAGGCTCTGTACATTTTCTTCACGGCAGATATGATCATTCTGGGCTTCTTCATGCTCTTTGCCGCGCCTAAAGACTACTTTGGCAATCGCCACTGGCTGGGCATCTACGGCATCCTGACCATGATCCTCGGACCCATTATGATCCGACTGGTGTATGAACTGTTGATGATGGCAGTCTTGCTGCTGAAAAACGTAATCTCCATCAACAATAAGCTCCGCAGCCAGAACGGAAACGAAGAGAAGAACGGCATTTTCATGGCCCCCGACATGAGCGACCTGCGCCAGCAGCTTCGGTCTAAGGCAGCACAGCCTCAGAATCCGCAGCCCCAAGTCTCGCAGAGCGCACCCGTAGCCAAATTCTGCGGCAAGTGCGGTTCGCCGTTGAACGAAGCCGGCAAGTGCCCCAACTGTGACAACAATCAGCCTCAGGCTTAAACGCAAACATTAAGATTATGCCCCGAGCGGAAGTAATGCCGCTCGGGGCTTTTGGTTTTGTCCGCTTCAGCAGAACGACAACATTGCCCTGTGCAGCTTCAAAGTTGCACGGGGCTCTTATTATTTCTCATTTGACTTGTCTTTTTCGGCTTTGATACGTTCGATTTCTTCCGCTATTATATTTCCGATCGTATGATCGTCCATTTTTATACTTTCTGCCGCTGCAACGGACTTGTCAGCAAACGCATCAAATTTTTCCTGTTTATCTTTTAATATATCCATAATTCTTTCATCGATCGAATTCTCACAAAGCAACCGATAAACCAGTACATTTCTTGTCTGGCCCATACGATACGCCCTTGAAATCGCCTGATTTTCAATAGAGGGCTTAAGCTGCGGTTCGCACAAAATAATCACACTGGCAGATTGAATATTCAGACCTGTCCCGCCCGACTGTATTTGTGCTGCCAAAACCGCCCCGGCAGGAGCCTTATCAAAATCGTCAATGATCTCTTGTCTTCGCTGCGGCGAAACGGAACCATTTATCGGATTCATACAGCGGTCACCCAAAAGCTGCACAACTTTTCGGATCGTATCCAGAAAAAACGAGAATATAATCACTTTTCGCTTTTCAGATTCGGCCTCTTCTATCAGCTCCATCAATCGCTTCGCTTTGCAGGAATCCTTTATATTTTCTGCATTCCATGACACACGCCTTGTTTCTGCAAAATTCTTACCGAACACCGCTTGTTCATATATATCCTTTTCTGCCTGTCCGAGTGTGCACCATTCTTCACTTTCAATAAGTTCAGGGAGCTCCGTCAGCACGTCTTCCCTCTTTCTGCGGTAATAAACCGGCGCAACTGCCTCTCTAAATTGTGGCGCCGCGGTCAAAGCAAGCATGTGTTGTATTCGCAATGCAATATCAGGACGTAAAATATGGATAAGCGCAACCATTTCCTCCGGCTTATTTTCAAGTGCCGTGCCCGTCATAAACAGCATGCGCTCTGCACGTTCACAGATTTTCTTCACATTCATCGTACGTCTTGCCTCTGAATTTTTAATGTAATGTGCCTCGTCTACAACCAAAAGCGAAAGCTCAAACGATTCCGGCAAATTAAAATGTGCTGTTGTCTCGAAGGTTGTTACAGCTACACCACCAGCGCTTATCCATGAATTCAGTGCTTCTTTTCTGCCCGCACCATGAATTTTTACAACCTGCAATCGGCTCATTTTACGAATTTCTCGGCACCAATTTGTAACGACGCTCGCCGGGCACACAACTGCAAAATGCGATGCCCCTGTGTTTTTCAAAGATACCATCGTGGCGATTGCTTGTACGGTTTTACCAAGTCCCATTTCATCTCCGAGAAGAACGCGCTTTTGGTGCAGTGCATATTTAACGCCCCATTCCTGGTAACGACGCAGCTCGCACAGCAAACCATCCGGGAAAAAACATTCCTCTTGTACTTCTCTTGCGAGTTCTTCCGGCAGTCCGTATATTGAATCATCGTTACCGAGTGTTCCCGGGACAATATTTTCAAGAGCATTGAAAAACGAAACCGAATGTTCGGAAAATTCTTTCCAAGCATCTATCCCGTTGATCCGCTTTGTGTTTTCAAATATTGTCCTTTGTTCCCGAACTCTTTGACCATAGTTTCCATTTCTATAAGAATCCAAAAATTTATATGCATCCACTGCTTTTTGTTTTTTAGCTGATGATGCAAATATCCACTTCAATCTTTTCTGAGATAATAACAAATCTTCTATCGCATATTCGATTTGTCTTCTATTCTCAGTAATCAAGCCACGACATTCTTTTGTCGTTTCCCTCGCATAAACATATTTAGATAATGCTGTCACTAAAGCTGTCGATTCCCGCGTTTTGTTATCAACACTCAGTTTGATCTTTGCGCCTTCTCGCACCTTGTCTGCCATATTATTCGCTATACGCTTTATGGAATACGCTGCATCTTCGCTGATACCATGCACCGAACTGATCGAATACACATTGGCCGCAACAATATCTGCGATCGAACGAAATCCGTGGTCTCGAAGTGCTTTCACTCTAAATCCGCCTTTTTCACGATTGATCTCTTCTACCGGAATATCTCGAAGCACGTCTAATACGTTTCGGGTCACGACCAGATTTGCTGCTTTTTCAATATCTATCTGCACGTTGTCTTCGTACTGTGCAATCTCATCCAGTTCTTCCAGCATCATGCGATGTTCCTGTATCAACCGCTCTGCATCCGCCGTATCAAAAAGCTTTGCCAACTGTATTCTCTCCTTTTCTGCCGATTTCAGCTTATTTAAAGTATGACGTAACAGTTCTTATTTGTCAATATTTCTCTATGCAAACCTCAAAACTTCTCATTAAACATTAAATACATATTTTTCCGAATATTGCAAATGATTTTCTACCCCACCCCGCCTGTCGCTTTTTCGCTCACCTTACTTATTTTCAAATTTAGCATATTTACATTGTACTTTTCCCGTGCTATGATGGTCTTAACAAAGACGAAAAGGTGATTTTATGGCGAAAAAGCTGGCACATATAAGTGAAGAGCATTCCCGCGAGCAAACCGTATACGAACACCTCACCGGCACGGCAGAGCTTGCAAAGCAGTTTGCCGCCGCATTCGGCGCGGAGGAAGACGGCTATCTGCTCGGTTTACTGCACGACATCGGCAAGTACAGCGATGCCTTTCAGCATCGATTAGACGGCGGCGTGCGCGTAGACCACTCCACGGCCGGCGCAAAAGAAGCTTGCGCGCACGGTGTCGGGTATCTGGCGCTCGCCATCGCAGGCCATCACGGCGGCATACCGAATTTCGGCTCCCGCGCCGATACCAAAAACGACGCTACCCTCTCGGGCCGCTTAAAACGCGACCTCGAACCGTATGACGATTGGAAAACCGAAGTCACTCTGCCGCCGGTCAAGCCCTTTAACATGCGAGAATTCAACACCGGGTTTCGTCTCTCGTTTTATATCCGCATGCTGTTTTCTTGCCTTGTTGATGCCGATTTCATCGACACCGAAACCTTTATGGACGGCGTAGTTGCCCCGCGCGGCAACTACGATGCGCTCCCTGCGCTGCTCGACCGCTTGGAAACGTACATCGCACCGTGGTATCCGCCCAAAACCGAGCTCAACCGAAAGCGCTGCGCCATTTTGGATGCGTGCAAAGCCTCCGGCAGCACCGCCGCACCGGGTGTTTATACGCTTACCGTGCCGACGGGTGGCGGAAAAACGACCGCTGCCATGGCATTTGCGCTGACCGCTGCCGTGCAAAACTGCATGAGCCGCGTCATCTACGCCGCGCCGTACACGTCCATCATCGACCAAAACGCCGATACGTTTGAAAAAATCTTCGGCACGGAAAACGTCATTGAGCACCACAGCAGCGCGGAATATCTCTTTTCCGAAAGCCCGAACCCCGCAGAATACCGCAAAATGCTGGCCGCAGAAAACTGGGACGCCCCCGTCATCGCCACGACCACCGTGCAGCTGTTTGAATCCCTGTTTGCGAGCAAACCCGCCCGCTGCCGCAAGCTGCACAACCTCGCCAACAGCGTGCTCATCTTAGACGAAGTGCAGACGCTGCCCATGCCGTATCTAAAGCCGTTCACGGCGGCGCTTGCCGAGCTTGCCCGAAAGTACGGCGTCATCGTCGTCCTGTGCACCGCCACGCAGCCCGCGTTAGACGGTATTTTTGCCGATTTGAAAATCGACCTGCCGATCAAAGAGATCTGTCCCAATGTCCCTGAAAATTTCGAGACCTTCCGCCGCACGAAAATCACGCAGCACACATTTGACAGCACAGAATCGCTCACCGCCGAGCTCACCGCGCTGCCGCAGGTGCTTTGCATCGTCAACCGCATCGCAGACGCACAGAAAATCTATCAAGCGCTGCCAAAAGACGGCGCGTACTGCCTCACCACGCACCTGTGCCCTGCCCACCGTAAAGCGCGCATTAAGGAAATTCGCGAGCGCCTAAAAATCGGCCTGCCCTGCCGCGTCGTTTCCACCTCGCTCATCGAAGCCGGTGTCGATGTGGATTTCCCGCGCGTTTACCGCGAAGAAGCCGGGCTTGATTCCGTCCTGCAAGCCGCCGGCCGCTGCAATCGCGAGGGCAAGCGCCCGTTAGATGAAAGCCTCGTGACCGTCTTCACCGTCCAAAACACCACCCCGCCGCCCTACATGCGCCAGCCCGCCGCAGCCATGAAGAACATTTCAAAACGCATGGAGGACATCACTTCGTTAGCTGCAATCCGCGCGTATTTTGAGTTCTATCGCGATTTGTACGGCAAAGAAGATCTCGACCGTGAGAAGATTCTCATAGCGTTCGAAAACGAGATGCTCCCGTTCGCCTCCGTTGCGGAAAAGGTACGGGTCATTGAAAGCTGCACCACGCCCGTGTATATTCCGATCGACCAAGGCGAAGCCCTCGTTGAGCGGCTGTATCGCGGTGAACGCAGCCGCACCCTGTTCAGAAAGCTCGGGCAGTACAGCGTGAACGTCTACCCGCAGCAGCTCGCTGCCCTGCGCGAAGCCGGCGCCGTGCAGAGCATCGACGGCGGTGCACTCTATATCCTCGCCGATCCCCGCCGCTACGACAGTGCCCTCGGCCTCACCCTCGACCAAACCGAAACCGCTCTGTTTATATAAATATAGAAAAGCCGGTAAGGCAAACCCTTACCGACCTCTCTATACAAATAAAACGTAGTTGTTTCTACCCACAGTTCAAGTTTGAACCGACCTTACTCTCCTATTATACGGTTCTTTTCAAAATTTGCAAGAAAAACTCAACTTAACCTATTGACAATTATTTTCCCTCGCATTATAATCAAATTAACAAATAAAACTTAGTTGAAGTTTGAAAGGAGTTGATCTTATTGATTCAGTTGGAAG
>OFME01000621.1_pt1 | contig 25776 bp, 20 predicted proteins | sample 1541381 | NCBI WGS metagenome assembly OFME01 (sample SAMN04209243, study PRJEB22552) | human gut metagenome | biome: gut; material: feces | host: Homo sapiens | place: USA: Oklahoma
CCATCATGAACGCTTCACGCTTGCCTGCGTCCGCGAGCAGCTCGGCGGTGTTGCAGTGCTTGCGTGCGCCCCAGCCGCCGGCGGTCATCTCGACCGCGTCAATGCCGAGGGACTTTACCTTGTCGAGCATATCCGTGTAGGACAGGTCGGCGAATACATCGGTGCAGATTGCGAGTTTCATATATAAAACCTCTTTTCGGAACGTTTTTGAGAGAAATTCTTTGAGGGACTGCTGCTGCCCGCCTGAAACGGAAGGCAGCAGCTGAGAGAGAAGAAATGGGTTATTCGGTAAACAGGCGGATTACTTGAAATCTACCCATACGCCGCCCTTATCGGCGGATTCTACGCACTTGGTGACCCAGCGGATGCCGTCGATGCCATGCTCGAGGTCGGGGTAAACCAGGTTGTTCAGAGTCTCCTCATCGCCGCGGTTCTTTGCGTCCATAGCGATAGCGAAACGGGTGTAGAGGTTGCTCCAGGAGTCGATGAGGCCGGTGTAGTGCAGTGCGCCCAGGCGCTCGTACTCGAGCGCTTCCGGATTGAGGTAATCCATCGCGCGGACCAGAGTCTGACGCGGCTTGCCCTGTACTTCGTAGTACAGCTCGTCCGGATGCATATCGTTCCACTCGAGGGAAGCCTTGGTGCCGACGATGCGGATGTGCTGGCTGCTCATATCGCCTGCGTTAACAGCGGATGCCCACATACGGCCTACCGCGCCGTTCTCGTAGCGCATCAGAACGTAAGCGTTGTCCTCCAGCGGAGCACGGGACTTGATAAAGCTCTGGCGGTCGCACAGCAGCTGCTTGAGCTTGAGCTGCGGGCAGACCAGCTCGGACATATAGAAGGTGTGGGTAGACAGGTCGCCGAGTACGAAGGACGGGCCGGACTTTGCCGGGTCTACACGCCACTTCTGACCCTCGGCCTGCTTGTCGCCGGTCGGGTCGCAGGCAAAGCCGTGTGCGTAGCGGAGATCTACCATGGTTACCTCGCCGATGTCGCCGTTCTGGATCATGGAGCGCATCTGGCTGAGCAGGTCGAAGCCGGAGAAGCCGTAGGTTACGCAGACGATCTTTCCCATCTTCTCGGCCAGAGCCTTGGTCTCCTCGCCCTCTTCTACCTTGAAGAACAGCGGCTTCTCGCAGATAACGTGCAGGCCAGCCTCCAGAGCGGCCTTGCAGACCTCAAAATGCTGGAAGTTCGGGGTTGCGATGTCGACAGCCTCGATGCCGTCCTCGCGTTTTGCCTCCTCTGCGAACATGGTCTTGTAATCCGGATACAGGCGCTCCTCGTCCATGTTCAGGTTCTTGCCGAAGTCTACGCAGCGGGCAAAATCGAGGTCGAATGCTGCTGCCTTGAGCTCAAAGGAGGTGTTGTCGCGCATTGCGCCCAGACGATGCTTGTAGCCTACGCCGGAGGTACGGCCTCCGCCTACGATGCCCCAGCGGAACGGACGAGCGATTTTCTTTTCACCGATGAACATAATTTTTCCTTCTTTCTTCAAATTAAAAATAGTTGAATACTGCTTTGAATAGACATGCTTGTAGTTTTGTGAAATACCTACAATAAATTCGCATTAGCTTTGTTTATTGTATCTATTTCCTAACTTCTGAGCATAGTATAAAATATTTTTACAGCACATTCAATAAGCGTTTCTGCCGTAAAATTCATCAATTCTGCTTTCGTGCAGAAAACGCAGAAAATTCGTTCATTAATTCTGTTCTTTCATTCATGTATTCTGCGAGGGAGGAAAATACATGCAGAGCGTCGACCCCGGTATTCTCAGCAAATCCGTATGTTTCTCTTTCACTCCATCTCAAAGAGCGAAAGACCTGCTGTTCTACCCTACCTGGTGCGGTCACTATTTCTGCACCGACAATTACTATATGAAGCGCGACAGCTATCCGCCGCTGCTCATCGTCTACATCCGCAGGGGACGCTTCCGCGTAGAGTACCGCGGCGAATTCCGAGTCGCCGAGGCCGGAGACGTCCTGCTCATCGACTGCGTTGAGCCGCACTACTACCACGCAGAGGATGGTCTGGAATTTGTCTATATGCACTTTGACGGCTCCAACTCGCACGAGCTCTGCCGCAGCATCACCGACCAGCAGGACTGGCTTATCCGCTGCGAGAACAACACGCTCATCGGCAATCTGCTGTATGACATGGTACAGTTCTACAACAGCAACAGCGTGGAAACCGACATGCAGAGCTCAGCGCGCATCTATCGGATTTTCGACCTGCTGCTCGCGCCCAGCGCGCAGGAAATGTCGGCGGACGATCCGATCGAGCAGGCCATCCAGTATATCCGTACCAACATCGGCAAGGCCATTTCGGTTGAGGATCTCGCCTCGTCCGTCTGCCTGAGCACGTCCTACTTTGCCCATATGTTCAAGCGCCGCACCGGCTTTTCCCCCGCTGATTATGTCATCAACTCGCGCATCGAGCGCGCCAAGGTGCTGCTCGTCCGCACGCAGAAGCCGATCGGTGAGATTGCCGAGGAGGTCGGCTACGCCACCAGCGGCAGTCTCATCAATCTGTTCGTGAAAAAGGTCGGCAGTTCTCCAAAGCAGTACCGCAGCGAACATCTCTCACAGGCGCTCTCCGCCGCCGACGGTCGACCGTCGCGTACCGCAGACAGATAGGAAAACTCGGCAGCGCGCACGCACAGCAGCGCCTGACCTTTCCCGGTTTTCACAGGGAGAGAAATTTGATGAAGCAACCGATTTTTACGCCTGGAAAGGGTATAACTTCGATATTCTGAATGAACTGTCTGATGCAGATTACATCAGACAGGGTAGTCATCCATCACGCTCAAAATCCGTTTACATTACCGAAAGCGGTATGGAACAGGCGCAAAAGCTTCTGGCCCGGTATGGGATCGATGACTGGAAGCGCAGCTGAGAACAAAGTCAGCACTTTTTGCTCTGAATATGCCAAAAACCCGGTTGCGTATGAACCGCAACCGGGTCTGTCTTTCCGACAATCTGTGTTTTGACTTTGCAAAACACGGACGTCTGAAAGTTCCCATACGGAAACTTTCTCCCTCTTAAAGCATCAAAACCGCAGCAAAAAACCGCCCCGAAGGGCGGCTCGTTGACAGGTTTCGACTGCGTATGATATGATGCTGATAGACGCTGTTACTTTTGGCGGTCAGACCATCTTTTCCTTTCCCGCAGTTTGCGGCAGGAAGGAGGTGGCGCATGTACAGAAAAAGGCTTTTCGGCTTTTTATGTGTGCAGTCATCCTGCTGTACATTTTCTGTATAAAAGCGCGATGACCGCTCGGGTAGGCACCGAAACGGTCATCAATTCTATTTCTTGACTGTGAGGGTCTGACTGCTGTAGCAGCGTCCCTTTATATTCAAATTATAGCATACGCTCTGGCTTTGTCAAAGCGACAGGGCTGGAGCTTTTTATTCGATTTTCCATGCCTTCAGCTGCTCCAGATATTCTTTCCGCTCTACCAACGCACTCACTTCGCCGTTATAGTGTTCCCATTATAGCGCACGTTATGACGTTCGTCAAATTATATTCCGATTTCGGAATATAATTTTATTTATCTCGTATGTAATCCGATTCTGGAGTGTTTTCGCAGAAGACGGCGTCCTGTAACCGAAAGATTTCAATCATATTATATCTGTGCCCGCAAGATTTGCCAAAGGCTGATTACGGAAGCCGTAATCGGTCGAGCGGAGGTGGTCTTCAACTGCTCAGCGCCTCAATCTCCCGCTGCGCGTTCCGCAGCGCCGTGTCGATATCCTTCTGCCCGGTCACGCTCTGCCGGAAGGCATCGCACAGGATTTCCTGCTCCCTGCTGGTATCCTGATACGCACCGACCGCAGTTTCCCGATCCAGATATACCATCGGGTCCAGATACGCGCCGTAAAAGCTGTTCCGGTAGATCTCCTCCACCTCGCTGTCCAGATATGCAGGCATCATCTGCTCCGCCGCCATGATCTTCGCACCCTCGGCCCCCGCCGCAAAGCGGATGAACTCCCACGCCAGCTCCTGCTGCTGCGAGGAACGGCAGATGCCCATGCCGGTCTGGATAACGGTTTCACTGCTCTTCTGGTCCTCCGCCCAGACCGGCGCTTCCGTCACGCCCCAGCGAAAATCAAACCGCCCCGCCCGATAGTCGGTCATCAGATAATTCAGATACCACGTACCGCCGATGTACATGCCGTACTGCCCCAGTTCAAAGCACTGCTGCTGTATATCCTGCGCGATGCAGGTGCTGTACTGCGGCATGCACCGTTCCTGCTGCATCTGCTGTACCCAGCCGATGATCTGTCGCATGCTTTCCGCATTATCATAACCGCTGTTTTTCCCCGTTGCAAGCCACTGAATATCCATCGGCAGCGACATCATCGCGTACTCGCCCTCGCTCAGGCTGCTCTGCATCTGCTGCGCCAGTTCGTGCACCTGCTCCCATGTCAGCCGCTCTTTCGGATACGGAATGCCTGCCCGGTCAAACAGCTCGCAGTTGTACAGCAGCACATAACGATCCCGCCGGTAGGGAATTCCGTACTGATGTCCGTCAAACTGCATCTGCACCAGCTCCGCACTGTCCCGCAGGTCATGTCCGTACTGCGCGAGCAGTTCGTCGAGCGGCTGCGCAATGCCGTATTCATACAGCTTGTACAGCGAGTCCATCGTACGGCAGAGAAACACATCGGTCTGCCTGCCGCTCAGCAGCCGCGCCTGCATTTTCTGGTCGTAGTAGGCATCCGGATAGCTGACCACCTCGACCTGCACATCGGGATGGCTGTCCTCAAACGCCCGTATCAGCTTCCAGTCATAGCTGGTCTTGTCGTAGTCCCACAGCACCACGGTAAGCATTGTCCTGTGCGAGACATCTGCGATATTGTTCTGCGCGGTGCAGCCGCACAGAGCGAGCAGCGCCGCCAGCAGCAGCAGTCCTTTTTTCCGCAACGCTATCCCTCCCGACGCTGATTTTTGAACTCGACGGGCGTCATGCCCGTGACCCTCTTGAAAATACGGCTGAAATAGAATTTATCCTCATAGCCAACCATCTGTCCGACGCGGTACACCTTTGCATCCGTGAGCAGCAGCAGTTCCTTCGCCCGCTCAATACGGTACTCCATCAGCAGCTCGGTATAGCTTTTCCCGGTAAACTTCTTGAGCAGCGTGCTGAAATACGACGGATTCAGGCTGACCGCCCGTGCCGCCTCCTGCAGGGACGCTGCTTCGCGGTAGTGCGCCGCGATCCAGTCCTGCGCCATGCCTACGATCTTCGCACCGCCTTTTTCGCTCTCTCGAAGGAGAAAATCAGACAGATCCTGCCGGAGCGCGTCAAGCCATGCGATTACCTCGCCCAGCGTTTCCATGTGAAGCAGCTCCTCATAACTGCGGCAGCTGTTTGTCAGTACCGTACGTATCGGCAGTTCATTGCGCTCGAAATGCTCCTGCACGATGTACAGCAGCTCGAGCGCAATCGCACGCACAGTGGAACGGCTGAGCGCCAGCCGCTGCATATCGGTTTTGAGCCGCGCAAACACTCGCTCCAGCTCCTCCGGCGTGCCGGAAACCAGAATTTCGCTGAGCTCCGCACGCACACCGGATAGACTGTAGCTGTCCTGCCTCGTCTGCTCCATATCCTGCCGCCACAGCAGCACACCGTCATGCGATGCATAAAACCGCTGCGACACGGCTGCATTTGCCCGCCAGAATGCCTCCTTGATGCCGGCGCCGCCCGGCTGCATGCTGCTGCCGACCAGCACCGTACACGAGAGCTCCAGATATTCATGCAGCATTTTGCGCAGCCTCTTCGCCAGCCGCAGAACCGCCTCGTCCGGCGCCGACACCGGCGCAGTCAGCAGGACATCAAACTCACCGGTACGCCCGGAAAAACAGTAGCCGCAGCAGACATCGCTGACGATCTCCTCCGTGATGTTAACGACCGAAATACGCAGCGTCTGTATCTCCTCTGCGGTGGCTTCCTCAAAGCGGTACACCTCGCCCACCTTGATTACCATGCAGTACACCGGACGGCCCTCCAGATGAATCTCCAGTTCACGCATGGACTGCTCCAGCTGCTGTCCGTTCATGTAGTAATTAGAAACCACATCCCACAGAAAATTCTGACGCAGCAGCGCACGGCTCTTCTCGTCGTCACCAGAAAACAGCGGCGAGGCGGCAGTATTCTCCGCAGCAATGGCGCGCAGGCTGTGCAGCAGCTCCTCCGGATTGAGGTTCAGCTTGAGCAGATAGTCCCGTGCGCCCAGCTTGAGCGCCTGCTTGACCAGTTCGAACTCGTCGTAGCTGCTCAGCACCAGAATTTCCGGCGGCGTGCTCTGCTGCCGCAGTTGACGGATGAGCTCGATGCCGTCCATGCCCGGCATTTTGATATCAGTAATGACGATGTCCGGCTTCTTTTCCTGTACGAGCTGCATCGCCTCCAGTCCGTTCGCCGCCTCCCCGACCAGAACGAAGCCGTTTTCTTCCCAGTTAATGACGGTTTTAAGTCCAATGCGAACCATCGTGTCGTCATCCGCGATCAGTATGCGCGGTTTTCTCATTTGCTCTCCCCCATTTCCCGCAGGTGTACCGTCACACAGGTGCGAACGTGCTCCTCGCTCTCAAAGGACAGTCCGCAGTCCTCGCCGTACAGCATGCGCAAACGTTCATCCACATTGTGAACGCCGATGCTGCCCTGCGTCACCTGTTCATGACGCTGAAGGCGCTGTAAGATCTCCGGCGGAATACCTGCTCCGTCGTCCTCAATAGAGATGTAGATCTCCCGCTTTTCTCTCCATGCCGTCAGACGGATCGTGCCGCCGTGATGCGGCGCGGCTTCAATGCCATGCAGAATGGCGTTTTCGATGAGCGGCTGAAGCAGAAAGCGCTGAAGCCGCAGATCGAGCAGGCTCTCATCCTGCACATCGACCTCATACTCAATGTTCCCCTTGTAGCGGATATTCTGAATATAGATATACTGCTCCAGCAGAGCCAGCTCCTCCCGCAATGTGATCTGCTCCTCTGCCTTGCTCAGGCTTGACCGCAGGATGCTGCCCAGCGCCTCCGTCATATTCTGAATACCGCGTGACCCCTGCATGACCGCCATCATCTTGATCGAATTGAGTGTATTGTAAATGAAATGCGGATTGATCTGCGCACGGAGCATACGGACCTCGGCCTTGCGTTTTTCCTTTTCCTGCTGTACGCGGCTGTCCAGCAGCGCACGGATATCGTCCTGCATCTGCTCGATGCCCTGCTCCAGCCGGGCATATTCCTGCACGCTGTCGCGCGGCAGCGCACAGTCGAACTGCCCCTGCGCAATACGATCTACCGCGTCCGCCATGCTCCGTATCGGCTGCACCAGCCGCTCCGCGAACACGGATGCCAGAATAAGCGCCAGCAGCAGCGCCAGCACACCGACTACCACGAACGCCTGCAGCAGAATGCTGCGCTGCTGCGCAAACTCGTAGGTCGAGACCGCTTCTACAATGCACCAGTCATATACGCTCGAGCTCCTCTTGAAAAACTGGTATGGTGCATCCCACAGCCTGTGCTCCTCATTCATCGCCATGCGGCGCAAATCCTGTTCTGTATGGGCCGACAGCCTTTTCCAGCCGTCGCTGCGCACGACATACGAGTCTGTCGTATCGACCAGACAGAACGCTGTGTTCTTCTGACCGAGCAGTGCATCACCGATGTTGGTCAGCACGGCTTCGCGCAGCAGAATAACGAGATAACCGGCGGTTCTGCCGGTGGTCTCATCGATAATACGGCGGCTATACGGCAGTACGGTCTCATACTGGCTGAACCGGCACGGATTATCTGCGCCGCTGCCCCAGCAGGCAATGCCGCCATCTGCGAAAAATGCGTCACTGCAAAAAGCACGGTACACCGCATCCCGATCGACCAGCGCCGCCTCCTTGCCGCGTCGGATATCCAGACCGTTTTCTCCGATCAGATAAAGCGACAGAATATCCTCCGTAACCGTTACGAACTGAAACTGCTCGTCCAGCATGGATGCAACCGCCATTGTCTCCGCCGGAGCAAATGGATCATCTGCCAGCATCAGCGCGCGTATCTGCCCGTTCTGACAGATCTGGTTTGCGAACTCCTCCACGCGCATCGCATTTTCCTCGATCTTTTCAATCGCATACTGCAAATTCTTCGTGTTCTCCCGCTCGAGATTGTTCCGCAGCACACGCTGCTCGGAGACGAAATAGTACGCACTGAATATCAGGCACACCAGAACCGCAGCCAGCATGAAAAACAAAAACAGCTGCTGCTTCATAGTCGGTTTTGTCCGGCGGATTTTCATGGCTGCACCTCCGTGAGTTGATGGATTTATTATAGCACATCCGGGGCGGAAAACGAAAGAGCAGACCCTGCCAGCTGGCAGGGTCTGCATGCAAATGAGAGGGAAAATTTACTGATTATAAACGAGTGTGCCGTCTGCACTGCGGCTGTAGTGGCTCAGCCAGTTGTTCCATACACGGTCAGAGTGCTCGGGCATGGTAGCGTGCGGCATGTAATCTACGATCTCCGCCTGTACCATCGGAACGCCATTCTTCTCACAGGTCATGGTGTACCAGCGGCCGGACCTCGTAAACGCGCCGCCGTTCTGCCATGCCAGACTACCCTTGGTTTCATTGCTGCCGTTGATCTTGCTCCAGTCCAGAGAACCGGTGCAGCCATTCAGCGCGAACCAGTCGCTCAGCGTCTTGCCGGAGGAGTTTTCCTCTGCCAGCGGAACCGGGCAGATTGCCCATTCGGTGCCGCCTTCGGTACCTGCTGCCATGTAAACCGGAACGCCCGGGTAGCTGCCCTTTGCCTTGGCCGCTTCTGCCTGCTCAAATACAGCTGCGTTGAAGATGAAACCGGACAGCGGTGCAACTGCCGCGAACATCTCCGGCTCATTCAGCGCCAGTACGTGCGTCATCTGAGAGCCCCAGGAATGACCGGTTGCATAAACTCGGCCGGTGTCTATAGAATAGTGTTTCTTCAAATCGTCCAGCATGTACTTGAAGAATTCGATTTCGTCCATGCGGGTCGGGTCCATTGCAATATTCCATGCGGGGAACGGTGCATTGCCGTTTTCGGAAATGCTGCCCGGGATTGCCGACGGGAATACAACGATGAAGCCCTTTTCGTCCGCGACCTTGTGCCAGTCGGTCTGACCGGCGTAAACGCCGCCGTTCAGCGTGTAGCCGTGGTTTGCAAAGACGACCGGCGCCTTCTGCTGTACGTGCTGCGGTACATATACATACCACTCACGCATCCAGCCGCCGACTTTTTCGTAATGGCGGGTCATATGAAGGTCTGCGATCGGGTCCTTGGTAACGCGCAGGTCACCGCCCGGGTCTGCCATCCAGCGGCGTACGCCGAACAGGAAGTCATTCCAGATCGTGCTCTCCGTGTTTTTCGGAGCGCTCTCGCTCGTCCAGATGCGGTACGCTGCGGTATCGCGGTTGATCTTGTACGCATCCTCGTCTGCGGTCCACCCCGCCGAGCGGGTGTACTTGGTGATATTGCCGTCTGCTGCCTTGTCGCTGTCGGTGATATGATCCGCAGCCTTCCAGTATGCCAGTGCGTTTGCATTGTTGTCGACCGAACCGATCATCCATACCGGAAGCGGCAGTGTGCTCTTCGGGATCGTGCTCTTGCGGGTGGAGGACTCCATATCATTGTAGCCGTTCAGGCTGGAGGCCATCTTCGCGCCGTTTTCTGCAATCCAAGCTGCATCAACCGGACCGGCGTTGACCGTGGCCAGGCCTGCCCATACGGCTGTCTGATCCATTGCTGCCATCTGTGCAATAGTGCCGCCTTCGCCGTAGCCTACCATGTAGTTTTTCGCCTCATGGATGCAGTACATTGTGCGGCCGGAGGCTGCTGCATAGACCTTGTTCACGTAGTCAATATCTGCTGCACGTTCTGCTGCACTCGTGCCGTAAGTCAGGCCATTCAGATAAACAACGATGAACTTTTCCTGCTGCTTGGTCCAGTTTGCATTGATTGCCTGCGTATCCGTGCTGTCCGCAAGCGCTTTCCATGCGTCGAACTTGCTCTCGCCCTTGTTCGGCAGAACAAATACGCCTGCGCAGGATTCGCGTGCGCCTTCCGGCACATAAGAGGTAAAGGTGCGGGTTTTGCCGTTAGCCAGCGTTACGGTTTCCGTGTGCTCGCCGGTGTACAGCGTTTTGTACGGGTTTGCCGGGTCGATATGGGTGCGAACGGTCAGTGCATAGGTTTTCTTCGTCGTTCCATCCGGTGCAGTGACCTCAATAGTGATCTCCTTGTAGCCGTTATTCAGATCAACGCTTACCTTACCGCCGGATACAGAAGTTCCGTTGACCTTGACCGTTGCGTTCGAGGACATTGCAGTCGGATAAATATCAACGCTCTTCGTACCTTCCGGCACCTCCGCGGACAGCGTGTTCTGCTTGCCCATGCGGATTGCATACATGCTTGTGTCGTCTACTTCGTGAATGTTGGAAATATTGCACAGCTGGTTATTCGTCTCACTGGAAACCGTAACACGCAGATTTGCCAGTTCGTCCACTGCTGTGCAGGCCTCTCCTGCCAGAGCGTTAGCCTTGCTGCCGTTCATGCAAATGAAGTGTCCGGTGCCGTTATCTGCGTAGCGATCTCCTGCGAAGGAAGCGCCGTCCGAGCCGCCGGTGTTGCGTACCGAAGTGCGCATAGCGGTTTCCGGACCGTAGTCCACGATGTTCTGCGCCGCGGTGATCAGCGTATCCAGATGACCGGGCAGATCCTTGATCTCATAATCATCATGACCGCTCCAGGTAACCAGTTTGTCAAGATCGATTTCGCCCGCTTTGTCCAGTGCAGTTACCTTATCGCGGAAGATACGCAGGCTGGAAAGCAGTACGCGAACATCGTTGTTTACCAGTGTCAGCGAGTCTGCAACGCTGCGGCGATTGCAGCCAAGCTGATCGGACGAATAAAGAATGTTGTGTGCCTTGTCGAGCAGCATCATGCTGCCCGGCGTATGTCCCGGAATGTCATAGTTATCGAGCACGACGCCGCCGAGATCAAACTGATAGCCTTCGCTGATGCAGGTAAAGTTGTTTGCCGTTACGGTCTTGTCGTTCACACCGCTCAGCGCCATCGGAATATCTTTTTCGTTGATATAAACCTTGCGGCCTGCCTTAACGAAATCACCAATCTGTGCCGTATGATCCGAATGACCGTGCGAAATGTACAGATCGATATTGTCCATACCGGTTAGTTTCTTTGCGTAGTCATACAGGTCATCTGCACCTTCCGGTGCCATGCCTGCGTCAACCAGCAAGGCACTTTCAGTACCCTTGATTAAATACATCTTGTCGCTGTCGTAATCAATGATATTCCAGACCTTCATTCCAGCCTCATCATACAGCAGGCGATTCTTATGCTCATTCTTCGCCATGCGGTCAATGATGTAGGTAAAGGTTACAACATTGCTGTCCTCCATACCTGCCTTGGAGGCATAAGCCTTCAGCTCTACCTTGGTCTGCTTTGCCCTGCCGTCCCAGTTGTCCGTGTCTGCGCCGATGGTGATGAGTTCTTTCACTTCTGCGCCGCCAGCGCCGGAGGCAGCCTTGAACTTGGTCTGATCAAAAACCTTCGCAGTTGCCGAAGTCTTGGGATCAGAACCGTCCACCGTATACTTGATCTGCGCGCCCTCGGTATCCGAGAACAGCGCCATATACTGCGTTACCGTGAAGGTACCCGGTGCATCCGGATAAAACGGATCAGTATAGTTATCATAATCTGTGTAGGTATACGGTTCTTCAACCTGATTGCTGTTTTTCTGTCTGACTTTCAGCGTGTAACGCTTGCTGTCTGAACCGTTCTTTGCCGTTACCTCGATGACAAAACGCGTGCTGCTGCCAGTCAGCTTGCCCACATAAGCCTTGCCCGATGCTGCGGCTTCGCCGTTAATAGTGATCTTCGCGCCGGAGGAAGCTGCGGTCGGAACGATCTCGATCGAAGTCGTGTTCTCGTCCACCTCAGCGACAAAGCTGGTGGTGTTCTTGCGGGTCGGCTTAGTGCCGTCCGTCGGGTACTGCCAGTTTACATTGATGCCGAAATTCGGGTCGTTCCAAAGCAGGTTGCCCTTCTCGCCTTTCTTATGTACGGACAGGTTGGACAGGTCTGCAATCTTGTTCTGATTGCCGTCGCGGTAGCCGTCGGACAGATAATTCTGTTTGTTGACGTTAATGCCGACCCAGTTGACGTCCTTCAGGCGGTCGCCGACTACGACAGTCTTGGTGTTTTCCAGATATCCCTTAAAGCTGTCCAGCGTGCGCAGGGTCGGAGTCGCTGCGCTCCAGCCTTCGTCAACGACCTTCTGCACCGCCGTCTGAAGATTGTCCAGATAGCCTGCCGTGCCGTCCAGTACAACGTCGTTGTGACCGGTGAGGATGCGCTTTACCGTGCCGAGGCTGTCAACGCGCTCCAGCGCGATCTGAAGCGAGGACAGGTAAACGTCCATCGAGTCCGCGAAGAACGTCGGGGACAGGTCTGCGAACTGCATCCAGAACGAGTCCGTGATGTGTGCGCGGTTGTTGCCGATCTGGTCGGTCGTGAACAGATTGCCGGTCGCGGCATCGAACAGCATGATGCCTGCCACCTGGTGTCCCGGCAGCTCGATTACATTAAATTTCGTGCCGCCCATGTCGTAAACGTCACCGTTTTTCAGCGTTTCCAGCTGTGCATCATAGGCTGCGCTTGCAGCGGCCTCATTTGCGAACATGCCGGAGGCTACGCCAAACTGCTTGACATAATCACGCAGCACCTCAATACCGCGCTCGTTGACATAAACCTTAGCGCCCAGATCCTTGTTTTCCTTGCACAGGAACTGATGCGTCATCTGCACGTGATCCGGGTGCGGGTGGCCGATGATAAGGTCGATCGGCTTGCCTGCGCCGACGATCTTTCGTGCGGTCTCGTACAGGTTTGCCGCGTCCTTTGCATCAAAGTAGCCAGCATCCAGAACCATTGCGCGGTCGGTGCCTTCTACCAGATACATCTTATCGCTGTCGTAATCCTGAATGAGCGTTACGTTCGGAACGTCGCTGCCGTTCCAGTCCTTCGGTACGCCAACCTTCAGTTCGTGGTGCGGGATGCTGGTAACATCGTAGTTCCAGTTCGCTACACTGCTGGTCCTGCCGTTTTTCACCGCGACTGCCTTAACGTTATAGGTCTTGGTGACCGGGCCTTTCGCGCTTGCGGTCGGCTGGGTGATCTCGATCTGACGATACTGATAGGTATCGAACTTTTTGCTTGCTGTGGTCGGGACAGCTGCCTTGTCTGCACCTTCCGCGATCTCATAATAAATGTCCGCGCCGTCCTGTGCGGTCAGCGTGACGAAATAGGTCATGTCGTAATTGAATACGCCCAGGCTCTTGGAGGTCTCCTGACCCTTGGGGAGCGGATATGCGCTCGGTGCCGCGGGCGTAGACGAGCTGCCGCCCGAAGAACCGCCGGAGGAGCCGCCCGTGCTGCCGGTCGTCAGAGTAGAGTTATGAATCTTGACCACCTTGCCGGTGATTTCGCAGCCGGTCGCCTTGACTTCGCCGGCCTTGCCGCCGAGAATGACCGTGCCGCTCAGCTTCGCCTTGTTCAGCGTCACGCCGGAGGCCTTGACGATGACAATGCCGGTGCCCTTGGGCGTTACCGTGCCGGACTCGGTGATGTAATCCGAAATCATGTTGTCGAGCAGCTTGACTACTTCTGCGCGGGTGATATTCGCCTGCGGCTCAAAGCGGTTGCCGCTGCGGCCTGCAATATAGCCGTTCTTTGCAAAAGCGGCTACGTTCGCCATCGCCCACGAGGAAATGCGGCTGTTGTCCGCAAAGCTCGTCGAGCTGCCGCCTGCCGTTACCGACAGCGCACGCGCCAGCATGCTGACAGCCTCTTCGCGGGTAATCTTGTCCTTTGGACGGACATTTTTTCCGTCGCCCTGCATCACGCCCGCCTGCGCCACACGCAGGATCGGGTCTTTGTAGTACGCATTATCCAGATCAGAGAATTTGTTCTCTGCCTTGGTCTGGTAATCCATTATGCGGTCTATGATAACCGCCATGTCTGCTCTTGTTATCGCGCTGTCCGGTTCAAAGTCTCCATTGTGGCCTTGGATGACACCGCGGTCGCTCCAGCGGCTGATCGCATCCTCCGCCCAGTGCCCGCGCGTATCCGCAAATGATGCGGCAAGCGCTGACGGCAGCATCGTCAGCAGCATTGCCAGTGTAATAAACCATGCACAGATCCGTTTGCGTTTCATTTTCATTCTCCCTTCTTTACTCGTTGTCGGCCGAATTTCATCGGCTTCCTGCTGCCATTATTGTACCGTGTCCGCGCCAAAGCGAAAATGAAGCAAAACCAGAATTGTTGTGCGATCCGCAGGAGTTTGTTCTGACCCTGTTCGGTGTTGCACAATTCCTATGGTATTTGTTGTCCGATTGTCAGAACAGTCCAGACCGCGCAGAGCGCTGCGTTACCGCCTGCCGGATGATATGCCTGACCGGTATCTTGAAACAACATTTTCCCTCTTTTATTTCCGAAACCTTGACAAAACCGCCGTTTTGCGGTACGATAAATACAGAAATCCAAACGCTCCTCAGCCTTATTTCCTTTCGTTTGGCGAGATACACATCTCACAGGCGCAGGTATCCCGTCTGGAAAAGGGCGCGCTCGCGCACATCCGCGACGGGCTGGCATAAATACAGAAATCCCTCCGGTTCCACCCTGTTCAAATGGTTCCGGAGGGATTTTCGGTTCTGTCAGATCATCCGTTCCTGCATCATCTGTGCGAGCGCCATGATACATTTTTTGTTCGTCGGTCTGCTGTGAAATCTCAGAACCGTATTATGCGAATCACCCTTCACCCGGCGCAGGCCGCCGCAGTTCCGACCGACCTCTGGTTGAAGTCATGAGCAAGCATGGCGCATGCTGCGAGTGCTATCAGGACTTCATCACGCGCTGGCACGATGCCTACATCACCAAGATCGCATTTCGCTGCAAGGAGTCCTTCCTCACCGACAAAAAGCTGACCCTCGAATAAGCTCTCACTCAAATCAATAGTTTCCAAAGTAATCTGATTCTCGTCTCCATATCACTTCCGACCGTTTTCTCTCGCCGGCCGGGAGATTTTTTCGTCTGTGCAGCCGCCCTTCTTGTGGATACGCCACAGAACAAACATCTCCGCGAGAGTGACAGCAATCCAGATAGCAAGCGCCACTTTTCCGGCCGTCCCCCACGAAACTATAGTATCGAACAGCTGTCTTCCGAAAATTCCGTAGTGCAGAGAGTATTTGATCGTGTATGCCATGCCTTTCCCCCCCTTTCTCTCTTGCCTGTATTTCCATTTCAGCGCATTATGGATGCAAAGGCAGTCTGTGTCAAACAGTCTTTTACCTCGTGCGGCGGCACATCGGGTGAAAACAAAAGAAAGCAGTGATACCCTTTTCAAACGTGAAGAGTACCACTGCTTTTATTCTTTTTTACAGCTCCAGCGGAGCAAGCGTTGTCATGTCGATCGACCGGATGGCCGACCGCAGCGGCAGTACCGCCGACGGCGAAACCGACAGCTCATCGATGCCCATCGACAGGAAAGTCTCGGTCAGCTCCGCATCCGCGCCAAGCTCGCCGCAGATGCCGATCCAGATTCCGGCCTTGTGCGCGTTCTCGGCTGCCATGCGGAGCATGCGCAGCACCGCCGGATGGTGTGCATCGAAAAACCGGTCGAGGCCCACGCCCTGCCGGTCGACAGCCAGCGTATACTGCGTCAGATCGTTCGTGCCGACCGAGAAAAAGTCCACCTCACGCGCCAGCTCTGCGCTCATCATGACGGCGGCCGGTGTCTCGATCATAATGCCGAGCTCGACCTTGTCCGCCATCGGCACACCCTCCTCCGCAAGCTCGGCCCGAATGTTGCGGCAGATGCGCTTGATCTCCTGCACCTCCCAGACCGACGTAATCATCGGGAACATGATCGCGATTTTGCCGTAAGCCGACGCGCGGTACAGCGCGCGCAGCTGCGTGCGGAACACCTCGGGCCGGGTCAGACAGATGCGGATGGCACGCAGCCCCATCGCAGGATTTTCCTCTTTGTCGAGATGGAAATAGTCGGCCTGCTTGTCCGCGCCGATGTCCAGCGTTCGGATGATAACGCGCTTGCCGCCCATGCGCTCCGCGACCGTCTTGTATGCCTCGAACTGCTCGTCCTCGGTCGGGTAGTCGCTGCCCTGTAAATAGAGAAATTCCGAGCGGAACAGGCCGATGCCGCCGCCGTCGTTCTGCAGGACCGCGTCAATATCCGCCGGAGAGCCGATATTGCAGTAAACCATCACATTTCGGCCGTCTTTGGTCACGTTGGGCTTGCCCTTGAGCTGATCGAGCAGTTCTTTCAGCGCCTTCTCCTTAGCCTGCTTTTTGAGCAGGCGCTCGCGCTCGGCGTCGTCCGGCTCGATGACCGTCTCGCCGGTCTGTCCGTCGATGATAGCGTATTTGCCCTCCATTTCGGCCTGCAATGCGTCGCCCGCGCCGATGATCGCCGGAATGCCCATCGTGCGCGCCAGGATCGCGGTGTGCGAGTTCGCCGAGCCGCCCGCCGTGATAAAGCCGAGGATAAGCGACTTGTCCAGCTGCACGGTCTCGCTCGGCGCAAGGTCGTCCGCTGCCACGATGCACGGCACATCGGATACGATGCCGCTTTCGCCCTCGCCGGTCAGAATACCGACCACGCGCGTCGAAATATCCCGAATATCCGCCGCACGCGCCTGCATGTAGCTGTCGTCCATCGCGGCGAACATCTCCGCGAACTGCGCGCCGGTGTCGCTGACGGCGGCCTCCGCATTCAGACGGTCGTTTTCGATGAGCTCCTCAATGCTCTCGACGAAATCCAGATCGTCCAGCATCATCTGGTGAGCCTCGAACAGCATGGCCGCATCCTCGCCTGCCTCAGCGAGCGCCTTGTCATGCAGTACGCCGAGCTGCTCCTTCGCGGTCTCGCAGGCATCATGAAAACGCGCGAGCTCCGCCGCGGTATCCGTCACCGAACGGCGCGGGATTTCGCCGCTCGGGCGGCGGTAAAAGCTGATCGGCCCCGCCGCTACGCCCTTTGATACGCCTTTGCCGAAAATCTGCTCCATCTCGCTCACTCCTTACAGGTTTGCCTTGAAAAATGCCTCGATCTGCGCCGCAGCCTCCGCTTTATCCTCGCCTTCCACTTCCACGCGGACGGTATTGCCGTGCTTGATGCCCATGCCCATGATGGCGATCAGGCGGCGTGCATCCGCTTTTTTGTCGCCAAAGTGCAGGAAAACCTTGCTCTTAAACTTCGCGGCTTCCTTCGCCAGCATGCCTGCCGGACGTGCGTGAATGCCGATGGAATCCGTAATGGTGTACTCAAATGCTGTCATGATGAAAACTCCTTTTCTCTTTGTTCAAATGGGTTGCTGCGGCAAGAAAATCCGCCGAAATCCGCTGTTCCTGTCCGTAAAAGTCCACGGCGCCCGGCCGGTGCGGCGGCCTGTTTTCGCTGAGAAAGCCGCTGCCGCCGGTGACGAGCAGACCGTATCTGCGTGCCAGTGAGAGATACCGCGCAGTGTCCGCTCGGGCGTGACTGCCATAGGCTGCTATGCCGTCGAATGCCGCCACCGGGAAGGTGTCGTCCATCTCATTCGGCGGCACGAGCACGGCCAGCCCGCCTGCCATGCGGATCAGGCCAAGTGCCTGCTCGGCCGTAAACGGGGGCTGCACCGGATTTTCCCGGGCATTCCGTTCCATCTCGAGCAGCGCCGGATGGGTGATGTCGAGACAATAGCCGAGCACGAGAAAATCCTGTTCCCTCCAGCGGCAGTCCAGCTCCACACCGGGCACGATGCGCACACCGAGCTGTGCGCCGCGCCAGATACATTCCGGCACACCGCTGACGGCACGCCGGTCGGTCAGTGCGGCCAGTGTCAGCCGCGCTTCACAGCAGCGCTCGGCCAGTGCGCGCGGCGAAAGCTCGCCGCCTGCGGTCAGGCTGCTGTGGATGTGCAGATCGGTTTGTGCCATGGAAAGACCTCCTGTTCAGGCGGTGCGTCAGGGTTCAGGAAAGCGGATGCTGCGCCGAGGGGCAGGCCGCCGTTTCCGGGATAAACCAGCGCTGATGCACGCGCACAGCGCCCGAAATCATATGATTCTCACAGAGCTCGCGCAGCTCACTGACCGAAATATGCCACAGGATCGCGGCTTCCGGAATCGTCATAAACGACATGCGCCCTCCTCCTTCTCTGTTTTTATTCGAATATGTGATAGATTGCCTGTGCCACGCCGTCGTGGTCACAGTCTGCGGTGATGTATTTTGCCAGATTCTTGAGCGCTGCGTCTGCGTTGCCCATCGCGACCGGCATGCCGACCGCGCGGAGCATTTCCGCGTCGTTGTCGCTGTCGCCGATGGCGGCCATTTCAGCGGGCGTCACGTCGAGCAGCTCGCCCAGCCTAGTCAGCGCGCGGCCCTTGTCCGCACCGGCGGGCAGAAGCTCAAAATTGTCCGAGCCGGAGCTTGTGATCGTGATACCCGGCAGCGGCCGAATCTCCGCGAGCGCCTGCTCGAGCACCGCTCGTTCGCCGATGGCGTACACCTTGGTGACGTTCAGATGGTTTCTCCGAATCTCACCGGCGATATCCTCCACGACGATTTTGTTCGCGTGAAAGCCCTCCACGCGGTAGTTTGCGACAAAATCGCGGTTGGAATATTCGTTGATGTAAATTTTACTGCCGACGTAGATCATCACGCGCACCGGCCGGCTCTGCACCGCCTCGACCGCCTTTGCGCCGATTTCGCACGGCATGTCCCAGCTTTGCAGAATGCGCTCATCCGATGCAGTGGCGATCGCCGTGCCGCCCGCCGTGACCATCAAATCCTCGCAGGGCAGCTCACGGGCAAACTCCGCCGCTTCGCCGACAATGCGTCCGGTCGAGAGAACGACATACACACCGCGCTCCTTTGCCCACGCGAGCGCTTTTCTGACCTCCGGCGTGATCTCCTTCTGCGAATTCAGCAGCGTGCCGTCAAGGTCGAGCGCGAGTAAACGGTATTTCATGACTGCACCTCCCTGATGTGGCGGTAAATGGCGTGTGCCGCGCCGTCCGCGTCGCACGAGTCGGTCAGCTCGTCAGCCGCCGCCCGCGCGATCGGTGACGCGTTTCCCATCGCAATGCCCAGTCCGGCAGCGCGGAGCAGCGGCGCGTCAATGTCGTGATCGCCGAGCGCCATCACCTCGTTCGGTGTGAGGCCCAGCGCTTCGCACAGCACGTGCATGGCGGTGTCCTTGCCCGCGCCTGCCGGTATGACCTCCAGATATTCGTCCTTGGAGCGCACAAGCGTCATCGGCAGGTGCTTTGCCTCCAGTACCGGAATGAGTTCATCGATTTTGTTCTTTTCGCCCATGCAGAGCAGTTTGTGCGCGCCTGCGTCGCCCCAGTCGGTAAACAGCGTCTCCAGCGGCGCGACCGTCGGCTGTACGCCGGTTATCTGCGCCTCTGCGCGGCTCCACTCGTCCTCGGCAGCGATAATCCAGTCGAGGTCGCGGTAAACACTCAGATGGATGCCTCGCGCCTGTGTTTCCCGCAGAACGGTCTGAGTGCACGCACAGGTCAGGCGGCTGTCTGCCAGGCGGTTTTCTCCTTGCAGGATAAGCCCTCCGCCGCAGCACGCCAGCGGTCCGTCCACGCCGAGCGCATCACGAATCGGGAACACCGTCTGCGGCGGCCGTGCGCTCATCAGACAGATGGTCACGCCGTTCTTCGCCGCAGACCGCACAGCCTCGCGGCTGCCGGACGGCAGCTCGTGCGCGGAATTCAGCAGCGTGCCGTCAATATCCATGCACAGCAGCCGATATTGTTGTTGATTCATCGCATTTCTTCCTTTTACGCCTGCTCTGCCGCCGACAGAATGTTGGCGACATTGCGGTTTCCGTTGCGGATGCCCCGTCCGATCACAGCCGCGCAGACCGCGCACACCAGCGCGATAACCACGCCGCATACGCCGCCCGCGAAGCGCAGTCCGCTGCCCGCGATGCCCCACCAGGCCAGCACCGCCGCGCAAGAGGAGAGCAGCATGGCGATTCGCTTCCAGAGGGAAAGCTGCCGCAGGGCCTGCTGCTGCTGTTTGGCCTCGTGCAGCAGTGCGGTTTTGTTCATCATAGGGAAAACTCCTTTCCTGTACGGCGGCCGCCGAGCAAATGCTCGACGGCCAGAGAAGTGAAAGTGTGATATAGTCTGAGTGAATCTGAATTAGTATGCGAGCTGCGGATCAAAGAATCCAATCAGCACGCCGACCAGCGCAATGCCGACCAGCACGAGCATGACGGTCGTCGGCGCCATTTTCTTCTTGCTCATCAGCCAGTAGCAGAGCATAACGGTTCCCAGCGGCAGGATCTTGGGGAATATGGTATCCAGTACATCCTTCTGAAGCGAAATATCACCGGGCAGGACGAGCGGTGTCGTAATCGAGATCCAGCTTGCGGCGACTGCGCCGATCACGACCGTGCCGAGCATGATGATGCTCTCGCGGATGGCGTTCGCCTTTTCACCGACGATCATCTCAACCGCCTTGCCGCCGAGCTCATAGCCCTTGAAGTACAGCAGGCGCATGCCGAGGGTCAGGATAACGTTGTACGCAATGATGTAGAAGATCGCGCCGAGCGGCGAGCCGCCCGAGGACATGCCGAGCGCAACGCCCAGCAGGATCGGGATGAGCGTGCCGACGAGCAGGCTGTCGCCGATACCGGCGACCGGGCCCATCAGACCGGCGCGGATGCCGTTGATCATCTCGCCGTCGATGTCCTCGCCGTTTGCCTTGGCCTCCTCCAGGCCGGCGGTCATGCCGACGATGACGGTGCCGAGCTGCGGCTCGGTATTGAAGAAGGCAGAGTAGGTCTTGAGGGCTTCGGTCTGCTCCTCACGAGTGTCGTACAGCTCCTCTACCAGCGGCAGCATGGCGCACAGGTAGCCGAATGTCTGCATATGCTCCTGCGAGAAGCAGGTCAAGTGGCCGTAAAACCAGTTGCGGAACGATTTGTTCAGCGCTTTCTTGGAAAGTTTCTTTTCTGCCATGTCAGATCTCCTCCTCATCGTCATCAAATTCCGCTGCGGCAGCAGATGCAGCTGCGGGAGCGGCCTTCTGCAAAGCAAGGATCTTGATGCGGTAGTTGATGACCGCGAAGAAACCGCCGACGATCGACGCCGCGATCAGGTTGAGGCCCATGCACGCGGCCAGCGTGAAGCCGAATACGAATACCAGAATGTCGACCGGCTTGGTCGCAACCTGCTTGAGCAGGATGGCGATACCGACTGCCGGGAGCAGCGAGCCGACGGTGAACAGCGTTTTCATCGCCACGCCGTCCATCGGCAGATAAGCCTTCATCAGGTCTACCATGCTGGTGCCGACCTTGGTGATGATGAAGGTCGGGATAAAAGAGCACAGGATGTGAGAAATCCACGGCAGGCCCATATCGACCACATACAGCTTGCGCAGGTCACCCTTTTCCAGTGCGCGCCAGCCCATGTGCTGCCAAACGAGGTTTACCGTTGCCGTGCCGTAGAACAGCACGGTGCCGATGGTGCCGACGGCCGAGCCGAGCGTTACGGCCATCGCCTGACCTTCCGGCGACGCCGGGTTCAGACCCATGGAATGCACGGCAACCATGGAAAGCGGAATGCCGATATAAGAAATAGCGCGAACGTCAGCGGAAACCGTGCCGCCCGGCGTTACGAGCGCGATGTAAACGACCTGAATGGCCGCGCCGAGATAAATACCCGTCTGTACGTCGCCCATGATGAGACCGACGATCAGACCCGCTACCAGCGGACGTCCCAGTGTGTAGTTGCCGAGCACCGTACCGCCGAGGCCGGGCATGGATGCGAGACATGCGAGTAATCCGAACAATGCTGCCTGCCAGACTTGAACTTGCATAAGTTCTCCCTCTTTTCTTTTTATTCTGTGAAACGGAGCTTAGTAGCCGAACTGACCGCGGAACTTCTTCCAGTTGCCGATAGCGGCCTCCTTGATGAGCGCGAACTCGACCTCATAGCCCTTCTGCATGATGGCCTCGAGTGCGTCCGCCTCCGGCTGAGTGATCGCCTGATTGTTGCCCAGCTTGGTCGCGCCCGGGCGGTCGTTGCACGGTCCGATGATGACCGTCTTGACCTCACCGGGGTCAAAGCCATCATCCACGAGGATGCTCTTCATCGTGATCGGGTCCTTGGTGATGAGGAAGTAGCGGTCCTTGCTGGCAAGCACCTTGCCGCACTTGGCACGCCACTCGTCGAGCGTCCACACGAAGGTTTTCTTGTCGCTTGCGTTCTTGTACGCCGCCTTGAGCACCGGCGTAGTTGCCGCCTTGTCGTTTACGGCGATGAGGCCGTCGCAGGGATACTCGAGCGCCCAGCGCGTGCAGGTCTGACCATGGATCATGCGGTCGTCAACGCGAATGAAAGAGATAGACATAATTTTTTCCTCCTTATACTTAAATATCGTCGTCCTCGTCACCGCCGAGGGCAAAACGCTTGATCTGATCCTTTGCCTCGCCGGTAAGCTCAGCCTCGAGTTCATCGAGCGGCGTATCCGCATCTGCGAATGCGGCGGTCAGCACGAGCGGCAGATTCATGCCGCCGATGGCAAGCGTTTTGCCCAGCAGACCCTTTTCGGTGAGCACATCGAGTGCGGTGGTCAGCGGCGAGCCGCCGATGATGTCCGCGGTGAGGATGACCTCGTCCTCGGGGGTGATGTCCTGAACGAGCTCTGCGAACCTGGCGCGGAAGGTGTCAACGTCCATGCCGTCGAGCAGGCTGGTCGAGCGGATGTCCTCGCGGTCGCTGCCTGCCATCATGCCGAGCGCGTTGTGCAGACCCGGAGCAAAGGTTCCGTGGCTGACTAAAATCAGGTATCTCATTTTCCGTTCCCTCTTTCCTGTTTGTTGAGCATAGTATACCGGATTTTATCCTGTATGAAATCTGCATTTTGTCATGACTCACTTGTGATAATCGTCCTGTTTTGATATGACAAATGTCATGCCGGCTATCAAAATACGCAAAGAAAAAGCGCCCCGTCTGTGCATATCACACAAACAGAGCGCCAGGCGTCTGTAAATTCGCGTATTATTCCTGTAAATATTCCTGCACTTCGTGCTGGACGCGCTGGAGCTGCAAAGACAGATTATGCTCGTCCTCCATCGCGTTCTGCACCAGTCCTTCGGTCAGCAGCAGCGCCTGATCATAATTGCGGAAGCGCGGTGCCGCTACCGCCTGCTCCATCACGTCCGACAGCATTTCCACGCCGTTCCGGCTCTCGCCGGGCGTGTCCTGCCGCAGGATCCGGCGGGTTTCGTCCGAGCCGGTCACGCTCCGCAGCGCGGACACGCTGTGCGAGTCCGTGAACAGCATGGACTGATTGTCCGCATTGGCGGTCAGCTCGCGCAAAAACTGCCATGCGAGCGTCATGTTCGCCGAACGGCTGCTGATGCCTGCGAGCACGGTGCTCAGCTCCGAGCTGTTGCCGCCTGCCGGGCCGTGCGGCATGGGAATGCAGTCCCACGAGAAATCCGAGTACCGCTTGATGCGCCACGGATACGGCTGATAGGTCCGGTAATCCGAGAACAGGAACGGCCGGAACGCCACTTTTCCCTCATCAAAGTCTCGTGCCGAGGGCGCGGTCTCCGCCGTGAGCTTGCCAAGCCGCTGCGCAAATGCGACCGCCTGCACCGCCTTCGGCTCGGAGATCAGGCAGCTGCCGCCGTCCTCGGTGAACAGCGATGCACCGTTTGCTGTCAGCGCATCCTGCCACGTGTAGCCGCAGCAGCCGAACTGATCGATTTCGCCGTCACCGTCCGTGTCGCGCGTAACCCTGGCGCAGATATTGTAAAAATCCTCCCACGTCCAGTCGCCGGACGGCACGGTAATGCCCTCGTTCTCGAGCAGGCTCTTGTTGATGCACATCAGTGTCGGCACGCACTCATATGGCAGCGCATACTGCACGCCGTTCTCCGCACCGCTTTGCAGCGCGGCGGGATAGAAATCCGTGTCGGAGACCTCTTTATCCTGCGCGAGACAGCCGTCCAGCGGCGCCAGTGCACCGAGCTCGCACAGCGTTCCGAAATCCTCCGGCAGCACGAGAAATACATCCGGTTCACTGCCGAGCAGATACTGGTCGATGAGCCATTCCGAGTAATCCCGTTTGAGGATACCGCTCGTGTATGTGACATGCACGTTCGGGTGCTCCCGCTCGAACCGCTCGACAGCCGCGTCAATGACGGCATAGCAGTTCCCGTTCGGCGCGTCCCAGTAGCTGCCCGCCATAAAGCCGAGCCGCAGCTCGACCGGCCTCGTGCGGCTGTACACCGTCGCCGTCAGGCTCACCGCCGTCAGCAGCGCGGCCGCCATCAGGCGCTTTGCAAGCCCCTTCACAGCGGACCTCCGAACGGCCGCCCGGCTACGCCGGTCTGCACCGCCCAGATGGCGAGCTGCGTGCGGTCGCGCAGGTCGAGCTTGCTGAGAATGCTGCTCAGATAGTTGCGCACCGTGCCTTCGGACAGACAGAGCGCCGCCGCGATCTCCTTATTCGACAGGCCCGCGCCGACCTCGCGGATGATGCGCCATTCGTTGTCCTGCAGCTCCTCGGTCTGCTTTTCGTCTACGCCGATGGTAAGGTTGCCCTTCGCCATGCGCGCGAACATCTCTAAAGCCTTGCTCGCCACATCGGGCGCGATGATCGAGCCGCCGCGCACGACCTCGCGCACCGCATTTGTCAGATCAGCCACCGAAACGCCCTTGAGGAGATAGCCCGACGCGCCGAACCGCAGGGCATTGAACACATACTCGTCATCGTCGAACGTCGTCAGCACGATGACCTTGATATTCGGGTGCGCCGACTTGATAAGGCGCGTGCATTCCACGCCGTCTACCTCGGGCATGCGGATGTCCATCAGCACGACATCCGGCTTTTCGCTCCGCACCAGCTCGATGGCCTCGCGGCCGTTTTTCGCCATGCCGACTACCGTAATATCGCCCTGCGCCCCCAGAACAAAGCCCAGACTTTCCCGGATCAGCTCCTGATCGTCCGCAAGCAGCACTTTAATCATATACATCACCCCATCGCAGCGGAATTTCCGCGTGCAGTTCAAATCCTTTTTCGCTCTTTACCTTTAATGTACCATTCAGCAGCCGCAGCCGCTCACGCATATGCCGCAGACCAAAGCCCGGCTCGATCTTCGCGCAGCCGCAGCCGTTGTCCGTTACCGTAATGCCGAGGCGGCGCTCCTCCGCCGCGATGCGCACGCGCACCGCCGTCGCGTGTCCGTGCCGGATGGCGTTCGTGATGCTCTCCTGCACGATGCGATATACCGCGTCCTCCTCGTCCGGCGACAGGCGCAGATCCTCGGTCTGCAAATCGAGCGTGATCTCCGCCTGCGAGGTCGTCTGCATTTCGGCGCACAGCTTCGCGACAGCGTCGGTCAGCTGCATGCGCTCGAGCGCGTCCGGCCGCAGTGCCCGCACCGAACGCCGAACCTCGTTCATGCCCTCGCGCGCGGTGGACGCGATGCGTTCCATCTGCTTTTTCGCCATCTCGGGCGAGATCTCAAGCATCTGTATGCAGGCATCTGCACCGGCGGTGATGCCGGTCAGCGCATGACCGAGCGTGTCATGGATTTCCCGTGCCAGACGGTTGCGCTCGCGCGTTTCCGCCATGCGTTCGCTCTCGGCGGCGTAGGCTTTCAGCTGCTCGTTCATGACAGAGAGCCGGTCGTTC
>OFME01000637.1_pt1 | contig 25163 bp, 20 predicted proteins | sample 1541381 | NCBI WGS metagenome assembly OFME01 (sample SAMN04209243, study PRJEB22552) | human gut metagenome | biome: gut; material: feces | host: Homo sapiens | place: USA: Oklahoma
AAAAAGGACTCTGGCACACGAAAATGATTGGTATTATAATAAATTTTGTGTTGTTCAGACGAGCAAATAACATTGTTTATGAAGATTTTCAAGGATATCAATACTGGAGTCGTGAAAATTCTTTGTCAAATGATGAGAAGCTTATATGTAGAATGAAGGATGTCTTAAATGCGAGAAAATGTATTTTACAAAACAGTGATAGCATATTTAGAAATTATGCAATGAAATCATGGCTATCGGCAGTTGTAAATACTTTTAATTGTATGGTTTTTTATGAAAATCAGGAGTCCAAAATTCTTTGTCGAGAATGTAGACAGATATTGAAGCAAAAAAAAGATTATTTAGGATTACTTATAAAAAGACAGCAAGTTGCTGCTTGGTTGATAATTATTTCACCTAGATTACATAAATGGGTATATCGATTGTATCGGGAAAGGTAAAATATGGAAGGGTTAATTTCAGTAATTATACCAGTATATAAGGTTGAAAAATTTTTAGATAAGTGCATTAAATCTGTAACTGAACAATTGTACACAAATCTAGAAATAATTTTGGTTGATGATGGGTCACCAGACAAATGTCCAATGATATGTGATATATGGGCGGAGAGAGATAAACGCATTAAAGTAATTCATAAGTCCAATGGAGGGTTATCTGATGCACGCAATGCGGGAATAAAAATCGCAAAAGGCGATTATATTTCGTTTGTTGATAGCGATGATTGGATTGCGCCCAATATGTATCAGATAATGATAGACACTATACAAAAAGAAAATGCTGATATATGTGCTTGTGGAATTATGGTTTCCGATTCTGAAGGTGAAAAACCATTAAAGTTACCGGCTATTATTGGTAATTCAGAAAAAATATTAGAATTAATTTATAATGACACACAGTATCCGGTTGCCACCTGGAATAAATTGTATCAACGCAAATGTTGGGAAAATTTGAGATTTCCAGGTGGTAAAATTTGTGAGGATGCTTTTACAACATATTTACTTGTTGCTCATGCAAAAAAAATTGTTCAGATTAATACCCCTCTTTATTATTATAGAATTAGAAGTAATAGTATTATGACAGCTACTTTCAATAATAAACGGATGGATGAAGAAGAGGCTTGGCGTTGTAATTATGAGTATATGAAAGATCATTATCCTTTGATTTTTCATAAAGCATTTGACTTTTATTTGCAGAAAGTAAATGTTTTAATTCATACTATTCCTAAAAGTGAATATGAAATATATAAAGTTGAATATGAATATTTACGAAATATTCTGAAAGAAAATTTTTTTTATATTTTGGTAAAGAGTAAAATGAAGTTCAAATATCGAATAAAGTTTATATTTGATTTTATTCGGTTATAAAGTCTATCCATTTAGAGGGATGAATTAAAAATCTGTATCACAAGGTATGAAAATAGAAGTTACTTATTACTACACCATGAAATAATAAAAGAAAGGAAGAATGCTGTTTGGTTTATAACAACATTAAAAGATACTACATGAAACCAGAATTTTCGATTATAGTTCCAGTTTTTAATAGTGAAAAAACAATAGTAAAATGTTTGGAATCATTAAAAAAACAGACATTAAAATCTTTTGAAGTTTTAGTGATAGATGATGGATCTGTTGACAAAAGCGGTGAGTTTTGCGACCAAATAGCAAAGAAAGATAAGCGCTTTAAGGTTATTCATCAAAAAAATTCAGGAGTCGCTTACGCAAGAAATGTAGGATTGGCTATGGCAAGAGGAGATTATATTGCTTTTGTAGATAGTGATGATACAGTCGAATTAAATTATTTGGAATATTTAAAAAAAGAGTTTGAATCATCAGGAGCCGACGTCGTATTTTTGGGGTATAAAACGTATTCAAAAGAAGGGAAAGTATTGTTAGTAAGTATACCACAGAAATATAATACAATATTTGAATTGCAGATTTCAGAACTTTCTTCGCAGAATCAATTTGGTTATACTTGGGCAAAAGTGTTTAAAAATACTGTGTTAAAAGAACATAGTTTTAGAAAAAACATTTCCTTATTTGAGGATGAAATATTTACTTGTGAAGTATTGAATGATTGCCATGTGTTATCTGTGGTTGATTATCCAATATATCATTATGTGGTAGGAAATGATGAGTCTCTTACGGGAAAAGTGTATCAAGATTATTGTGAATTGCAAGAGCAAGTTTATTTGGCTTGGAAAAAACTTATCAGTGGATCTGAATATAGTAAGATAATATTAGAAAAGAAGGCAAACGAATTAGCAAGTACATTTCAATATTATTTATATGAGAGAGATATAAACTTGAAATCATTTTTGAAATCGGCAAGTAAATGTACCTTTATTAAGGAAAGTACATTAAATTCGAGCTTTTTTAAAGCATTGAAAAAAGAAAAGTGGTATTTAATAAAATGCATGAGATTTTTATATTTAAACAAAATAAAAATCTTTAAAATATTACATAGATAGGAATGGAGAAATAAAAGAATATGAAAAAGAAAAAGGTTGCAATATTGTTACCTTGGTTGAAAATGGGTGGAACAAATAAGGTTGCATTACGTTTTATTAAACAGCTAATAGAATTTTGCGATGTAACGCTTGTATTATCACAAGACGTAGGTGAATTAATGGATGAAGTTCCAAATGAAGTTACTATTATTGTCGATAAAATGAAAGATTTTAAGGATGTTTTTAAAGAGGATATTCTTAAAGGGCGGATTATATATGTAATTAAAGATTTGCTGTATTATGCAAAGATAAAATTGAAAAAAGATAGCATTGATAATTATAGTTATTTAGTAAAACGACATGCATATGTAAGTGATAAAGAATTTGATTGTGCAATATCATATCATGGACAATCACCAGAAAGATTATTGAATTTGGTGTATCGTACTAAAGCAAAGAAAAAGGTTGCTTGGATTCATGGAGAAATGAGTTTTTCACAAGATGCGTGTTTAAGAATGCTTAAGTATTATTCAGTGTTAGATCATTTCTTTTTTGTATCTTTTCCAACAATGAAATCTTTTCGACAAAGAATACCTATTGATAAAATGAAATGTACAGTATACTATAATCCACTTGATGTACAAGAAATAAATCGATTGGCTAATGAACCAGTCGAAATAAATTTTGATAAAAAGTGGATTAATTTATTAACTGTTGGGCGTATATCAGCCGAAAAAGGACAAGATATGATTCCAGAAATTACCAGGAGATTGCTTGATAAAGGGCATAATATACGATGGTATATTATAGGAGATGGTGATATGCGTTCAAAGTTAGAGGGACTTATTCATACAAATCAGGTAGAAAATAATGTTATTATCTTAGGAATACGAAATAATCCATATTGTTATATGAAAGCTTGTGATATATATGTACAGCCATCTTATACAGAGGGGTATTCAACTACGATATGTGAAGCAGGAATTTTAGGAAAAGTCATAATTGGAACTGAACCGTCAGGTGGAATAAGGAAGCAAATTTCAGATGGAGAAGATGGTTTGATTGTTGGGGCTTCGGCAAATGATTTGACAAAAGGGATTCTTAAAATAATAGAAAACGAAAACTTGCGTCATAAATATGAAAAAGAAATACAAAAAAAAGATTTTAGCGGAGCAGGAGAAATAGAAAAGTTCCGTTCATATTTGTTAAAATAACAAAGGCGAGATGATTAATAAAGGGAAGATTGAGAATGAGTGAATCAAGAACAAGTAATTCTATAAAAAATATTTCAGCAAACATTTCATATCAAATTTTAACATTTGTATTAAGCTTTGTTAGTAGAACGGTATTTATTCAGATTTTAGGAGTTGAATATCTAGGAATTAATGGACTATTCAATGATGTTTTATCTATGCTAAATTTAGCTGAACTAGGATTTGGTACGGCAATGACATACAGTATGTATAAGCCATTAGCCGAAAAAGATTATGTTACTTTGGCTGGGCTTACTCAATTTTATAAAGTAATATATAGAATAATTGCAATAAGTATAGCTGCAATAGGGCTTATTTTAGTACCATTTTTACCCTATTTAATAAATTTAGAACATGATATTCCAAACATAGAATTGTATTATTTATTGTTTCTTGCTAGTAATGTTGCTTCATACTTGGTGACATATAAAACAACAGTTATGTATGCAGATCAAAAAAATTATATTTTAGTAAAATATACAGCATATTGGAGTGTCGCTCAAACTGTTACTTTAACGCTAATTCTTTTACTAACACGTAATTATATCGCTTATTTGTGTGTACAGGTGTTATTTGTATATATGTCAAATTTTCAAAAATCATATATAGCTCAGAAGAATTATCCGTTTATAGGGGAAAAAATTAGGTTACCTCAAGAAAAACGTGCAGGAATATTTAAAGATGTTGGTTCAGCTTTTTTATATAAAATTGCAAATGTTTTGATTAATGCAACAGATAATACACTGATATCAGTAATTGTCAGTACAGAAATGGTTGGTTTTTATTCTAATTATCAAATTATAACTGCAAAACTAGGAGCTGTTGTAAGTACTGTTTTTTCATCTTTAATTACAAGTTTAGGAAATCTGGTTGCAAGTGAAAATGATGAACGTCAGTTTCGGGTTTTTCAAATCATGCAATCGGTTAGTTTAGTGTTAAGTACTTTTTTTGTAACATGTATTTTCCTTTTGGAAGAAGATTTTATTAGAATATGGTTAGGAAAAAAATTTGTCTTAGGAACAATAGCTTTAATAGCTATTGTATTTAATTTCTTTTTTTCAATATCAATTATGCCAATTATATCGTTTAGAGAAGCAGCAGGACTTTTTCGAAAAACCAAGTTTATTATGTTGGGAACTGCTTTTTTGAATCTCGCATTATCAATAATATTAGGGAAAAAAATGGGATTGCCGGGTATTTTGTTTGCAACATCTATTTCAAAAATTTTTACATCTTTTTGGTATGAACCAATATTACTATTTAAAGAATACTTTAAAAGACCTTGCTATCTTTATTTTTTACAGATGTTAAAGGGTGTTGGCATAACTTGCTTAACAATTATAATTTCATGGTTGGTGTCGCATAGGATTGTTCCGAAAAATTGGGGAGAATTAATTCTTAAAGGAATTGTTGTAAGTATTGTTAGTTTGGTTATCACAATTATATTTTATCATAGAGTACTTGAAGTTAAGCTGTTAATGAGAAAAGTTAAATCAATTTTAAAAGAAATACGAAATAAAAGTTAGAAAGGTAGAGTTTATGAATCCTAAAGTTAGTGTTATTGTTCCGGCATATAATGTAGAACATAAAATTAGAGAGTGTTTAAATTCTATACTGTTACAAACGTATGATAATAAGGAAATCATAGTAGTAGATGATGGGTCTACAGATAGAACTTCTGAAATATGTGATTTATTTGAAAAAAAGCATGATTGTATTAAAGTCATACATCAAAAAAATAAAGGAGTGTCTGTTGCTAGAAATGTGGCAATGAATAATTCATCGGGAACATATATTGTATTTGTAGATAGTGATGATGTGGTTGAACCACAGTACATAGATGAATTGATGAAATGGAAAGAGTATGATTTTGTGACTTCCGGTTATTATTGGCAAAAGCCGGATATGTCATGGGAGATAAGAAAATTTGAAGATACAATAGTTACTAAGGAGGAATTAAAGGCAAATCCGTCTAAATTTATGGGCAAATATTATTTTGGATCACCATGGGCTACTTTGATGAAAAAAGAGATTATTGATTTTGCAAATTTGAAATTTAATGAAAATATCAAATCTGGAGAAGACACATTGTTTATTTTTAAATATTTGCAATATGTAGATACCATTAAAATTATATCTGTTTGTGGTTACAAATATTATTACTACCCAAATTCTTTAGCAAATACGAAACATGATAATTTCTGGAAATGGAAAATTTTAGTAGAAAAGGAAATTTATAATTTTTTTAATCCAAGTAATAATGAAGAACAGACAGCATTATTGAATCGTATATTTGATGTATTACGTGATTTGCTAAGAGATTACTCACACCAAATGTCTAATCAAGAATTATTTAGTTTATACAAAAATCCTTTTTTTAAAGATTGTATAGCATATAAAAAAAGGAGGGGGACAATTAAGGAGCATGTTTTAATTTATTCGGTAGAGTGGAAACATTATGAATTGTATGTAATGGTTGATAAAATGGACAAGATTTTAATGAAAGTAATAAATAAGTTAAAAAGAATAGCTAAAAAGTATAGAGGATGAGAATGGTGAGAAAGAGCGTAAGTGTAATTATTCCATGCTACAATGGAGAGAAGGTAATTAATCGCAGCATTGAATCTGTTTATATGCAAGCAGGTGAATTTGTGATAGAGTTAATTGTTGTGGATGATGGATCGACGGATAAAAGTAAAGAACAAATAGATATATGGATTCCTAAATTCAAAAAAAAAGGATATAAACTTAAATATATTTATCAAAAAAATCAAGGAGTGGGAGGGGCAATTAATAAGGGGTTAAAGTATGTCACAGGAGAGTACTTAACATTACTTGATGCAGATGATTGCTTTTTGCAAAATTCTATAAAAAAAAGAGCAGAGTTCTTAGAGGAGAATTTGGAATATGTTGGAGTTCGTACAAATGGATGGCAAGATAAGCATGGAGAAAAAAAATTATTTGAGGTAAATGAAAGTGGGAAAGATACAAATTTGTTTGATGGTTTAATAGGAGGACAGGCAACTAATTGGGCAGGATCGTATATGATCCGTACTCAGGAGTTATTTGAGGTATATCCAACTAGAGAAATATACCCTTCAAGATTTGGACAAAACATGCAAATTTTATTACCATTAGCCTATAAAAGAAAATTTGGATTTATAGATGAACCATTAATGATTTATTATTTACAGGACACATCACATTCTCAAGCGGCAACCCCAGAGGAAAGGAAAAAGAAAGAAGATTTAAATTTTTATGGATATCGTGATATTTATTTAAAAATGTTAAATATGATTGTAAAAGATCAAAAGGAATATAATTATTATTTGAACATTATTGAGTCATGGAAATGTAAGCATGAATTACAGAAAGCAATATTTGAAAAAAATAAGAAACAAATAAGGTACTATTTAAAAAAATATAAATCTACAGGACAAATGACCTTAAATGAAGAAATTGATTTTTGTACAGAAGTATATCCTATAAAAGTAATTATGCTTAAAATTATCAGACGAGTTGGAATAATATCAGGTAATAGTCGGAGGAAAAGAAATTAATGAAAATTGGAATTATAACAATTATGGATTATACTAATTATGGAAATCGTCTTCAAAATTATGCGTTATATTATTTTTTAAAAGAAAAGTGTAATTGTGAGGTAATGACGTTAGCATCATACGATTTAAAAGCATATTATGATGGAAATTATAAAGCATGGTTTAAGGACTGGATTGTAAAAAAAATGTGTGTTTTTCCCAAAATTGTAGAGGCTCGATTTGGAGCCGGTGTCACAAGATGGGCCAATTTTCAAAAGTGGAGTAAGAAAATCCCTACAAAAAAATATTATCAAAGAAAGTATTTGCCTGAGTATGTGAATAATCAGTATGATTATTTTTTTGTAGGAAGTGATCAAGTTTGGAATTATCATTTTTCTTCATCACGATTTGATGATTATTTTTTGAAATTTGCGGATAATAAGAAGAAAATTGCAATTTCGGCAAGCTTTGGTATAGATAAAATTCCCAAAGAATGGGAAAAAATATATATTGATTCTTTAAAAGATTTTTCATATATTTCTGTTAGAGAAGATGCTGGAAGAGTAATAGTAAAAGAATTGATAGAAAAGGATGTTCCTGTTTTAATAGATCCGGTAATGATGCTTAGTAAGGAAGAGTGGTTGAAGGTATCAAAAAAACCAAGAGTAGATTGTTCAAAGCCGTATATTTTAAAATATTATTTAGGAGATGAATTAGAAGAAGATAAAATTGATACTTGGGCGAGAAAAAATGGCTATGAAGTGTATGAATTATTAAATAGTGAGATTCCTGAATTATATTCTGCAGGACCAGGAGAATTTATTACTTTAATAAACAATGCAACATTGATTTGTTCAGATTCATTTCATTGTATTGCATTTTCTATGATTTTTTCAAAACCATTTATTGCTTATAAACGTCAAGAGAAAGGTTATGATATGTCATCACGACTAGATACGTTATTAAAAAAGTTTGGATTTCAAAATAGATGGAAACATCTTTTGAAGAAAGAGGAATACTTGTTTTGTGATTATAGTTTGATGAAAGATGTGTTACAAAAAGAACAACAAAGCTTTAGAAATTTTGTTTCGATTATTACAGAAAAATAAGAGTAATATAGAAAAAAGTTTTTTAAAGTAAAAATAAAGGGACAAAGAAATGATAAATTTATTTGATAAATGTACAGGATGTTGTGTTTGTGTACTAAAATGTCCAAAACAATGTATAAAAATGAAAAAATCGATAGAGGGTTTTCTATATCCGAGTGTTGAACAGGATAATTGTATTAATTGTGGTATATGTGAAAAAGTATGTCCTGTGCTATCAAAAGTTGAAACACATAATAAAATAAAAGCATTTGCAATGAAAAATAAAAAAGCTTCTGAACGTACTAAAAGTGCGTCCGGAGGCATTTTTCCGCTAATAGCACAATGGGTGGTTAAGAAAAATGGAGTTGTATTTGGGGCGGCTTATAATCAAGAATTTGAAGTGAGGCATATAAAAGTTGAGAAAACAAAGGGTATTGATAGACTTCAGAGTGCAAAATACACACAAAGTATGATAGAAAATATATTTGTTGAAGTAGAGAAGGCTTTGTTAGAGGATAGGTGGGTAGTATTTTCTGGAACACCATGTCAGTGTACAGGATTAAAAGCATATTTAAAAAAGGAATATGATAAATTAATTATTGTAGATTTAATTTGTCACGGGGTTCCTTCACCAAAAGTATGGAAAGCATATGTTAAATGGCGTTGTAATCAGGAAAATAATGGGAATCTACCGGAGCAAATTAATATGAGATCCAAGTATAGTGGATGGAGTAAGTATGGTTATTCAACGGAATTTGATTATGGAAATGGAAAGATAAGTAGAATCCCGAATGGAGAAGATCCTTTTATGAAGGCATTTATTGGAAATATATGTTTGAGGAAATCGTGTAGTCAATGCCAGGCAAAGGGAGTGGCACGGTGTTCTGATTTTACTTTAGGTGATTATTGGGGAGTGTGGAATCAACATCCAGAATTCGATGATAATAAAGGAACAAGTATAGTGTTTACCCATTCAGAAAAAGCAATAGAAATTTTAAATGAGATAAAACCACAAATAGAATGTATAGAAGTTGATATAGAAGAGGCAATTAAAGAAAATCCTAGTATGCTGGTTTCTTCAAAAGAACATCCTGAAAGAAGTCAATTTTTGAAAGAAGTTACAGTTGAAAATTTCAAAAAAATTGTGGATAAATATTTTCCACAACCGACTGAGTATGGATTATTCAAAAGAATAAAAGGAAAAGTTGGTTCAATTTTAAGAGGCAAATTATGATTAATCATGGATGAATAAAAAATCGAAAGTCCATAGTATATGAATTGAATTGTCCCACGATATTAAATGAAAGGAAAAGTGGTAATTAATTTCTTAATTATCATACAAGAAAAGACATGAAAGAGATAGCGAAAAAAATACTTCATGGACCATTGGCTCCAATGGCGTCTATACTGTTTCGATGTATTTCAAACATTGAATATTGGTATTTTGAACGGAAATGGAAGAAGCAGGGATTTTCTATGCCGGATCAGGAAGAAGTAGAGTTTGTGCGTGAAAATGTAACTGTTATCTTCAAGTCCTTTGAACGTCAAAAAATGGCAAAGCGTTTGTATGAGAATTTGCAGAAATATTATCCGGGAGTACGGGTCGTGATTGCAGATGACAGCAGGAAGCCTCTGGATTTGCAAGGAGACTCGCTTACGATCATTCAGCTGCCATTTAATAGTGGGCTTAGCTATGGGCTTAATCAGGCGCTTGAAAGGGTGGATACGCCGTATGTCATGCGTATGGATGATGATGAATTACTTACAGTAAGGACGCGGTTAGGAAAGCAGGTAGAGTTTCTGGAGAGATATTCGGAAATTGATATTGTTGGTTTTTGCGTACTGACAGCGATACGCTGCCAGAATCCGGACGAAGCGGTTAGTGAGTTTACCAGATTTAGTATGAAAGATGCGCCGAAACCGTTATTAATCCCGCATATGACACGCGTAGACGGCAATCATTTCGTTATGGGCAAGGTGCCGAATGTTTATGTTGCCAGGACTGATAAAATCCGCAGTATTGGCTGGGATAGCAATATTCGCATGATGGATCACCAGGATTTTTTCTGGAGAGCATCCGGAAATCTTGTAACCACCATTGCGCTGGGAACAGCAGTGTTTCATTATCACAATCCGTTTGACAGATATTATCAGCGATTTCGACAGGATGTATCGGGTGATAAGGAGTATATTATTAAAAAAATAAGAAATTTTAACTTTTAAAAGAATAGATACAAAAATATATACAACATGCCATAGGAAAAATACGAAACAAAAACAATAAAAGCGCGAAAAAAAGATACAAAAAGATGGAAAACAAACCACACAAATTATTCATTTCACACAGCAGCAAAGATGCAGAATATATGAAAGCATTTGTAGATTTGCTTGTAGCAATAGGAGTGCATAAAAATCAAATAACTTGTACTTCTGTTCCGCAATGTAATATTCCGGTTGGATGTAACATATATGACTGGTTAGCCAAACAATTTCAGACGAGCGACCTTCATGTCGTGTACGCCTTTTCGGATAATTATTATTCCAGCGTAGCAACATTAAATGAAATGGGTGCAGCTTGGGTAATGAGGTGTAAATGGACAGGATTGTTATTGCCAGGTTTTACATTTAACCAATTAGCCGGATGTATTGATAAAAATCAGATCTGTATTAAATTAGATGATCCGGATATTATCACATTGAAACAGAGACTCAGACAATTTAGAGACGACATTATTAAGGAGTTTGGTCTTGAATCAATAGATGAAGATGAATGGGAAGAAAAAAGAGACGATTTTTTAGATAAGATAAAGATTATTGCGCAGCAAAAGAATGTTAAAACCACGCCGTCAAATCCTGTAAATGGATCGAATAATACGAAGGGAAAAACAAGATTTGATGCGCTGGTAGCTCAGAGACAAGAGATTGATCTGTTGAAGGATTAAATTCCATTTTCCAAGGTAAAACCAATTATCTCCTGTGGTGATGAAAAGGTCGCAAGGATAGCAACATTTGAAGATTGCTTTGACATGGAGGTTGATATCAGCAATGTAACCAAGAGGGATATGGGAGAATTTGCGATGGCATTGATGAAATATATTCCTTGTGATAACTGGACTGGCTTCTTTGACGCCGGATATGCCATAGAATTTGACGCATTTGCGTCAGGAGCTATAAAGAAAGTTCAGTTGGAAATAAAAAATGATACTGGTGTGAAAATAATAGATGAAGAGAATGATGTAAGGATCGGTGGAGGACATTTTAAATATAGATTCCGGGATAAAGTAAGAAATAGAGAAGCTTTGGAGAAGATCTCAGAAGTTTGTTTTACGGTATTCTTTGCTGAATCGTACATAGATGGAGAAAAAGGCAGATTGAGCATAAGGAATTTGAAGGTGACACCTGCATACGAATAGCGCTTACCATATATGCAATTAAAATAATAAAGGATATATGTGAAATGCATAAAAACAAATATGACCACAATATATTACTAAATGACATACAAAAACTAGATAAAATCCAACACAAGCATTCATTAGTCGCCATCCAGTTTCCAGATACTTCCGCAGAAAAGAAGTATCTTGTATATTACGATGAGCGGTGGGATTGTAAATTATTTTTGAATTACAAGACTGTGGATAGAGCAGATGAGGAATCGGTGATAAATAAGGTGTCGGCGGATCTGAATGTGGATAAAAGTCAGATAAACTGCAGATACATATCGTCAAAAGTACAGGAGAAATATTCTGAAAGCCATCAGGAGAATAGGATCTATAATCACAGATTGTACGAGATAAAGATTCAAGTATTTCCGGAGGATGAGCAGAAGGAGAACTTTGTTGTTAATGGCAGACACTATTATTGGATGAGTATTTCCGACATGGAGAGAGATCCTAATATTGTGAAGAAGAATCTGGACGTTATTGATTTTGTTAAAGAATCGATACATGCATAACATAAGCGCAGGCAAAATGGCATACGCCATTTCCCTGCGCTTTTATTAATAATCAAAATACTATCTGTTCTTACGTCTCTTACTAATAATAGTATAAATACATCCTGCAGCAATCATAAGTGAAAGAACCAATGAAACTGTATAAAGAATCATGTGATTGTTATCACCGGTTTTTACCTTGCCGTTTGTAGACTTCTTATTTGCATGATTAGCATTAGTAGTCTTTGGAGATGCTGTAGTAGTTGCTCCGTTCTGACCATTGGATGTGTTGTTACCTGTAGAACCAGAGGTTGTACCATTGTTAGTTCCGGAAGGATCTGTTGTTCCAGGTGTGCTCGGTTTGTCAGTATCCGGTTTGTCAGTACCTGGTTTGTCAGTATCTGGCTTGTCAGTACCTGGTTTATCAGTACCCGGTTTGTCAGTGCCTGGTTTATCAGTACCTGGCTTATCCGTACCTGGTTTATCCGGTGTCGGATTTTCTGATCCATCGGTCACTCTCCAGAGCTGTGTTCCCCAGAATGGGTTAGCCATACCGAGGAAGAGACCGTTGTCTGTCGGAATAAATGCACGTCCGCCGTGGTTATAGATATCGCCGAAACCATTGCGGGTGAGTGTTGTAAAGTTTACTCCGTCGGAAGAGATCAGTACGTCGCATCCTTTTTCCTGTGTGCGGATGATGTTGCTGCATCCAAGGTAATATACGAAATGATGGAATGCAGTGTTGAAGACGTTGTTCTCAATCTTCTGTGCAAGATCTGGGTTCAGGCGGTTAAGGATTGGTTTTACATAGTTGTTGTAATTATTTACCATATCCAGATATACATCGACGATGTCAGATGGTTTATTTCTCTGTGTGTAAGCAGCTGTCTGAGAATCGTCAGAAGAAAGTGTCTCGATTTCATCCAGCTGATCTAACATCTGGTCGATGGCATCTGCTTCTGTGTCTGTAAGTTCTGCATTTGTGTTGTCTGTTACAACTGCTTCCTGGTCTTTTGCGGCTTCTGTAGCTGCCTGATCAGCAGTATTATCAGCGTCTGTATTCTCCTGAATATTTTCCTGAGCATCTTCTGCGTTATCTTCTGTGGCGGCCTCTTCTGTTGTGCCTTCTTCTGCGGTCAATGCTGCGCCGGAAGGAGTTTTCTTAAGGCTCTGAAGAAGTTCTTTGACATAAGTCATCTTCTGTGAGAATTCTTCAGGTGTCATTTCCAGAAGACTTCCGTCGGTCAGCTGTGTGAATCCGGATGCGAGTGTTGCGATATCGAATGTTCCGATCAGGAGCTTTCCGTGGTATTCAGAGAATCTCCACAGATACTGTGTGGAAGCTGCTCCGAATCCGTCGTCGTTGATGAGTTCGATATTTTCATTCTTGTCCATGCGGTTCAGGCATGCAGGGTTCTTCAGATCTTCATAGAGAGACTGGAAATTACCGGCATTACCGATTTCGGCGAGGTCAAGCATCGGGTCGTTATAGCCGCCGATGTAGAGATGGTCGCCGTATGCGAACAGGTTACCTGCGCAGGATTCTTTCTTGCCAAGTCCGAATTCGTATTTGGCACCTTTGGATGTGTTTCCGATGATCGGTGTCCAGTTCCAGGTTCCGTCGGCTTTCGGATCACCGCGGTATACGGCGAATCCCTGTTTGTGATTGACGCCTGTTGTGGCATCTGTCTTGCCTGTTACCATGGATACGTACAGAGATCCGTTGAATGGAACAAGATCCCATAATCCGCCGCCGTTAATACTGTCGCGGATCCAGCAGGCCGGAAGATTGTCGAAGGTCTCCTGGTTGGCGATAACGGACCAGCTGTCTACGTCTTCTGGATTTGTAGTGGAAAGAAGACGTACACCCTGCATACGTGGGTTATCGTCTTTGTAACGTACGTCTTTTTTGGCCATTGCTTTGATCGCATTCTGGTATGCCTGTGGAAGCTGTGAACCGGATGCGAACATGTTGTCTGGATCTGCGCCGTCGGTAGCCAGAGATACGAGAAGCTTGCCATCCATAACGGTGAGTCCGCGGATCCCGTTGGCGAATCCGGAGTTCTCTGCAGTCTTCTGCATAACAACTTTGGTTTCATTTGTCTCAGGATCGATCTGAAGCAGACGGGATGTCGGGAAGCCGGCGCAGGCAAAATATAATTTGCCATTGTATTCTACGGCCATTCGGTATCCGTTCCAGTTGACGAATGCGGAGCTCTCTTTTTCGACGTAGACAACTTCTGTCTCATAGGTGTATTTGTTCACACGCATGATACAAGGAGTTCCGTTGGTAGATGTTGCTCCGTCAGGAAAATTACCGTTGTACACAACATTCAGAATATTGGTTGCTACGGTACCGGCTTTCTGTGCCGGATTTTCATCCCCGCGGTTCTGGAACAATTTGGTCAGATTGTTCTTGAGATTGCGGTAGTAAATACCTGAGATTGGATTCCAGCAGGTGCCAAGGTAGATATAATTTCCATGTTCTACGCAGGACCATACATAGCTTTGGTTACGGTTGCTCTCTTCTCCCATAGCATCGAATGACAGGATACCGTCAGTCTCACCGGCTCCTCTTTCCGGATGAGAAACTTTCTCGATGCTGTAACCTTCGGATGAGAGTGGGGCAGCGCTTACATTTACTCCTGTTGCAACACAGGACACAGAAAGAACTGCTGTCAGTACGAGTTGGAAAATCTTTTTTTCATAATTTTCCTCCATTATTCAATTGTTAGTTCCATAGAAGATTGTATTATAGGCGAACCCCTGTTGTAAATCGTTTTTTGTGTATTTTACAGCTAAAAATAAAAAAAATGTAGAAATTTGAAAAAAATTAAATTTTTTTGAAAAAAACGCGACAGGTTTTTAAAAGTTATGTGTATTAATATATAGAGGGAGACAAAAAGAAGAATTTATATAGATTGGAGCAATCGAAAAAGACTATGTCGAGATTGCATGTGAACTGTGGTTACAGCCCCGCACCCCATCATTTACATACGCTAGGAAATACTCAAAGAAATGAAAAAATCCGATGAATATAAATATAGAGTATTGATAAATATTGATATGTGTGCATTGATAAACGTACTGTAAATTTTTGGGAGTTGCGGGATACTGTAAATCGCCGGAGGATTTGGATATCGTCCACCGGTGTTATAATTCCGGGGCTTTATGTGTAGGGCCCCGGAATTAGCTATATATAGAGAGATTATGAAAGAGAAGATGAGATATGACGATACGGCAATTTATTAAGAAATTATTTGTAACGATTATAATGATTGGGATTGTACTGGCGGCGGTATGGAAGGTTGGTTATATATTGATCTGTAAGGTTATGGTGGTGATTATATTTGTAGTACTTGCGATTCAGTACTGGGTCGGTGAGGATATCAGGAAAGCGGAAGAAGAGAAAAGGGGAACCTGGTTATTCACGCTTGGATTTATCGGGCTGACTGTGCTGACAATGCTTGCGGCCAATATCCCGGGACAGGTGCAGCAGGATCAGTACCTGTACCTTACGAAAGAGCATACGGAACAGCTGGAGAAGGTGCTTTTAAGAGAGGCGACTGCGGACAGCGAAAGGTGCATACAGTGGTATGAAAAGCAGATGCTGGGCATCAGGAATAATAAGGCGCTTGGGAATCCGGCTATGCAGACGGAGGATGAAAGACAGTATAAGAACCGCATTGATGGAAAAGAAGTGTACCGGGATCCGGATACATGTACTCTACGTGTGAAAGAGCTTAAAGATGGCAGTACGAAAGACAGTGTACTGATTAATGGACCGGTGGGAGAGATCATAGCGATGCGGGAGCGGATTTTCTATATTGATATGGAAGATCATAATGTTCTGAAATCTGTAACCTATGACGGAAGGAAGAGAAAGACCTGGATGAAGGATCCGGTAAAGCAATTTGCCGTAATCGGTGAATATGTGATCTGCTGTACGGAGGATGAGAAGCTTATCCGTTGTGATATGTCGACGGGCAAGAAAAAGGAACTGGCGGATCATATTCAGTACTTTTTTGCCGGCGCGAAGCTGTATGCGCAGAAGGGGTCGAAGATTGTGTCGGTCAGCTATGACGGCAAAGAGGTCAGGGTATTTAAGAAAGATGTGGTTATGATGGATAAGAAGGAAGACAAGGTATATTATAGGAGAATGGACAGGAAGAAAGAGCAGATGTATGTGTGTGATGTGGATGGTGGGATGGAGAAAATGGTTGGAAACGAAGCTGGGAAAGATTGAAACAAATGACAATGCTCCTGATTTTTGTCAGGAGCATTTTTATTACCTACATTCGTAAGGAGCTGCCAGTGGCAGGTCCTGTAGATATACAAAAGTATGCAAGAAAAGCTGTCACTGGCAGGTTTTATGTATAATCAACAATTATTCCACAAGCCCAATCCCAAATGTCATAGTCCCGGTATAATTTACTCCCGGTTCGAGGTTCTGTCCTTTGCTTCCGATCACTGGTTTGGCTGTATAGGTGACAGTTCCGTTGTCGGTAAAGGAAGCTGAAATTTGTGGTGGGGATGGGATTAAATATATGTTAGATTGTGGTTAAAAGGCGTTGAATATGAATAAAAGAGAACGATTTCAATATATACAAAATGTACGGATTGTGATAAAATTAAAGGCGAATAAAAAGAAATATAATGAGAAGACTATAAATAAATTGAGAAGGAGCATTTGTGATGGGATCATATGTGGTAAGGATTCTAAAATCAGAACTTTGGAATTTTAAAAATGTGAAACATGGCGTAGTCAAATATATGAATTATGGATGTGTTCAGAAATATGGGGAGATTCAGAAGAAAGATATAGTAGGAATATATGGACAAAATGGTTCCGGAAAAACTGCACTGGTGGAGTCTTTAGACATTTTAAAGCATATTTTACTTGGGACAGAGATATCCTATGATGAATATGCGGGGATTATTTCAGAAGAAAATGATACACAGTTAGCTACATTGTTTCTTCTCGAGAAAGACAATTTAAAATATAGAATAGAATATAAAGTAACGTTAAGAACAAATAAGAAAGATGAAAAGATAGATATTATTGAAGAAAGATTAAATTATTGGAATCGTGGAAGTTCCTGGAAATCAGAAAGAGATATTTATTTTAAAAATCCGTATTATGATAATGATGACATATTGGCTAATGCAGATCTATCTATTCAGTCAAAGCACATGAAGTACTTTAAAAATATTAAATTTCTTAATTCGATGTCTGTTTTAGCAGCTGTAAGTGCACAGGGGCATATATCTGTTTTGTTTAATAATAAAGCAATTGCTTCGTTGAAAGCACAGGCTACAGAGGAAAATTGGAGTGATGAAGAGCAGATCGCGCTTTATGATATTCTGGATGGATTACAGTATTTCTCGAGGGCACATTTCCATATTATTAAGGTAAGTCAGTTGGGAGATATCAACAAGAATAAACTGATCCCTTTGAATATGCACTATGAGACAGAAACTTCTGTTATTCAGGGATGTATCCCGCTTTTTATAAATGGACAGGGGGAAGTCCCGTTATCAATATATGATTTGTTCGAATCGGCAATCAAGGCTGTTAATATTGCAATCAAAGCAATCATTCCTAATTTGCAGATTGAATTAGAGAAAAAGACAGAATTAGAAAAAGAAGATGGAAAGAAATATGTTCAGGTGGATGTATATTCCAAAAGAAATGGAAAACGTTTCCTGACAAAATTCGAATCAGAGGGAATAAAGAGAATTATATCTTTGTTAAGTTATTTGGTATCGGCTTATAATCAGCCGTCGGTATGTCTGGTGGTAGATGAGCTTGATGCAGGTATATATGAATACTTATTAGGAGAGTTGTTAGGAGAACTTCAAAAAGAAATGAAAGGGCAGTTAATCTTTACATCTCATAATCTGCGGGTATTGGAAAAGTTAGATTACAAAAACATTATATGTTCCACAATTAATCCTAAGAATCGCTATATTAATTTGACAGGGGTAGGAGCAAATAATAATAATAGGGATTTTTATATTAAATCGCTTACAATTGGTGGACAAAAAGAGGAATTATATGATGACGAGGATCTGGATTCTATTGGATATGCATTCAGAAGAGCAGGAAATCCAGAGAAGAAGAATGTGAACTTGCATCTTTCAAAGGAAATCTTGGAGAAGATAAAAGAGGAAAAGGGGAATGTAAATGGCTAAACCAAAGCCGACGGTATTATTTATAGTAGAAGGTGGATCTGATGAAACAGCCTTAAAAAGAATATTAAAAAAATTATATAAGAAAAAAGAGATAAATTTCGAAGTTACGGATGGGGATATTACCAGTGACGAATCTGTAAATGTTCAAAATGTTGAAGAGAAAATATTTAAAATAGTAAAGAAATTTATGAATGATAAAAAGCTATCGAAGAATAATATAATACAGATTGTTCAAATCTTTGATACTGACGGGGCATTTATTAAAAAAGAATTTATTGAAAAAGGAGAAAGCAGCAAATTTGAATACACCCTAAATTCTATCAGGTGCAAATATCCACGGAAAGTGGAAGAAAGAAATGAGCGGAAAAGTAAGGTTATGAATTATCTTCTAAATATTCAGGATATAAAAGGAATTAGTTATGATAAATATTTTATGTCATGTAATCTGGATCATGCCCTTTATAATGAACAAAATTTATCAGAGGAATTAAAACAAGATTATGCAGATGAATTTTATAAAATATTTAAAGATGCTCCTAGAGCGTTTGTAGAGTTCCTTAGAACAGAAGTTGTAAATGGTGTACCATCATCATATCCGCAATCATGGAAATACATAAAAGAAGGCTTGCATTCACTGGAACGACATACGAATTTGAACATATATTTTGATAAAAATCCGATAGATACATTACTGTAAAGAATAAAATTATGATAGAAAAATAGAAATGGAGAAATAAAAACAGGAGCAACATATGCAACACACACAGCAATTATTTTTAGAGGCATTAAAAGCCGCATTAAAAAATGAACAGGTAGAATGGAATAACAAGTTGGAAGCGCAGGAATGGATGGACCTGTTCCGCATGGCGGAAGTGCACCAGATCCTTCCGATGATCTATGAGGCCGTATACCGAAGCCCGGCCGCCGGGCAGGCGGATCCGCAGATCCTGGCTCCGGCGAAGGCGCAGATGGTGCGCACGGTGATCATGCAGACGCAGAAGACGGGAGAGTTTGAGCCGCTTTACAGATATCTGAGAGAGAGCGGAATCTGTCCGTTAGTGGTGAAAGGGATCGTGTGCAGGAACATTTATCCGAATCCGGATTACCGGATATCCGGAGATGAGGATCTACTGATCCGTCCGGAGGATTTTAGAAAATGCCACGATCTGTTGCGCGAATATGGAATGCAGACATCGGAGCAGGATATGGATGCGGAAGAACTGGAATCGGTTTACGAAGTACCATACGGGAAGAAGGGAAGCCTTATCTACATAGAGCTCCACAAGAGCTTATTCCCGCCGGAATCAGAGGCATACGGGGATCTGAACCGCTTTTTTGCAAATGTACATGAAGATGCGATTGATATCAGGATCGATGGAACGGATATCCGGACAATGGGATACACGGATCATCTGTTTTATCTGATCTGTCATTCGTTCAAGCATTTCCTGCACAGTGGATTCGGCATCCGGCAGGTGTGCGATATCATATTATTTGCCAATGAGTATGGGGATGTGATTGATTGGGAGAAGATTCTGAGACAGTGCCGCGAGATACATGCGGATCTTTTTGCTGCGGCATTATTTGCAATCGGTGAGAAATATCTGACGTTTGATCCTGGGAAAGCGCATTATCCAAAGGCATGGCGCGAGATCAGTGTGGATGAGACGGATATGCTGATGGATCTTCTGGACAGTGGTATCTATGGAAATGCGAATATGAGCCGGAAACACAGCAGTAATATGACGCTGGATGCGGTGGCAGCAGACAAGAATGGAAAGAAAGCCGGGAATACGGTCTTAAAGTCTTTGTTCCCATCGGCAAAAAAGCTCGAGGGGCGGTATCCGTATCTTAAGAAACATCCGATTCTTCTTCCGATTGCGTGGACAGACCGTATCTTAAAATACCGTAAAGAGACAGTGGCAGGAGGGGATAACGCTGCGGCAGATTCCGTGAAGATTGGAAATCAGAGAATTGAACTTATGAAGAAATATGGAATTATTAAAAAATGATAAAAAATGTTGATGACGTAACAGGTATGTATAGGATATAATATATATGTTATATGCACTGTATAAGTGCAGTGATGTAAGAGAAATACAGAAAGGGAAAAAGTATGAAAAGAAAGAAAAGTACACAATTGCTGGCAGTAGCGTTGACAGCAGCAATGCTGGCGCAGCCGGTAGGTGCACAGATGGTGTTTGCGGAAGGTAATGCGGATGCAGTGCAGCAGGAGCAGGCAGTAAGCCCGGCGGCAGAGACAACGGGAGCAGTTCTTAAGAGTGGAACGGCAGTAATTCCGGCGGATGCAAACCTGAATCAGGTGAAAGAGATCCTTGGTAAGACATTGGTTGAGAATGCGGATCAGGTGGATCTGAGTAGTCTGGAGTGGGAGTATAAATGTGAAGGTAAGAGCGGAATACTGACGAATACGGCATGGGGAAGTATTGGAGGATTTACAAGTTCCAAGAAGGGCATATTTGGAACAACAACAACATATACCCATCCATCTCTGGCAACAAATAAAGATGCCACATATCATGTGCGTCTGAAAGGCACAACAACGGAAGTAACTCTGACAAAGACGCAGAAATTAACTTCAGCTATATTAATAAAAGATAATACAAATGTAAACCTTGTATACAACGAGGACGGAAGCATCAATTATGACGCAGTACGTCAGAATATCTTCAATACAGTTGTAGAATCTACAACTCCGGAGCTGACGGCCAATGATGTAACGATTGAATATTATGCAACTGCAACAACAGGAGCAGCAGTAGGTTTTGGAAAAGAATGGATGCCGTTAGAAGGTGGAAAGAGTGGAACACCAATTGCCCTGACCTACCCGGCAATGGGAGATGGAACCCAGAAGATTAAGATTTCTTATGCTGGAACGGATGCATATTCCGGAGCAAGTGCAGAAGCAACGGTTAATATCGGTATCGGCAGAGAGCAGTCAGTGATCGCATTCAAAGAGAATCCGACGATCAAGCTTGTATATAACGATGATCTCACAGTAGATTATGCGGCAGCTAAAGAAGCGATCATGAATGATGTGATTGACGTTGAGAAGAGCAGCCCGGAAGGATTATCACTTGATAACCTGACAATCGAGTACTATGCAACAGGAGCATTAGGAAGTCTTGTAAAAGCATGGGCACCGATCGAAGGCGGCAAGATTAACGGTCTTACTTATCCTGGAATTCCGGAAGGAACACAGAAGATCCGTGTTACATATGCGGGAGACAAAGAGAATACTGCCGTAACAGCAGAGACAGATATCACGGTAATAGATCGTGAACAGTCAACATTCAATCTGAATGAACCGGCAGAAGGAGCTGCTTCTTATGAAGTTCCGATAGCATTTAACGAGGATCAGACATATGATTATGATGCCACAGCCAAAGCAATCTACAATGCAGTTGTAGCATCTACAGTTCCGGAGAATCTGACAGCAGACGATGTAACAATCAGATACAACGCAGGAACAGATATGCTTAAGAACTGGCAGCCACTGAATACAACAGACTGGACAAGCACATTTACGAAATTCGGACCTGGCGAATGGACGATTCAGTTCTCTTGGGCAGGTAATAAAGAATACAAAGGTGCAACAACAGAGGTAAAGGTTAATGTAACAGACAACCGTCTTGCAAGTGCCATTGTATGCAAAGAAGGCGTATCGTTTACTTATAACATGGATGCAGCTGTAATGAAGCAGGCAATCTTTGACAACGTGATTGACTGGGAGAACAGTACACTTCCTGCAAAAGATACATTGACTGTGGATAACTTCACGATGGAATATTATGGAAGCAATACACTTGCCGGTGATATCGATGGCGGAGTGAAACAGTGGGCACCGATCGAAGGTGGTACCGTAACATTTCTGACCTATGCACGGATGGGAGCAGGAGAGCAGAAGATCCGCATTACTTATAAAGGAAATGCGCAGTATCGCCCGTCAGCACAGACAGAAAGCACAGTAACGGTTAATAAAGCTAAGGTAAAAGTAAAAGTAAAATCAACCAGCATTTATGCAGGTGCAACGCTGCCGGAAGACTTTGTAACAATGAATCCAGCAGACAAATTCGATGTATACACAGTATACGGTGGACTGACAAGCAATGCGAACCTGTCACTTTATCTGGATCTTCCGGACAAATATACGAACAGTGCGGTTCTGAAGTTGTTAGATCCGATTGTAGAGAAACTCTATGGAAAGACATTTACACAGATGATGAACGACGGAATGACAGTAGGAGAACTGAGACAACTGCTCAGTACACAGGAACTGTTAGACCTTCTTGAGAAGCTTCATATTGACACAGGTACATTTGGACAGATTCTTACAATAATCAATAAGATGCCATCCGTTGCAGATTCTGTAAGAGTATCATTCGGTACACCGAACCATGCAGGTCTCTATACAGTAACAGCAGTTACAGATAGTAAGAACTACGAGACAGGTGTAGGCATCGGAACACTTCTTGTGAAGATGCGTTCTAAGGGCGTGAAGCTTAATTGGAATGAGAGATTCGTAAACGGAAAGATTACTGCAGAAGAAGCAAAGAATTTTGATTTCAAAGCAACACTTTCAGCAGACGGAGATGTAACAATCGCACAGGATAACGTACACTATCTGTATTCAGGATTCACAAGCAAATGGAAGATCTATTCCAGCACCACAACTCCTCCGACAGAGCCGGGAAGTTATGTGATGACGGTAGTAACACTTGGTGGAGATTATCAGGCAGCACCGATCACACGTGGATTCAAGATTACAAAATAAATTGCAAAATAATATTGTAAAGCGGCCCCTGGTTTTACCGGGGGCTTTTTGTATCGTAATCAAGAAACAATTAAGATATAATATATCTATGTGGTGGAAATGATACGAAAGCTAGATATTAAAATTAGATATTATATGAGATTAAGGGACGATAGAGATAAGGGTTGACAAAGAATTTGTGCTCCGGGAAGGCCGAGAAGAAGGACTCCGGACAGGAATAAACTATGGAGAACTACAAAATCTAGTTAGAATGGTGCTCAAAAAAATGCGAAAAGACGTCTCATGTGAAATAACCGCGGAACTCTTCGAAGAACCGGTAGAAAAGATCCGAAAGATATATGAAGTAGCGGAGAAATATGCGCCGGAATATGATATTGAGTCAATTTGCCGAGAACTGGCGGCATAAAGTGCTTTGGTTACACCGTAAGGGAATGTCCTTGTACCTTACCGGTGGATTTGGTATAGTATAAGGTATTATTCTGTAAAGGAGGCTCGTGATGAAAGAGACAGGAGAATCCGGATCAACAAAGAATAAAACCGTTATATTACTTCTGATCATTCTTTTGACCCTGTTATGGTTTGTCGGAGAGATTCTGGTTTCTTACCATTGGATGAAAGTGAATCGGTATCCGGTGCAGGTACGGAATCTGCGGTATGCGGATACGGTTACAGATGCAGGATTCAAGATGGTGGTGATTTCGGATCTTCATGATCATGAATTCGGGAAAGACAATGAGAAGCTGATCCGGTGTGTAAAAGAACAGGATCCGGAGATGATCATTCTGGATGGCGATATGCTGAATGAGGATTCGAAGAGTGACGAGGTGCCGGTCAGACTGGTAAAAGGTCTGGCAGAGATTGCACCGGTGTATTATGCGCTTGGGAATCATGAACTGGATTATATCGGCACTGCAGAAGGGAAGAAGATGCAAAAGCACCCGGAGAATTCCGAATTGGTGAAGGATCTTACAGATGCCGGCGCATGTGTGCTGGAAGAAGGTTACCGGGACGTGGAGATCGGTGGATGTAAGGTGCGCATCGGTGGGATGTATGAATATGCATTTGCTCTGGATGGAGATAACAGTGCAGAGAATCTGACAGGTAATGTACGGGATTTTCTGGAGGAGTTTCAGAATACAGACCGGTACAAGATTATGTTGTGCCACAGACCGGATAGTTTTGTATTCGGTGATGCATCCGATTACTGGAAGATCGATCTTGTGATCAGCGGACATGATCATGGAGGACAGGTAGTCATTCCATTCAAGGGAGGACTATATGGTGGTGATCAGGGATGGTTCCCGCCATATGTGCATGGACTGTACCGGACAGGAAGGATCCGGCTGTTCGTGACGAGTGGATTAAGCAGTGAAAAACAGAAGCTCCCGAGATGGAATAACCGGCCGGAGATTGCGGTGCTTAACGTACACTGATCAGAGGGATGAAGAGGTAAAAAGATGGTTAGAAGGACAGTCGTTCCGGTGATGTGTCATCAAAGATTACTGCGGACAGTGTGTTGGACGGAGATCTTACATCAAATATCAAGTATTCACTGGAGAAGACGGTCAATACGCAGGCTGCGGGTGAGTATCCGATCGAGTTCAGGGTTATGGACAGCGGCGGGAATACAGTGTATCTGAAGACGCAGATTAGTATTTCTGATAAAAGTTATGCAGGGATTGATGTGAAATTAAAAGATTATCTGATCTACCTTTCTGTCGGAGATGCATTTGATCCAAATGCATACTTTGATTCGGCAGATAAAGAAGGCGAGCTTACGGTGCAGTCGAATGTAAATACTGCAAAGGCAGGATCCTAAAGAGTATAATAAGATAAAAAAGAACCCGACACGGCTGTCTGGTATGCTACCCTCATATAGGACAATGAAATATAAAAGTCCTATATGGGGGTAT
>OFME01000642.1_pt1 | contig 25061 bp, 35 predicted proteins | sample 1541381 | NCBI WGS metagenome assembly OFME01 (sample SAMN04209243, study PRJEB22552) | human gut metagenome | biome: gut; material: feces | host: Homo sapiens | place: USA: Oklahoma
GAAAAAGATATTACTATATTAGGAATTGCAGGCATTGTGTTTACTTTAATAGTAGTTGCAATATTTTTAATAGGATAAATTCACTAATTAGGATAGCTAAAATAAGGCTATCCTTTTAGTGTTTATATATAGGAGGCTTTATGATGAAAAAATATAATGATTATGAAAATATCATGTATGGTTACTTAAAAAATTATAATCAATTTAAAGCAAGATTAAAAAATATTCAAATTGAAATTAATAGTATAATGGAACAAATAAATAGCCTTACTGATGTTAAAATTAGTAAATATAGTAGTCAACCTAAAGCTAGTTTAAATGTATTTTCATCAGTAGAGCAAAGTTATGAACGAAAACAGAAATTAATACAAAAAATGCAAATGTTACAAGCTGATAAGTCAGCAATAAATGAATTATTATTAAGAATAGATAATGCTTTAGAAACATTATCGTTTACAGATAGAGCGATAATTGAGAAAAAATTTATTTATGGTTATAATTGGTCAGCTGTTGCTATAGATATAAATTTTTCTGAACGAACTTGTCAAAGAATAGCAATTAATGCAATAAAAAGATTAACGCAGACTTTGTTTGGAGAAGTTGTCTATGAACAAGGGCGGTTATTTATATTTGTTGATAAACAATACAAATATTGTGGATAAATAGCAAAAAAATATTTGTCGTGTTTTTGTCGCTTTTTTGTCGTATTTATGGCGAGTTTTTAAATAAAAAATGATATATAATAGTATTGTAAAAATTTAATAAAAAATATTTTTAACTTAAATATATTTTGACGTACGTTAATAAGTACGTTATAATATATTTGAGGTGATTATGATGATTACAGCTAATGCTTCAAATTTTAGAAAAAATCTTTATAATACTTTAGAGCAGGTTGCTAAATATAACCAAGTAGCAACAATTAATACTAAAGATGGTGATGTAGTATTAATTAGTGCTGATGACTATAAAAATCTTATGGAAACAATGTATTTGTCTTCTATACCGAATGTAAGAGAAGATTTATTAAAAGCTAAAACTGCACCTGATGAAGATTTTGTTTCAGAAGATGAGGTTGAATGGTAATTGTATAAGATAGAATATTATAAAAAAGCCTTGAAGGATATTCCGAAATTGAAGGCGTGCGGACTGGACAAAAAAGCGAAACTGCTGATTGATGTAATAAAGCAGGACCCGTTTAAAAATCCGCCGCCGTATGAAAAACTTGTCGGTGATTTAACGGGATATTATTCAAGACGTATCAATATTCAGCACAGATTGGTTTATGAGGTGCTGGAAGATAAAAAGACTGTACGGATAATCCGTATGTGGACACATTATGAATAAATCATGCCACTGTCAGTGATGATGGTGGCTTTTTTAGTACAAAAATCAGGTGGTGAGGGAGGAATGGCGTATGATGAAAAAATAAAGAAAATGATACGCAAAGCGTATCAAAATGGAACTAATTTTGAGGAGATTTCTAAGCAATATAAAATTGCTGTAAGTACTGTTAAACGTTGGGCTTATAGAGATAAATGGGTACAAAAAAATGATACGAAAAATAAAACTGAAACAAAACGAAATTTGAAAAAAATATGTGTTAGAAAATTGCAAAATACTAATGCAGTGAAACACGGATTATTTTCAAAATATCTGCCAGCGGAAACATTGGAGCTGGTAGGCAATATTGAAATGATGTCTCCATTAGATATTTTATGGGAGAATATATGCCTCAAATATGCAGCAATTATTCGCTCTCAGAAAATTATGTTTGTTAAAGATGCGAATGATGTTACTAAAAGAATGACGATGGATGGTGCAGAAGCTACTTCCTATCAATACACAGAAGCCTATGAAAAACAGGCTTCTTTTTTAATTGCCCAATCAAGAGCGATGGGGACTCTCATGAGTTTAATCAAACAATATGACGAACTTTGTCGTTCAGAATTAGTCACTGATGAGCAACGCCTTAGAATTGAAAAACTTAAGATGGAACTTGCTAAAGCACACGATAGTGATGGTCCGATAAAAGTTGAGATTGTAGATAATGTTCCAAATATGGAGGCGGAAACAAGTGCCAACAAATTTAAATGAATTGATAGCACCAGTATTCTATAAGTTACATCATCAGATAAAAAATCATGAATATACGCATTATTGGTTGCGTGGCGGTCGTGGTAGTACTAAATCATCAGTGATAAGTCTTGAAATTATTATCGGTATGATGAAAAATCCTGAGTATAATGCTATTGTATTTCGTAAAGTTGGTCATTATTTAAAAGAAAGTGTATTTGAACAACTCATCTGGGCAATAGATAAATTAAATGTAACAGATTTTTGGCAGATTAATCTTTCACCATTAGGGCTTACTTATAAACCTACAGGACAACGCATTATCTTCCGTGGTTGCGATGACCCTAAGAAAACAAAATCAGTAAAACTACGTAAAGGTTATTTTGCTTATTGCTGGTATGAGGAATTAGATGAGTTCACAGGTATGAACGAAATTGATACACTTAATCAATCCGTATTACGTGGTGGTAATAAGTTTTGGGTTTTTTATTCATTTAATCCACCAAAAAGTAAAAATGCTTGGGTTAATTATGAAGCAACAAATCCTCGTACAGATAAAATTGTTCACACTTCCTGTTATCTTGATGTACCAAAACAGTGGCTTGGAGAACAATTTTTAATTGAAGCTGAAACTTGTCGAGAGCAAAATTATAAAAAATATCTACATGAATTCATTGGTAAAGCAATTGGTACAGGTGGAAATGTCTTTGAAAATGTAGAAGAAAAGACTATAACTGATGAAATGATTAATGGCTTTAAAACTATAAGACATGGCATTGATTTTGGTTTTGCAGTGGATGCATTTGCTTATGTTCAAGGTGCATATGATAGAAAGCATAATGATTTATATTTGTTTAATGAGATTTATCAAATAAAGCTTACTAATGAAATGGCAGCAGAAAAATTAAAACCTATACTAAATAAATTTGATTATCACATGATAATGGGAGATAGTGCGGAGCCAAAGAGCATTGTAACGCTTAGAAATTTAGGTCTTAATGTTTATGGTGCTAAAAAAGGACCTGATAGCGTTAATTATGGAATGAAATGGCTTCAGAGCTTAAATCACATATATATTGACCGGCAAAAATGTCCGAATACGTATAAAGAATTTGTGAATTATGAATATGAGCGAAATAAGGATGATGAATTTATATCTGCTTATCCTGATAAAAACAATCACGCTATAGACGCTTGTAGATATGCTTTTATAAATGATATGCCAGTAAGAAGGAGGGGTTAAATTGAATTTAGATGTAGCTAAGAAATTGATATCTAGCTATGTAACAGGGCATAACGACTTTATTTTAAAATCGCAAGTAGCAGAAAGATATTATGCTACTAAGAATGATATTTTGAAGAAAAAAATAGATGATGAGAAGGATTTAGAAAACCCCTTAAGAGTAGCTGACAATCGTGTAGCATTTAGTTTTTATAATTTGCTGGTAAACCAAAAGGCTAGTTATTTATTTACTTATCCACCTATATTTGATACTAAAGATAAAAATATAAATAGTTTAATCATGGATACCCTAGGAGATAGTTATGCTAAAAAATGTAAAGATTTATGTGTAAATGCTAGTAATAGTGGTATTGCATGGCTTCATTATTGGGTGAATGATACGGGATTTAATTACGCAGTAGTACCATCTACGCAAGTAATTCCTATATGGTCTAAAAAACTGGATAAAAAATTATTGGCTGTACTTCGATATTATACAGATTTTGATGATGAGGGTATTAGTTGGACGATATACGAGTATTGGACAGATAAAGAGTGTCAAACTTTTCGCAAGCGTAATGGTAAAGAATATACTATCACTAAAGATTTAGTTGATTATAATATGTTCTGTGATTTTGTAGATGGTATAGCTGTGAATGAAAGTAATATTTATAAACACAATCTTGAGACAGTGCCATTTATTCCATTCGCAAATAACAATCTACAAACATCTGACCTAGATAATGTTAAAAAATTAATAGATAGCTATGATAAAACTTATAGCGGTTTTGTAAATGACCTTGAGGATATCCAACAGGTCATTTTTGTTTTGACTAATTATGGCGGTATCAGAGAAGAAGGCGAAAAAGGCATACGTAAATTTTTGCAGGATTTAAAACATTATAAAACAATACCATTAGATAGTGCAGGTACTGGAGATACAAGTGGATTGTCTACTTTGACTATTGAGATACCAGTTGAGGCTAGAAAAGAATTATTAGAAAGTACTAGAAAAGCTATTTTTAGTATGGGGCAAGGAGTGGACCCTCAACAGCAATCATTTGATAATACTAGCGGAGAGGCTATGAAGTTTCTATATTCGCTTTTAGAGCTTAAAGCGGGCTTAATGGAAACAGAATTTAGGTTAGGATTTGGTGAATTAGTTCGTGCTATTTGCCGTTATCATGGTAAGGATATTAAAAATATAATCCAGACTTGGACAAGAAATGCTATCCGAAGCGAGAGCGAACTTGTAGATATTTGTAGTAAATCCAAAGGAATTATTTCCAATCGAACCATCATAAAAAATCACCCTCTTGTTGATGACCCAGAGCAAGAAGAAAAGCAACTGAAGAAAGAACAAGCTGAACAGGATATTTACACAGATGAGGGAGGTGAGGAAGATGTATAAATGGATTATGGAATATCTTAATTTATTTAAACAAGATTTCCCGTTTAGTGCGGTAGCTGATTTAAATGAGTATGAGATTATTAGGATTATACAAGACTGTGTAAAAAATAACCGCATTTACACAGCCGAAACGAGAATTGCGGTTATTGGAACTGGAAAAATAGGACAATGTATAACAGGAAAGGAAGAATAAAACTATGTATACAAAACATGATTGGCAGGACGGAGAACTTATTACAAAATCCTTGATGAACAATATGGAAAAAGGAATTGAAGATGCTAATAATAGAGCAATGACTCCAGGACCACAAGGAGAAAATGGTCAATCTGCTTATGAACTTTGGAAATCTAAATCTGGAAATGAAGAAAAGTCAGAAGAAGAATTTTTGACATCTTTAAAAGGGGAGAAAGGTGATACTGGAGCGCAAGGGGCAACTGGTGCTAAGGGAGATACTGGTGAACAAGGACCGCAAGGAGCAAAAGGCGAAAAAGGAGATACTGGTGAACAAGGTCCGGCTGGAGCTAAAGGAGATACTGGTGCCAAAATAACATCTATTGAATTAACTATTACAGGTACAACTATTTCTGGTACAGCGCATCTTAATGATGAAAGTACAGCATCTATAACTGGCACTTATACAGCAGGTTGATAAGGAGATAAATTATGACTATTGAAGAATACATTGCTTCTTTAAATCTTTCAGATGAAGCAAAAAAGAAAGCAACAGAAGGTTTAAAGAATTTTTTAAAAGATAACTATGTAGAAAAAGCAAAATTTGATGAAGCTACTACAGCTAAATCTAATCTTGAAACGCAGATTAAAGAGCGTGATAAACAGCTTGAAACGTTGAAGAAAACGGCTGGAGATAAAGAAAAATTAGAAAGCACTATTAAACAGCTACAAGAAGAAAACAAATCTTCTAAAACTAAATACGAACAAGATTTAAAAAATTTACGTATTGATAGTGCAGTAAAATTAAAATTAACTAATACAGCACAAGATGTTGATATTGTAGCAAGTTTAATTGATAAAACTAAATTAATTGTTGGAGATGATGGCTCCGTTACAGGCTTAGATGAACAGATTAATCCTCTGAAACAATCTAAGCCTTTCTTATTTAAAGAAATAAAATCAAAAGGTGGGAGCTATGACCCTGCTGGTGGAGCTGGAGGGAATACAGTTAATCCATTTAAGAAAGAAACATTTAGTTTAACAGAACAAGGTAAATTATTTAAAGAAAATCCTGCACTTGCTAAATCTTTAGCGCAGGAAGCAGGTATTAATATTGGGGGTATTATTTAATGACAACAACTTTACAGGATATTATAGTGCCAGAGTTATTTAATCCGTATGTGATTAATCGTTCTATGGAGTTATCTGCATTATATAAGAGTGGCATTGTAACAAACAATCCAGAATTTGACCGTTTAGCCAGTGAACCAGCGCCAATTCATAATATGCCATTTTTTAATGATTTAACTGGTGAAGCAGAGATTATCATTGAGGGAAATGAACTTAAACCTGATAAAATCACATCTAATAAAGATGTATCTACAACTATCCGTATAGCTAAAGCTTGGGCTTCAACAGATTTATCTAATCAATTGGCAGATGGAGACCCTGCTAAAGCTATTGCTACTTTAGTAGCGGGTTTTTTAGAAAAACAAAGACAGAAAATTTTATTGCGTATTTTAAAAGGTGTATTCGCTAGTACAGATATGCAAGACCATGTATTAGATATTTCGGCTAAAAGTGGTAAACTTGCTAATATTTCAGCAAGCACATTTATTGATGCACTGCAACTTTTAGGGGACGCACAAGACCAGCTTACTGGAGTTGTAATGCATTCTGCTACTAAAGCATATCTAAAAAAACAGAATTTAATTTCTACAGAAAGAGATAGTACAAGCGTCGAATTTGAGACTTATCAAGGTCGTCGTGTAGTTATTGATGATGGTTGTCCTGTTGAAAATGATGTCTATACAACTTATTTATTTGGTCAAGGTGCTATTGCTTTAGGAAATGGCTCACCGGATGGGCTTATTCAATCAGAAATTGACCGTAAAAAATTAATGGGTTCTGGTATAGATTATCTTATTACTCGTCAAGCGTTTATTATGCATCCACGTGGAATTAAATGGACAAATCTTCATCGCGAGCATGTGGAAAGTCCAACATTTACCGAATTGGAAAATCCTGAAAATTGGCAACGAGTTTATGAATCAAAACAAATTCGTATGGTAGCCTTTAAGCATAAAGTGGGATAGTGTTTTATTATGGATAGTGAAAGCTATTGGATAAAACGAGCCGAAGAGCGTGAACAAGAATGGAATAAAAAGTCTAAAGGTACTATTGAAAGAGAGCTTGCTAATTATTATAAGCAGGCTCTTTTGCGTATAGAAGATGATATTGCTGTTTTGTATGGTAGATTTGCTAAAGATAATAAATTAACATATGCTGAAGCTAGTAAAATGCTTACAAGTAATGAATTTAAGCAATGGCAAATGTCTATGGAAGATTATTTGAACACTATTACAGATAGTAAAGATAATAAATTACTATTAGAGCTGAATACATTGGCTATGCGTAAGCGTATTTCAAGATTAGACAAATTATATGGCGATACATTAAAAAATCTTTATAAGCTTGGTACTGAAACTGAGAAAAGTATTACTGAATTTTTAACAGATGCCTATAAAGATAATTATTATAAAAACTTATTTGATGTTGGTAAAAGTATTAATATTAAATCATCAGCAATAGAAGTTGACGATAAAAAAATTAGTAAAGTATTAAATGCTTCATGGAGTGGGAAAAACTACAGTGAGCGTATTTGGAAAAATACCGATAACTTAGCTAAATTAATTAAACATGAAATTACAGATGGCTTTCATCGTGGTGTATCAATTCAAAAAATGTCTAATTTGGTGCAGGAGCGTATGAATGTAGGTAGGTATGAAGCTACTAGGTTAGTACGTACAGAAATGAATTATGTACAAAATCAAGCCAGCTTAGATAGTATCAAAGAAGCAGAAATGAAATATTTTATATTTCTGGCTACTTTGGACAAAAAAACATCTACCGTATGCCGGGCGCATGACCGCAAAGTTTATCCGGTGGACAGTGCAACACCCGGCACTAATATGCCACCACTTCATCCTCACTGCCGTTCAACAATTGCTGGAAATCTCACTGATTATGATACAGGTCGCGGCAAACGAACGGCGAAAAATAAAGACGGCAAGCGAATTATCATCCCTGCCGCTATGAATTATGATGATTACTACAAAGTCTATATTGAAAAATCCATGTCATTCAGTCAGTGGGAAAAAGCACACAAAAAGCTGACAGTTAACGCTAATAAACCGACACTTAAAGAATTAATCAAAAATACGGATATAAAAAGTTGTACAAAAGATGATATTATCAATATCGGACGAAACGTATGCGAACAGTTTGATATTAAAAATAAAATCGGCGATAAAAAAGCCTTAAAAGAAGTGTTCAGCAATTTCCGCGAAATGGGCGGCGAACTTTTACCGGAACAATGGGCGAAAGGAAGCAATAAAATCACTAAACAACAGCTTAGTGAAGCATTTTTCTATTATCCAAAAGCATGGGTGGATTACTTAACGAATAGTGGGAAAAAGTTATATACCTTAATAACACCGAAACGAGGATTTTTCAACGATGGTGCCGTTATGGCTAACGGAAAATACTATGCTACAAAATTTCCCGACTATAAAACCGGCTACGTATCAATTCATATGACAGGTATGATTAAAACAACGCCTTATCACGAAATAGGACATTATGTTGAATATTTTAATAAAGATGCACTTAGAATATCCAAAGAATTTCTAACAGCGCGTACTAAAGATGAAAAACCTATACTATTAAGAAATATATTTCTTAATACAGATTACAAAAAGAATGAAATAACAAAACCGGATAATTTCGTAAGTCCGTACATCGGTAAAGAATATGATAATGCTTCTGAAGTGTTAAGTATGGGATTAGAGTTAATATTTGAACCAACAACAATGGTAAAAAAAGTTGAACTTGTTGATAATGTTCGTAAAGAAGTTTATACTACAATAAAAGATGATATGGAATTTTTGTATTTAATTATAGGATTAATTTTAAAAGCTTAAGGATGTGGTATAATGCTTACACAACTTGATATTGAAAAAATCGTTAGCGAAACTAGAGAACGACTATCAAAAGCTACAGAAGCTTATTTAAAAAAATTCGGGGAAGATTCCCTTGACCGTGTTATTACCCACGACCCGAGATGTTTGGAAACAAATAATTTTGACAGGGATCCGAAAGAATTGGAGTATGCTATTAATAATTTTAAGAATGGCACAAAAATGCTTGAGGATGCAATAAAAAATAATAAACCGTTAGAACAAATACCGGAAGAAATGTGGAAAAATATGATATTTTAAGAGGTAAAAGATATGGAGGAAAAATTTGTCGGTAACGGAATATTAAAAGACGTAACTCGTTTAATAATTGAAACAGATGAAAAAAACCCTGTACCGATTGCTATAATTGATTATAATGAAATACAATTAGCAAAAGGATACAGGGCAAGATTAAGACCTAATTATAAAGATTAGTGTTCTCTATCTTTTGTTGGACATGGGTCATTGCCATAGCTATCTTTAGAGCGAATTTTACCATACCTGTTTTGAATTATAACTTCGCTTTTTTGATTTTTAGCAATTTCACGTGCATGATTAGCGGCTTCTCTTTGTGTATTAAAAGTTTTAGTAACGCGTGAGTTTCCTTCGCCTCTAACAGCCCATTTATTATTATGGTGAACTACCCATTGATTTTTACCCATAAAGTTCACCTCCTTCCATAGATATTATATCAAAAAAAATAAAGCACTTGCAGAAATGTGAGTGCTTTTATTATGCCTATTTTGAAAGGAGGGGACAACTTGACCCCTAGTGAAGCGATATTGGAAATAATAGCCAAAGTAAAAACAATCCGCGGCGATACGGAAATCGACGAGGCTGTACTCGGTATTTATGTTGAAAAACTTGTAAATGACGTGCTTGACTACTGCCACAGACACGATTTTCCACGTGCTTTAACTTTCACCTGTATGGATTTGATAAATAAGCGTATCGGCGACGAGCAAACAGCAGCGGAAGGGGCGGCGCAGCTTAAAAACATTGAAGCCGGTGATACCAAATTTGAATTTAATGTGGCGGCGGCGATTTCTTCCGGTGTTTTAAATGACCTGGATTTTGACAGTATCAAGCCGAAATTGAATTTATATCGAAAGATTGCGGGGTTTGGTTCATGCCGACACCATCACAATTAAACAGTCTGCTTAGTAAATATATGTATCATGATAATGTTACTGTTTGTCGTCAAATTAATGCTGTTGATGACGAAGGAGCAGATGATTATACAGTGCAGGAAATCTATGTTAATATTCCCTGCAAGTTGTATCAAAGCGGTAAACCTTTTACAGCTAAAAATACAGACAGACAGGTAGATGTTATTACGGATTTAAAATTATTTCTTCCGCCGCAATACGATGTTCTGCCGAATGATATTTTGAAAATATCCCGCAACGAGCAGGAAATTTTATTGAACGTCGTAAAATCGTTTAAGTATAAATCACATCAGGAAGTAACGGTAAAACGGAAGGATGAGGCAAGATGAGCGTTGAAATTGAAGGCATTGATGATTTTATCGCTAAACTTGATAATGCCATAAAAAAGATACCTAAAAAGAGCAATGAATTTGTGAAAAAATCCGCTGAAAACCTTATCGAATACACTAAAGATTTAACGCCCGTTGATACCGGTAATTTAAAAAATAACTGGCAGCGTACCCGTCCTTATATGGGCAGTATTAAAGTCTACAATAATACGGAATATGCCGCACATATGGAATATGGACACCGCGTAAAAAACCGCAGGGGCGAATGGGTAAAAGATGAAAATGGTAAAATAAAATTTGTTAAAGGTGCTTATATGCTTCATCAGGGTGTTGAGGAACTGCGGGATAATTTCGAGGAGGACGCCAAAATAATTATGGATGATATATTTAAATGATTAAATTACTTGATATAAAAAAAGGACTTACAACGCTTTTAAAATCTAAATTCAATTATAAGGTTCATTTCGATAATGTGGAAAAATCGAGTGAGCCTTATTTTTATGTGGAAATGATGCCGCGGCATAAAACCGTTGATGAAATTTTAACGGATAAATCCATACAGATTGATATAATGCTGGTTCTAATTCCGGATGAGTACGGCCGAATAAAAAGGTCTGTTCTGTATGATACGGCTGATACCTTAGACGGTTTAATTAGACCTGTATTTCATATCAAAGACAGATATATCACCATTCTTGAAAGTCATACGCGATTTGTCGATGAGATACTACATTATGTTTTTTATCTTGATTTTGCGGATTGTTTAACCGATAAAGAAAGTTCTGCTATTATGTATGATTTAATGCAAACGCTAGAACTTAATTTAAAATAGGAGATGATTTTAATGGCTAACGAAAAAGAAATATTCGGTATGCCGAAAATACTTATAACTTTTAAAACAAAATCTACAACAGCAATTGCCCGTTCTGCCCGCGGCATTGTGGCCATGATTTTGAAAAACGAAACAACGGACGTTATGAAATCTTATAAAATTTCCGATATCACAGATATTCCGGATAAAGGACTTACGGATAAAAATGTCGATTTAATTAAAAAATGTCTGCTCGGTACGCCGCTACGTATTTTAGTATATACAATTCCGGATGATACTGTAGCAGAGCCGACAGTAAATCAGTCTTACGTACTTAAACAGATTAGCAATATTAAATGGAATTATATTTGCGCACCGACAGCTTCCGGCAGTGAACAGGAAGATTTGGACAGCTGGATTAAAACGCAGCGTAGTAATAAATATAAAACATTTAAAGCTGTACTTGCCAACATGGCAGCTGATGACAAGGGCATTATTAATTTTTGTACAGGAGATATCAAGGTACCTAATCCCGATTACGTGGAAGATGCCACTGAAACACCTGCGGCAATTATCGGCGAAGCTATTGTAGGAGATAGTACTGTAGCAAATGACGATACGGTTAAGCCATATACTATTTACACGGCGACGGAATACACGGCACGTATTGCCGGCATTTTGGCGGGACTTAGTCTGGATAGAAGTGCAACATATTATCAATTGCCTGAAGTTGAAAGCGTAGAAACGTATGAAGATATTGACAGCTTAATTGATAAAGGACAACTGTTACTCGTTGATGAAGGTGACGGCGACGGCGTTAAAATTGCCCGTGCCTGCAACAGTCTTACGACATTTACAACTGACGTAGGTCAGGATTTCCGTTCCATAAAAATTGTTGAATGCATCGACATGATAACGGATGATATTCGTGATACGTTCAAATCGGATTATGTCGGCAAAGTGATAAATGATTATAATCATAAAATGTTATTTATTTCTGCTATTCTTGTTTATTTCAGTGGATTGAAAGGCAATGTGCTTGATAACAGTCCTACGGCACAGAATACAGTGGATATTGACGAAGAACAACAGAAAAACTATGCAATATTGAAAGGTGAAGATGTCGCGGAAATGACAGTACAGCAAATTCGCGAATATAATACGGGAACCAATGTTTATTTAACAGGCCGTATTACGCCGGTTAACGCTATGGAAGATTTGACGATTGATTTTACTATGTAAAGGAGAGTTATAAATGGGAAGAGAAGCAGAAGCTGTAAAATACAGAGGACGCCGCCGCTGGAACGGCAGCTGGGGAAAAGTATGGTGGGACAATGAGCTTTTGTTTGAAATTCAGAAGTTTGAAGCAAAGGTAACCGCCGACCGTGAAGATGTATTTATTTCTATCAGTAAAGATAGTAAAATCGTATCTTTAACCGGTGAACTTTCCTTTACAATTAAATCCGTTGTGAACAGAAATATTAATAAGTATCTTGAAGCATGGAAACAGGGGCTTGACCCGCGCGGCACCTTTATCGGTTTGATTGATGACCCGGATGCCGTGGATGGACAGAAAGAACGCTGTTCTATTGATAATGTCTGGTTTAATGACTTGCTCTTGATGAGTTTTGAAAAAGGTAAAGTCGTGGAAAAAGAATTTACGGCAGGATTTACACCTGAAGATGCATCTTTCATTGAAACTATCGGTGCATAATTATTTTTAATAAGGAGATTATATAAATGGCTATTAGTGTAAAAGAACTTATTGAACAGAAAGAAAAAATTGAAGGCAATAAAAAAATTTTGTATGATATCGAAACATCTATAGGCACAATTACCGTAAAACAGCCGGACGCAAGTTTCGTCGCTGATATTTTAAAATTGGATAACGTAAATGAACTTATGATTTTAGATAATGTTGTTGAGCCCAATTTAAAAGATAAAGATTTACAAAAAGCGTATAACTGTATAGAGCCGACGGATATTATCGGTAAGTTGTTTAAAGCCGGTGAAATAGGTAATATTGCAACAGCTATTATGAAATGTGCTGGATATGAAAGTCTTGAAGCCAAGGTGCATGAAGAAATAAAAAACTGATAGATGAGAACTGGGAAGCGGCAACAGCCGCTTTTTTGCTTCTCAAAGGTCATACATTAGAATATTTTTTTAACATGAGTTATTTGGATAAACTTTTTGCTTATACGGCAATGCGCAAACAGCAGGAAATTGAAGCTCAGAAAATAGAATTTGAAGCACAGCTTGCCGGTGTCAAGCTAGTTAGGAGGTAGTTAAATGGCTGATGATGCAAGACTTACAGCACGGCTGGAAGCAAAAGACAACATGACAGCGACTATAGTTAAGTCGAAAAAAGCACTGAAAGATTTACAAAGTCAGGCACAGGCTACCTCTAAAACTACAGATAGTATTGTTAAATCTTCGGCAAGAGCCGGTGAAGGTTTAAAAGAATTAGCACAAAACGCCGACAAAGCTAAAACGGCACTTGGAGGAATAAAAAACAGCTCTGTATCCGTATCTGTCCGGGATATGGTAACATCACCCTTAAGTTCCATAAAATCAGGACTTAGCAGTATCGCAGGCAAGTCTTATTCTGTAGGCATTCACGCTAAAGACAGTGCTACAGACACCATTTTAAAGGTTAAATCGGAATTATCCGGTATTATGGGCAAAACATATACGGCTATACTGAATGTAAAAGCTAATACCAACCCGATGAATTCTATGGGTAATACTTTAAATGAGTTCACAAACGGAATGCTTATGCCGACAAGTATACAAATGGCAGGTGCCGCCGGTATCGGTTATGGTGTGTACGATACCATAAAAACAAGTATGGATTTTGATGCTCAGTTATCTGCTATTAAATCACTTACGCCAAAAGAAGGTTTAGACGGTATGAGCCGCGATGATGTTATGGCACAGGTAAGAGCACGTGCAAAAGAACTCGGGCAGGCTACGGCATTTGGCAATAAGGAAGTAGCACAGGGAATGACTGAGCTTATAAAAGCCGGTATTTCTTTAAAAGATGTATTGGGCGATGCTAGTGAGGCGGCTTTAAACTTGGCCACGGCCGGTGATTTGGCACTGCCGGAAGCGGCGGAGATAATGAGTACAGCAATGAATACATTCGGCGTTAAGGACGCAACTCATGCCGCAAATATTTTAGCCGGTGCGGCGAATGCTTCCGCAACGAGCGTTCATGAAATGAAGTATTCCCTTTCCGCTGTCGGTATCGTAGCCAAAAAAGCCGGTATGGATTTTGATGAGGTAAATACAGCTCTTGCGCTTATGGCTTCCCGTGGGCTTAAAGGCTCAGATGCCGGTACAAGTTTAAAATCCATGTTACAGCAGATTGAACCTGCAACAAAACCGGCAGTAGCAGCATTTGAAAAGCTGGGTTTATTAAAAGATGGCAAAAATCAGTTTTATAATGAAAAAGGTCAACTTCGTTCTTTAGGTGAAATAGCAGATATTCTGCACGAAAGTACGCAGGGACTTACAGAGCAGGAATTAAATTCACTTTATAAAGATGCTTTTGGTTCTGACGGTATTCGTGCCGCTCAGGTACTTGGTGAATTTACAAGTCAATCCGTTAAAGATATGTACGATGAAATGACGAAAGTTACAGTCCAAGAACAGGCTGAAACTATGTTGGATAACTTAAAAGGTGATATTGAACAGCTCGGCGGCGCGTGGGAGAATTTTCAAGATACACTTATGGAAGGCTCAGCAACAGGCGGGCTAAGAAGTCTTGTTAAGGAAATCACTGAACTTGTTTTAGATGCTAACAAATTATTTGAAAACGGTTTTACATTCTGGGGAACATTCGACCTTGTAACAAAACCATTCAGAGACGCATTTTCAAAGATGATACAGATGGACGGCATGGGTTCAGTTGCCGCCGGTGCAGGTTTGTTTATCGGACTTATTGCCGGAGCAAAGAAATTTTATAATATCGTTGCTAAATCCGTACAAAGTGTTAAAAATCTGATTGATATTGCCAAAGGTATTCCTAAAGATTTGCCGGGTTCAGTACCTAATAATCTGCCGACGAATCTCCCTGGACAGACTGTAAAAGATGTTATTCTAAATGCCCAAAATGTTTACGTAAACGGTAAAAATCAACCGGGTGAAACGCCGCCGATAGTACCAAATGAGCCCAGTGCGCCACCTACGGATAAACCGAAAACCCCGCCTGCAAAACCTACTATCTGGAGTAATACAAAAGATGCAATAAAAACAGGCTGGAATTATGGCGGTGGTATAAATAAAGCCAATATTGCCCTTACCGTTCCTTTTGCCGCGTATGATATATACAGTGCCGACGAGGGAGAAAAAGGCGCTGCCGTTGCACGAGCCGGCGGAGGTCTTGCAGGCGGCTGGGCAGGTGCAAAACTTGGCGGAGCAACAGGTGCTGCAATCGGTTCCGTTCTCCCTGGTATCGGTACGGGAGCCGGTGCAATTATCGGCGGTGCTATCGGTGGTATTGGCGGCAGTATTTTAGGCAGTCAATTTGCCGACAGTATTTCAAGACTTTTCGATTTTTCTGCGGATAACAATATTATAAAGCGCATCAATGACAGTTCATGGGGACAAGCTCAAAACATGTCAGCTGCAACAAATATGAATATATCGCAAATGCAGTATGACGGAGTAAGTACTTCATTTAATAATATTGCAGAACAAAGCGGACAGGCTCAACTGCAATTCGCTCAGGCGCAAATGAACAGCCAGCAACAAATGTATTCAGGTTTTCGAGATTTTGTTTCCGGTATTTGGGGTGAAATCACTGACAATGTTAACATTGCCGGACAAATGCAACTTGAAAGTAATCAAATACAGGTTGAAGGGCAAAAACAGGCGTTTTCAGGGCTTAAAGACTTTGCAACGGAAATCTGGAACGGTATTACCGATACAACTAATACGGCAGGGCAGATGCAGGTACAAAATGCACAAATACAGACACAGGCAAATATAGAAATGTGGAACAGCATTTGGCAGTCTGCCGCAAATGCATGGGAAAATATTCAAAGTAAGTGGAGCGAAGCCGTAAGCTGGTTCACCGGCAATATATATAATCCGTTGGAAAATTTGGCGCAAAGTGCAGGTGCAGGAATTGCCGCCGGTATAAACAGTGCAATTGCCACTATACAAAGTGCATGGGCAGGCGTGGTAAATTGGTTTGAATCAAATGTTTTCGGACCAATTAGGCAGAAATACATTGAACTTAAAAATTCCGCTCCGTCTCCTGTTCAGAGTGTGCTCAGTTTCGTTGACGGCGGTATAGGAAAAAACGCTACGGGTACAATGAACTGGACGGGCGGTCTTACCGAGATAAATGAACAGGGCGGCGAAATTGTTGACCTCCCGACCGGTAGCCGCATATATCCGGCACAGACAACGGAACGTATTATTCAGCGTGAACTTGCCGAAAATACATCTAATGCGGGCGGCGGCAATGTAACAATTACCGGCAATACTTTTATTGTACGCAATGAACAGGATATTGATGAAATCGCCTACCGTCTTGTGTCTATCATGCGGCAGGTAAATGCAAACTTTGGAGGTGCATATTAATGAGCCTTGACAGTTTTATGAATAAAGCCTACAGCGTAGTAAATTTATTATCTTTGGCATTAGGGAATGAAACTGCTGCCAAACGGCAAATAATATTAAGTTCAGACAATGAAAAATTCACTATTCCTGTTACTCCCCGCAGTTACGAAATAAAAACAGCACAAAATAATGAAACAATAGATATCCTTGATTTCGGTGAAGCTATGCTATTTGGCAATGCAAAACTTAAACGGCTTAGTTTTTCCGGCTTTTTCCCGCATCCGAAACATGATTATCCGTTTATCGTGGGAGATGTTAAAAATCCGATTGAATGCGTGGAACTACTCACAAAGTGGAAAGAAGCTAAAAAGCCGATAAGGGTAATAATAACCGACAGCCCCGTAAATTTGATGATGGGGCTTCGGGAATTCACCTACCGTGAACAGGACGGCACAAGGGATATTTATTACAAATTATCTTTTATTGAATATAAAGAGCTTAATACACCAAGTGCTAATAATGAAAAACAAATAGACGAAACCACAGGCTTGAAAAAACGAACTGATGAGCCTGAAAATCCAGAAAGTTGGGTAGATAAAGCTGATGATATTTTAGATGCTTCAAAAAAAGTCTATGGTGATTACAGTCATTGGCGAAATATTGTGCAGTCTAATGACTTAAAAAATTTAGCTATAAACAATGTAACAAAATTAAATTTGAGGAAGAATCTAAAATGAAAATATTTTATAAAGGTAAGGATATTTCTACATTAGTGAAAAAAGTTACATGGAGCGGTTCACGACTTCAGGTGGCAAGAAAATTAGTATTTGATTATGTACAAGATGACAGAGACCCTAATATTCCAGTGTTAACAATAAATAATGGAGAAACTATTTTTGGATATGACGAAGAAAACAATATTGTCTTTCGAGGTAATGTTTTTGATGTAGAGAAAAATAGACAAAATTCCAATGTACGAATTACTACTTTTGATAATTTGTTTATTTTAAGTAAATCTAAAACAACTAAAAAATTTGTGAATATAACAGCTGAAGATATTACAACAGTAATATGTAAGGAACTGGGTATAAAAGTTGGTAATTTAGTAAAAACAGGTATTCCTGTAAGTTTTATTGCGGACCGTAAAACAGGATATCAAATAATTATGATGGCTTATACGGAGGCAAGTAAAAAAACAGGTGAAAAATATCACCCTGTTATGAATAATGATCAGTTGGATGTTATATTAAAAGGCACATTAATTGAAGGTTATATTGCTGATAGTAGTAGTAATATGACTCAAAGTACTTATAAAGAAAGTATCGAGAATATGGTAAATCAAGTGATGATTACGGACCAACAAGGAAATATGATAGGATATAAACGTAATGATGAATGGATCAATAAGTATTCTATGATACAAGATGTTTATAAAACTGACCCAAATAAAGATACTAATAAAGAAGTTGAAGCAATGCTTAGAGGACTTACTCGTAGTGGAAGTTTAACATTAATTGGAGATTATCGGGTAAAGTCTTCATACTCCATAGAAATAAGAGATAGTTTAAACGCTGGTAAATTTTGGGTAAAAAGTGATGTGCATACTTTCCAGAATGGAAATCATATTATGAAAATCGAGCTTGAATTTGAAAATATGATGAATGAAGAACAAGCTCCGCAAGAAAAAACTAAAAAGTAGGTGATTTAATGGCACAAATTCCTAGTGCAGAGTCAAGTGTTGAAAAAATAGTTGATATAATGCATAGCGTTGCACAATCTTATGTTCCACGCAGTGCTTTTATAGGTATTGTAAAAAAACCTCCACCTAATTTTGTTATTAAAGCAAATAATATTGAGTTAACACCTGAAAATGCGTATATTTCAAAACGGCTTCTTGTAGGCTATGAACGAACGGCACGAGGACATTTAGTTTCCGCAACACAGAATAAATCAGGCGGTAGCGGCGACAATTCATATGAAAGCCATAATCACAGCATAGATAATGACTACACTGAAAATTTCATCTATACCGATACGTTGAAAGTCGGCGACTGGGTTAGTATCCTGCCGTGCGAAGGGGCGGAAGGACAGCTTTATATCATAAACGAAGAGGTGGTAAAACTTGAGTGAAGAATTTCCATTTACCGGCACAAATACAGTTACTGTAGAAGAAGATTTACCACTATACAAAGAATACGCATGGAATTTCGACACGGACAAGTTCATCTATGATAATGCCGGTAATCACGTGTTAGTTGAAGGAAATGAAGCTATAAAAGTCTGGATTTATAAGGCGTTAAAGACCGAACGTTTCAGATACACGGCGTATAGCTGGCAGTACGGTATCGAGCTTAAAAAGTTTATCGGCAAAGTCATGACGGTCGGCGAGCGGATTTCCGAATTTAAACGAGCCATAATTGAATGTTTAATGGTAAATCCGTATATAAAGTCTATTAATTCTATTAATATAACGCGCGACAAGACAAATATTGATTGTGAAATTGATTTAACTACGGTTTACGGGGAGCTGGTGATTAATGTATAAGGCAAGAGAACAAAAAGACATATTGCAGGAAATGATTAATAGTTCCAAAGCAAAAACAGGATTGTTCGAAGGAACGTTCCAGTATGACGCACTTGCCAGCAACTCGATCGAATTTGCCAAAGTCGAGGTTGAACTTGAGGAACTAAACAAAGTTGCTTTTGCAGATACTTCATACGGCGAATATCTGACCATGATAGCTAAACAATACGGTGTTATCCGAAAGGAAGCCACCAAAGCTATAGGTGTTTTGACTGTAAAGGGCACCGGCATGATTTACGCAGGTGCTACTTTTGCAACGGAAAGCGGCATCCAGTTTGTAGCTATCGAAAACACGGAAATAAAAGAAAACGGGCAAATAAATATTGAAGCTGTAACTGCCGGAGTTATCGGCAATGTAGATGCTGAAACTATAAATGTTATTTCCATGTCTATTCCCGGTATAAACAGTGTGATAAATTCCGAACCGACAATGGGCGGTTATGACGAAGAAACGGATACTGAATTACTCGACAGGTATTTGTTTAAAGTCAGAAATCCAGCGACAAGCGGCAATAAAAATAATTATGAACTTTGGGCACGCGAGATTGAAGGCGTAGGTGGTGCAAGATGTATTCCTCTTTGGAATGGCAACGGTACAGTCAAGGTGGTTATAATTGACGCAAATCTGAACGTTGCTGATGAAACACTGCTAAATAAAGTCCGTGCCTACCTTGAAGAAGAAAAACCGATCGGCGCAGATTTAACCGTAGTATCAGCAACTGCCGTGAATGTAAAAATAGCAGCCAATATTTACGGCAGCGTAAATAAGGATGAATTCAAAGAAAAGGTTGATACGTATTTTAAAGAAATAGGCTTTAATCGTGGTTACGTATCCATTGCTCATATCGGCAAAACACTTTTAGAGTGCAGTGGCGTTATTGACTATGACAGTCTGACTTTAAACGGTGAGGCAAAAAACATACCTCTCACTGAAGAACAGTTACCAATTTTAGAAAATGAGGTGGATTTTAATGTTATTTCTACTTAGACGAACACCTGTAAAAACATTGAAGCATCTGCCGAAATTTCTGCCGATTGATGATGACTTTAAAAACACAGAGTTAATCAGCGATGATGAGCATGAAAAGTTGAGACTTGCTGTATTGGATGTAAAAAATCAGCTTTTTGTTGAAACGGCAACATGGGGCCTTTCTGACTGGGAAAGAGTTCTTGGGATATCCGTAAAAGAAAATGCCGGCATAGAAGACAGACGTATACAGATACTCTTGAAACTGCAAGGTGCAAATACCGTATCTGAAACGTTCATGAACAATTTAATAAATATATTTTGTGAAAATAAATCCGGCTATATAATTCAGTATAATCCTGAATACTGGTTTGAATTATGTGTCAGCGGTGATGATGAAATAAAATGGAAGGAGTTATTAGACGCCGTAAATACATATAAACCAGCGCATTTGGGTTTTGCTATAGTAATCAGGATTATAAGTCAGATTTTAACAAGCCATAGAGCAAGTATTATCCAGTACATTAATGCCCACCATAATTTCTGGAATTTGGGCACGGCGGAAAATATGTACTGGGACGGCGTATGGTGCTGGGACGGCAGTATTGATTGGTCCGGTATAAAACCGGATGCAAAATATAAAGAAAGGCAGTCCCATGTTATAGATATTTTAACTAAAGTTAATTCTGCATATGCTTTTAAGATAGGACAAAGTGCAGATATAACGTACAAAATAACATCTAAGCACAGCCTTTTAACAAGCCATAAAGCAGGCAGTATTTATTATGTAGATATAGACTTAAAACAAAACATTGAACACAGGGCATTAAATACAGGTAAAATTAATGCTATGCAGAGCCGAACCACAGGGAACGCAAAAAACCTATGGGACGGCTCTTTTTGTTGGGACGGCAGCCACGCATGGGAGGGTGATTATACCCTGCAAAATGCACAAATGGAAAACCTATGCACCTGTTACAGCACGGATAAAAACGGAAACATGAAGAAAGGGAGTTTTGAAAAACTATGAGTAATACACAGAACATTAATCCGAAACAAACATTGGCAATAAACGGTGAACCGGCACCGCTGGCAGATTTTAATACAGATACCTTCTTGCAGTCCAATAAGAAAACTACGACTGATTACAGAGCGGCATTTGCACAAGCTATAGGAACAACAGGGAGAATAAGTAAAATTGTAAAAATGGCTTTTGGTATAGCAGGGGAAACAGACGAGCAAGGAAATCCTGCACCACCAACAGACAATGGTTCACTTAATAATGTTGTTTTAACTAAAGATATTACTTCTGTAACTTATCCGGTTGAAACTTCTGTTTGTTTTGAAGCAGAAATTGAAGCTGGTGAGTATACTGGTGCAATAAATGAAGTAGCTTTGATAGATGAAGAAGAACAAACTGCTGCTAAAATGCGACTCTTAACAAGTAAAGGTGTAGATGCAGAAAGTGGAGCAGTATTTAAATGGACTGTAGAGTTTTGAGGTGGTTAGATGAATAGTGAAGAATTAAAAAAAAATTTTAGCTTATTAATGCCAAGTGAGATAAATGGATTTAAAAGACCAAAGGAACCGATAGCTAATGATAATGATTTCTTTTTGGAAGTTCCACAACTAATACAAAAAGACCCAGTACTTTATTCGACCATGAATTTAATATTAGGAGTACTTGTAAGTAACGATAAGCTACTTAAACAACGGCATGATACATTGCAAAATGTAGTAAATGCTCAAGATTGGCGAGTGGTTACAGATAGTTTAAAAGGTTATATGACCCCAGAACTAAAGAAAAAATTAGATGGAATTGCTGCTGGAGCTAATAATTATATACACCCAAGCACGCACCCTGCAAGTATGATTACTCAGGACACGACCCACCGTTTTGTAACAGATACAGAAAAAACTACATGGAACGGCAAAGCAAGTACAGCAGTTGTATCAACAACGGCAAATGGACTAATGCCCAAAAGAGATGGTAGTGCAACATCTATTTTTACAGGAGACGGCGTCTGGAAAAGCCTTGCATGGAATTTAATCACAGGAAAACCATCAACTTTTGCGCCGTCTGCTCATAACCATGATGGCAGTTATTTAAAATTAAGTGGAGGCTCATTAACAGGCGCTCTAAATTTGGCAAACGGTATATGGAACAAAATCGGTGATGATGTTTATATTGGCGATAGTAATCAAGCTGGCTGTTTATGTATTAAAGGGGTGAATGCTGATAGTGGCATAGCTTTTGTTAATAAGGATAATACAGTACAAATTGCTAAATTAACTTATGCAGGTGTAGAAATTATTAGTAGTGTTAATATTAAAGTTCCGAAGATAGTTTTTTCAAACGGTTCGGAATTATGGATAGAGTAGGGTGATATTATGGCGGAATTAGCAAAAAAATTACACTTAAAAAAAGGTGCAACCGAACATACAGCTAAAGCATATTCCACAACAGCAGAAATAGGCGGAGATTATATAAACGCAAAAATAGATGGCGTTACAGCTTATATAGCTATTGGGGAAACTACAGACAATAGGGCTACAATGGGCAGAGTTAAAAAAAATGGTGCTACTAAAGCGATTTTGAACAGTGCTAAGCCTGTATATACAGAACAAAGCTATACCACAGCTGGTACATTTACGTTTACAGTACCTAAAAACGTAACCCGTATAAGATACGCAATAGCAGGAGCGGGAAGCGGAGCAATGGGTCGTGGTCAATATAACGCAAATGTATCGGCTGGCGGTGGCAGTTCAATAGATAGTATTTCTGTAGGCGGGGGAGGTAGTGGGAATTTGAACTATGGTAATGCTATAGGCTATGGTGGAATTGGTGGAACTCAACAAGCAGGAGGCAGTCCCAATGGGAAAAAGGGTTCTGTAGCAATGCAGGAAATCGGCTATACAATGGGCACGGAAATTGCTGGTGGTGTTGGCTGGGCTTTAAATTTTAATACAGAGTCGGGAACTTATGGAAAAGGCGGTAACGGTAGAACGTGGAGTTGGGGGACTTCATCTTATAGAGGAAGATTAATTGGCGGAGCTAGTGGAGGTTATAAAACTGGATATTTAGATGTAACACCCAATCAAACATTAAGTATTAACGTCGGTGGTGGCAGTAGTGGATATTGGCGTGGCGATGGAGGAAATGCTAATGTCGATTGGGGTGCAAATGGCTTTGTATTAATAGCATGGGGAGGTTATATTTAGTGAATAAACACAGATATGCACAGTTATTATATGGAAAAGTAATTTATATCTATGAAACAGAATTAAAGAAAGAAGATTTATACACTGTATTTAGCCCAGATATCTATTGGATAGATATTACAGGACAAAAATGTGAAGTAGGCTATATAACAGAGTTTAAAGAAGGTTTAGGCGTAGTCTTTACACCACCAAAAGAAGAAACGCAACAGATTATAGCACATGAAAATATAAGTCCAATGTTACTATCTTTAGCTAATGCAGTAGCAGAACAAGAGCAAAGATTAGTGAAATTAGAAAGCAAGGAGCAAATAAAATGATTATAAAAGAATACATGATACCTGTTTATGGATTATTAGTTGCTGGAGGTTCTTGGAACTTAGAACCTATTGAAGGTGACAGTAAAAAAGTAGTTCCTGAAGAATATCGTACATTAGTAGCTGAATATTTAGCAGAAAAGCAAGCTGTAATTTAATAAATGTATTACAATATATATTAAATGTGCTATAATATATGTAAAGGAGTTGATATTATGGCACAAACATCTTTAAGTGTTCGCATAGGAACAGAAGATAAAAAGCTTTTTGAACACTTTTGTGAACAAACTGGATTAAATGTATCTGTAGCGATAAATATGTTTATCAAAGCAGTAATTAGAGAGCAAAAAATACCATTTGAGGTAAAAGCAACAAAGAATGAAATGTCATGTTTTAGTCCTAAATTATTAAAAGCGATGGCTGAAGCTAAAGAAATTTCAGGTAATCCTAATGTAAAAAGTTATACTACTATGGAAGAATTAAAAAAAGCTTTAGAAGAATAATGTATAAAGTAAAAATAACAAATACTTTCAAAAGAAGTTATAAATTAATGAAAAAACGTGGATTAGATATTTCATTATTAGATAAAGTTATAGATGACATCAGACAAGGAAAAGAACTTGATATTAAATATCGTAATCACGAATTAAAAGGGAAATTTAAAGGTTTCTATGAATGCCATATCCAACCAGATTGGTTATTAATATATTTAATTGAAAATGATATATTAACTTTAACATTAGTCGATACAGGAAGCCATGCTGATATTTTTAAAATGTAAAAGCCATTAGAATAAACTCTAATGGCTTTTTGTGTAAGAAGGTGAGTAGATGGCAGATGAAAGTATACGCACCCTGTTTAATGAGGTGGGTGACCTTAAAGTGCAACTAACAAGAGTAGAAACTTTACTGGTAGAAACAGTAATAGCCAACCAAAAAAATAATACGGAAAGGCTCGATAGACATAGCAAAAAAATCGACCTTGCGTTCGAGCGTATAAAAGAGCTAGAGAACGATAAAAAACAAATCGTTTCTATTAAAAATTTGGTTATTGGTTTTATTGGATTAGTAGCAACTAGTACTAGTATAGTTATAGGTATTATGCAAATAGTGAGGTAATTATGCAATATGAAAAATTAGATATAGTAAATTTAGTAGTCGTTATCGGGCTTGTAATAGCTCTTATAACGGC
>OFME01000663.1_pt1 | contig 24579 bp, 17 predicted proteins | sample 1541381 | NCBI WGS metagenome assembly OFME01 (sample SAMN04209243, study PRJEB22552) | human gut metagenome | biome: gut; material: feces | host: Homo sapiens | place: USA: Oklahoma
AAAAATTGACTGCACACATGTAAAATGTGATACGGCAGAGGCTGGATGGCGCAGAGAAAATTCTCTGTTCATTAATAAAATACTATACAATAAGGAGATTGATTTTATGAAGGGCTTAATCAAGAAAGTTCGTGAGAACAAAAAAGGTTTCACACTGGCTGAGCTGCTGGTGGTTGTTGCGATCGTGGGCATCCTGGTTGCAATTTCGATTCCGGTATTTACGGCACAGCTGAGCAAGGCTAGAAAGGCTACGAATCAGGCAAACCTGAGAGCTGCGAAAGCGGCAGCGGTTGCACAGTATATGACAGATGAGATGGATACAAATGCTACAGGTGAAGTTATTTATAATTATGATTTAGCAACAGGTACTGTTGAGTCAATTACTAGTACAACGGAAGGCGTAGCTGAGAAAGTAATAGATGATGAAAAGGGCAGTGTACAGTATAAAGTAATTAACGTAAAAGTAAAACCGCAATCCGAAGCGGGTACAATTAATGGTGCAGAAATTACATTATATGCGAAATAATAGAGTATAAGTAAAAAACACATACGTGGCAAAATGGATGGGGTTTCCCATCCATTTTTGCTAAAGGCGCCCGGAGACAGAATAAGCAAATTCTGTTATAATGAATCAAAGAATTGCAAAAGACAGGAGAGGACGCGGCGATGCTGCATCAAACCACATTTTTAACAATTTACATATTAACCATAACATTTATCCTCGGCTGTGCCCTCGGCAGTTTCACAGACTGTCTGGCGGGACGGATGCTTGCGGGGGCTTCGATCCTAAAGGGGAGATCGCACTGTGATGCCTGCGGGCATGTGCTGGGCGTGCCGGATCTGGTGCCGTTGTTTTCGTGGCTGTGTCTGCGGGGCAGATGCCGTTACTGTGGGGCAAAGATCCCGGCGGAATCGTTCTGGGCGGAACTTGTTTCGGGGATCGCGTGCTGTCTGATCGTGTACCGGTTCGATGTTTCGGTGCTGGCACTGCGGGGGATACTTCTGTGGATTGTGCTTTTGTGCCTGACGCTCACGGATCTGCATGCGTGGATCATACCGGATCGCCTGCAGGTGGCAGGAGTCCTGATTTTTTTCGGAACGGCAGTCTGTCTGCCGGAAACGGGCGCACAGATATTGCGTGGTGTTCTGACGGGGGCTGGCTTGTCGGGCGGTATGCTGGCACTTTCACTTTTATTTGACCGCCTGACGGGAAAGGAAAGCCTGGGAGGCGGGGATATCAAGCTCTTTTTTGTGACGGGGCTGTACCTTTGTTCTATCTGGGAGGTATTGTTTTTTCTGATTCTCAGCTGTGTGCTTGGAATCGGATGTTCGTTGGTTTGGAGAAAGGGGAAAATCCCATTTGGACCGGCGATTGCGGCAGCTTTCTTTCTGATGCTTCTGTTTGGTGAACAACTGACAGGATGGTATAGGGGGCTGTGGCTTTTGTAAGCTGTACACGATAAAACTCTTTTAAGGGGAGTGCAGAGATGAAGAATTGTTTAGGAATTGAAATTGGACATTACCGTATCAAGATTGCATATGCGGAAAAGGGTGAACTGAAAGAGTTCATCAGCGAGCGGGTTCAGGGAATGGATCTGACCGATATGCACGTCTGCGCGGATTTGATAAAGGATTTATTGAAGGAATATGCGATCCGGTGCCGGAATGTGGTATTTGTCATCCGTCAGGAGGATGTGTATGTGCGGCGGTTTGAGATGCCACTGATGACGGAAGAACAGCTCCGGCTGAACCTGCCGTATGAGTTTCATGACTATATCGGCGATGAGATGGACAAGTATGTTTTTGATTACGCGATGATTCAGACGAAAGAGAGGACGATGGATCTTCTTGGTGCGGCGTGCACGAAGACGCTGTTGCAGCAGTTTGAAAAGCTGGCAAAGATGGCGCGCCTGAAGCTCGTCGGCCTGGTCCCGGCAGTGCTTGGCCTGGAGCGGATTCTGGAGTATGCACAAGAGCGAAAGGATTACGCTGTTCTGGATCTGGGAACCCAGGCGCTGCGGATTCATTTCTTCCGTGAGGGGGTTTATGATATTACCCGTACCATGGAGCCGGGCTGTGAGGAGATCGAGCAGATCCGTTTGGGAGATAAGAACAAGATGCAGGAACTGGGAATTGAGGTGGAGGAAGAAAACCGCGAGGAGACCGACAAAGAAAAGCTGGCGGCTGTGCTGGAGGAGCAGTACCGGACCCGCGCCGTCCAGGTCATGCGTGTTTTGAACTTTTATAGCTTCAACAATGTGAATAATACGATCGACAGCCTCTATTATTGCGGCGGAGGCGCACGATACGGGGAATTGATTGATGCTCTGAAAGAAACGCTGGATCTGCCGGTGCGGAGTGTGGCGGAGCTTCTGCCGGAGGTCTCTCTGGATGAGGAAGACGAGTGGATCGACAGCCCGCAGGCATACGGTGTATTACTTGCATAAGGAGGAAGAGCGGTGGCTGATTTAAAATCAATCGCGAATATGCAGATTGGCGGTCCGAAGTATCCGAAAAAACGGCGCATCAATCTGTATCAGAAGCAGACTAAAAAAGGAAAAATAGCGGCGGAGCTGGGCGCGTTTGCCGTTTTTATGGTTTTTGTCTACGGATTTTCGAGATTTGGCGTAATGCTTCCCCTGCAGGAGGCAGACCGGGCAGAGGCGGTTTATGCGGCGACAGAGAAGGAGCTTCGTACATTGGAGAAATCCAACGAGGTGTACGGTGAGGTCCTGGCAGAGTACGCGCATTATGGAAATGGGTATCTGAATGAGGAAGAGAGTAAGCTTCCGGACCGCCGGATGATGCTGGATTCCCTGAAATCACAGATTTTCCCGCTGACGGCAGTTTCGAGTGTTTCGATCACCTCGGATCAGATGTCATTGGAAGGAACCATTCCCAATGGTACACTCTTTCCGCAGCTGGTCCGTGATGCGGAGGCGGATCCGAATGCGCGCTATGTGACCGCTTCGCTGGAGGAAACAGTGAAGAAAGATGGCGAAGAGAGAGTTCTGGCATCCTTGAAGCAGGTGGGAGTGTCAATGGCTGTATTTTTTAACGAACCAGAAGAGGGCAAAGAAGAATGAATTCGTTAGGGAAATATGTATTAACAAAAACACAGAAAATAGTGCTGCTGGTTGTAGTCTTTGCCCTGATCGCGGGCGGCTACTATGCCGGATTTTACCTGCCGGTGCAGCGGCGGATTGAGGCGGCGGACACGGCGGAGCTGGATGCCCAGATTCAGCTGGAGCAGATGAAAGCGATGCAGATCCGGCAGATGGAGGAAGAGATCGAGGAAAACAAGGCATCGAATGCGCCGATGGTTCCGGCCTACAATCATTTCAAGACAGAGACGGAGGAACTGAACCGTATTTTTGCGAATGCGTATGATTTTACTTTCCAGTATTCAGAGCCGCAGGTGGACGGAATGGAGATCCGCCGCGCGATGAATATTTCTTTTACGGCAGATTCGTTTGATCACGCTGTTTCAATGCTTCATGAGGTGGTCGAAGGACCGTACCGCTGTCTGATAGAGGATCTGAGCATTCAGGATGATAAAGATCTGGAAAATGAAGAGTTAGAGGATATCCGCATCCACCCGGTGGCGGTGGCGTTCCAGCTGACCTATTTTGAGACCCGCTACGATGCGGAATCAGAAGAAGGCCTGGAGCTGGAACCGGAGGAGACGCAGGCACCGTCGGGACTGGCAAATGCGGATGTGTCGAACCTGCAGCGTTCTGACCTTGAGACAGCGGCAGAGGCGGCGCTGGGAGAATAAAGCATGAAAAAAGCAGAGAACAGTGAAAAACGCCCGGAAATCTGGAGGCAGGTTTTCAGGCGTATGAAAAATCAGGATGGTGCCAGCCTGATGGCGGCGCTCCTGTTTTTTGTGTTTTGCGGGGTGGGCGCGTCGATCATTCTGGCGTCCGCTTCCGCGTCGGCTGGAAAGATCCGCCACCTCCCGAGGGAGGACCAGAAGAGGTATGCGGTGGACTCGGCGGCGGCATTTTTGCGGGATGAGCTGCAGAAGACGGAGAATATAGTCAAGATCAAGGAAGTGATCGTGCATGACAGCCGGGATGACGAGGAAGACGATGAGGATGATTTTTACTGCTACTACGTCGGCAGCCGGAAAAACACGGATAATGAGGCGACGTGGCAAAAGTTCTATGGAACGGATTCGGGTTTGTCAAGCGCAGAGAGTGCGAATAGCGCGATTCTCGATTCACTGATCGTGGATATTTATAGAAATAATGAGTATCGGAAGCTGGCAGACGGGGAGAATGCATCGGAGGAAGAAATAGCGTACAAAGATTTTACTCTGTCAGTGAAGAAAGCTGGAACGAGCGGGAACACGATTGACCCGTTAAAGACCAGTGTACGCCTGTGGATGACGGATGATTATAAAATCAAGGCGGTTATCTCAGATACGGTAACGGCGGATGACAAGAAGGAAGAGCGGTGCGAGAAACGGCTGGAGCTGGAAGCAGCACATAGCTCCGAGAGTGAGACGGTCACAGTAGCGGGCGATGACGGAGATTCGGATGACGATGATTCCTACACGATCACGACGACTACCATCATCACGACGATCCGCTGGCAGAACGGAACAATAGAGAAGGAGCTGCTGGAACAGGATGGGACAGAATAGCGGTAGTGAGAAGAAAACAGTAGGAGCAAAAACAACGATAAAAGAAGGAACGGTCAGGCAGCCGATTTTAAGCAGGATGCTAGGAAAGCTGCGTGCCAATGCGGGCGAGACGCTGACAGAGGTACTGATATCGGTTCTTGTGATTGAACTGGGAATGACGATGTTTCTGAGTGCATTTCTGGCGTCCGGCAGGATGCTGCAGCAAGGCGAAGAGCAGATGGCGGGCTATTATGACAGCCGCAATCAGCTGGAGAACAACCGGACAGCGGAACAGGCGTCGGGCAGATATGTTCTGGAGCTGGAGTCATCTGGAACCGGCGGCATGAAGAAAAGCCTGGCGTCAAATGCCTACCAGACAGGCACACAGACGAATTACCGGACGGGACAGTATCCGATCGTGCTGTATATGAGCCAGGCTGATTCGGATGCAGAAGAGGAAAAGGTAAACTTACAAGATCTGCTTTACAGATACCGATAGAGGAGACAGAGATGGGACAGGAGAGAAGTGAAAGCCGCAGATGCAGAAATAGGCATTGCAGGCAGCAGAAACAGACGGCATCCAAGGGTCACTGCAAGCTCTTTTCAGTATGTCAGAAAAAACTCCGGTCAAAGAACGGTATGACGCTGACGGAGCTGCTGGCGGCGATTGTGATTCTCGGTATGATCGGCACGGTGCTTGGAGGCGGCGTGATGATGGTAAAAAATGTTTACCAGAGGACGCAGGATCAGGCAGATGCAGAGCAGGCGCTGTCGCTCACGGCGCAGCTGATGGCCGATGAATTTGCCAATGCGCTGGAAGTGAAGGATTCGAACGGTTCTTCTGAGACCGGCGAGCTGGTGACGCCGCTTCTGCGGAGTGGAAACAGCCACCTGTGGCTGCACTTCAGTGCGACAGACTGGTCTGGCACGGGCATTGAAAAATGGTATGGGGATTATACCTACGATGATGCGTATAATAAGATACCTCTGCTGACGCAGGCGGCGATCTCGGATGAATATTATACGGCATTTGACGGCTATACCTATTCGGAGGAGACGGCGTGCTTTACGGTTCAAAATCTGGCGATCTACCGGAAAAAAGATACGATGGGAACTTCCCGGAAAGCGGTGGTAAAGCCGATTAACCTGACCGTGCGTGCAGTCAACCTGGATCAGAAATAAAATAAAAAGAGGAACGAGGACAGATGGAGCAGAAGAGACAGAACAAACAGAAGAGAAGGGCGGCGTTTACACTGGCGGAATTTTTGACGGTGATTGCGATTGTCGGTATTCTTGCCAGTCTTTCTTTTGTTGCGGTGATTCGTTACCAGAGAAAGCTCCGCCGTCTGGAGATGGATCAGACAGCGAAGGAGATCTTTCTGGCGGCGCAGAATCATCTGACACTGGAAGTCTCCAATGGGACGATTCCGCGTCTGCTCCATATGGAGGCACAGGGGGAATTTTCGGACGATCAAAAGCAGGCAAAGCTGGGAATTTCGGTAGAAAATACAGTGCTGGCGGAGGAGAAAGAGGGAAATATCTACGCGGTTCTCTATGTGTCGGAAAAACAGGCAGGGCAGCCTGAATCGGAACAAGAAGAGTCTGGCGGTGAGACAGCGCTGGTGTCCGCGAATGTGACCGAGGAGATCCGGCAGCGCCTTCTTCCATTTGGATCGATGGATGAGACTGTCCGTGCAGACGGGAGCTATCTTATTTTCTATGATCCGGAGGCAGGACTGGTCCGCGAGGTGTGGTATTCGGATCATTATCAGTTTGTGCAGACAGATATCGGAAGCGAGGCACTTCTGGCGGCGGCATCTGATGCCGGAAAACGGGAGCGGTTTACGGGTGCTAACTCCAATTATAAGGATCAGAAGCTGCCGATCGGATATTACGCATCAGGAAATCTGGAAGTTCCGGAACTGCCGGTGGAGAAATTCGAGGCACCGACAGTGAAATTGGTGAATGATGATATTTTATATGCGGAAATCGGGGATCCGAATAAAAATGAACATTCGCTGAGCCTGTTTGTAAAGGGAGAAAAGAGCGGTACAACCGGCTACATCGAGATCAATGCCCCGGGAAGCAGCCGTTCGGCGCGTGTGGCGAAGGTGTTCGGAACTTCGGGCGATTCGGATGGAACGTATCAGGTCATTCTGGATGACATAGCGGCGCCAGCCGGCACGGGCGGAAGTACAGGATTCAAATTTATGGATTTCAACCAGCCGGCACAGACGGATATGACATTTCAGCAGGATGAAAGAGGTTTCGCCTCCTTTATTCCGGGCGAAAATATCTTTGTGTACGCGCAGGTTTTCAACAATAAAGCGCTTTCGCAGGTTAAGACGAGCAATACAGATTCAGGCAGCAGCCTCTTTGCATCGATCGGTACGAACCGAAGCGTGGGGATCGGCAGCTTCCGCCATCTGGAAAATCTGGATGAGCGGGTTTCAGGCTGGGATCCGGATCAGCTGTACACGGGAGCGGTGACTACATCCAAAACGGTTACGGCGATGCAGAATAGCGATTTGACCTGGAAAGCGGGAGAAAACACTGCGGACGAGAGCGGTTACTGCGGACATGTGGCGAAGCTGCATACGGCATTTGGCTCGAATTTTTTGAATCAGAATGCGGAAACCATCTCGATTGCCTACCGGGTGACGGATGAAACGAATGCAGATCGGACGAACCCGACGGCACAGACATATACCACGGAGGCGGGAAGCTATCTTCCGCTTAGCCTGCCGTATCCACTGGACTATCAGGGAAATACATACCGGATTGATGGTCTGCAGGTAGGAAAAACGGCGGCAAGTTCAATCACAGCAGTAGATGGGACGGGCGGACTGTTTGGAACGGTAACGCAGGATATGAGTGTTAAAAACCTGCTGATCTGCCAGCCAGTGGTCCGGACGAAGGCGAATGCAGGCGCTTTGATCGGCGCAGTGACGCCGGGAACGGATTCCCGGGGAACTATAAAGCTGCCAACGGTGGAAATTAAAAAGGTGCAGGTGGAATATCCACAGGTGCAGGCAGAGCAGACCGGCGCTTCTGCCGGTGCGTTGATTGGCACATTTGAGGGCAGCAGTCTGACCGTCCAGGATGCGCTGGCGGAGAATCATTTCCGTGATAAGCTGGGAAGCAGCACAGAAAAAGCAGCCGATCTGAAGCTGGAGGAAGAAAGCAAATACCGGATCCGCGCTTTAAAGGGAACGGCGGGCGGCCTGATCGGCACGGCAAAGGGAAAAATTTCCCTGACCGACAGCGCAGCGGCACTCTATGTGGAAGGTATGTATGCCGGCGGTCTGGTCGGAACTGCTGAGAAAGCAGCAGCTGCAGCCGCCGCAAGCGGTTCCACGGTGCAGATTCAGAGCTGTTATGTCGGCGGTCATACAGCAAACAAGAAGTTTGATACCTCCCAAAAACCAGGGAATGGGGCAAACGCCAATACAGCTTTTGAGAATCTTACCGGACGTTATAACGTAGCGGCATATACCGGCGGATTCGCAGGGGGGCTCGCCGCACAGCTTCCGGCAGACAGTCAGATAGCGAATACATATGTATCGGCGTCGGTGTATTCGCCGACGGCTGAGGAAAAATCGGATGAAACGGAAGGTGGAAGCGGTACGGCGGCGGATGAAACAGAGGATCCGGCGATGAAAGCACCTGCGTTTGTTGCGTTCTATGATTATGCAAGTAGAACGAATGGAATACTTCCATCGGAGACGAGTGGTACAGGGACGAACAAAAAATCCGTTTATCCGGGGTGCTATGTGTGCAGTAAGGTGAATGAGAAGTATGTGCTTGCATATGACGAGGCTCTTGCAAGTCTGTTTGGTGTAAAGGATCCGAATGCAGATAGCAGTGAGGAAGAAAATAAAGATACGGAGGAAAAGCGGAATACATATCCGTATGATCCGGAATTAAAGAAGGCAGAAATACCGATTTATCCGATGCCGACGATCCAGAAAGTAGCGGAAAAACTTGCTGCGCAGGATGCTTCAAAGGGATTTTCGTGGTTTCTGAATAACCATGTCGGGGACTGGGACAAGGGCGAGAACGAAGAGGCGCTGCATACTGGAAACAGGCTGCATATCGATTATGTCTCTCCGTCTCCGCTTGAAGAAAATCAGAGAATACATCTGATATTTTCGATTACCGGCGAATTGAGCCATAAAACGATGTGGTATGTTCTCCAAGTCAATACGGGTGATTTGCAGGAAGATACTCTGAGAAAGGGATCGAAATTTTGCTTTGTAGATACGGAAAGGAAAGCTGCCAGCTGTGCAGAAAATGAGGAAAATGGCAATTGGAACGGCTTTGATGAAAAAAACAGGGTAAATCGTTTTGAAATAGGCAAAACGGAAGAGAAAAAGTTGAAATTGCGTTTCTATCTGGATGATTTATCACGTGAGGGTGGAAATTTCTGTAGTCTGGGTACCTGGGGAGGTTATCAGCCGGGCGGTTACATAAATGGAGAAAATGTGATCGTAAAATTGAGCGAGGATGGCTATCCACCAACAGAAAATACAAAGCTCTCATACAAGTTCAACAGCTGCTTTGCCGATGTAATTGAACCCAATGATGATGGAACGGATACCTATACGGTTAAGGTCGCCAATGGACGTCATCTGCAGAATCTGAATTTCTGCGGAGAAGGCTATGGTGGTTTAAAGATCACACGGGTCATCCAGACTGATAATATTCTCTGGCAGGAGGATGATTCGATTACCTCACAGACGGAAGCGTATTGCAAAGAGGTGAAAGATGCATACGGAGAGATGACGATCTACAGTCCGGGAAATTCCAAGTATGAAGGTGGAAGTTTCTGGCCGATTAACAACCCGGATATTATCTCTTATGATGCGGAGGTGGATGAGAAAGAAAAAGCAAAACTGGGTGAATGTTATACGATTGCAGGCTTAAAGATAACTCCTGTTGCCTGGAATGGTGCGGCTTTATTTCAGAAGACGGATCATCTGACGATATCAAACTTGAATCTGAAGGATCCGGACATTTCCTGTCAGGGGCAGAATACAGCAGGGCTGGTGGCACAGGCAGGCACTTCGGCGGACAGCTATCTAACGATTAAAAATATCCATATATATGGAGAAAAATCCCGGATTTCTGGAACGCTGGCAACAGGCGCGGTGGTTGGAAGCACGAATAGTGGCAGTCTGACACTCGACCATGTAGTTGTAGATGCACCGACGCTGCAAATAAGTGGAGGAAAAACCGGGGGCTTGATCGGGGAAGCAAAAGTAAGTGATTTAGTGATGAATCACGTATATGTTTCAGGAAAAAATGCACGGATACAGGGAACCGATGCTAGCGGAGGTCTGGTCGGCTTTGCCGAGAGCTCTGGTCAGATGAAGTTGGAAAACAGCTTCTTCTCTGGGTATGTGGATACAACTGGAACCGCCGGAGGTTTGTATGGATACCTGAAAAACAACCAGAATGGCGGAACTGCCGGGAAAGAATTCAGCATTGAAAACAGTTATGTCGGCGGACGGAACCGCTCTTACGGTTATACGGAAAGTGGTGCGGAAGTGCTGTCAGATAGAAAGAATGTGTCAGGCGGCTGGTGTGCCGGAGGCCTCGTGGGGTGGATGGATGGTCCGATTTCGGTAATACAGAGTTTCAGTGCAGCGGATGCGTGTGGAACGAATACATATAATGCCATCGCAGGCGGTTTATTTGGAAAATATGATTCTGCAAAACTGGTTCTTTCGAACTGCTATACAACAGGAAGTGTGAAAGCAGCTGGAACCTCAATGTTCCTTGGACACTATATTGGTCAGTTGAACAATACCTGGTGGCAGGGCGCACAGCTGGAAGCGGGCAGTCTTTCGGTTCCGGAAGAATGCTGGTATCTGCCGAAGTTAAGTGAAGCAATCATCGGCGTACCTTATGTAGACAGCAACTCTGTAAAGGACAGCTATTCCAGTATTACCAGGACAGGTGCCGCTGACCTGTCCTCCAAAACAGGCACCAATGGCGTTGATCAGACGATCGCAATAGATGATTCTCTGCAAGGAAAAGCATATCCATATCCAATTTGGACGATCTATGAACCAACAGCTTGGCAGACTGGCACACGCCTGTATGTGGGCGACTGGGATTAGGAAATTAAGAAAAATTAGAAAACGATAGCGTTTGTTTCTATAAAAATGCCGGATGGGCAATCAGCGAAATTCTCCAATTCCCTGATGTAAATGCAGACAAAATATGGTATGATATAAGGTACGAGATTTCGAACCGACGGAACTGTGGGAAGACGAAGCAGTTACCGGGACAGGATAATGAAACGGCAGGTGATAGGAATGAAAGAGAGAATTAACCGGCTGGCGAAGGGAATCATCGATTCGGAACAGCCGAAGATGACCTGGTCGCCTGAAAAGATAGACGAGACGCTGCGGATGAATACCTTGATGCAGAGAAATTTATGGATCGGGAGCGAAAATGGATTAAGTGTGAAGGGATTTGTGTATTCCTCGAACCTGCGGGTGCGGATTCCAGGAGATAACAATTCGTTTGGCGGACTCCGGTGCCGGATCGTATATGAAGTGGACACTTCGTTCCTGACGGCAGGCGACACGATCACGGGTTCTTTTTATCTGGTGACAAACTGCGGGGAAGAGGAGATTCCGTATGAGTTTCACGTCGAGGTGGCAGACGCCGGGAAGACTTTAGGTGATCTGAAAACGGCGGAAGATTTTCTGCACGTCGCGGAAAATGATATGGAGACGGCGCTCCGGCTTTTGGAGTACCCGGATTTTGTGGAAGTGCCGTTTATGCAGGATCTGCATGTGCGGGCACTCTATGACGGTCTGAAGGGGCACGGCAGCCGGGCAAATTTTATGGAAGAATTTCTGGTTGGACTGGGCGTGAAAAAGCCGGTCGGTCTGACGATTCCGGGCAGGGCGCGCGTATATGCCGAGCTGGCTGAGAATGCCGAGGACACGATCGAGATCCGGATGGATAACTGGGGCAGTGTGTACCTGGAGGTGACGGCAGACGGCGAGTTCCTCCATCTGCCGAAGAAGAGTGCGACGCAGGCGGATTTTGAAGATGGTCTGTTCCGTCTTCCGGTACGGATTCTGGCGGAACGGCTGCATGCCGGAAAGAATTTCGGTGCCGTCCTGATTCACACTGCCAGAGAAACAGTGCGGATCCCGATCGAGGCATCGGCTGCCGATGCGGGCGGATGCGACCGGGCACATATGTCATTCCAGAAAGAGCTTGGAAATTATCTGACTGCCCGTCTGGCGTATGAAAATGGGATCGGCGGCACGGAGGCGGTTCACCAGATGCAGCGGGAGCTGGATCTGATGAAAATGACGCACTATGACGCGGGACTGCGGCTTTTGCAGGCGGAATTATACCTTTTGACTGATCGGCGCGAGAAAGCGCAGACGATTTTAAAGGAACTGCAGGATTCAGCGGCGCTTAAAATATCGGGCGACCGGAAGCTTAACTGCCTGTACCGTTATCTGTACGTGACGCTGACCGGCAATACCGAGCAGAAGGACACTTTGATCCGCCTGCTGCAGCAGTATGCGTCGGAGGAGACGGGCAGCAGCCTGTTTTATTATCTGATGCTTCTGCGTCTGGATGAGGAACTGCAGAAAAATCCGGTTACGGTGCTGATCAGCATGGAGCAGGAGTTTAAGGACGGCTGTCACAGCCCATTCCTCTATGCGGCGGGACTGAAAATTCTGGAGAGTGATCCGATCCTTTTAGACAATGCGGGCAATTTTGAGCTTCATGCCCTGTACTATGGGGCACGCCGGAAAATTATCAGCCGCGAGCTGGCACTGGCAGCGGTCCGGGTGATGCGTGCGTCCCGTTCGTACCGGGAGTTTTACAGACGCCTTTTGACGGAACTTTACGGGCTGTATCCGGAGACGGAGATTCTGGAGGCGCTCTGTGCAATGCTGATCCGGGGAGACTGCCGGGAGACAGCCTGTTTTGAATGGTATAGCCGGGCGCTGGAGGCAGATTTGAGTCTGACGCGCCTGTATGAATATTATTTATATGCGATGTCGGAGAATTATGACCGCCTGATGTCGCGTGAGGTATTTTTATACTTTTCGTATTCGGCAAATTTGGATGCGGGGTCACTGGCGAAGCTTTATGCGAACCTTCTTACATATGGAACGCCGGATTCGGATATTTACCGGATGTACGAGCGGGCGATGGAAGAGTTTGCGGTGGATCAGCTTTTCAAGGAACGGATAGACGGTGCCCTGGCGGTCCTGTACCGGAAATTGATCTATCCGGAACTGATCGATACGCAGATGGCGCGTGTCCTGCCGGGGATTTTGAAATCCTGCCGGGTAGAATGCCGGGAACCGGCGATGAAATACGTGGTGGTGCGCCATGAGGAGCAGATGACGGAGGACGCGTATGTGCTGAATGAGGGCACGGCGTATGTGCCGCTGTTTTCGGAGCGCGATCTGGTTCTATTCCAGGATGAAAATGAGACGCGGTATGCGCGGGTAAATTGCGCCATCCAGCCGGTATTTACGGATATGGAGGAACTTTTACAGACCTGTTTTGAAATGAATCCGATGCATCCGTTCCTCTTTATGAATGCGTGTGCAAAAGCCTGCCGCAAGGAGGTGCTGACCGGGGACGATGCGATCCTTTTGGAGCACGCGGATCAGAAGATGGAGCTGCACCCGCTGTTTAGGGCAAAGGTGCTGTCAGCGATCGTGCGGTATTATAAGAGGATGGCGGATGGGATTGAGGATGCGAAAAAGGATGGAAGTGTTTCATACCTTCTGAGTCTTGACAAGGACCAGCTGACGCGGGATGAGAGAAACGGCGTCTGCGGGACGCTGATCCGGTGCGGGCATTTCAGCGAGGCGTATGAGATGGTGTGCCGGTATGGTCTGGAAGGTCTGCCGGTCAATCTGCTGCTGCGGCTTTGCGGGAGAATGCTGCTTCAAAATCTCTTTGACCGGGATGACCACCTGCTTTATCTGACCTGGTATGTCTTTGAACACGAGAAGCCGGACAGTGTGATTCTCGATTATCTCTGCGAACATTTCAACGGTACGGTGGATCAGATGTACCGCGTCCTGATGCAGGGGCTGCGGCTCCGGGTGGAGACGTACGATCTGGAGGAACGGCTGGTGGCGCAGATGCTCTTTACCGGCAATACAGCAAAGTTAGACCGGGTGTTCGAGCTTTATGCGTCACGCAAGAAAACAGGGGAAAATATCGTGCGCGCGTATTTCACGGTCAAGAGCGTGGAATATTTTCTGGAAAACCGTCCGACGGACGACAAGGTGTTCGCATTTTTGGAGGGTGCTGTGCAGGGAAGCTCGGATCGGGAGCGGATCCCGGATATTTATCTGCTGGCGCTGACAAAGTATTATGCGACGCTGCCGGAGCTTTCGGAGGAACAGCGGCGCCTGTGCCAGTCGGTGGTGGATGTGCTTTTAGATGCGGGCATGATTTTTGCCTATTTTAAAGATTTGGCGCGGTTTATCCATATCCCGGGCAATATTTTAGATAAAGAAATCATCGAGTATCACGGAAACCGGGCGGTGCGCCCGTATCTGCGGCTGCGGATTCTGCCGCAGGAGGAAGAGTTCCACTATGAGGAAATGCGTCTCGTTTACCGGGATATTTACATCCGTGAAAAGGTGATTTTTGAGGGCGAGACGCTGGAATATCAGATCGAAGAGGAAGAGGACGGCGTCCGGAAGACGAAAGAAAAGGGAGAGATTTCCTGCCGGGAGATTCCGGGACGCAGCCGGGAAAGCCGGTTTGCGGCGCTCAATGAGATGAGTCTTTCTTTAAAAGTAAATAACGAGACGGCGCTTCGGGAAAAGATGCGGGAGTACCAGAAGAGAGATGCGGCGGTAAGCGCACTTTTCCCGATCGCCTGAGGAAAGGGACAGACGGACAAACGATAGATGAATGGACTTATAATTGGCATGGATCTGTGTGATTCATGCACACATATATCCTGTCAGGGTCAGGAGACGATCTGGTCGGTTCCGACCCGGATCGGAAAAGAACCGGATTCGGACGTCTGGCGGGTGGCAGAGGAGAGTGCCGGGGGCGCGTTAGAGGGCATGGTAGTGGAAGATAAGCTGCTTTCCCTGGCGATGAAGGACGGCACCGCCACGATCGACGGTGTCCGCTACGAGGGCTTATATCTGCTGAAAATGTTCCTGAAGCAGGTGCTTGCGATTCCCAGACAGGCGTCCGGAAAAGAAGAGATAGAAAACCTGGTGATCACGGTGCCAAAGCTTGAGGTAAAGCTGGTGGACTGCCTGATGTACTGTGCCGATTTTCTGGAAATCGACCGGAGCCGGGTGCATGTGATCAGTCACGCGGAGAGCTTTGTATATTACGTGATGAGCCAGAAACGGGAAGTCTGGAGCAACCAGGTGGGAATGTTTGAACTTTCGGAGAATGGTCTTCATTATTATGAATTGAGAGTGCAGCGCGGGCTGCGCCAGATGCAGGTGGTCGCGGATCAGGAGGAACTGGAGGAGTCATTCCACTTAAATGTGCTGGACAGCGACGCGGGCATCCAGATGGCAGACCGGATTCTTTCCTCCTGTGCGGAACGGCTGCTGCAGAAGCGCCTGTTTTCAGCGATCATCCTGACCGGCAGGGGATTTGCACAGACGGACTGGGCGACAGATTTTATGCAGCAGATCTGCAAACGGCGCCGGGTGTTTGCGGAGATGGATGTATTTACCCGAGGGGCGCTGATCCGCTCGGAAGATCTCTGTGAAGCGCAGAGTGCGTACCATTTTACCTGTATCTGTGAGGGGCGGCTGAAAACAACGGTTTCCTTAAAGATTCAGGAGCGTGAAAAAGAGGGACAGCTGGTGCTGGCATCCGCCGGGGACAGCTGGTATGAGACGAAAATGACGGCGGAATTTATCGTGTCGGGCACGCCGGAGGTAGAATTTTCACTCCAGCCGCTGGAACCGCGCAAAAAGAAGACGGTGAAGATTCCGCTCGAGGGATTCCCGAAACGCCCGGACCGGACGACCCGGATCGAGATGGCATTTGGGTTTACCGGGGAAGACACGATGATCGTCATGATACGTGATTTGGGATTTGGAGAATTGTTTCCGGCGACAAACCGGATGATTAAACAAGAGGTTTCATTATGAGTCTGATACTTTGCCGGCAGGAGCCGGTTCGACATCCTTTTTACATAGAACGGCTGGGCATCCATATCGCATCATCGCAGGAGCTGTGTTATGTCATTTATCAGAATCCGCTTCTGGTGCTGGATGGATTTGTGGATGACCGCCTGATTGAGTTTATCCGTTCGGAGCTGGGACTTTCGTTTCTGGCCGGCAAACTGGAGGCATGGCAGCGGAGCGGCGAGAGCCAGGACGAGCTGCCGATCGTGATTCTGCAGGAGTGCTGTTATTATACGGCAAAGGAGATTGCGGCATACCGCCAGAAATTGGCGGCATTTCGCAAAATGAATGCGGCGGAGTTCCGGAAGGAGACGGCGGATTACTATTTCCGCCTGCGGCAGTTTGGGACGGCGATCTATTACTACAACCGGATTCTGGAGGACTGGCGGGTCAAATCGCTGACGGACGAATTTACCGCGAAGATTTGGAACAATATCGGGGCGGCGTATGCCGGGATTTTCTGGTTTGAGAAAGCGTTTACCGCTTATGAAATGGCCTACAATTTCGACAAGAGCCCGGAGATGCTGAAGCACCTGTACCAGCTTGCCTTGATTGATCCGAAGCTGGAGCTTAAGGAGCGCCATGCGGCTGCGATGACACCGGAACAGAAGAAGATTTGGAAACGGGAACTCGACGAGGCGAACCAGACCGCGGAGAAGTGCGGGAATGTCCGCATGGTCGAGACGATGTTTGACCGCAATCCGGTCCGGCGGATGGAGAGTGCGGAAGAACTTTTAAATGGGTGGAAGCAGGAGTATCGGAAGATGCTCTGATTTTGCCCGCGCCCAGATACATCCCTTGGTCATGAGCACCGCGCTTTTTGGTTTTGTAACATTTCTTTACGAAAGGAGTTTTCCTATGCGCCTTCTGATTGTCCGCCATGCGGATCCTGATTACTCAATTGATTCCCTGACCCCGGCTGGCTGGGAGGAAGCAAAGCTTCTGGCAGACCGTCTGGCGCCGATTCCGGTGGCGGCTTATTATGTATCGCCGCTGGGGCGTGCGAAGGACACGGCGTCCCTGACCTTAAAAAAAGCCTGCCGCACGGCAGAAACCTGTAGCTGGCTGCGTGAATTTGCCCCGCAGGCGGTACATCCGGGAAAGGATTCCGGGCACTGTGTCTGGGACTGGCTGCCGGATGCGTGGATGGCGGAGCCGAAGTATTTTGCTAAGGATCACTGGCATGAAACAGAAGTCTTTCAGAACGCCCATGTAAAAGAAGAGTACGACTGGGTGAATGGAGAGCTTGACCGGTTGCTCAGGCGGCACGGATATGTGAGAAATGGATTGTTTTACCGGGCCGTGGCACCGAATGAGGACACGATTGTTTTATTCTGTCATTTTGGCGTCGAGTGCGTCCTGCTTTCCCATCTCTTAAATATCTCTCCGATGCAGCTCTGGCACGGAACCTGTGCGGCGCCGTCGTCGGTGACGGTGCTCTATACAGAAGAGCGCCGCTCCGGCGTCGCATCCTTCCGCATGAGCAGTTTTGGGGATGTTTCTCATCTGTATGCGGGTGGACGCGAGCCGTCGTTTGCGGCGCGGTTCTGTGAGGTGTATACAAGATTTGATCAGCGGCATGACTGATGGATGTTTCTGTTATTATGTATCGCAATCGTTTGAATCAGCCGATAAATAAATTTTGTGTGAGAGGCTATTTACTGCTCAGCATCCCAATATTTTTAATCAACACCGAGATTGTCCCGTCCATGTTGGTGATAAACTCCACATGGTCGGGATTTCTGTATTCTTCCATCGGGATCGTGATCTCGATGCCGGTGTCAGTGTACAGCTTCTGTTTCTGGAATTTCTTGATCGTCTGCTCATTTTTCGGCGCGACTGTCTCGTAGGAGAGGTTGTAGCGGTCGAGCTTTTCATCCAGCTCCTCGAGCATCTCCGGGCTGCCGGGAAATACTTTTTCGCGCAGTTCGGACACCTTGATTTCGCCCTGTTCCTCTAATTCATTACAGATAATGTCTTTGATTTCCATCTTTTTCTGTGCATCCTCGTCGCCGTAATATTTTTTGGCAACCTGATCGACGGCGCGGGTGACGATGTCGAGTTTGGATTTCTGGGAGAGCGGGGCGCGGCATTCGAGGAAGAGCTCGGAGAAATAGAAGCATTTTTCGCCGTTGACCTCATATTTTTTCTCAGCCAGAATCAGGGAGCCGTCGGAGAGATCGAGGACAAACGCCTCGGAGAGGCGCTGTCCCTGTCCCGGAAGCAGTGCGCGCTGTAAAATGATCTCGTTGCTGTTGCCGCCGTCCGTTTCCCTGGTCTGATGCGTGTAGGAGGTCTTGTAGTTCATCTTTAAGAATGCCAGATAATCCTTGCCCTTGCAGCCGAACACGGTCATCGCCACATCGGCGGCTGGAATGTCAATATTCGCATTCATGATGTCGTAGAGGCGCTCGGCGAGCTGTTTGCTCGTCTCGACGAAATTGTCCGGGGTGCAGTTTTGCAGCAGCTCTTTGACCTCGGATCCTTCTGCAAATGTACAGTGCTTGACATCGTCACTTTCCGTTATTTTCTCGATATGCGCTTTCAGGAAGTCGGAAAAATCGGGTCCGACCTCCATGCTCTGGTCGGAGAGAACCGGAATTCCCACCGAAGAATCAAGGATGTGCACGATGGCTGCCTTTAAAATCATATCTTCACTTTTCAATGTTATCTTACCTCCAGGTTATAACTTCTTTTGTAGAACCATTCTCGACGCACTCAAAGGAAACGGAGTCGCCCGCCTGCACGAATGGAAGCCGCTCGGAAACGGTGATCGCAGCGGTGTAGATGCTGTCGGTGCGGTCATCGGTCAGCGTGAAATAGTAGTAGGTGTTGCCGGAAATGACGACATTCTCGATCGCCTCGACCGTGCCGGAGACAGTTTCGCTTGCCGCCGGTTCCTTGGCAGTCGGATCTTCGATTTCCTCCTGTCCCAGCGTCTCACGGTAATTGCGCTTCGCCTCATCGATCGTCTGTCCGGTGCCGACGATCTGGTACTGCGCGACATCGACGAACGCATACATTTTCACAAGCCCTGCAGCATCTTTCAGGGAAATGAAATATGCCGGTCGTCCGGAAATATTTAAGAGAAGCGGGAAGGTCGCACTGTAATTTAAGTGCTGCACCTGTCCGCGCGCGGAATCCATTGCGGCGAGCTCGGTGGCGCCCGGAACGGTGTAAAATTTCGTTTCTTTCGTCCGCAGGTTGACGAGGACGAAGCCAATGTTCGACTCATCTGAGGTTACAGAGCTCATGCCGGTGTACAGCCACACATCGTCATCGATGGCTAGATAGTTGTAGCCGTAGGTCGTCCGACGCACGCCGCGCTGACCGAAGATAGAGTTTAAATAACCATTCTGAAATCTGCCGTTGTCGTCGAGCTGTTCCATGATGAGGTTCGAATCATAGAGCTGGTCGATCCACTGTGGGACATCCGCCTTGGCGTACCACTTAGATTCGCCGGTCTCAGCATTGACGAGGATCGCGCCGTCGATGTCCTTGCCGTTCCACCAGCCGATCCGGTAGGCGATGGTCGGCGCCACCCAGTATGGATTTCCATCGTCGTCGATCTCGAAGGAGACCGTCTCAAACATCCGTGTCGGGTAGCAGAAACGGATGTAGCGGTTGATATTGCGGAAGAAATATTCACTGGTGGAATACTTCATGCCGGAGGACAGCCAGACGAGATCAGTATTCTGATCGACCATATTGACAGCAATGTATGCCGGAAGTCCCTTCTTCTGGTTGTACAGCCACTTGATCGGGTCGGCATAGCGCAAAGGCGTCACGCGGTACGGTGTCCCCTTGTAGTTGATCTGTGTGTAATTTTCCTGAATCTCAAACTGGGAGACCAGGTCGGTCATCTCACCGAGCTTTTTGCTTCCGAGCCGGGAGGCGGTGTCCTTATCAACGACCGGGATCTGCGACATGCCAAGCTCTGCGACATCTGAGGCAAAATCGCCCTCGGTAACGGTGATCAGATCGCGGTAGCGGGACGCATTAAAAAGCTGGATGCCCGCCGCCGAGGCGATCAGGGAAAAGAAGATCAGGACAGCGATCGCGATCGTGCCATATTTGCACGGGCGTCCCATCGCCTTAAAACCGGCAAACGGACTGCCGGAGGCGTCGGCGTACTTGCGCCGCAGAACCATCCGTCCAGTCACAGGATCGCGCACGATCTCAACGCCGCGGTTTTGCTGCACTGTTTTCAGAAATATGAGAATGCTTTCCATAAAGTTGACTGCCAGTACAATCAGAATGCAGATAATCAGGAATACGATGAAATCCTGATCGTGCAGATTGATGGCTGGCATCATGGTGTAGAACACCAGAAAAATAAGGACGGCAGAGAGAAACAGACGCCCAAACGCCGAAGTGAATTTTTTCAAAATAGAACCCTCCTGACTCATTTTATGATAAAAAATAGCTGTTCCCATGAAAAAAAGGATTTCGCTGATTGTAAATGTGATAGAACTCTATTGTATCGCACGACGGGAGATAAAATCAAGCCCGGTAACGGAATTTGCCGTGGCTTCGCATTTAAATACGGCAAATTCCCGGGTTGAAGTCGGGAAAAAAACAGTTGTCCTTCCGCCGAAAATATGCTATGATTACTATGTTTATTCAGGAGGTGCGAAGATGATCAAGACGATCCTTACGATCATATTTATTATTATCTGTGTATTCCTGTCGGCGGTAATCCTACTGCAGGAGGGCAAATCGGCAGGTCTGTCCGGTTCCATCGGCGGTATGGCTGACAGCTACTGGGGCAGAAATAAAAGCCGTTCTATGGAAGGAAAGCTGGAGAAGCTGACCAAATATGCTGCAATTCTGTGGCTGATCCTTGCATTAGTTTTGAATTTGAAATTCCTGTAAGGAACCTTTAAGAGGCTGTCGCGTGGCAGCGGGATCTGTTTCCTGAATCTGATATTTGCCGGTGGTTTCCGAGCAGATGCAGGGGTGAGAGGCAGAGAGCGCTGGACGTGGCAGCTTTTTTTCATAGGAAATGGCGCGAGAATGTGAATTAAGAAAGAGAAGTGAGATAAATTTGAACATATTTGATAAAATCATGGGAAAAATAAAGAGAAGCGAGGCTCAGAAATACGCAAAACAGCAGAAGCGCCAGGCGCAGATGCAGAGTGCGGCAGCTTCACAGAAAGAGGAAGGACAGAAAATGCCGGAAAATCGCAGGAGAGAAAGAAAGTCATTTGAAAAGCACCAGCAGACGGAGACAAAGCTCTCGGATGAGATGCTGGAGACGATCCGGAAGAATGCAGAACAGCGGTTTGCGATGCGGAAAGAAGAAGCGCGGGAAGAGAAAATGTCCGGAGAAAGCCGGGAGAGCAGCGTACAGCGCCAGATTGACGGGGATGGGCTGATCGGCGAGTGGGAAGAGAGGTACGGAAAAAAGAAGAAAAAACCGGAGCGTGCGAAAGGTCCGAAAGAGGAATCGGTGCGCCAGAAAAAGGATAAAGCGGGAAAGAAAGACCGTGATCGAAAGTTTGAGCGTGAGATGGATAAGAAGCGCGAAAAGCGCGGCAAGAAGGAGCGTGAGGATGCTGGCGCTTCCGAGGAGGAGTTTACCCGCCGCTGCAAGATGATTCAGGATGTCATGAATGAACCGGCATACGTGCCGATGAAGCTGAAGGAGCTGGCACTTCTTTTAAATATTCCGAAGGAACAGCGCCGGGAGCTGCAACAGGTTATCGATCATCTGCTGGAAGAGGGAAAAATCAGCATGTCCCGCAAGGGCAAGCTGGGACGCCCGGAGACATTTTCAGAGGCAGGTATTTATTCGGGACACCCGAAGGGTTTCGGTTTTGTGACAATCGAGGGACGTGAGCAGGATGTGTTCGTTCCGCGTGAAAAAACAAAGGGCGCGATGCACGGCGATAAGGTGCTGGTTGTGATTGAGCAGGAGAGCGACGGCGGACGCAGAGCCGAGGGAAGTATCGTGCGGATCCTGGAGCACGCCAATCAGGAGCTGGTCGGTCTGTATGAGAAAAACGGCGGTTTCGGCTTTGTGATCCCGGACAATCCACGGATTTCACGCGACATTTTCATCCCGCAGGGGTGTGACGCGGGCGCAGTGACCGGTCATAAGGTCATCGTGAAGATCAAGGATTACGGAAACGGCCCGGATAAGAAGCCGGAGGGCGTGATCACCAGCATTCTCGGACATATGAACGATCCGGGAGTCGATATTTTATCGATCGTGAAAGCATACGGTCTGCCGGAAGAATTTCCGCCGGAGGTCATGGCGCAGCTTGAAGAGATCCCGGATGCCGTCCGCGAGGAGGACAAGGCGGGACGCAAGGATCTGCGCGATCTGCCGACAGTTACGATCGATGGTGAGGAAGCGAAGGATCTCGACGATGCGATCACGCTGGAAAAGACGGAGCAGGGTTACCGGCTCGGTGTACACATCGCGGATGTGACCCATTATGTCCGCGAGGGCAGCCCGCTTGACCGCGAGGCATTAAAGCGCGGAACGAGCGTGTATCTGACCGACCGCGTCATTCCGATGCTGCCGCATAAACTCTCAAACGGTATCTGTTCCCTGAATCAGGGCGAAGATCGCCTGGCGCTGAGCTGTATCATGGAGATCAATGACAAAGGCGTCGTGATCGGACATGAGATTGCAGAGACATTGATCCGCGTCGATCGCCGGATGACGTATACGGCGGTCAATGCGATCATCACGGATGATGATGCAGAGACAAAGGAGAAATATAAGGAATTTGTGGATTTATTCCTGCAAATGAAAGAACTTTCGCAGCTTCTCCGCAAGAGGCGCCAGGAGCGCGGTGCGATTGACTTCGACTTTCCAGAGAGCAAGATTTTACTCGACGCCAAAGGACGCCCGATCGAGATCAAGCCGTATGAGCGCAACGCGGCGACGAAGCTTATCGAGGATTTCATGCTGATGGCAAATGAGACGGTAGCCGAGGACTATTATTGGCAGGAAATGCCGTTCCTCTACCGAATCCATGAGAAACCGGATGAGGAGAAGATGGCGAAACTCGGCACGTTCATCAACAACTTTGGATATACATTGCGGATGCCGGGCGGCGAAGTCCACCCGAAAGAGCTGCAAAAGCTGCTTGAAAAGATCGAGGGCACGCCGGAGGAGGCATTGCTCAGCCGTCTGACGCTGCGCTCCATGAAACAGGCGAAATATTCGACCTTGAACTCCGGTCATTTTGGATTGGCGGCGAAATACTATACCCATTTCACCTCCCCGATCCGCCGTTACCCGGATCTGCAGATCCACCGGATCATCAAAGAGTGCCTGCACGGCAATATGGATGCGCGAAAAACCGCCCATTTTGAAAAAATCCTGCCGGAAGTGGCAGTCCAGACCTCGGCACTGGAGCGCCGCGCTGACGAAGCCGAACGCGAGACTGATAAGATGAAGAAAGTCCAGTACATGGAACATTACATCGGAGAAGAATTCGAGGGAGTCATTTCCGGTGTCACCAACTGGGGCTTCTATGTCGAGCTACCGAACACGGTGGAAGGATTAGTTCATGTCAATGAACTGCGCGGCGACTATTTCGTATTTGACGAAGCACACTATGAGTTGGTCGGAGAGATGACGAGAAAGACGTACAAGCTCGGTCAGACTATCCGCGTCCGCGTGACTGCGTGCGACCGGTATGCGAGGACGATTGATTTTATGCCGGCGGTGTACTGGAAGTAGAAGGTTGTAAAATAAGATGTAAAAAGTAGAGAGGGAAAGAGGAATTAAAATGGGAGCAGGAATCAAGATGGTGGCGAACAATAAGAAAGCCTACCATGATTATTTTATCGATGATAAATTCGAAGCCGGGATCGAGCTATTCGGTACCGAGGTCAAATCGATCCGCATGGGTAAATGCAGCATCAAGGAAGCATTTATCAAGATCGAGAGCGACGGTCAGGTGTATGTATTCGGCATGCATATCAGCCCATATGAGAAGGGAAACATTTTTAACAAAGATCCTCTTCGTGTGCGTAAGCTTTTGCTGCATCGCTACGAGATCAATAAGATCGAAGCTAAATTAAAGGAAAAAGGATTGACTTTGGTACCACTGAAGGTTTATTTCAAGGACAGCCTGGTAAAAATAGAGATTGGCATGGCACGTGGTAAAAAGCTTTATGACAAGCGCCAGGATATTGCGAAGAAGGATCAGAGAAGAGAAGCGGAGCGAGACTTTAAAGTAAAAAATCTTTATTGATCGGCTGGTTTCAACTGAAAAAGTAAAAGTATGATAAAATGCGGGGAATGAGAAATGACAGAGGTACAGGATAGACGTAAAAAAACGGTAGAAGCATCGATGACGGAGCAGGTTCATCTGATCATGCACCAGCACTTAAATGCCGGCGGCAGATTGTTTGGAGGAATGCTGATGCAGTGGGTGGATGAGGTGTCTGGCGTGGTTGCTATGCGTCATTGCGGGACTTACCGTGTTACAACTGCAGCTGTAGATAATCTGCAGTTTAAGGAGCCCGTTTACGAGGGCGAGATCCTTGTGATGATCGGCTATGTGACCTATGTGGGAAATACCTCCATGGAAGTGGAAATTGATTCCTATGTGGAGCGCGGTGATGGAATGCGTTACCTGGTAAACCGTGCTTTTTCTGTGATGGTAGCTGTGGATAAGAATGAGCGTCCTACCCGAATCCCCGGCCTTATTATCCACACAGAAGCAGAGAAAGGTCGCCATGAGGCAGCTCTGCTCCGCAGGGATATGCGTAAAGAGCGAAGAGACGCCGGGTTTT
>OFME01000684.1_pt1 | contig 24183 bp, 17 predicted proteins | sample 1541381 | NCBI WGS metagenome assembly OFME01 (sample SAMN04209243, study PRJEB22552) | human gut metagenome | biome: gut; material: feces | host: Homo sapiens | place: USA: Oklahoma
CCCCGTTTGCCGGACAGGTAGGTTCGGATTATATTTACAAGGGCAGAAAACCGAAGCGCAGCGGATACAGACAGGCGATGCGCCGGATGGGAACGGGCGAGCGCTCGACGATGTTTGTCGGGGATCAGCTCTTTACGGATGTGTACGGGGCGAGGCGGACAGGCATCTATTCGATTCTTGTAAAGCCGATCAATCCGAAGGAAGAGATCCAGATCGTGTTAAAGCGGTATCTGGAGAAAATTGTCCTGTGGTTCTATGTGAGAAGACAGGAAAAAAAATAGTGGAAGTTTGCAGCCGGGTGTTTTTGAACGGTTTGAAAGAGCTTGCCAGGCGGCAGAACCGGATGCGGACAGGAGTGCCGGAAACGGTGGAAAATCAGTTGTTTTCAGAAAAAATATCGGCAATTATAGAAAAATAAGGGGCGGAATCGACATGATGTGCTCTGTGTTTTCAAAAAAGTAGTTGAAAAAGAAGATTTTATAGTATAAAATAAAAAAGATAAAGCGAGTATTTTCAAGGAGGAGCATCATTTATGATATCAGCGGGCGATTTTAGAAACGGCATCACACTGGAGATTGATGGCAACGTATACCAGATCATGGAATTTCAGCACGTAAAACCGGGAAAGGGAGCTGCGTTCGTTCGTACTAAAATTAAGAACGTAATGAATGGCGGCGTTGTAGAGAAAACCTTCCGTCCGACCGAGAAGTTCCCGTCTGCCAGAATCGACAGAGTTGATATGCAGTATCTGTATTCCGATGGCGACTTATACAACTTCATGGATGTAAACACATATGAGCAGGTAGCTTTAAACCAGGAGACAATCGGCGACGCACTCAAGTTCGTAAAAGAGAACGAGATGTGCAAGATCTGTTCTTACAACGGCAAGGTATTCTCCGTAGAACCGCCGCTGTTCGTAGAGCTTGAGATCACAGATACAGAGCCGGGCTTCAAGGGCGATACCGCTACAGGCGCTACCAAACCGGCAGTTGTAGAGACTGGCGCTACTGTATATGTACCGTTATTCGTAAACCAGGGCGATAAGATCAAGATCGATACACGTACTGGTGAATATCTGTCCAGAGTCTAAGTTATAACATATACGTCAGAAAGGTCTTCACGATACCGTTTGTACCCTTGTGGGGAGGCAGTCGTGTCACTGACAGGTTTCTGACTGGAAACAGAGATTACTGTTTGTGGCAGGCATTTTCCTTTGCTGGTTATGCAGCGCATGAACAGTAGCAAGCAGAGAAACTGTTGTAAGATCCGGAGGAAACGTCGAGATTTTACAACAGTTTTTTTGCTTAACATATCGGGGAGGCGTCTATGACGCGTCCGTTGGTTCATCTCAGAGAGCGGGTTCGGAGTGAACGGTGCTCATGGGGAGTGATAAATATGGAGAACGGAAGAGAAGACCGTCTGCGTCTGGGGGAAGAGGATGAGCTGGGGCGCAGATCTGGTGGCAGGAAGAGGCGTACATCCGGCAGGCAGACGGCAATCCGCCGGGAGCGGACGAGGCAGCAGAAGAAGCGCCGTGTGATGATGCGGCTGTTTTTGTGTCTGCTTATTTTCCTCCTGGGTGCGGGAACAGGCTGGACGCTGCGCGGGAAAATGATCCGCAAGCTGATCGATCCGTCCACGATCGAGATGCCAAACTGGGTTGATGAGCAGCTTCTCACGGTCAACCGATATTCCAGACCGGGGACGAATATCCCGGTCATCAACGGGATCGTGATTCACTATGTGGCAAATCCTGGGACGACGGCACAGCAGAACCATGATTATTTTGAGGGGTTGAAAGATCAGAGCGGCAGTAACACTGTTTCCGTCAGCAGCAATTTCGTGATCGGTCTGGACGGCGAGATCATTGAGTGCGTTCCGGTCGGGGAGAAGGCATATGCCTCCAATGAGAGGAATGCGGACACCGTTTCGATTGAGTGCTGCCATCCGGCGGCAGACGGAAAGTTCACAGACGAGGCGTATGACTCGCTGGTAAAACTGACTGCATGGCTGTGCAAGCAGCTCGATTTAAGTCCGAAAGACGTGATCCGTCATTATGACGTGACTGGAAAGGCGTGCCCGAAGTATTTCGTGGATCATGAGGATGCCTGGAAGCAGTTCCGCAAGGATGTGAAAAAAGCAATGCGGAAGGATATATAATATACGATATAAATTATGAAAGGGAATCTAGTATGAAAACGATTTTAGATTTGATCGTGGAAGAACTGAAACCGGCGTTTACCGGCTGCGGGTACGATGAGAAGTATATCCGCGTGACGGTATCAAACCGCCCGGATCTCTGCGAGTATCAGTGTAACGGCGCGATGGCAGCTGCCAAAGCGTATAAAAAGAAACCGATCGATATTGCCAATGAGGTGGTGGAAAAGACAGCCGGAAGCAAGATGTTTTCTGAGATCAACGCCGTGATGCCTGGATTTATCAATATCCGCCTGAATCCGTGCTACCTGGCATCCTATGTACAGCAGGTGGCAGAGGATGAAAAGCTGGGCCTCAACGCAGCTAAGAAACCGGAGACGATCATCATCGATTACGGCGGAGCCAATGTAGCAAAACCACTGCATGTCGGACACTTACGTTCCGCGGTCATCGGAGAGAGCATCAAGCGCATCAGCCGCTATATGGGACACCATGTCATCAGCGATGTGCATCTGGGTGACTGGGGATTGCAGATGGGACTGATCATCGAGGAGCTGCATGACCGTCAGCCGGATCTGGTATATTTTGACCCGGATTATACCGGCGAGTATCCGTCGGAGCCGCCATTTACGATTTCCGAGCTGGAGGATATCTATCCGGCAGCGAGCGCGAAATCCAAGGTAGATGCGGCATTCCGTGAGCGGGCACAGCAGGCAACCTTCAAACTGCAGAGTGGCTATGCACCGTTCCATGCGATCTGGAAGCACATCATGAACGTGTCCTTGAAGGATCTGAAAAAGAACTATGGCAATTTAAATGTATCGTTCGACCTCTGGAAGGGCGAGAGCGATGCGCAGCCATATATTCCGGGACTGATCGAGGATTTACAGAAAAAAGGTCTCGCCTATGAGAGCGATGGCGCGCTGGTTGTCGATATCGCACAGGAAGGGGATGCGAAGGAATATCCGCCTTGTATCGTCCGCAAATCCGATGGTGCGGCGCTGTATGCGACTTCCGATCTGGCGACGATCATCGAACGTGAGCAGGATTTCCATCCGGACCGCTACATTTATGTCGTAGACAAGCGCCAGGAGCTTCATTTTATCCAGGTATTCCGTGTGGCGAAGAAGGCGGGCATCGTCAAAGAAGATACGCCGATGATCTTCTTGGGCTTCGGTACGATGAACGGCAAGGACGGTGGTCCGTTCAAGACACGTGAGGGCGGTGTTATGCGTCTGGAGCACCTGATCAAGAATATCGATGAGAAGGTATATGAGAAGATTCAGGAGAAGCAGAAGGTTCCGGCGGACGAGATGACACGCACGGCGGAGATTGTCGGTCTGGCGGCACTTAAATATGCCGATCTTTCGAATCAGGCGACAAAAGATTACATTTTCGATGTAGACCGCTTTATTTCCTTTGAGGGAAATACAGGTCCACATATCCAGTATATGATCGTCCGCATCAAGTCCATTCTGGAGAAATACAAGGAACTGCGCGGTGCGGATGCTAAAGTGGTTCCGATCCGTCCGGCTGAGAGCGAGACAGAGAAAGCACTTCAGATGGCGCTCTGCCGTTTCGGCGAGGTGACAGAATCTGCATTCTACGAGACGGCGCCGCATAAGCTCTGCCAATACATGGCGGCAGTGGCGGATGCGTTCAATGCATTCTATCTGGAAAATAAGATCCTCTCCGAGGAGGACGCAGCGAAGCAGGCAGCCTTTATCAGCCTGATCACGCTGACCAAGCGTGTGCTGGATACCTGTATGGATCTGCTCGGAATGGAATCGCCGGAACACATGTAATCTGTAATATGGAGGAATCCTCATGAAAATAATAAAAATGTCCGTAGATACCTTCTGGAAGGGCGAAGTACGGGTACAGGGACAGATTGAGGATGAGACAAAGGTATATCAGACAAGAATTTTTATCAAGGGTAGTCAGATCTATGACTACTCTTGTTCTTGTGCGGAGGGAAATTCATTCCGGGGTCCCTGCGTGCATGCAAAAGCGCTTCAGGAGGCGTTTGCCCGCCAGCAGAAAGCTGAGCATACACTGCCGGTTTCGACTTCGCCGGAGATCCGGATGATGATCCGGGAGTACACGAACCGGGAAGTAGCGCGGATTCTGGGCGAGGAAGAGCGGGAACCGGTCTATCTGCATCCCTATTTACAGATCCGGCGCGGCGAAGTGCTTTTGGAGGCACGGATCGGACGGGAAAAACGGTATATTGTGAAAAACCTGCTGGAATTTGCACAGGCGGTTCACAGCGGAAAACGGGTGGAATACGGAAAAGGCATGGCGTTTGAACACGTCCCGTCTGCCTTTGCGCCGGAAAGCCGCCCATTTTTAGATCTTCTGCTGGAGGAGGCGGACGCCTACATACGCCATTATGAGGAGATGCGCGGTCATGCGGGGCTGCCGCTTCCGGTGATGCGGGCGTTAACGCTGGGATCTGCAGCGAGGGATCGGCTGTTTGATCTTTTAGAGGGAAAAGAAGTCCAGACGGAGGACGAGAAAGGTGCTGAACGTGTGTGCCGGGTTGAGCGCAAGGATCCGCGTTTCCCGGTGGAGGTGGAAGCAAGGGGCGATGGAATTGCGGTTACGGTTCCATCGGCTCTAACTTCGTTCCGGGGAGAACAGCGTCTGTATGTGGCAGATGGATTGCATCTGTTTGGATGCAGTGAACTGTATACAGAAACGATGGGCGTTTTTCTGGAGCAGATGGAACAGGGCGGAAGAGAGTGCGGAAGCCGGAAAGAGAAGCGGGAGCTGCTGGTTGGAAGCCGGGATATTCCGCTCTTTTATGCGCGGGTGCTGGAAGGCATGGAGGCACTTGGGATCTTGCAGAGCCCGGAGATCGATTGGGAGAAATACCGCCCAGAGGCGTTGAAAGCCCGGTTTGAGTTTGACAGTGATTCGCCGGACGAGCTGCGTCTGCGTCCGACGCTTTCCTACGGAGATTTTACGTTTTCGCCGCTGGCGGACGAGCATGTTCCGCGGGAGATCTGCCGGGATGTACCGGCGGAATTTTATATCAGCCGCCTGATCACGCGGTACTTCTCTTACTGGGAGGATGAGAGCGGCGAGCTGGTGATCCGCGGGGATGAAGACGCACTGTACCAGGTTTTGAGCGAGGGAATGCCGCAGTTTCAGGAGGTGGGCGAGGTATGGCTGTCAGAGTCTGTCCGCCATCTGCGCGTCCTGCCCCCGCCGGAAGTGTCGATGGGAGTTTCTCTTGGAGGCGGCTGGCTGGATCTGAAGATTGAGACGGCGGGAATCGACCCGGCGGAGCTTTTGCAGGTACTCAGTGAATACCGCCAAAAAAAGAAATATTACCGCATGAAAAATGGCGAATTTTTGCAGCTTTCGGGCGGCGGCCTGCAGGCGCTTGACAGTCTGACTGCGGATCTGGGACTGACAAAGAGTGAATTTCAGGCGGGGGAGGCGAAGATACCTGCTTACCGTGCTTTTTATCTGGACAGTCTCTCGGGCGACGGCAGGATGAAACTGTTTCAGCGGGATGAAGCCTACGGGATGATGGTGCGCGATCTAAAAACGGCGCAGAGTGTCAGCTATGCGGTTCCGGCGGTGCTGGAAAAGACGCTGAGGGAATACCAGAAGATCGGATATACGTGGATGCGGACGCTGGCGCGGTATCATTTCGGCGGGATCCTGGCAGATGATATGGGACTGGGAAAAACGCTGCAGGTGATTGCGCTTCTGACGGCATTTTATCAGGAAAAAACCGAGCAGAAAGCGGCTGGAAATGAAGGCGGTGGGTCAGAAGTACCTCTTCCGTCTTTGATCGTCTGCCCGGCGTCGCTCGTCTACAACTGGGGACAGGAATTTGCCCGGTTTTCGCCGGAGATCCGCGTGCTTCTGATTGCCGGGACGGCGAAAGAACGGCAGGAACAGCTGGAGGAGCAGATGCGGATGGAGGCGTCTGAGAGGGCGCAGGTGATCATCACGTCCTATGATCTGTTGAAACGGGATCGGGCAGCGTATCTGGGACGCACGTTTGAATATGAGATTATTGACGAGGCGCAGGTCATTAAAAATGCCAAGACACAGGGAGCGAAGGCGGTAAAGGAGATTTCGGCGAATGTCCGTTTCGCCCTGACGGGAACGCCGGTGGAAAACCGGCTCAGCGAGCTTTGGAGCATTTTTGATTTCCTGATGCCGGGATTTTTATACAGTTACCGGAAGTTTCGTGAGCGGTATGAGCTGCCAATCGTGAAAAATCAGGATCCGGAAGCATTGACGGCATTGCGGCGGATGACGGGACCGTTTGTCCTGCGCCGCTTGAAAAAGGATGTGCTGCGGGAGCTTCCGGGCAAGGAAGAGAGGATCGTTTATTCGGCGGCGTCGGGGCGGCAGCAGAAGCTTTATACGGCGTCGGCGTTGAAACTGAAAGAGGCGCTGGCTGGTGGCGCGTGGTCGGGTAATGGAAAATTGGAAGTGCTTTCCCAGCTCATGCGGCTGCGCCAGATCTGCTGTGATCCGGCACTCTGTTTTGAAGATTATACGGGGGAATCGGCGAAGCTGGAGACCTGTGTTTCGCTGATCGCATCGGCGTCTGCGGCGGGACATAAGATCCTGCTCTTTTCCCAGTTTGCCTCGATGCTGGAGCGGATTCGGGAACGCCTTTTACAGGAGGGCATTTCGTCCCATCTTCTGGTCGGCGCGACCCCGAAGGAAGAACGCAGCCGGATGGTGCAGGCGTTTGCCTCGGATGAGGTTCCGGTGTTCCTTATTTCCCTGAAAGCCGGGGGAACGGGAATCAACCTGACGGCGGCGGATATCGTGATTCATTACGATCCATGGTGGAATGTGGCAGCGCAGAACCAGGCGACCGACCGCGCGTACCGGATCGGGCAGGAAAAGCCGGTCACGGTATACAAACTGATCTTAAAGGATACGATAGAAGAAAATCTTTTGAAGCTGCAGAATGCGAAACTTGCGCTGGCGGCGCAGGTGGTTTCAGAGGGAATGGTTTCACTGGGCGATTTGAGCCAGAATGAACTGATGGAGCTGTTTGAACAGAATCCATAAAAAATTTGCAGAAATAACGGGCAGGAGGAAAAAGCGTGAAGCAATGGAAACGATACAAATCATATATACTGCCATATAAGAGCGCCTTTATTCTGGGACCGCTCATGATGGTAACGGAGGTGCTGGGTGAGATTCTGCTGCCCAAATTTATGTCGATGATTATTAACCATGGCGTGGCGCAGAAAGACGGCGGATACATTCTCAAAATGGGACTTGTGATGGCGATTACCTCCTTTTTGATGGCGGCAGGCGGCATTCTGGGGGCATATTTTGCAGCGAAGGCGTCGATTTCCTTTACCAGCGATCTGCGCCGCGACTTATTTGCCAGAGTGCAGCAGTTTTCATTTAAAAATATCGATACGTTCAGCACGGGATCGCTGGTAACCCGTCTGACGAACGATATCCAGCAGGTACAGAACCTGATTATGATGGGACTTCGGATGATGCTGCGCGCGCCGGGCATGTTCCTGGGGGCGCTTGTGATGGCGTTCTGGATGAATGCGGAACTGGCAGCTGTCATCCTGGTGGTGATTCCGCTTCTGACGGCGGCGATCGTCTGGATCCTACGGACTGCCTACCCGCGGTTTACGGCCATGCAGAAAGCGCTGGATACGCTCAATAGCGGCATCCAGGAGGTGCTGACGAACGTGCGGGTGGTGAAATCCTTTGTGCGGGAAGACTACGAGGAAAAGCGGTTTGCCGGCACGAACCGGGAGCTCAAGGAGGCAGGGCTGCGGGCGCTGAAGATCGTAATTGCGACGATGCCGGTCATGATGTTCGCGATGAATGTGACGACACTGGCAGTTGTCTGGTTCGGCGGAAACCTGATTATCGGCGGACGGATGGCGGTCGGAGATCTGACGGCATTTACGACCTACATTGTACAGATTCTGATGTCACTTATGATGCTCTCAATGGTATTTTTGCAGAGTTCCCGCGCGATGGCGTCCATCCGGCGAATCGATGAGGTGCTGGATGAGCCGATTGATTTGAGCGATGAAAATGCATCACAGAAGGACCGGAAGGTTGAGAAAGGACGCGTGGAATTTAAGGATGTTTCCTTTTCCTACCGCGAAGGCGGTGAGCCGGTTCTATCCCACATCAGCCTGACGGCAGAGCCGGGGGAGACGATCGGCATCCTCGGTGCGACCGGAAGCGGAAAAACGTCGCTGGTACAGCTGATTCCCCGCCTCTATGATGTGACAGAGGGGAGTGTGCGGGTGGATGGTATCGATGTGCGGGAATATTCCCTGAAAAATCTCCGGGACGGCGTTGGCATGGTTTTACAGAAAAACGTCCTGTTTTCCGGCACGATCGAGGAAAACCTGCGCTGGGGTGATGAGACGGCGACGGAGGAAGAAGTGCGGCGGGCAGCAGTGTATGCGCAGGCAGATTCCTTTGTGAATTCGTTTGCCGAAGGCTACAAAACGGAGATGGGACAGGGCGGCGTCAATGTATCCGGCGGTCAGAAACAGCGGCTGTGCATCGCAAGGGCACTCTTAAAGAAGCCGAAGATCCTGATCCTCGACGACAGCACCAGTGCGGTCGATACGGCAACGGAGGCGGCGATCCGGACGGCATTCCGGGAAGATTTGAAAGATACGACGAAATTTATTATCGCACAGCGGCTGAGTTCGCTGGAATACGCGGATCGGATTCTCGTCCTTGAGGACGGCAGGATTATCGGAGAGGGAACGCAGGAGAAGCTGCTGGCATCCTGTGAGGCGTACCGGGAGATCTATGAGACGCAATATGGAAAACGGGCAGACGGGGAGGTGATGGCATGATGGATGAAAAACAGATTGAAAGCCTGAAACGCCGATATGGCAGCCGCATAGCCGACGCGCCGAAACGCCGCCGGGGACCGGAACGGATGGCGGTCATGAAGGGCGGAAAGCCCAAGGCGGGCGGTCAGACGATGCTGCGCCTGCTTTCATACTTAAAACGCGACCGGATGGCGATGACAGTCGCCTTTTTCTGTGTGATCCTAGGGACGGTGACGAATCTGGCGGGCGCCTATATGCTGCGCCCGATCATCAACCGGTATATTGTGCCTTTAGATGGCAGCCGGGGCGATGTGGCGGGGCTGTTCCGTTCCCTGTGCGTGATGGGAGCGGTTTATTTAGTCAGCGTTGCCGCTGCCTATATGCAGTCGCGCATCATGCTGCAGGTGGCGCAAAACGCGCTGCAGCGGCTGCGGGAAGAGCTGTTTAACCATATGCAGACGCTTCCGCTTCGGTTTTATGATACCGGCAGCAACGGCGATCTGATGAGCCGTTTTACAAACGATGTGGATACGATCGGCATGATGCTCAGCAGTACGCTGGTGCAGCTTTTATCCGGCGCACTCAGTATTGTGGGAACGCTGGTGCTGATGATTTACACGAACGTGTGGCTGACGGTGATTACGCTTGCCATGATGCCGGTGATGCTGCGTGCCGGTAAATTTGTTGCCGGACGGAGCCAGAAATATTTCTCTGCCCAGCAGGCGGCGCTTGGCGCGATGAACGGCTATATTGAGGAGACCGTGCAGGGGCAGAAGGTCGTCAAGGTATTCTGCCATGAGGAGATCGCAGAGGAAGAATTTGGATGGCTCAATGCGGATCTGAAAGAAAAACAGATCCGGGCGCAGTTTTTCGGCGGTGTGATGGGACCGGTCATGAACAATTTAAGCCAGTTAAATTATGGACTGACAGCCTGCATTGGCGGTCTGCTCTGTGTGTTCCGGAACTTTGATGTCGGTGGACTGACCGTATTTTTAGGCTTTTCGCGGCAATTTTCCAGACCGATCAACGAGCTTTCCATGCAGGTTGGAAACGTATTTTCGGCGCTGGCAGGCGCGGAGCGCGTGTTTGCAGTGCTGGATGCGGAACCGGAGGCGGCAGATGCGCCGGATGCGGTTTCGATCGCGCCGATCCGCGGTGAGGTGGTGCTTGACCATGTGACTTTCGGCTATGAGCCGGGGCAGGTGATTTTGAAGGATATTTCGCTCTATGCGAAGCCGGGACAGAAGATCGCCTTTGTCGGCTCGACGGGAGCCGGAAAAACGACGATCACGAATCTGATCAACCGTTTTTATGATATACAGGGCGGCTCGATCACGGTGGACGGCGTCGATGTCCGCCGGATGCACCGGAAGGAGCTGCGGGAAAATATCGCGATGGTTCTGCAGGATACGCATCTTTTTACCGGCACGGTACGGGAAAATATTCGATACGGGCGGCTGGATGCCACGGATGAAGAAGTTGTTGAGGCGGCAAAAACGGCATCGGCGCATTCCTTTATCATGCGTCTGCCGGATGGGTATGACACGATGCTGGAGGGCGACGGTGCAAACTTAAGCCAGGGACAGCGCCAGCTATTAAACATTGCGCGGGCAGCAGTTTCTAAAGCACCGATCCTGATTCTGGATGAGGCGACGAGTTCGGTCGATACGCGGACGGAGAAGCACATCGAGCACGGCATGGACCGGCTGATGGCGGACCGGACGACCTTTGTCATCGCCCACCGGCTTTCGACAGTCCGCAACGCCAATGCAATCATGGTGCTGGAGCACGGGCAGATCATTGAGCGCGGCGACCATGAAGATCTGCTGGCGCAGAAAGGGCGGTATTTTGAGCTGTATACCGGAATGAAGGAGCTGGAATAAGGCTTTCGTTGAGAATTAAATGAGAATTTGTTTCCTGTACGCGTGAACTCACCTATATTGAAAAACGGATGGATCTAGTGTATAATGGGAACACTTGAAATTTTTAAGTAAAATCGGATCACGTAAGCTGGAAAATAGAGCCGGATCCGTGGCAAATTTTGTACCCTTAGGAGGAATATCTATGAGTATCCGAGTTGGAATTTTAGGATATGGAAATCTGGGACGCGGCGTGGAGTGTGCGATCCGCCAGAATCCGGATATGGAACTGAAAGCAGTATTTACACGGCGTGCGCCGGAAACGGTCAAGATCCTGACCGAGGGCGTACCGGTTTATCATGTAGATGAGGCAGAGGCGAAGAAAGACGAGATCGACGTTTTGATTCTCTGCGGCGGTTCGGCTACGGATCTGCCGGTCCAGACCCCGAAATATGTACAGTGGTTTAACGTAGTGGACAGCTTCGATACCCATGCAAAGATTCCAGAGCATTTCGCAGCAGTCGATGAGTCCGCACAGAAATCCGGAAAGGTTGGCATCATCTCCGTTGGCTGGGATCCGGGTATGTTCTCCCTGAACCGTCTCTATGCAGCTGCATGCCTGCCGGAGGGCGAAAATTATACATTCTGGGGCAAGGGCGTCAGCCAGGGACATTCCGATGCGATCCGCCGGATCGAGGGCGTCAAGGATGCCAGACAGTACACAATCCCAGTTGAGAGTGCACTGGAGGCAGTCAGAAGCGGCAGCAGTCCAGAGCTGACCACCCGCGAAAAACACACCAGAGAGTGTTTTGTTGTGGCAGAAGAGGGCGCGGATCAGGCAAAGATCGAGAACGAGATCAAGACCATGCCGAACTACTTTTCTGATTATGACACAACGGTTCATTTCATCACCGAAGAAGAACTGAAACGCGATCACAACCGTCTCCCGCACGGTGGTTTCGTACTCCGCAGCGGCAAGACCGGCTGGAACAAAGAGAACCACCATATCATCGAGTACAGCTTAAAGCTGGATTCCAACCCGGAATTTACTTCCTCCATCATCGTGGCATACGCACGCGCGGCATACAAGATGAACCAGGAAGGCCAGAAAGGCTGCAAGACCGTCTTTGATGTGGCACCGGCATATCTGTCGGCAGAGAGTGGGGCGGATCTGCGGAAGAAGTATCTGTAATAATTTCAAATTTTCCTTTCAACTTGTATTGTCGCTTAAAATGAAGTAAAATGTAAGACAGATTTGCATGATTTGTACCTGCGCAGCACTGGCAAAATCCGTTAAAGTCCGCACAATGAGTGAACGTAACTTTACGTTTGCGGGAGCTGGCGGGTAGGAGAAAAGCGAAAATACATACAGGAAGGACAATATACGATGAATAAATGGAAAAAATCCGTGCGTTCCCTCTGCCTGGGAATGGCACTTATGATGTCTGTGTCATGGACTGCATTTGCTGCGACAGACGGGGCGACCGGTCCGGGACAGGCGGCAGGAGGCACGGTCTCCAGCGCAGTTCCTTCGGGAGCAACGGTTACTTCACAGAATGCAGCTCAGCCGACGGTGGCAGCGCAGGGCGCAGTGCTCTATGATGCGACGCACAACCAGTTTCTGTTTTCCAAGAATGCGGATACGCAGTATTATCCAGCCAGCATCACGAAGCTGATGACGGCGCTTCTGGTAGCGGAAAATTGTAATCTGAGTGATACGGTAACCTTTTCCCAGACGGCAGTTTCGAATCTGGAATCGGGCGCGGTGACGCTGCAGGTCAAGGCGGGTGATACCTTTACGGTTAAGGATTGTCTCTATGGTCTGCTTTTAAAATCGGCAAATGAGGTGGCAAATGGACTGGCGGAGCACGTGTCCGGCAGTGTCAGCGCGTTTGCGGATAAGATGAATGAGAAGGCAGCGTCCTTAGGATGCACGCATACGCATTTTGCAAACCCGAACGGTCTGAACAATGCGAACCATTTTACAACCGCACATGATATGGCGCTGATTGCAAATGCTGCATTCAATAATGCGACGGTGCGTCAGGTTGCATCGACCCTGCATTACGATTTCCCGGCGACTGCCAGCGTGCCGACGGTGCGGACGCTTACGATGGGACATAAGATGCTCAATCCGGCAAATTCCCAGTATTATGAGGGAATCATAGGCGGAAAGACCGGTTATACCTCCCTGGCAGGCAACACGCTGGTAACGTGTGCAGAGCGGAATGGCGTGCGCCTGATTGCAGTTATTTTAAAGAGTTCGCAGACTCATTATGACGATACGAAGAAGCTGCTGGACTATGGTTTTGCGGTGGCGGGAAGCGCATCCGGCACACCGGCTGGCACGAACACCTCGGTATCGGATGCGGCGAACAACAGTACGTCAAATTCCAGCAAGCCGTCCGGCAATACGACCAGCACAAATACCTCGTCTTCCGGCAGCCAGGGTGGACCGGGTAGCTCTGGATCTGGCAATACAGCTGCTCAGGGCGACGGTGCGTGGCAGCAGTTTGGAAATGAATGGAAATACCTGAAAGCAAACGGAACCTACGCGGCAAATGAGAGTTTACTGATCAAGGGGGAGACATACTATTTCCATGCAGATGCGTGGATGGCGCGTGACTGGCAGATGGTAAACGGCTCCTGGCATTATTATACCGAAAGCGGGGCTATGGCGAAGAGCCGCTGGATTCAGACGAATGGATACTGGTATTATGTGAGTGCTGACGGAGCATTGTTTGTCAATGGAACGACACCGGACGGATATAGAGTCGATGCGAATGGTGTCTGGATTCAGAAATAAAGAAGAGCATAAAACGGAGCCGACCGGCAGAAAAGACCGGGGCGGCTCCGTTTTTCACAGCTCTGCGGCCGCAAAAAGACCGGCGGCACAGCTGGCAGATGGGGTTGATGTTATTATAGTGTGATCAATTCATACTCCCGGCTTCCCAGACCGATCTTCTCCGCGTGTGCCAGGCAGCTTTTCCACTCAGATTCTGGTGTGGAATTTGTGAAATGGTCATGGTGATCGTGGAAATCCGGATCAGCAAGATGTTTTGCAAGCTGGCTGCCCGGCATCGGAGCAGCGGCCAGACAGGCGTCCACACAGGCCTGATCGAGTGCCAGCGGATCGAAAGAAGCAAACATACCAAGATTTGGAAGGATCGGTACGTCATTTTCACCGTGGCAGTCGCAGTTCGGGGAGACGTCAACGACCAGGGAAATATGGAAGTTTGGACGTCCATCCACAACGGCTTTTGTGTATTCCGCCATACGGCAGTTTAACAGCTCGTTGGCTGCGTTGTTGTCAAATTCGATTGCGTCAAAATTGCAGGCGCCGAGACACCGTCCGCAGCCGACGCAGTGCTCAGCATCCACGTGCATTTTTCTGGAGGCTTCATCGAAAACGAGACCGCCGTTGGCACATTCCTTCTGACAGCGGCGGCAGCCCCGGCAGAGCTTTTCCTTGACGTGCGGTTTTCCACTGCTGTGCTGATCGGTCTTACCGGCGCGAGAACCGCAGCCCATGCCGATATTTTTGATCGTACCGCCGAAGCCGGTCATCTCATGTCCCTTGAAATGGGTCAGGCTGATAAAGACATCGGCGTCCATGACGGCGCGGCCGATCTTAGCTTCTTTGATGTATTCGCCTCCGGCCACCGGAACAGCGATGTCATCGGTGCCTTTTAATCCATCACCGATGATGATTGGACATCCAACAGTCAACGGGGTAAATCCGTTTTCCCAGGCGCATTCCAGGTGCTCGAGCGCATTCTTGCGGCTGCCTGGATACATCGTATTGCAGTCTGTTAAAAATGGTTTGCCGCCCAGCTCTTTGATGACATCAACAACGGCTTTGGCATAATTCGGACGCAGATAACTGATATTTCCAAGTTCACCAAAGTGCATCTTGATAGCGACAAATTTACCATCCATATCGATGGAACCGATCCCGGCTTTACGGATCAGTTTTTTTAATTTGGTAGGGAGACCGTCGCCAAATGCAATGGTGTGGAAATCTGTAAAATATACCTTTGCTTTTTCGGTTTTTGACATATGAATACCTCCTGATAGATGGCTTTTTTTGATTTTTTTCTCAGGCGAGAAGACTCCCACCTCTTTAGGTGGCGAGTAATAGTAAAGTGATAAAAATATCCATTCTATTATACCGGAATCGGGTGGATGTGTCAAAAATTTACTTTTCTTTTTAATGTAGTTCCTATATAATAGGAAAATACGGAAAAAGCAGATTTCAGCTACAGGGGGATTCTGGCAAGATACCTGTATCTGGAAACCTGCTTTTGAAAATACGAGGGGACTTGTCTGCATAGAAGGGACAGTGACCCGGGCAGGAGATGACAGTATGAGAAATGCACCGGTTATCTATATCGTGGTGCCTTGCTACAACGAAGAGGAAGTTCTGCCATTGACGGCAGAATTTTTAGGTAAAAAATTAGATGATTTAACCCGCAGCCGCCGGATTCATCCGGGAAGCCGGGTGCTGATGGTAGACGACGGTTCGAAGGATAGAACATGGAAGCTGATCGAGAAACTCCATGAGAAGGACGAACGGTTTGCAGGTGTGAAGCTGAGCCGCAACCGCGGTCATCAGAACGCGCTTTTAGCCGGGCTTTTTGAGGCGGCGAGACGGCGGTGTGACGCGGCGATCTCGATGGATGCCGATCTGCAGGATGATGTGGACGCATGCGACGCGATGATCGAGCGGTATATGGCTGGCTGTGACATCGTGTACGGTGTGCGCCGCCACAGGGCGACGGATACATTTTTTAAGCGTACAACTGCGCTGGGATTTTATAAGATTATGAATGCGCTGGGAGCGAACACCGTGTATAATCATGCGGATTACCGCCTGATGAGCCGGAGGGCACTGGAAGGGCTGGCGGAATTTTCGGAGGTCAATCTGTTTCTGCGCGGGATTGTCCCGATGATCGGCTATCCGTCCGATGTGGTATATTATGACCGTAAAGAGCGGGCAGCAGGGGAGAGCAAATATCCGCTGAAAAAGATGCTGGCTTTTGCGATTGAGGGCATCACTTCGCTGAGCACAAAGCCGATCCGGATGATTACGTTCATGGGAATTGCGGCATTTTTTGTCAGTATTGGATTTCTTATCTGGGCGGTGGTTGATTTCTTCCGGGGCAATACGATCACCGGCTGGGCGAGCATGATGGTATCGCTCTGGTTTATCGGCGGACTGCTTCTTCTCTCGGTCGGAATCGTCGGAGAGTATGTCGGAAAGATTTATCTGGAGTCGAAGCACCGCCCGCGCTATATCATTGAGAGCCGCACGCCGGATCGCATCCGCGAGCGTGAGAAAGGGCGCAGCCGGAAACAGGAGATGCCAGGAGAAAATTTGCGCCGCAGCCGTGCAGAAGCACGGGAACTCCAGACATCAAAAAGAAGAGAAGCTGTGCAAAAACCGGAGCAGGAGTGAAATAGCTCTAAAAAATAGCTCTTAAAAATTCAGGAAACACTTGACAAACCCGGAAAATGGGTGTATCTTCATAAACAAATAATTCCTATCAGGAATAAGGGAATATAAGCTGAAAGGGGACAGGTCCGATGCGTCAGAGTAAAGCCATGCAGATGAATATGATGATGAACGGCATGTGTATGATGTGCTGTCATATTTGTGTGCATGAAAGACGGAACGGGCTGGTCGGATAGACCTGTAAGTATAGCATAGGAAGCCGCGATCCGTACTGGATTCGCGGCTTTTTTGTGTCATAGGAAATTCCTTGGAATTCCTTATGACACAAAAAGGCACTAACTGCTTCCTGTGACAGAAAACAGTAGTGGCATCTTTTATGCGACAGGGTATCAATGCTGTATATTCGGAAAAAGAGAGGGGAAAAGACAATGGAGCAGAGAAAGGAAGCGATCATCTGCCTGGAAGGACTGGGAAAGCAATTCCAGACAACTAACGGAACGGTGACCGCGTTAGATGATATTAACCTGGAAATCCTGAAGGGCGAGATTTTTGGAATTATCGGTCTGTCAGGTGCAGGAAAGAGTACGCTGGTCCGGTGTATCAATTATCTGGAGACACCGACGGCGGGACGGGTTATTTTTGAGGGACAGAACCTGTCGATGATGAAGGAGGCGGAGATTCGGAAAGCCAGACAGTCGATGGGGATGATTTTCCAGCAGTTCAATCTTCTGGCACAGAGAAATGTACTCCAGAATGTGTGCTTTCCGATGGAGATTGCCGGTGTCCCGAAAGCAGAGGCGAAGAAACGGGCGGCTGAGCTTTTAAAATTAGTCGGTCTGGAAGAACGGATGAAGGCATATCCGGCACAGCTCTCCGGCGGACAGAAACAGCGAGTGGCGATTGCACGCGCGATGTCCACGAACCCGAAGGTGCTGCTTTGCGATGAGGCGACGAGTGCGCTCGACCCGAATACGACAAAATCGATTTTGGAGCTTCTCAAGAAGATTAACCGCGAACTCGGTATTACTGTGATCGTGATTACCCATGAGATGGCAGTTATTGAGTCTATCTGTGATCGTGTGGCGATCATCGACCACAGCCACATTGCAGAGTCTGGCAAGGTATCAGAGATTTTCTCTGGTCCGAAGTCGGAGATTGGGCGGCAGCTGATTCTAGGAGAGACGGCAGGGCAGAAGACAAGCTTTGCCAGAGCGCGCCAGATCCGCGTTATTTTCAATGGACAGGAATCTTCGGAGCCAATTATTTCTAATATGGTATTAGCCTGCAAGGTTCCGGTCAATATCCTTCTCGCGGATACCCACGATATTGGGGGCAAGGCGATGGGACAGATGCTTCTGCAGCTCCCGGAGGACGAGGTAGATGCAGGGCGTATCTGCAATTATTTAAAAACGGTCGGTGTGACCTATGAGGAGGTGCGCTAAGATGGTATTTGATGCGAAGACAGTCAGTATGCTGGTAAAAGAGACCTGGAGAACCTTATATATGGTAGGTCTTTCTTCCCTGATTTCTTATTTGATCGGCATCCCGCTCGGCGTGGCGCTGGTTGTAACCGATAAAGACGGCATCCGTCCGGTGCCGCTGTTCAACAAAGTGGCGGGCGTGATTGTCAACCTGCTCCGTTCGGTGCCGTTTATCATCCTGTTAGCGATGGTAATGCCGCTGACCCGCGCGATCGTGGGAAAGACGATCGGAGCAAATGCGGCAGTTGTACCGCTGGTAATCGCGGCGTTCCCGTACATCAGCCGTATGGTAGAGGCATCATTAAAGGAAATTGATGCCGGCGTGATTGAAGCAGCAAAATCAATGGGCGCTTCAACCTGGCAGATTATTTTCAAGGTGCTGCTTCCGGAGTCCAAGCCGTCCCTGTTAGTCGGCGCAGCGATTTCGATCACGACAATCCTCGGATATTCCGCGATGGCAGGTTGTGTCGGCGCCGGCGGTCTGGGCGATGTGGCGATCCGATATGGATACCACCGTTATCAGGCAGATATGATGCTGGTTACCGTTGTGATTCTGGTTATTATCGCACAGCTGATTCAGGAGATCTTTACACGGAGTTCGAGAAGAAGTGATAAGAGAATCCGTTAATAAGATATTTACAGAAATGAAATGCAGCTATCGTCTGTGGCAGATGCAGGACATTTCTGAAATATAAATTTAAACACATAAAGAGGAGGAGATCACTATGAAAAAATCATTCTTAGGAACCACATTCCTGGCACTGCTGGCAGCTGCATCCTTAGCAGGCTGCTCTTCCAGCTCGAATGAGACAACTGCTGAGACCGCTGCAGAGACAGCAGAGGAGAGCACCGCAGAGGCTAAAGAGGCAAACGGCGATCTGGAGAAGCTGGTAGTAGGCGCAAGCCCGGCACCGCACGCTGAGATCCTGGAAGCTGCAAGAGACCTTCTGGCAGACAAGGGCTACGATCTGGAGATCGTAGAGTATACTGACTATGTACAGCCGAACAACGCACTGGAGTCCGGCGATCTGGATGCAAACTACTTCCAGCACAAACCATATCTGGATACCTTCAATGAGGAAAATGGCACTCACCTGGTAAGTGCAGGTGCAATTCATTATGAGCCATTCGGCATCTACGCAGGCAAGAGCGATTCTTTAGATGAGCTGGCTGACGGCGCAGAGGTTCTGGTGCCGAACGATGTAACCAATGAGGCAAGAGCACTTCTGCTTCTTCAGGATCAGGGTCTTCTGACACTGAAAGAGGATGCAGGTCTGACCGCAACTATCAATGATATTACAGAGAACCCGAAGAACCTGGATATCGTAGAGCTTGAGGCAGCACAGCTTCCGCGTTCCTTACAGGATGCGGATATCGCAGTTATCAACGGCAACTACGCAATCGAGGCTGGTTTAAAGGTAACCGATGCTCTGGCAGTAGAGTCTTCTGACTCTTTGGCAGCCCAGACATACGGAAATGTCGTAGCAGTCCGTGAAGGTGACGAGGAGAGCGACAAGACAAAAGCTCTGATGGAAGTCCTGACAAGCGATGATATCAAAGAGTTCATCGAGACGAAGTATGATGGAGCGGTTGTTCCGCTGTTTTAATTGACGGCAGGAATTTGATTACAGCAGCGAAATGGGGAAGAGGCGGATGCTTTGCGGTGAAAACCGCAGGCGGAGGCCTCTTCTTTCGATTTATGGGAATGTGCGTCAGATGAAAAACGTTTTGCGTGAATTTTTTAGAATCATGTGATAGAATAAAACAAAAAAGGGATAAAGGTGACAGGTGGGTGATAAGAATGGAAATTCATATACAGAATAGGAAAAAGGGCTTTACGCTGGCGGAGCTTTTGGTAGTCGTTGCGATTGTTGCCATTTTAGCTGCAATTTCTATTCCTATTTTCACCAGGCAGCTGGAGACCAGCCGGGAGACCACGGATCTTGCCAATGTCCGTTCTGCCTATGCAGAGGTGATGGCAGCGGTCATGATTGAGGATACAGAGAATGAAGTGAAGGTTGTAAAGCTGAAGCAGAAAAAAGCAAAATGGCAGTCGCATGACCCGGTGACGATAGGTGGAGTGATGCATTATAATGATCAGGGTGATACGGCCAACTGGATTGGTTATCCGGTTCCGGGTGGGGAGTGTGAAGTTTCCTATCAGCCAAATTCGGGAGTGCTTTTTAACTGGAAAGGTGGAAATGGTACAGGCGGTTCGGAACAGAAATATACGTTTAATATCAATTGCGATATGCATGCGCCCTTGAATAACAGCGGCGTATTGGAAATGCTGGGTAATAACAACAATTTTGAAATTGATTCCAACTGTACAAAATCCAATATGCTTCCAAAGATACAGGCAAAGATTGATGAGGACAGCCTGTTAAAAAAGGGAACCTGGGCCTATCTGGGAGATGCGAAGGATAAGTCGAAGCGATATTTATTCTGGACATCTGTAGATATATCGTCAGATTCGGTTGGTGCAGGAAAGAAGATACCGGTTATTATCAGTACAGCAGATGGAAGGTTTTATATTTCAGAAACAACTACCGCTATTCGAAAGAATACAGCTGGTAACTATGTAGCAATCGCCGATCATCTAACTCCAAAACAGTATACGGAATATCTTTCGAATGATAAAAAGTATGAGAATCTGCAGGAGGCATATGATGCATACGCAAAGCTGGTGACGGATGGGACGTATCAACAATATAAGGATACGCTGCCGAAGTAGGGGCTGTGCAGCTGTTACAGCTGGGCGTCTTTAAAGTGGGAAGAGCCAGGGCATATATCAGAATTTACCAACCTGTGCCGAAAACCTTGACATTTTCCTGAAAAACCTCTATGATAACAAGGAACTGAAAAATGAAAGGCAGTGAAGAAGAGGAGTACACATAGAAGCCCTGACAGAGAGAACCGCGCAGGTTGAGAGACGGTTCCGGGAAACGGATGTGGAAGGTAGCTTCGGAGCCGGATTTCTGAAAAACCGCGTTCTGCTATGGCTTAGGAATGCTGTGAAAGAGAGTGGTGGATAAGAGATCCCGGGAGTTCCCGTTATAGAATCAAGAGGATTGGGGTAAAGTCTGGATGTGTGCAAAGAAAACACCGGCAGACGGAAATCCTGATTGAATTAAGGTGGTACCGCGTATATGACGCCCTTTGCAGATGATATGTCTGCAAGGGGCTTTTTTCATGTAATGGGAAATACCTTGGAATTCCCTATTACACAAAAGGCACATTCTTTTTCATAGGAAACGTGCTTCGGAAAGGACAAAACAGATGAAAAAACAGGGTCCGCTGACAAGCTGTGATACGTGCGGCAATTATGTCTATGACGATGATTATGGGTATTATCTGTGCGAGGCAGATCTGGATGAGGACGAGATGGCGGCATTTTTAAGCAACCAGCGTTTTGTCTGCCCGTACTACCAGACGGATGATGAGTACAAGATTGTCCGGAAACAGATGTAAGAAACTGCATCGGAAATTACACAAAATGAAGGTAAACAAGATGTGGTTCATGATAGAATGCGAGGATAAACAGCATTTGATGAGTTAAAACACAAAAGGAGAATCGATCAATGAAAGAACTGGAAAAGACATATAATCCGGCGGATATTGAAGATCGCCTGTATCAGAAATGGCTGGACAGCAAATATTTCCACGCCGATGCAGAGCGCGGACGCAGAAACGGCAAGAAGCCGTTCACGATTGTGATGCCGCCGCCAAATATTACCGGACAGCTTCATATGGGACATGCGCTGGATAACACCATGCAGGATATCCTGATCCGTTACAAGAGAATGCAGGGCTATGAGGCACTGTGGCAGCCGGGTACCGACCATGCGGCGATCGCAACGGAGGTTAAGGTTATCAATAAGCTGAAAGAGCAGGGCATTGACAAGCATGATCTGGGTCGTGAGGGCTTCCTGGAGAAAGCATGGGAGTGGAAAGAAGAGTACGGCAGCCGTATCGTAAAACAGCTTCACAAGCTGGGTTCCTCCGCTGACTGGGACCGCGAGCGTTTCACAATGGATGAGGGCTGTTCCGAGGCGGTTCTGGAAGTATTTACCAGACTGTATGAAAAAGGTTATATTTACAAGGGATCCCGTATCATCAACTGGTGCCCGGTCTGCCAGACTTCCATTTCGGATGCCGAGGTAGAGCATGAGGAGCAGGACGGCTTTTTCTGGCACATCAATTACCCGATCGTCGGCGAAGAGGGACGTTTCGTCGAGATCGCAACCACTCGTCCGGAGACGCTGTTAGGCGATACTGCGGTAGCTGTCAACCCAGAGGATGAGCGCTACAAGGATATCGTAGGCAAGATGTTAAAACTGCCGCTGACCGACCGAGAGATTCCGGTCATCGCGGATGAGTATGTAGATAAAGAGTTCGGTACCGGCTGCGTAAAGATCACACCGGCACATGACCCGAACGACTTTGAGGTGGGAAAACGCCACAACCTGGAAGAGATCTGCATCATGAATGACGATGCAACCATCAGCGTACCGGGCAAATATCAGGGCATGGACCGCTACGAGGCGAGAAAAGCCATGGTAGAGGATCTGAAGGAAATGGGACTTTTAGTCAAAGTCGTTCCGCATTCCCACAACGTAGGTACCCACGACCGCTGCGGCACAACCGTAGAGCCGATGGTAAAACCGCAGTGGTTTGTCAAGATGGAAGAGATGGCGAAACCGGCGGTAGAGGCACTTAAATCCGGCAGACTTAAATTCGTTCCGGAGAGCTTCGGAAAGACCTATCTGCACTGGCTTGAGGGCATCCGTGACTGGTGCATTTCCCGTCAGCTCTGGTGGGGACACCGGATTCCGGCTTATTATTGTGATGACTGCGGCGAGATGACCGTTGCCAAGTGTGCACCGGCGGTATGCCCGAAATGCGGCGGCACCCACCTGCATCAGGATGAGGATACGCTGGATACCTGGTTCTCCTCCGCCCTGTGGCCGTTCTCCACGCTCGGCTGGCCGAAGGATACACCGGAATATGAATATTTCTATCCGACCGACGTGCTGGTAACCGGATACGATATCATTTTCTTCTGGGTTATCCGTATGGTATTCTCTGGTCTGGAGCAGACGGGCAAAGAGCCGTTCCACACCGTCCTGATCCACGGTCTGGTACGCGACTCCCAGGGACGCAAGATGAGTAAATCCCTTGGAAATGGTATCGATCCGCTCGAGGTTATCGACAAGTACGGCGCCGATGCACTTCGTATGACACTGATGACCGGTAACGCACCGGGCAACGATATGCGCTTCTATTGGGAGCGTGTGGAAGCAAGCCGTAACTTTGCGAACAAGGTATGGAATGCATCCCGTTTCATCATGATGAACATTGAGAAAGCGCCGGTAACGGATGTGAAGCTTTCTGACCTGCAGATGGCTGACCGCTGGATCCTCTCCAAGGTCAACACGCTGGCAAAAGATGTTACCGAGAACATGGATAAGTACGAGCTGGGAATCGCCCTCCAGAAGGTTTACGATTTCATCTGGGAGGAGTTCTGCGACTGGTACATCGAGATGGTAAAACCGAGACTCTGGTCCGAGGAAGACACCACCAAGGCAGCTGCACTCTGGACCCTGAAAACGGTTCTGATCCAGTCCTTGAAACTGCTGCATCCATATATGCCGTTCATCACCGAGGAAATCTTCTGCAACCTGCAGGATGAGGAACCGTCCATCATGATTTCTTCCTGGCCGGAGTACAAGGATGAGTGGAATTTCGCAGACGAGGAGAAAGCTGTAGAGACGATCAAGGATGCAGTCCGCGCGATCCGCGGCGTCCGCACATCCATGAACGTACCGCCGAGCAAGAAGGCAAAAGTATACGTTGTATCCGAGGATCCGGAAGTTCTGGCCATCTTCGAGCACAGCCGTGTCTTCTTCGCAACTCTTGGCTATGCGAGCGAGGTTGTCCTTCAGAAGGACAAGAGCGGAATCGCAGACGATGCCGTATCGGCTGTGACTGCAAAGGCAACCATCTATATGCCGTTTGCAGAGCTGGTGGATCTGGACAAGGAGATCGAGCGTCTGACCAAGGAAGAGGAGAAGCTGAAAAAAGAGCTTGCCCGTTCCGAGGGCATGTTAAGTAATGAAAAGTTCGTCAGCCGCGCACCGGAGGCAAAGATTGCCGAAGAGCGTGAGAAGCTGGAGAAATACCGCCAGATGATGGCACAGGTACAGGAGCGCTTGGCACAGCTGCGGAAATAGTTGAATATGAAGTAAAAGGCAGGATCGAGAAATCCGCCTGATGCGTGAAATAAGCCGATGTGTATGGGGAAAACTATATGCATTGGCTTATTTGCAAAGAAAGAACCGAAATTATTCTGTTTTTTATCTCAGTCGAGAAGACTCCCACCTCTTCAGGTGGTGAGTAATAGCAAATTT
>OFME01000717.1_pt1 | contig 23171 bp, 13 predicted proteins | sample 1541381 | NCBI WGS metagenome assembly OFME01 (sample SAMN04209243, study PRJEB22552) | human gut metagenome | biome: gut; material: feces | host: Homo sapiens | place: USA: Oklahoma
CGCAGCGAGACGACCGGTGAGGTGACGCACGTCGTCATGCAGCACCGCGCGGTATGGAGCGCGGAAGGCGGCACGTGGGGCATTCCCGGCGGTGCCACCGCCGACGGCGAAAGCCCGATCGAGGGCGCGTTGCGTGAATCGTACGAGGAAGCCAACATCACGCCGGAGGACATCGACGTGGTCGGCTCATACTGCGAGGACCACGGCCCATGGTCGTATACCACGGTGTTCGCCTTCGAAAAGCCGGGGCATCGTGTCGAGCCCAAGGCCAACGACGACGAAAGCATGGAGATCGAATGGGTGCCGGTCGATGACGTGCCCAACCGCAAGCTGCTGACCGCCATGCGCACCGATTGGCCCAACTTCGCGGCGCGTCTGCGTGCTTTGGCGGCCGTGCGGTAGCCTGCGCGCAGTGTGCCGCATCCTTGGAGCATGAGGGTTGTTAGCGCTAACTGAAGTTGCGTGTACAATAGGCGAACGTACCAACAGTTGTGTGCGAAAGGCGACGGGGCATGGCAGGCAAACGCAATGCGGGCAATAAGCGTCCTTCGATGTTCGAAGTGGCGAAGCTGGCTGGTGTGAGCCACCAGACGGTCTCGCGCGTCATCAACCATTCGCCGGACGTCTCCAACGCCACCCGCGAGAAGGTGCAGAAGGCCATCGACCAGCTCGGATACCGTCCCAGCAACTCCGCCCGCGCGCTCGCCTCGCACCGGTCCCGCACCATCGGCCTGATCGCCGGCGGCCAGCATTTCTATGGCCCGATTTCCACGATTTCCGCGATTGAGACGATGGCCCGCCAGCATGGCCTGTTCGTGACGGTGAGCATGGTGCATGAGGCGCTGTGCTCGCAGGAGGAATTCGACGACCTGTGCCGCACCTTCGACGAGATGAACGTCGATGCGTTCATCTTCCTCACGCCCACCGATGTCATGTTTTCCGCGGCATGCCGGACGCGGATCGCGCAGCCTCGTGTGATCGTCACATCCACGCACGGTGGCATCGGCGTGCAGGACGGCCTGCGGCTGATGAAGTCCGCCGACCGCCGCCGCGTATCCGTCGTCGGCATGGACCAATGGTCCGCGATGGCCGACGTGATGCATCTAGTCGTGGAATACGGGCACCGTTCGGTGCTGTATTTCGCCGGTCCCAAGGAGTGGCGCGACGCGGCGACGCGCCTGCTGGCATGGAACAAGCTATGCGCGGCCAATGCGGTCAATTCCGTGACGGTGCAGTGTGAGACCTGGGAATCCTCTGAAGCGTACGGCAAGATGAACCACATCCTCGACAACATCGGCCGCACCGGCGGCAATCTGCCGACATGCATGGTCTGCGCCAACGACAGCCAGGCCGTGGGTGTGGCCCGCGCGCTGCATGAGCATGGCGTGCGCATTCCGCAGGATGTGAGCCTGGTGGGTTTCGACGATATGCCTGCCATGGACAATATGTTCCCGCCGCTGACCACGGTCCGCCCCGGCTTTGAGCAGCTGGGTGTCGCCGCCATGCGCGAGACGCTGTACCTGCTGGGCGCGGGGGAGGAGAACTCCTTCGGATCATCGCAGCATGGCGTCGGACTGGTGTCGGCGCAGATGGTCAACCGCAGCTCCCTGGGTCCTGTCCGCCGTCGCTAAGGCGCTGCTTCTTCTCGATTTGTTTATATATTCATTGCTCCGATGACACGTCGGATTTGGTGCGTCACGGGTTTGTGCCTACAATAGTGAGCGTTAACAGTGAGCGCTAACATTCAGTTGACAGAGTGGTTGCGAGGCGCTCGGACGCAAGGAGTTCGTGAACTATGACGCAAGAGCAGGTCGCAGTGACCGCCGAGAAGATCCGCGCAGGCAAGACGAGCCTGGGCATCGAGTTCGGCTCCACCCGCATCAAGGCGGTGCTCATCGATGACGCCTACCACACCATCGCGGCGGGCGACTATGAGTGGGCCAGCCATCTCGAGGACGGGCTGTGGAGCTACACCCAGGAGGAAATCTGGAAGGGTTTGCAGACCGCATACGCCCGGATGGCCGGCGACGTCGAGACCGCCTATGGCGAACGGTTGACCCACGTGGGGCATATCGGCTTCTCCGCCATGATGCACGGCTACCTCGCCTTCGACGAGTCCGGCGAACTGCTCGTGCCGTTCCGCACCTGGCAGAACACCAACACCCACGAAGCCCACGAGAAGCTTTCCGAGCTGTTCCAGTACAACATTCCGGAACGCTGGTCCGTGGCACACCTCTACCAGGCGGTGCTCAACCACGAGGAGCACGTCTCCAAGGTGGACTACATCACCACACTCGCCGGCTACGTGCACTGGAAGCTCACCGGCGAGAAGGTGCTCGGCGTGGGCGACGCCTCCGGCATGTTCCCCATCGACCCGGCCACCCATACCTACGAAACCGAATTCATCAAGCGATTCGACGCGATCGAGGAAGTCGCCGCGCAGCCGTGGAAGCTTGAGAACCTGCTGCCCCGTCCGCTCGTGGCGGGCACCCCGGCCGGCACGCTCACCGCCGAAGGCGCCAAACTGCTCGACCCGACCGGCACCCTTCAGCCGGGCGTCGTCCTCGCCCCGCCGGAAGGCGACGCGGGCACCGGCATGGTCGCCACCAACTCCGTGCGCGTGCGCACCGGCAACGTCTCCGCCGGCACTTCGATTTTCGCCATGGTCGTGCTCGAGCACAAGCTGGCGCGCCTGCATCCGGAAGTCGACCTCGTCACCACCCCAGCCGGCGACCTGGCCGGCATGAGCCACGCCAACAACTTCACCTCCGATCTCAACGCCTGGGTCGGCCTGTTCGGACAGTTCGCCGCCGCGATCGGCCAGCCGGTCGACGCCGGCACGCTGTACGGCACGCTGTTCCGCGCCGCGATCGCGGACGATGTCGACGCCGACTGCGGTGGTCTGCTCAACTATCCGTTCCGCTCCGGCGAATTCCTGGCTGGCCTGCCGGAAGGCCGACCGCTGTTCGCCCGCAGCCCGGAGGCGCGCATGAGCCTCGGCAACTTCATGAGAACCCAGCTGTTCAGCGCCTTCTCGCCGGTCAAGATCGGCATGGATGTGATGACCAAGGACGAAGGCGTCGCCGTCGACTCGCTCGTCGGCCACGGTGGCATCTTCACCACGCCGAAGGTCGCGCAGAAGATCCTCGCCGCCGCATTCGACACCCCGATCAAGGTCATGGCCACCGCCGCCGAAGGCGGAGCGTGGGGCATGGCCGTGCTCGCCGACTATCTGTGGCACGCCGACCAGCCGCTCGCCGACTACCTCGACACCCGCGTCTTCGCTGACGCGGCCTCCACCACGGAAGCGCCGGACGCCAACGACGTGGCCGGCTTCGAAGCCTTCTTCGACCGCTTCCGCAAGGGACTGCCGATCGAGCATGCCGCCATCGAAAGCATCCCGCTGGAAACCAAATAACCGTCCATCGTAACAACAGCAAGCCTGACGAAAGGAACACAATATGGCAACGTTGGCTGATTACGGCCCGGAAGTACGAGCTGAAGTCAAGCAGGTGCGCGAAGTGGTCGCCACCCTGCACGAGCAGCTCATCAAGTGGAATCTGGTGGTGTGGACCGCAGGCAACGTCTCGCAGCGCCTGCACACCGCCGACCTGATGGTCATCAAGCCGTCCGGACTGCGCTACGAGTACCTCACCCCAAGCTCGATGGTCGTGTGCGACCTCGACGGCAACGTGGTCGACGGCGCCGAAGCGCCGAGCTCCGACACCGCGTCCCACGCGTACATCTACCGCCACATGCCCGACGTGTACGGCGTGGTGCACACCCACTCCACCTACGCCACCGCATGGGCGGCCACCGGCCAGAACATCCCGTGCGGCCTGACCATGATGGGCGACGAGTTCGGCGGCCCGGTGCCGGTCGGCCCGTTCCGCCTCATCGGCTCCGAAGCCATCGGCGAAGGCGTGGTCGAAACCCTGAAGAAGTATCCGAAGTCCCCGGCCGTGCTCATGCAGAACCATGGTCCGTTCACCATCGGCAAGGATGCGGAGGCCGCCGTCAAGGCCGCCGCCATGACCGAAGAGGTGGCGCACACCATGTGGGCCGCCAAGCAGCTCGGCGACATCATCCCGATCTCCCAGGAAGACATCGATAGCCTTAACGACCGCTACACCAACGTCTACGGCCAGCACTGACGCGACGGAAACTGAAACGACAAACCCAACAACGAAGTAAGGAATAATCCAACATGGCAATGGAAAACCCATTTGAAGGCAAGGAAATCTGGTTCGGCGTCGGATCGCAGGACCTCTACGGCGAGGAGGCGCTGCGCCAGGTGGCCCAGCAGACCGGCGAGATGGTCGACTTCCTCAACGCGACCGGCAAGATCCCGGCCAAGATCGTGCTCAAGCCGACCCTGAAGTCCTCCGACGGCGTCAAGGCCTTCATGACCGAAGCCTCCGCCAACCCGAACGTCATCGGCGTGATCACCTGGTGCCACACCTTCTCCCCGGCCAAGATGTGGATCCGCGGCCTCGAAGTGCTCACCAAGCCGCTGCTGCAGCTCAACACGCAGCACCACTTCGAAATCCCGTGGGAAACCATCGACATGGACTTCATGAACCTGAACCAGGCCGCCCACGGCGACCGTGAGTTCGGCTACATCGTCTCCCGTCTGGGCATTCCGCGCAAGATCGTCGTCGGCCACTACACCGATCCGGAAGTCGCCGGAAAGGTCGGCACCTGGGCCCGCGCCTGCGCCGGCTGGGATGCCTCCCAGAACATGAAGGTCATGCGTTGGGGCGACAACATGCGTAACGTTGCCGTCACCGAAGGCGACAAGACCGAAGCCGAACGCGTGTTCGGCGCTTCGATCAACACCTGGGCCGTCAACGACCTCGTCGCCGCCTACGAGAAGGTCAAGGACAGCCAGGTCAAGGACCTCATCGAAGACTACAAGGCCAAGTACGACGTGGCCCCCGAGCTGCTTGATTCCCGCTACGATGAGCTGTTCATCGCAGCCAAGGAAGAGGCCGCCATGGTCAACATGATGCGTGAGAACGGTTGCACCGCCGGCGTCGACAACTTCGAAGACCTCGGCACCCTGCCGCAGCTGCCGGGCGTCGGCCCGCAGCGCTTCCCGTCCGAGTACGGCTGGGGCTTCTCCGCCGAAGGCGATTGGAAGACCTCCGTGCTGGTGCGCATCGGCGCCGTGATGGGCTACGGCCTTGAGGGTGGCGCCTCCCTGATGGAGGACTACTCCTACAACTTCGTGCCGGGCAACGAGTTCGACATGGGCTCCCACATGCTGGAAGTCTCCCCGTCCATCGGCACCATCGCCAAGCCGAAGCTGGCCATCTACCCGCTGGGCATCGGCGGCAAGTCCGACCCGGTCCGTCTGGTGTTCTCCGGCAAGCCGGCCGACGCCGTCGTGGTCTCCATGGCCGACGAGCGCGAACGCTTCCGCCTGCTCATGGACGAGGTCACCATCGTCGAACCGCAGGGCTCCCTGAAGAACCTGCCGTGCGCCCGCGCCGTGTGGAAGCCGAAGCCGGACCTGAAGACCGCCGTGCAGTGCTGGATCACCGCCGGTGGCTCCCACCACACCTGCATGACCACGTCCGTCGGTCGTGAGGCTTGGGAGGACTTCGCCCGCATCGCCGGCGTCGAACTCGCCGTCATCGACGAGAACACCAACGCCCGCCAGTTCGAGAAGGAGCTGGAGCTGAGCGAAATGTACCACCGCCTCAACAACCGTCACTGAAATAACGGAGCGTTGCGCACGTTATCTTCGATGACGCTGCGAGCGTCATCGAAGATGCAATAAAAAATACGGGCCGCCGCTGGGAAATCCCAACGACGGCCCGTATTTTTCTCTACGATCGCCCCATTCAGCGCTTGCCGGAGTACAGCTGCTGATCGATCACCTGTGCGAACACGCGGTTCACTGCCGGACGCACCACCTTCAGCGACGGCGTCAGGCACTTGTTCTCCTGCGTGAACTGCGCATCCAGCACCACGAACTTACGCACGGATTCGGCGCGCGAAACCGTCGCGTTCGCCTTGTCCACATACTTCTGAATCTCGTCATGAACGGCGGCGGTAGCCGCCACGCGGTCAAGCGGCGTATCCGCGGACAGGCCCACGGACGGCAGCCAGGCCGCCAATCCTTCCGGATCGAGCGTGACCAGCGCGCCGATGAACGGACGATTATCGCCCACCACCACGGCATGCTCCACAATCGGACACTTCGCAATCTCCTGCTCCATCGGAATCGGCGACACGTTCTTGCCGCCGGCGGTGATGATGATGTCCTTCTTGCGGCCCGTAATCGTAATACGACCCTCATCGTCGATCGACGCAAGATCGCCGGTGCGCAGCCAACCGTCCTCGGTGAACACCTCGGCCGTTTTCTCCGGCAGATTGTGGTAACCCATGAACACGTTCGGTCCCTTGACCTGCAGCTCGCCATCGTCGGAAATACGCACGGACGATCCCGGCGCAGGCTGGCCGACGGTACCGATCGCATTGTCCGTGACGCGGGTCGCGGCAAACGGCGCCGCGGTTTCCGTCATACCGTAGCCCTGGATCATCGGCAGGCCGATGCCATTGAAGAAATGCGCGAGCGACACATCCAGTGGAGCGCCGCCGCACGCCACATAACGGATACGCGGGCCCAACGCGCCACGCACGGTGTGGTATACGGACGCCTCATACGACAGGTGTTCGGCGGTCTGCTTCATGGTCGGTTTCTCGCCAGCCTGCTGCATGCGCGACCAGTCGCGCGCGGATTCGGCGGCCTTGAGGAACAGGCGGCCCTTCCAACCCATGCCGGCCTTGCGGGAAGCCGCGTTGTACACCTTCTCGAACACGCGCGGCACGCCCAGCAGGTACGTCGGCTCGAACGAACGCACATCCGGCAGCAGCGTCTTGGTGTCCGGCAGATAGCCGACCACGCCGTCATCGGAAGCGATCGACGCGTACTGGATGAAGCGCGCGAAGCAGTGGGCGAGCGGCAGGAACAGCAGCAGACGCGGATGGTCTTCAAGAATCATCTCGTGCAGCGCAAGGCTGCCGGCACGCGTGATCGACACGAAATTGCGATGCGACAGCTCGGCACCCTTCGGTGCCCCCGTGGAACCGGACGTGTACACGATGGTGGCCAGATCGTCGGCACGCACCGACGCGATACGCTCGTCCAGCTCTTCGTCGGACACGGTGACGCCCAATCCCTCCAGCGCGCCCATGGCATTGGCGTCGAGCATCAGAATATGCTTCAGAGACGGGCAGCGGCCAATCACGGAATCAAGACGGTCGAAGCGTTCGCGATCGTCGGCGATGGCGAGCTTCACGTTGGAATCGTTGAGAATACGTTCGGCCTGCGCCGCGGAATCGGTGTCGTAGATCGGCACATTGACCGCGCCGATCGCGGCCAGCGCGAAGTCGAGCACACCCCATTCGTAACGGGTGGTGGAGAAGAGGGTGACGGCGTCGCCCTTGGCGATGCCGAACGCGATCAGGCCTTTGGCCGCGGAGAGCACGTTCTTGTGGAATTCGCCGGTCGTCACCTTGGTCCACTGGCCCGGAGCGGTTTTGCGTTCCGCGATCACGGTGTCTTCGCCGGTGCGCTTGATGCGTTCGGTAAGCAGGGAGTAGATGGATTCGTCGTCGCGTACTTCGACGGATGCACCCGGGGTCGTGTACTCGGTGAGCATGAAGTGTTCTCTTTTCTTGCGTTTCCGCGGTTTTCGTGGGTTTTGCGATATATGCGATCGCTGCGATTGCGGTGATCGGTGACGTGCTTTTCGCGTCCTGTGTCGCGCCTCGCATATCGTAAGTTACGGTGACGTAAGTCCGCATTGTAAGAAACAACAAGAAATATGGCGACGGGTTTGTTTGAACTGACAAAGTGGCACGAAACGTCAACGGAACGGGGGATTGGTACACGGATCCATCATCTCGAAAAAAGGTTTGACGCGTTCGATCGCAGGGTGTCCAACGGGTTGCGCGACGGGTTCGAGAGGGGTTGCCCTTACGGGCGAAAACGGTGGAAAATGCGGCAAAACTGGGCGGAGTGACGTTGCGAACCACAACATGTTCCGTGTACACTCAAGTTTGGCGCAACTACCCCTTGCGCCTAGGCTGTTTGCTCAACGGCGAACATTCAGCCGCCTCACTTTTCGCCGTTCCCTTGGTTTTCTGTGGTTTTGCTGTTGTGCATTTGCTTGCGAGTTCTGATGGTTTTCTAGATTTTTCCGACGATTTTCTGCGATTGCCGTTCCGTCATTGCCTTTCGTCGGTATGCCCGATACGCTTGGAGCGGATGGCGGGATTGCAAACGATTGGAAAAGGGGCATGATGTTCGACAAGCGGCTGTTTTCCTTGGCTGACGGCGTCGGTCGATTGATCGCGGCGAAAGTCGCCTGCCAATGGCTGGGCCTCGTGGCCAACATCGCCTTCGTCGTGGCTGTGGTGCGTATGCTGCAACCGCTGTTCGCGCCCGTACCGTCCGCCACCGCGCCCTGCATCGCCATTATTCTTATTGCCGCGGTCGTGCGATTCGTCACCATTCGCGCCGCCGCACGTTTCGGTAGCGAGGCCGCCGAACGCGTCAAACTCGCGCTGCGTGAGAAACTGTTCAATAAGATGCTCGCGCTCGGCCCGTCCTACGCGCAGCGCGTGCGCACCGCCGGCGTGGTGCAGTCCGCGGGCGAAGGCATCGAACAAATCCAAAGCTTCTTCGAACTGTTCCTGCCGCAACTGTGCTACGCCGTGCTCGCCCCCATCACGCTGTTCGCCGTGCTTGCGCCGATCGACCTGCCCACCGCCGCGACGCTGCTCGCCTGCGCGCCGCTCATCGTGCTCATCGTCGGCATGGTGGCGATGCGCGCCGCCCGCGTATTCAAGAAATACTGGGGCAAATACACGGATATGGGCGCCGCGTTCCTCGACAATCTGCAGGGACTTGAGACACTGAAAACCTTCGATGCGGACGAGCGCGCCGCACGAGTCATGGACGAGAAGGCCGAACAGTTCCGCGTGATGACCATGAACGTGCTGCAAATCCAACTGCGTTCGCTCACGGCGATGGACGCCGTGGCATACGGTGGCGCGGCCGCCGGCATCGGCGTTGCGATATGGCGATTCGTATCCGGCTCGCTCTCGCCGTCTGGCGTTTTCGCGCTGTCCGGCGTGCTGCCGCTTGGTTTGACGCCGATCGCCGCGGTATTGCTGACGATTCTGCTAGCCGCCGATTTCTTCATTCCGCTGCGACAGCTCGGCTCGTATTTCCACGTTGCGATGAACGGCATGACGTCCACGAAACGTATTTTCGCGCTGCTCGACGCGCCCGAACCGGAGCATGGCAGCAAGGAACTGCCGGAATTCGGGGCTTCCGGGCGTGGTGTCGGCGTGGAGTTTCGTGGTGTTTCGTACCGGTATGCGGACGCGGATGTGGATGCTGGGGGTGCTGCTGGTGCGGGGCCTGACGCTGCCGGGTCTGCGGGTGCCGGTGTTGCGAGTCCCCGTCGTATATCGTCCACATCGCATTCCGATATGCGGAACGCGGATGTGGACAGCGTTGATGAGGGCGGCGGCGCGGGTGACGCGCGCGAAACGCGCTACGCCTTGCGCAACGTGGCCCTCCGTGCGCTGCCCGGCGAAGTCACTGCGATCGTCGGGCCATCCGGTTCCGGCAAGTCCACAGCCGTCCAGCTGCTTGCCGGCACGCTTGTCGGATATGAAGGCGATGTGCTGCTGTCCGAAATGCCATCCGGAATGCAGGACGAAGTGCTGGGCGCTATGTTAAGCAGTGCGGCGCCGGATGACAGTGAAACCCTGAAATCGCACCAAATCCGCGACCTCACCGCAGCATCGCTCACCCGCGAAATCTCCATCGTCTCCGCGCACAGCCACCTGTTCGCCGGCACCCTGCGCGACAACCTGCTCATGGCCCGCGCCGACGCCACCGACAACGAGCTGTGGCAGACGCTGGAAGCCGCGCATATCGACGATTTCGTGCGCGCGCAATCGCGAGGACTCGATATGCCGATCACGCAGGATGGCGCGAATCTGTCCGGCGGGCAGAAACAGCGCATTGCGATCGCCCGTGTACTGTTGCGCAGGTCGGCCGTCTATATTTTCGACGAGGCGACCAGCAGCGTCGACGCGGACAGCGAAACGTTGATTTTGCAAACGATTCGCGCGCTCGCCGACGCCGGCGCAACCGTGCTGATGGTCACGCACCGCATGGCGAACGCGGCCGACGCGGACCATGTCGTAGTGTTTGATGGGGGTGTCGTCGTCGAGCAGGGCGCGCATGACGATCTCATGGCCGCGGACGGCACGTATGCCAAGCTGTTCCGGGCGCAGGAAAGCGTGGAACGGGTGGGATTGTCTGGTCGCGTCGCGCCGCGCGTATCGCGTATGACTCATGCGTCTGGTGCGTTTGCCGTGTCTCGGATGTCTGGTTCCGCCGAATCGAACGCCAGTGGCGCCAAATCGGACATGCCAACAACCCAAGTCGTCGCCCGCTTGCTGCGCGAAGTCGGCCCACTGCGCAAACCCATGGCCATCGCCTGCGCGTGCGGCATCCTCGGCCACCTCGCCGCCACGTTCCTGCCGGTTTTCGGCGTCGCCGCGCTGTTTGCCGCAGCTGGCGCAAAAGTCTGGAATCTCAGCCTTCCCGCGGCAATCGCAGCCATGATTATCTGCGCACTGATCCGCGGCGGCATGCGCTACGCCGAACAGTACATGAACCACAATGTCGCCTTCCGCCTGCTCGCGCTGTTCCGGTCGAAAACGTTTGCCGCGCTGCGTCGCCTCGCGCCCGCCAAACTGTCCGGCAAAGGCAAAGGCGACCTGATCGCGCTGGTCACCACCGACGTCGAACTGCTGGAAATCTTCTTCGCGCACACCATTTCGCCGGTTGTCATCGCCATCGCGACCACCGTGCTTTACACGGTCGCATTGCTTACGTTGAGCCCTGCGATCGCTGTCACGCTGGTCATCGCGCACCTGACCGTCGGCATCGTGCTGCCGAAACTCTTCGCCACGGCGGTAGGCGGTCTCGGTGGGGATATTCGCCGCGAATCCGCCCAACTTGATGACGAAATGCTCGACGATATGCGCGGTCTCGACGAAATCATCCGATTCGGCCAAGGCCATGCGCGGCTTGCCGGCATCGCGTCACGCACGCGCTCGCTCTGGAGCCGCCGTGCCCGGCTGAGTGCCAAGAATGGCGATTTCGCAGGCTTCGGCGCGGTGCTGGTCGTACTGTTCACTGCCATCGCGGCATTGCTGGCGATGGTCACGTCCGGTACGACGATGCCCATCGCTTCCGCCGCTTCCGCTGCAGCTGCGACCATCCAGACCGTCCTTTCCGCGCCCGCCGCCCGCCTGACCGCCGCTTTCGTGCTGCTGGCCAGCTCGTTCGGTCCGACGCTCGCGTTGAGCGCGCTGCCGGCCAATCTCACGCAAACGTTTGCAGCCGCCCGCCGCCTGTTCGCGCTGATGGACGAAACCCCCGCAGTGGAGGAGCGGGGCGATTTCCTGCCGCGCTACCACGGCATGTCCATGCACGACGTCACGTTCGGCTACGGCAATTCGAGCGAGGCTCCCACTTCCGGAAGCGATGCGGATGCCCCCGAGTCATCCGCCGAGCCAATCCTCAACCACGTCTCGCTCGACATACCACAACACGGCATCCTCGGCGTCCAAGGCCCGTCCGGCCGCGGCAAATCGACCCTGCTGAAACTGCTCATGCGTTACTGGGACCCGCAATCCGGCTTAGTCGCACTGTCCGAGGTGCCACTGCCGCAGATCGACGCGCATCATCGCCGTCGCGTGCAAACGATGATGGGGCAGGAAACCTACCTGTTCGACGGCACTATCCGTGAAAACCTGCTCATGGCCTGCGATATGGGCGGTGCGGATAGGGCTGATAATGCTGGCGATCCGGACGATTCCGCGACTTCCGGCAGAGCGCTCCTTACCCCGCCCGCTCCTCCCGTTTCGTGGAATGCCGCTGATTCCGCGCTTTCCACCCGGTCGACCCCTTCTGTCGGTGATGACGTGCTGCGCGCCGCGCTTGCCAAGGCTTCCGCGCTTGAACTGGTCGACTCGCTCCCGCAGGGCCTTGATACCCCCGTCGGCGAGTTGGGCGGGCGGCTTTCAGAGGGTGAACGGCAACGCATCGGCCTGGCTCGCGTCTTCCTGCGCAACGCGTCGCTGGTGTTGTTCGACGAGCCGACGAGTCGCCTCGACGCCTACAACGAATCCGTGATTCTGCAATCGATTGACGCGTTGGCGCAGCAGGGGAGCGCGGTGCTGCTCGTCTCGCACCGCGATTCCACCATGCGCATCGCGGACCGCATCGTGCGCATGTGAGCTGGCGCGTGCGGATTGCGAACTGATGCGGCGAGCCGATGCGTGCGAACTAGTGTGTGAATCGGCGTAATGCGGGGCCTGGTGAGGTGCCCATGCCCATGCGGCCGCATACGGACGCGTCGCACGTCCGCAATGTGGTCGTATGAAAATCGCATGTCATTCGTGTTTCCTATAGCGCGCGCGACGGCGTACGGAAGCGGACGAATCGAAAGCCAGGGTCGCAGGTAAAGCAAGAAAAACGGACGAAACCGACGAAATGTCGACGGAATCGAAATCATAAGCCAATGAAACAATCATGAAAATAAGGTTGCAAATTTAGTAAAACCGACTTTTTGGTAGGTTATAAGATTCAGTTCGCGTGAAATCGAAATGGGAAATCGTTAGTATCGATAGCAAACGATTATTTTCGACGAAAGGCTGGCGATGGCCAACAACAGGAACGAACTGAACAAGAATCTGGCACAGATGCTCAAGGGTGGCGTAATCATGGACGTCACCACTCCGGAGCAGGCGAAGATCGCACAGGACGCGGGCGCATGCGCGGTGATGGCGCTCGAACGCATTCCGGCCGATATTCGTGCTGCCGGCGGAGTTTCCCGCATGAGCGATCCGGCCATGATCAAGGGCATTCAGGAAGCCGTGTCTATTCCGGTCATGGCCAAGGTTCGTATCGGCCACATCGCCGAAGCCCGCATCCTGCAGGCCATCGAAATCGATTACATCGACGAATCCGAAGTACTCAGCCCCGCCGACGACGTGTACCACATCGACAAGAACCGGTTCGACGTGCCGTTCGTGTGCGGCGCGAAGAACCTGGGCGAAGCGCTGCGCCGTGTCGCCGAGGGCGCGTCCATGATCCGCACCAAGGGCGAGCCGGGCACCGGCGACGTCATCCAGGCCGTGCGTCACATGCGCACCATGAACAAGCAGATCCGCGAACTCGTCTCCCTGCGCGACGACGAGGTGTACGAGGCCGCCAAGCAGCTGGCCGTGCCGTACGATCTCGCCAAGTACGTGCACGACAATGGCCGTCTGCCGGTCGTCAACTTCGCAGCCGGTGGCGTGGCCACTCCGGCCGATGCCGCGCTCATGATGGAGCTGGGTGCCGAAGGCGTGTTCGTCGGTTCCGGCATCTTCAAGTCCGGAGACCCGGCTAAGCGTGCCGCCGCCATCGTGCAGGCTACCGCCAATTGGCAGGACGCCGAGCTGCTTGCACGTCTTTCCGAGAATCTCGGTGAGGCCATGGTCGGCATCAACGAAGATGAAATCCAGACCATCATGGCCGCCCGCGGCGAATGATCTGTTGATTCGTCGATTGCTTGATTGCTTGCAATTCCGCGAGGATTACATAAGCCGGTCGTGTGATTGACTTTGAAGGACTCGGTGGGTGCGTGTGATTTTCGGTGCTGCACGTGCCTGCCGCTTTTTGTTGTGATGTTCGGCGATTCACCGAACGATTTGTTGAACAACCTGAATGAGGAGCATCCGTTGGTTGTAGCAGTTGAATACATTTCAAAGGAAGAGTCGGCCGACGTCGCCGCAGGCTCGGCATCCGCGAAGCACGGCGTGACCGGCATTCTGGCGGTGCAGGGCGCGTTCGCCGAGCATGCGGCCATGCTGGATCGTCTTGGCGCGCCGTGGAAACTGTTGCGTGCCGCCGAGGATTTCGACGATTCGATCGATCGCGTGATCCTGCCAGGTGGCGAAAGCACCACGCAGGGCAAGCTGCTGCGATCGACCGGCCTGTTCGAACCCATCGCAGCGCACATCGCCGCCGGAAAGCCGGTATTCGGCACTTGCGCCGGCATGATTCTGCTAGCCCGCAAGCTGGATAATGATTCGAACATTTACTTTGGCGCGCTTGACGCCGTCGTGCGACGCAATGCGTACGGCCGTCAGCTTGGCTCGTTCGCCGCCACCGCCGATTTCGGCTCCTCTTCCGGTGATTCCGCCGTCGTGGTCGCACCGGGCGAGCATGTTCCGCAGGACGCCCCGGCCGACATCGTGCTCAAAGATTTCCCGCTGGTGTTCATCCGCGGGCCGTTCGTGGCCGAAGTCGGACCGGCCGCCACCGTCGAAACGTCGGTGGACGGCAATGTGGTCGGCTTGCGCCAAGGCAAGATCCTCGCCACGGCGTTCCATCCCGAGCTCACCGACGACACCCGCATCCACGAGCTGTTCCTGAGTTTGTAGCTTGCGATTCTGTGTAGCGCGCGGTCTGTGTTGCTCACGGTCTGCGTAGCACGCTGTGTACTCGCTTGAGCCCGTAGCGCGACGCACGCAAGCATATCGGCGGCTTCCAAGGATATTTCCTTGGGGCCGCCGATTTTTTATCTGTGGACTTTCAGCATCTTTTCAATCCCAACTAATACTGGGGAATTCATCGGAAAAATAATCCCCCGTAATACACCGACTTGTCCACATGCGTCCTGCCCACCCGCAATACGCTTTCGGGCTGCGCGTCTCCGGATGGTGCGGGCGGGTCGTCGTCCGCTGTCGACGGTGCTGCCGGTATACGACACGCCGATGTTTTGTAGGGGTAGCGGTCGATGGGATGCAAATTTCCTTGTTTGAATTGACATGGTACACCGGAAAACCTATACTGTTTCAACAGGTACACAGTTATACCAAAAAGGGAAGGAAATATCCCGAATCAACTGAATGGTCAGTTGAAGACATATTGACGTGTATCTACCGCAGCTGGAGTGGGTTCGACGAATGAACGCACGTAAAGCGGGTGCCAACGATGGGACACAAGGAGGAGTACATCATGGAGAAGAAATCCATCAGGATGATTGCGGCGGTGGCCGCTGCGGCGATGCTTGTTCCGCTGGCCGCGTGCGGTGGAGGAAACGCCGCCGACGGCAAGACCACGCTGTCGTTCTTCTCGAACAATTCGCAGGACAAGTACCAGCCGATCATCGACGCGTTCGAAAAGGCCAATCCGGACATCAAGATCGACTACAGCACCACCACCGGTTCCCAGAGTGGCTACCAGCAGACGCTGCAGACTCGAATCTCCGGCGGAAACCTGGCCGACGTCTACATCGTTCCTCCGGAGGCGTTGAGCGATCTGGTCAAAGGCAACTACGCCAAGGACCTGAGCAATGAAAGCTTCATGGATAAAATCGGCGATGCCGCAAAAAAGGCCTATAGCGTGGATGGCAAAGTATACGCCATGGGCGTGAGCACCTGGACCAATGCCTGGGTGTACAACAAGGATCTGCTGAAGAAGGTCGGTTACGACTCCATCCCGGCGACGTGGGATGAATTCCTGACCATGTGCGGCAAACTCAAAGCCGCGGGAATCACCCCATACCTTGAGCCGAAGGATGGACTGGGTAACGCCGTCGAGGGCTGGATCGGCGCTGAATCCGCCAAGCAGGGCGAGGCGCTCGACGCCAAGATCGACGCCGGTAAGGACACGTTCAAGAACGTGTATGGCAAGTACTACGGCGAATGGGACAAGCTGATCAAGCAGAACCTGATGAGCTCCGACGTGTCCGGCCTGAGCGGCGACCAGGTCAAGTCGGAATTCACCGCCGGACGTCTTGCGGTCTATCCTTCCGGCTCGTGGGACATCGACAGCTTCAATGAGACCGGCCTCAACTACGGTTTCGGCCAGATCCCTATGCTGAAGAAGGGTGACACCCCGTACGCGCCGGGCTCCATCGATCCGGCCTTCGGCATCAACAACAAGATCTCCGGAGACAAGCTCAAGGCCGCGGAGAAGTTCTTCACCTTCCTGACCTCCGACGAGGGCCTCAAGCTGTACCAGAAGCAGCTGGGCCTGATCCCGTCCGTCAAGGGCTTCAACGCCACGGTGGACGACCACTTCAAGGACGCCTACGACCTGTACATCAAGACCGGCAACGTGTACCTGAATTCCGCCCACTGGAGCAAGGGCACCACCGCGCTGCGCGCCGAGACCTTCACCCAGCTGCAGCAGGTAGCCCTCGGCTCCATCAGCCCTACGCAGGCCGCGGAGAACCTCGATTCCAAGCTCAAGACCCTCTCCTGATCCATCGCGAACAGACATCCATCGCGGCAGGCTGGCGCGGACCCTTCCGTCCGCGCCACGCCTGGACCTGCCAATCTCACGTTTTGTAGAAAGCAACCAACATGTCAGTATCAACAGCGTCAGCGGCGCGTCCACATTCCGCTGATCAGGTAGAGGCGTTGCATCTCAAGCAGCGTCGTCACCGCAACTTCATGGAGAACTTCGCCTCGGCACGCTTCCTGCTGCCGATCATGGTGGTGTTCATCGTGGTGATCCTCATCCCATTCCTGCAAAGCCTGGTGTTCAGCTTCACCGATTACTCCGGTTACAATTTCGCGGACGCGAAGTTCGTGGGGTTCGCGAACTACGTGCAGTGCTTCAAGGATCCGACGCTGCTCGCGGGCCTCGGCTTCACGCTGCTGTACACGGTGGCCACCACCGTGCTCATCACCGTGATCGCCCTGCCGCTGGCTGTGGTGCTCAACCGCAAGTTCTTCGGCCGTAACTTCGCCCGTTCCCTGTTCTTCTTCTTCTCGGTGCCGTCCATGGCCGTGCTCGGCTTGGTCTGGCAGTACATCTTCTCCCCGCTGAAGTCCGGCGTCGTCAACACGCTGCTCGCCAAGATCGGCATCGATGCGATTCCGTGGTTGTCGAATTCCGAACTTGCCAAATTCTGTGTGATTTTCGTAGCGGTATGGGCTCAGATCGGCTGGCACGCCACGCTGTATCTGGCGTATCTGCAGGCTATCCCCGCCGATATCTACGAACAGGCCGCCGTCGATGGCGCAAACCGTCGCCAGCAGTTCTTCAACATCACACTGCCCCAGATGGTTCCGGCCATGGGTGTGAGCATCTTCATGCTGCTTACCGGTGGTTTGAAGGTCTATGATCTGCCGTATGGCCTCACCAGCGGCGGTCCGGGCTACTCCACCTACACCGTGACCCAGTCCATCATCCTCACGGGCATCGGTTCGAGCCGGTACGGACTGGGCTCCGCACTGGGCGTCATCTTCTTCATCTGCTGCGCGCTGTTGGTCGCCCTGCAGCAGGTAATCACCAATCTGGTAGAAAAGAGGCTGTCATGACTCTGCAGCAACGCGAGCGTATCGGCTCGATCATCCGTTCCGTCGTCGTCATCGCTATCGCGCTGATCTGCGCGGTGCCGCTGTACGTCATCGTCATCAACACGTTCAAAAGCAGCGCCGAGATGTCCATGGACCCGATTGGGTTACCAAAGACATGGAATTTCGAGAACTACACGTATGCATTCGGGCATCTGCCCATTGTCAACGCCTTCAAGAACACCATCATCGTGACGGTGGTCGGCGTCGGCCTGCAGGTGCTGTTCGGCGCGCTCGCCGCATACGGCATGATCCTGAAGAAGAGCAAGTTCACCGCCGTGATCGGCGTGCTGCTCATGCTGTCCTTCATCATCCCCGGCCAGACGCTGCTGATTCCGCAGTACCGCATGGAGGCACAGGTGGGTCTCGTCGATTCGCTGCTCGGCCTGATCGTGCTTTACACGGGCGGCGCGACCTTCTGCTACTTCTTGATCGTGCAGTACATGCGCGGCCTGCCGTATGAGATCATCGAGGCCGCCCGTATCGACGGCGCCGGTCCGTTCCGCATCTTCTGGACGATCGTGCTGCCGCTGATCCGCCCGATCCTGACCACCGTCATCGTGTTCCAGACCATGGGCACGTGGAACGACTTCATGACGCCGAGCGTGTACATCTCGTCGACCAACAAACAGACCATCGTGCTGCAGGTGTTCAACGCGATCAGCACCTTCACGACGAACTGGCCGTTGTTCATGACGGTCACCACCATCGCGCTCATCCCGGTGTTCGTGTTCTTCATCTTCTGCCAGCGTTGGATCGTGGCCGGCCTGGTCGCCGGTTCGGTCAAGGGCTGACCGGTCCTCCTGCTTGCGGGAATTCGACAAGGAGCAGCGTTATGCGCTATGAGGTTGATCTTTCGGAAGCCAGCAAGTTCGCGCGGACGCCCGCATACGGGATCCCCGTCATCCGCGCCGCAGCCGCATGCGGGCCGGATGGCGGGACCCTGGGCGCCACGAACCGCTTCCTGACCCGTGACGGATCGCCATCGCCGGCGAGATGCACTATTCGCGGATCGCCGCCGAACGGTGGGACACGGAACTCGCGAAGATGGCCGCGGCGGGCATCGACGTCGTATCCACCTACGTGTTCTGGAACCACCATGAGGAGCGCGAGGGGGAGTGGGATTTCTCCGGCAACAGGAACGTGCGCCGATTCGTGGAATTGTGCGCCCGGCACGGACTGCACGTCATCGTGCGGCTGGGACCGTTCTGCCATGGCGAGGTGCGCAACGGCGGACTTCCCGACTGGCTGTACGGCAAGTCGTATGAGGTCCGTTCCCTCGACGCCGGCTTCCTCGATGCGGTGCGCGGTCTCTACGCGCATATCGCGCAGCAGCTGCGCGGCCTGTATTTCAAGGATGGCGGGCCGATCATCGCGGCCCAGGTCGACAACGAGTACATGGCGTCGTCGGCTCCTTGGGAGATGACCACCGGCATCAGCCGTGAATGGGTGCCGTCCGGCCACGATGGGGCCGGCTACCTGGAACGGCTGCGCGACATCGCGATCGAGGAAGGCATCGACCCGCCGATGTTCACCTGCACCGGCTGGCAGTCACCGGTTCCGGACGACATGCTGCCGCTGTGGGGTGGATACGCGTACCGGCCGTGGCTGTTCTACGACGGCGTCGGTGCCGAGGGGATGACGGAGCATCCCGCCACCGACGAGTACCGATACCGGAGGCTGCATGGCTCCAGCACAAGCGACGGCTTCGATCCCCCGTACGATCCGGACAGCCGCCCGTACGCCTGCTGCGAGATGGGCGGCGGGATGTTCAATTCGTACGATTACCGTTTCGTGCTGCCGAAGCGCTCCGTCGACGCGATGGCCAACATCAAGCTCGGCTCGGGGTGCGATTTCCTCGGCTACTACATGTTCCATGGCGGAACCAACCCGAAGGGCGCGGCCGGATTCCTCAATGAGGGGCAGACCCCGAAACGCTCCTATGATTTCCAAGCGCCCCTTGGCGAATTCGGACAGGTGCGGGAATCCTACCGGCGGCTGCGCACCCTGCACGAGTTCGTCAAAGCCTTCGGGCCGGAACTCGCCGGAATGCCGGTCTCGTTGCAGGACGGGCAGGACCGCATCGATCCGTCCGACTCCGAGACCCTCCGGTATGCCGTGCGCAGCGATGGCGAACGGGGTTTCGTGTCCATCGACAACTTCCAGGACCATGCGCGCGTGCCGAGCCGTCACGGTGAGCAAATCGACGTGACGACGGGTACCGGTGAGCGCATACGGTTCACCGGCATCGGCCTCGCCGAGGGGGAGAACTGCATATTGCCGTTCAACATGGATCTGGACGGCGTGCGGCTCGTCCGCGCCAACCTGCAGCCGGTCACCGTGCTGCGGGTGCCGGGCCGACCGTTCCGCACGTTCGTGTTCCTCAAGCCCGATGGCATGGATGAGCTGACGTTCCATTTCGAAGGCGACATCCAGGACGTCACCGTCGGCAAGGCGGATTTCGAACGCTTCATGGTCCGGGACGCGGCGGAGATCGTATGCGTCACACGAGCGCTCGCCGGGCGGATGACGGTGTTGGACGGAGGCCTCGCCTTCGTCGACGACGACAACGCGTTGCTGTACGAGGACGGCGATGGGTGGACGCTGGAATCGCCCCGCGCCGAAAACGGGATCGCCGCATATCCGGAAGGCTTGCTCGGCTCTCCGCGGCCGGTGGAGCCCGTATCGGTGTATGCGCGTCTGAGAAGACTGCACGCCGATCGGTACGAAATCGCTTTGCCGGCTGGCATGGGACGGCTTTTCCGCGATCAACGGCAGGTCGCCGATGTCATGCTGAACATCGCATACCAGGGCGATATCGGCTGGCTGTTCTGCGGCGATGTGCTGATCGCCGATAATTTCTGCAACGGCGAGACATGGCAGGTCGGATTGCGCGATTACGCGGATGCCATCGATGCCGCTGGTGGAAAGCTGACGCTGGTCGTCACGCCGCTGAGGCGCGGGGTCCGCGTGAAGGTAACATCGTCGATGGCGGCCCGCCTGGAGCAGTCCGATGCGTGCGTCGCTGACGTCACCGACGTGTATGCTACACCGGTGTACCACATACCGGTGGGCAAATAACGAATGTAATATACAAAAAACCATGGCTTTATGCCAATTACCAAAGGAGATAATCGTGAGTGCGCGACGCAACTTCGAATGGCCGGAACTGCTGACCGCGGATGGCCGCGGCATCGCCTTCGGTGGCGACTACAATCCCGACCAATGGTCCGAGGACATCTGGGACGACGACATCCGCCTGATGAAGCAGGCCGGCGTCAACACCGTGGCCCTCGCCATCTTCAGCTGGGATCGCATCCAACCCACCGAGGATCGTTGGGATTTCGGCTGGCTCGACCGCATCATCGACAAACTCGGCAATGCCGGCATCGTGGTCGACCTGGCCTCCGCGACGGCGACCGCGCCGCTGTGGCTGTACGAAAGCCACCCGGAGGTCCTTCCGCGTGACAAGTACGGCCATCCGGTCAACGCCGGCTCGCGCCAATCCTGGAGCCCGACCAGCCCGGTGTTCAAGGAATACGCGCTGACCCTGTGCCGCAAGCTCGCCGAACGGTACGGCACCAACCCGTATGTGACCGCATGGCACATGGGCAACGAATACGGGTGGAACAACCGCGAGGACTACTCCGACAACGCGCTCGAGGCCTTCCGCGCATGGTGCCGCCGCAAGTACGGCACCATCGACGCGCTCAATCAGGCGTGGGGCACCACCTTCTGGGGCCAGGAGATGAACGGCTTCGACGAAGTGCTCATCCCACGGTTCATGGGCGCCGACTCGATGGTCAACCCCGGCCAGAAGCTCGACTTCGAACGGTTCGGCAACGACATGCTCCTCGACTTCTACAAAGCCGAACGCGACGCGATCGCCGAAATCTGCCCCGACAAGCCGTTCACCACGAACTTCATGGTCTCCACCGACCAGTGCTGCATGGACTACGCCGCCTGGGCCAAGGAAGTGAACTTCGTATCCAACGACCACTACTTCCACGAGGGCGAATCCCACCTCGACGAGCTGGCCTGCTCCGACGCTCTCATGGATTCGCTCGCGCTCGGCAAGCCGTGGTACGTCATGGAACACTCCACCTCGGCGGTGCAGTGGAAGCCGCTTAACACCCGCAAGCGCAAGGGCGAGATCGTGCGTGACTCCCTGGCCCATGTGGCCATGGGCGCCGACGCCATCAACTTCTTCCAGTGGCGCGCGTCCGCGTTCGGTGCCGAAGCGTTCCATTCGGCCATGGTTCCGCACGCCGGCGAGGACACGAAGCTGTTCCGCCAGGTGTGCGAGCTGGGCGCGTCGTTGCACACGCTCGCCGACGCCGGCGTGCAGGGCACCGAATTGGCGCACTCCGACACGGCGATCCTCTTCAGCGCCGAATCGGAATGGGCCACCCGCTCCCAGACCCTGCCGAGCATGAAACTCAACCACTGGCATGACGTGCGTGACTGGTACCGCGCGTTCCTGGACGCGGGCTCGCGCGCCGACATCGTGCCGCTCGCCTACGACTGGAGCTCGTACAAGACCGTCGTGCTGCCGACCGTGCTGATCCTGAGCGCCGCCGACACGCAGCGGTTGGCCGACTTCGCGGCCGCCGGCGGCCGCGTGGTGGTCGGCTACGCGACCGGACTGATCGACGAGCATTTCCACACTTGGCTCGGCGGATACCCGGGCGCGGGCGATGGCCTGTTGCGCTCGATGCTGGGCGTCCGCGGCGAGGAATTCAACATCCTCGGCGCCGAAGCCGAAGGCGAGCCGGGCGAGATCCGACTGTCGTCCGCCGACGATTCGGCCGCGCTGGACGGCACCACGACCCGCCTGTGGCAGAACGACGTGAACGTGACCGGCGAACACGCGCAGGTGCTTGCCACGTACGCCGGCGAGGAAGCGGACGAATGGGAGCTCGACGGCACGGCCGCGGTCACCCGTAATCCGTACGGCTCCGGCGAAGCGTATTTCGTCGGCTGCGACCTGGATGTGGCCGATCTGACGAAGCTGGTCCGCGCATATCTCGCGGCCTCGTCGCAGGAGAATGCCGACGTGCTGCACACCGTGCGCAAGTCCGCCGACGCAACCTTCGATTTCTATCTGCCGCGCGGCAAGAAAGAAATCGCATTGCAGGGCATCGAAGGCGAACCAATCTACCTGTTCCAAGCGGAAGCAGAGGAACAGACGGGCAGCTACACCGTGCATCGCAACGGCGTACTCGTCGTAAAGCGCGCATAATTCCGCATAATTTCGCGCAATTTCGCGCAATTGATTGCGTAACACAACAATCTCACACAACCTGAGCCCGCCATTCTGAAACTCAAGAATGGCGGGCTTGCCATAACTGGTAAACTTTTTACCGGCATATTCAACAATCACGGAGACGAACATGGGCGAGTCAAAGCCGGAGCCGAAGCCGGACAAAAAACGCGTCACCCTACGAGACGTGGCCGAAGAGGCAGGCGTTTCACTCAAAACCGCATCCAACGTGATCAACCATTCCGGCCGTATGACCGACTCCACGCGAGAAAAAGTCCAGGAAGTCATCGACCGACTCGGATACCGCGTGAACGTGTCCGCGCGCAATCTCAACCGCGGCAAAACCGGTTTCATCACACTCGCCGTACCAACATTGACCGCCCCATACCTGTCGGAGCTCGCCAACCGCGTAATCGACGCGGCCCGCGGCTACGGCTACTCC
>OFME01000725.1_pt1 | contig 22962 bp, 18 predicted proteins | sample 1541381 | NCBI WGS metagenome assembly OFME01 (sample SAMN04209243, study PRJEB22552) | human gut metagenome | biome: gut; material: feces | host: Homo sapiens | place: USA: Oklahoma
CTACAAATCTGGATGTGGTTCCAGAGACAATTGAGTTAATGAAACGCTGGGGTGCAGATGCAATCCGCGATTGTGACGGAACAGAATTCCCGGAAGAGCTGACAAAGACCGGGGCAAAGATTTATGCAACTTACTACACCACGAGAAAAGATAATGAGTGGGCGAAGGCAAACCCGGATGAGGTGCAGCAGTGTTATATTATGAGTGGATTTTATACGGCTGTTGAAAGCGAACTGCAAATTCCTCTGATGAAGGGGATTTCGGATGAGTTAATGCAGGTCAATACAAGAGATGATATTAAACGATGGTGGGAGGTTGTTGACCGTTCCACAGGTCAGGTGGTATCGACCAAACAGTGGGAATATAATGAGGAGTCAGGGTGCGTCTGTATTCATGAGGCAGAACCGTTTCATGAATATACAGTAAGCTTTCTGGCATATATTATCTGGGATCCGGTACATATGTACAATGCGGTGACAAATGACTGGAAAGATTTCGAACATCAGATTACGTTTGACGTAAGACAGCCGAAAACACATAAATATTCCATGGAGCGTCTGCGCAAGTTCTGTGCAGAGCATCCATATGTCAATGTCATCCGCTATACGACGTTTTTCCATCAGTTTACATTGATGTTTGACGAGTTAAAGCGGGAAAAATATGTGGACTGGTATGGTTATTCCGCGTCAGTAAGCCCTTATATTTTAGAGCAGTTTGAAAAAGAAATGGGTTATAAATTCCGCCCGGAATATATCATTGACCAGGGATATTATAACAATCAGTACCGTGTACCTGGTAAAGAATATAAGGATTTTCAGGCATTCCAGCGCAGGGAAGTTGCAAAGCTTGCAAAAGAGATGGTTGACATCACACATGAATGCGGCAAAGAGGCAATGATGTTTTTGGGGGATCACTGGATCGGAACAGAACCATTCATGGAAGAGTTTGCAACGATCGGTCTTGACGCAGTGGTAGGAAGCGTTGGAAACGGAAGTACACTTCGTCTGATCTCTGATATTGAAGGTGTAAAATATACAGAAGGAAGATTCCTTCCATACTTTTTCCCGGACACCTTCCATGAGGGCGGAGATCCTGTCAAGGAAGCAAAGGAAAACTGGGTGACAGCACGCCGTGCCATCTTAAGAAAACCAATCGACCGTATCGGATATGGCGGATATTTAAAGCTTGCATTAGATTTCCCGGAGTTTTTGGACTATGTGGAGAGCGTGTGCAATGAATTCCGTGAACTGTATGAGAATGCAAAAGGAGCAACACCGTACTGTGTGAAGAAGGTTGCTGTTTTAAACAGCTGGGGCAAAATCCGCAGCTGGGGCTGCCATATGGTACACCATGCCTTATATCAGAAACAGAATTACAGTTATGCGGGAATTATCGAGGCGTTAAGCGGCGCACCGTTTGATGTGAAATTTATTTCCTTTGATGATATTTTAAAGGATAAGGATATATTAAAGGATATTGATGTCATTATCAATGTCGGGGACGGGGATACGGCACACACCGGCGGGGCAGTCTGGGAGAATGCAGTTATTTCCGCAGCCATTCGTGAATTTGTCTACCGGGGCGGTGGATTTATCGGTGTCGGGGAACCGGCAGGACACCAGTATCAGGGACATTATCTGCAGCTTGCTGATTTAATTGGTGTGGAAAAAGAAACCGGATTTACCTTAAACTACGATAAGTATAACTGGGAAGAACACAAAAATCACTTTATTCTTGCAGATACAACAAAGCCTGTTGACTTCGGAGAGGGCAAGAAGAATATGTTTGCGTATGAGGGAACAGAAATTCTGGTACAGAGGGACAAAGAAGTTCAGATGGCTGTGCATGAATTTGGCGAGGGCCGTTCGGTCTATATCAGTGGACTGCCATATAGCTTTGAGAACAGCAGAATTCTTTATCGAAGCATTTTGTGGAGTACACATGGCGAAAGTTTATTACATCAGTGGTTTAGTACAAATTTCAATGTGGAAGTACATGCATATGTAAAAAATGGCAAATTCTGTGTTGTAAATAATACCTACGAGCCACAGAATACGGTTATCTATCGCGGCGATGGAAGCAGTTTTGCGTTGAAAATAGAGGCAAATGAGATTAAATGGTACGCTGTTTAATCAGGAGGTATAAAGAATATGAAGAAACCTGTACTTGTAATTATGGCAGCCGGAATGGGAAGCCGTTACGGTGGAATGAAACAGATTGATCCAGTAGATGAATATGGACATATTATTGTTGATTTTTCTATTTATGATGCTTATCTTGCAGGATTTGAAGAGGTTATTTTTGTAATAAAAAGAGAGAATGCGGAAGATTTTCATAATGTCATAGGGAATCGTATAGAAAAGATTATGAAAGTAAGATATGCATTTCAGGAGCTGGAAAATCTGCCGGAGGGATTTGAAGTTCCGGCCGGAAGAGTAAAGCCATGGGGAACTGCGCATGCAATTTTAAGCTGTAAAGATATGATTGACGGACCATTTGCAGTGATTAATGCAGACGACTATTATGGAAGAGAAGCATTTAAGCAGATTTATGATTATCTGAGTGTGCATGAAGATAATGAAAAGTATCAGTATGCAATGGTAGGATATCAGTTGAAAAATACTTTGACGGAGAATGGAAGTGTGGCAAGAGGTGTCTGTGAGATTGATGGTGCTGGAAAACTTGTCAGTGTAATAGAACATACAACGATTGTAAAACGTGGAGAGAATGCCGCATATACGGAAGATGATGGAAAAAGTTATACGGAATTGGCAGGAGATACGATTGTTTCCATGAATTTATGGGGATTTAGCAAGGGATTTTTGTCAGAAGTTGAGTATGGATTTCGTGATTTTCTGCAGGAGGGGCTGCAACATAATCCACTGAAATGTGAATATTATCTTCCGTCGGTCGTCAGCAGACTGTTAGATAGCAATAAAGCAGAAGTAAAAGTTCTTCTTACAACAGAAAAGTGGTATGGAGTTACCTACAGGGAAGATAAACCAATGGTTATGGCAGCAGTGAAAAAGCTGGAAGAGAATGATTTTTATCCAAAACAGCTCTGCGGAAAATTAGAAGCGGCTGCAAACTTCTGTTTTGAAGGTGTATATAAAGAAGAAATTCCATGGGGAAATGGACATATTAATAATACTTACCGTGTTACATTTGAAAATGAACAAGGAGTAAAAAGGCATTATATTTTACAGCAGATGAACAAGAGTATTTTTAAAAACCCGGTTGAATTAATGGAAAATATCGTTGGAGTCACTGAATTTTTAAAAAGAAAAATTTCAGCTAACGGTGGAAATCCAGAGAGGGAGACATTAAATGTCATTCCTGCAAAAGACGGGAAACCCTATTACGTGGACTCGGAAGGTGAGTATTGGAGAGCTTATGTATTCATTGAAAATACTGTAAGCTATGATTTGATAGATAATCCTGAAATACTTTATGAGGGCGGTCTGGCATTTGGCAGATTTCAAAGTATGTTAGCGGATTATCCGGCGAAAACACTTCATGAGACAATTCCGGGATTTCATGATACCAGAGAAAGATTTGAGAGATTTAAAAAGGCAGTGGAAGAGGATGTGTGCGGTAGAGCGGATTTAGTCCGGGAGGAAATTCAGTTTGTATTGGACAGGGAAGAAATTGTGGACTGCTTTCAGGATTTGCTGAGAAGTGGGAAAATCAGTTTTCGTGTGACTCATAATGACACAAAAATTAATAATGTCCTCATGGATAAGGATACCAAAAAAGGAATATGTGTGATTGACCTGGACACTGTAATGCCTGGGGTAGCCATGAATGATTTTGGAGATGCGGTGCGGATTGGAGCAAGTACAGCATTAGAGGATGAACAAAATCTGGATAAAGTGTGGTTCAACTTAGAACTTTTTGAAGCATGTGCGAATGGCTTTATAGAGGGATGTGGTGGAAAACTTTCACAGGAAGAGATAAAGCTGCTTCCGATGGGCGCTAGGCTTATGACCTATGAATGTGGAATGAGGTTTCTTATGGATTATATTCAGGGAGACATTTATTTTAAAATTCACAGACCGGGGCAGAATTTGGACCGGGCAAGGACACAGTTTAAACTTGTCTCTGATATGGAACATAAGTGGAAAGTAATGGAGAATATTGTGAAGAAGTATATGTAAGACAAAACAGTGGAATTGACAATTTCCAATGCTTAAAAGGCGTCAGTTCCGGAAATACCGGACTGACGCCTTGATTGCATTAAACGTTTGTATTTGATTCTTCTTCGCCCCAGAAATCTACAGGTTCATAATCCTGCAGTTTGGCCAGAAAACCTTTTTCTGCGAGTTCATTTTGAATATCATCTAAAATATCTTCGGATTCAGCTTCAATTGTATGGTAATGATAACCACCGGTTACATTCTTAAGAAGGCTGGAACTTCCGGTAGAGAGTCCTTCTAAAAATTTCTTGACATCGCGTCTTGTACGGATATTCATATCTGCCCGGACAACACCATAAACCTTATGGTAAACAAAAACATCTTTGACAACACCGCCATTATCAACGATCAGAGAGAGTTCTTCTCCAACCTGATCATCTGCATGGATCACTTTAAATACCCGCTGGCAGGCGGATTGTTTTGGAATCATATAACCTTTGTTTGTGGAAAGGATCGTCAGGCCATTCGCTCGAAGAAGAGCAATGTCCGAAACGATAATCTGCCTGCTTACATCCAGGTCTTTTGCCAGAGTAACTCCAGGGACAGGCACAGCGCTGGATTTCAAAATATTTTCTATTTTTGATCTCCTGATCTCTCCGTTCATCTGTCAAAGTCCTTTCTAAACTGCATGTAAATTTTTGAGTGAAATATCCAAAATTGGAGCTGAGTGAGTCAGAGCACCACTTGATACATAGTTTACACCAAAGTTCTTAATTCTTTCAATGTTTTCTTTGGTAACATTTCCGGAAATTTCGATTTCGGCTCTGCCGGCAATATAATCGATGGATTTTTTCAAAAGAGCATTATCCATGTTGTCTAACATGATAATATCAGCACCTGATTCCACGGCATCCTGTACCATTTCAAAAGTCTCAACTTCAACTTCGATTTTTCTTACAAAAGGTGCATATGCCTTAGCCATTTTGACAGCTTCTTTTACACCACCTGCAGCTCCGATATGGTTATCCTTGAGAAGAACACCATCAGAAAGGTTGTATCTGTGGTTATTTCCGCCACCGACTCTCACGGCATATTTTTCAAAAATACGGTTGTTCGGTGTAGTCTTTCTTGTGTCTAAAAGCTTGATCCCGGTTCCTTCAAGGAGCTTTGCCACCTGGCTTGTATAGGTTGCGATTCCGCTCATTCTCTGAAGGTAATTAAGAGCAGTTCTCTCTCCGCAGAGAAGCACACGGATATCACCATGAACCTTGCCCATAAGTTCACCGGCTTTTACATGGTCACCGTCTTTTACAAAAAATTCTACGGTTGTATTGGAATCAAGCAGAGTAAAGGTTCTTTCAAAAACCTGAAGACCGCAGATAATGCCATCTTCTTTGCAGATCAAGTCTACCTCGCCCTGCTGTGGATGTGGCATAACACTGTTTGTGGATACGTCCTCACTTGTGATATCTTCTTTTAAAGCACTTAATATAAATGGGTCTACATTTAACCCTAATGTTACCTGATCGTACATATTATCTCCTTTCGCCAGCAATTTCTTTTGCTGCTCTTTTTGCAAATACAAGACTCTCTAAAAGTGAGTTGCTTGCAAGTCTGTTTTTACCATGAACCCCATTGCATGCGGTTTCACCGACTGCGTAGAGATGATCCATAGAAGTTTTACTGTTATGGTTTACCTTGATTCCGCCCATAAAATAATGCTGAGCCGGAACGATGGGAATACATTCATGGAACACATCATAACCGGCCTGGCTGCAATGTTCAATAATATTTGGAAAATGACTTATTAATTCGTCACGCGGGATGGTTCTTAAATCTTCCCACACAAAATCGGTGCCGTCTTTCTCCATCTGTTTGTAGATTTCCTGTGTAAGCAGATCTCTTGGCAACAGTTCATCTACAAAACGGTTCATATTCTTATCATAAAGCCTGGCACCTTCACCTCTTACAGATTCAGAAATAAGAAAGCTTCTTTCTTCTTTATTATCAGAGTAAAGAGTAGTAGGATGAATCTGGACATAATCAAGATTTTTCAGTTCAATATTATGACGTCTGGCAATCTCCACGCCGTCACCGGTCAGGTGTTTGAAATTAGTGGAATGCTTGTATGTTCCACCAATACCGCCGGTTGCAAGTATTACATAGTCAGCTTCAACCTGTTCTTCCCTGCCATCCGGCCACCTGATAATTCCACCACAACACTTGCTGCCATCGCAAAGGATATCTAAGAGAGTCGTATATTCATACATTCTTACATTCTTTAATTTTTTGACGGCATTTAAAAGGTGGCTTGTGATCTCTTTTCCAGTGATATCTTCATGGAAAAGTATTCTGTGATGAGCATGTGCACCTTCTCTTGTATAGACAAAATCACCATTTTCGTCCCGGGTAAAAGAGACACCGTATTTTACCAAATCTTTCACTACATCAGGGGAAGACTTGATCATGATCTCGACAGACTTCTGGTCATTCTCATAATGTCCGGCTTTTAATGTGTCCTCAAAAAAGCTGTCATAATCAGACGGATCTTTTAACGTACACATGCCTCCCTGAGCCAAAAAGGAATCACTGCTTTCAAAATCAGACTTCGTGATCAGCATAATATCTAATTCATCAGGAAGATTTAAGACTGCATATAATCCGGAACAGCCACTTCCAACTATAAGTATATCTGTTTTCATATTCTTTTCCTATTCTTTTATGTTAATAAAATAGTGTTTTTTTACAGATTGCTCCAAGTATAACACTTAATTTTACAACTGACAAGACACCTGTAAATTTTTTGTGTTGACAGTGTATATTTCAAATCGTATACTTTTACTAAAGTGAGCAAAAGGCAGTGAGATCCGGTATTGATACTGTCGTTTGGAAAACAAATTAAAAATGAGATCACATTAAGACAGAACGAATACCGGAAGAAGAAAGCCTTTCTGTGATAAAAGAGGGAAAGATGACGACAAGAGAAATTCAGGACGAGATCCTTAGATTAAAAAAAGAAAAAGAAGTATGTATTCTGGCACATGCCTATCAAAACCATGAGATATTAGAAGTTGCGGATTATATGGGAGATTCCTTTGCATTGAGCCAGCAGGCTGCCAAAACACAGGAACAGACGATCCTTATGTGCGGAGTCCGTTTTATGGCAGAAACCGTGAAGGTTCTCTCACCAGACAAGAAAGTACTTCTTTCCAGCGGTGAAGCAGGATGTCCTATGGCAGAACAGCTTTCTGTGGAAGAATTGAAAGAATTAAAAAAACAGTATCCGGATTATACAGTAGTAGCCTATATTAATACAACTTCTGAATTGAAGACATTATGTGACGTATGTGTTACATCGGCATCAGCGGTATCTATTGTTAAGAAGCTGGAGAACGACAAGATTCTTTTTATTCCGGACTGTAACCTCGGAGCATGGGTAGCAGAACAGATTCCTGAGAAAACTTTTAAATTTATCAAGGGTGGTTGCCCAACTCATCTTAGAATGGGCAAAGCAGATGTGGCAAAAGCAAAGAAAGCACATCCAAATGCGAAGCTTCTTGTCCATCCGGAATGTGCCGCTGCAGTAACCAAGAATGCAGACTACATAGGAAGCACAACTGGAATTATGTCCTATGCGAAGAAGAGTACAGATAAGGAATTTATCATTGGAACAGAAAACAGCATAGTTTCCCATTTACAGTATGAGTGTCCGGATAAGCTGTTTTATCCACTTTCCAAGGATTGTGTATGCCACAATATGAAACTTACAACTTTAGTAGATGTATATAATTGTCTGAAAGGCCTTGCAGGTGAAGAAATTATTTTACCTGAGGAAGTAAGTAAGGGAGCAAAACGCTGTATTGACAGAATGCTCGAATTAAATTAACACAGGCGGTCGTAGAGGTAGATTCTCCGACCAGTGCTGTGAAATTTATTCTATAGACTGTGAGAATAGCGTCTATACAATCTCAGTTGATACAGAAGGTTCCAAAATAATCTGTGTGTTTCATTCGTATCCCGAAACCGGAGTGAGGTTATTAATATGAGCATTTTTGAGTATGATAAAGAATTGGAAGAGAAGAAGTTGAGAAAGGCAGAGTTTGAGGCTGGTCGTGAGATTGGACATGAAGCTGGACTGGCAGAAGGCAAAAATCAGGCTGCTTTTGAAATAGCAAAGCGTATGCTTGCTTTAAAGGAATTCACATCTGAAAAGATTGCAGCTATTTCAGGACTTTCGTTAGATGAAGTGAAAAAGCTGCAGGAGTAGACGGTCAGAAAAAGTAAAGTAGATGAATGAATTTACAGATATGATATCAATGACAGGAGAAAACAAATGAAATACTATACTGAAAATGAATTACAAAACTTCAGATTTGAGGGCGCATACATTGCAGAAACCTGCGCAGTCAATGGGATCTTTGAAATGATATTGGACAATGTGACGATTTTACCACAAAATTCGTGCAATCGTGATATCCGCGAAATGCGTGCAAATGAACTGAAACTGAAAATCCGTGAGCCGGAGATTACGGCATTTGTCGAGGAAGGCTATAAAGTTTATGACGCAGACGGTAATCTGAAAGAAAAGAAAGAGGATATACTGATCGCGGCAGAAGATCAGGCAGCAAAATTAAAGGAACTGGAAGGATGTGAAATCTATTCCATTGAGCAGGAGAAAGGTGTCTATACGGTATCCATTGATACGGAAGACCATACTTTCATGATTAAAGTAAGCGGAAGCGCAGATGCCGAAGAGTGGGACCGGTTTCTGAGTAAAGATTAAAGGAGCAGGGATTACGATGGAAACAAATGAAAAAAGCCGTGTGCTGGATATGACAAGGGGAAATCCGTTCCGGCTTGTATTAAAATTTGCGCTGCCCCTGTTTTTTGGAAATCTGCTACAGCAGTTTTATAATCTGGCGGATACTGCAATTGCCGGACATGTTCTGGGAGATCACGCACTCGCACAGATTGGAGCAGTTTCGGCGCTATATGGACTTATCACGAATTTTGCATTTGGAATGAACAATGGACTGGCGTTGTCTTTAAGCCGCAGCTTTGGAGCAGGGGATGAGCAAAAAATGAAGCATGTCTCCTGCTGGATGGTAACAATTTCCATGTCGGTATCCATTGTATTAATGTCCATTTTTCTGTTGTGTAAAGAACCGCTGCTGATCCTTTTGCAGGTTCCGGAAGAGACGATGGCAGGTGCGATGGAATATCTTACGATCATACTGATCGGAATACCATTTACGATGGCGTATAATATGGAAGCAGCTATGCTTCAGGCGGTTGGAAACAGTATGACACCCCTTTTGTTTTTGCTGTTCAGCAGCGTTTTGAATATTTCATTGGATTATGCGTTTATGGCACCACTGGCGATGGGAATCGGAGGTGCAGCGTTTGCAACGGTTTTATCACAGGGGGTAAGTGCATTTCTTGCATTCATACTTATCTGGCGCAATTATCCACTGCTTCATTTTAAAGGAAAAGATTATCAGGTGGAGAAAAAATTTGTGCTTGAAATGGTTGTCGCGGGGTTTAGCATGGCTTTGATGAGTGCAATTTATAATATTGGAAGTGTTATTTTACAGGGTAGTATTAACGCACTCGGAAACCTGTATATTACGGCGCAGGTAGGCGCAAGAAGGCTGGCGGAACTTTTCCATACGCCGGGACTTGCGCTTGGAACGAGTGTTGCAACTTATACGAGCCAGAACATGGGTGGCGGAAATCGAAACAGAATCAAAAAAGGAGTATGGTCAGCATTCTTTCTTTTTGCGGTCTGGTGGATTTTTTCCATGGTTTTTGTGACTTTCTTCGTGGAAGATGCCGTCAGACTGGTAACAGGAAGCAGTAATGCGGATGTTATTTATAATACTGCATTATATCTCAGAATCAGTTTTCCGTTGATTCCTACGATGGCGGTGATTATTATTTTGAGAAATATGCTGCAGGGAATGAATCATTTGATGATGCCGCTTGTGTGCAGCAGTCTGGAATTGATAGGAAAGGTAATTTTTGCTATCTGGGTCGTGCCGGCATATGGGTATTTTGCAGTGTGCCTTTGCGAACCGGTCACATGGGTGGTCTGCTGTATTTTTGTTTTGATCTGCGCATTTTTGTGCAGGAAGGAATTGAGATAGAAGCTTAACGAGAAAACGTTTCAATAACAGTGTTGACACGTTTTCTTTTTTTGTGTAATATATGCCTATAAGTTAGATATAACTAACCGAAAAGCAAAGGAGAGCAAAGTGAGTCAGGAAGTATATGAGATGATCACAAGATTAGACAGAGAAAGAATTGAGACACATCTGGTCGTACAGTGTGCACCGATGATCTCCGGCATGAAGGTTTCTAATTTACTGAATGTGGAGAAAAAACTTGCACCACAGATGAAACAGGTGTTGGAACGTTCCGGTATTTCCTATTATCTGCTGTTGGAAAGCGAAGATAAAGCAACCTTTTTAGTGTACCGCGAGGATGGGTTGAAAGCGTACCTGATGCAGGATAGAGTCTGTCAGTCGATGAAGAATTTTGGATACGAAAGCCTGGATTTAAGCGATGTTTTAAGCCGTTTTCAGAAACGCTATGCAGACTGTATGGAGCAGATTGCAGAATTTCCACATGAGATGGGATTATTGCTCGGTTATCCTGTGGAAGATGTGGAGGGATTCATTGAGAACAAAGGTCACAATTATCTGTATGCCGGCTACTGGAAAGTGTACGGACATGTAGAGGAGAAGAAGGCTTTGTTTAACAGATATGAAGAGGCAAGAAAAGTTTTGATACAGCTGCTTGCAAGTGGACGCAGTGTGAGCGAGATGGCTGCCTGTTATGCTTAATTTTTACTTATAGGTTAGCGTATACTAACTACATAAACTGATAAAGAATAGAAAATGCAGGAATGTGAAAAAATAAAAAATCATAAAACTGCAGATAGTATGGAGGAAAGAATCATGGATAAAGTAACAATCGTATTCTGGTCACAGTCAGGAAACACAGAGAGTATGGCAAACGCAGTTGCAGAGGGTGTAACGGCAGCAGGAAAAGAAGCAGTGGTGGTTGATGTTGCAAGTGCATCCTTAGATGATTTAAAAGCTGCAAAAGGTTTCGCAATGGGCTGTCCTGCAATGGGAGCAGAAGTGCTCGAAGAAGGCGAGATGGAACCATTTGTATGCGATGTGGAAGGATTTGCAGCAGGTAAGACAATCGCTTTGTTTGGCTCTTATGGATGGGGCGATGGACAGTGGATGCGTGACTGGGTAGACCGTATGACAGCAGCCGGAGCAACCGTTGTGAACGGAGAGGGCGTGATCTGTCAGGAAGCACCGGACGATGCTGCCTTAGATGCATGTAAAGACCTTGGAAAACAGCTCGCAGCATTATAATAAGGTAAGCATTATAACGAAAGGATAATTTATGAGCGTAGTCATTATTGGAGGACATGACCGTATGGTGTGTCAGTATAAAAAGATTTGTAAGGAGCATAAATGTAAGGCAAAAGTATTTACCCAGATGCCGGCAAAGTTAAGCAGCCAGATTGGGTCACCGGATCTGATTATCCTGTTTACCAATACAGTTTCCCACAAGATGGTAAAATGTGCGGTAGCGGAGGCGGAGCGCAGCAAAGCCGAAGTGGTAAGAAGTCATTCCAGCAGTGGCAATGCCTTAAATGAGATCCTGGAAAAAGTTTGTTAATGGAAAGAAAAAATTTACATCAGGTGCAATAGCGGAACGTGCGGTCGGCCAGGATTCTTGCAAAAATCAGACCAAGCGGAAGCGCAATGATGATCATGATCGCAGCAGCAAACCAGGAGACAGCTTCTGTCAGTGACATGATCCCGAAATTATAAATTGCACGATAAAGGTAAAGTCCTGGAACCATAATAACAATGGATGGAACGGTTAGTGAAATACGTGGATAACCGTTCCATTTTTTTATGATGGAAGCCAGAAGTCCGGCGGTTAATGCGCCTATAAAAGCGGCGACAGCGGCAGGTGTAGCCGTAAAGTTGACCAGTTCCAGACGCAATGTATTTGCGATGGCACCGATAAAGGCAGCCGTGGCTGCCATCGGGATCGAACTGTTGAACATAATAGAGAATCCGAATACACCGCAAAAACTTGTGATCAACCGCAGTAACAGATGAAGGACAGGATCGATGGATAATGAGGAAAAATCCTGTGGCTGCAATTTTAAGAGCAATGCCATGATCCATGCAAACATGGTAGCGACCAGCACGATGATCACGGAATAAGTGAGGCGTTCCAGTCCGGATCTCAAATCAAGCTTGGCAAGGTCGATTCCACTTGTGATGAATGGAAATCCTGGTATGATAAACAGCATGGAACAGATATATCCTGCCTCGTGGAAGGACGGAATATGGAATAACATTTCTGCCAGATGCAGACATACGGTATAAGTCAGACAGGCGGCAGAGATTGATACTGCAATATTTAAAAATAACGTATAATGGTGTTTGATCAGTTTGGTGCGGATCACATTTCCAATACCGGCTGCGATAAAGGCGAGAACCATTTCAATCGGACCACCACCCAGCAGGAACGTGAAAGCACAACATGCGAGTGCAGCGGCGAGACCAAGTTTGGCAGGGGAGTAGAGTGTGTGAATAGACTCGATTTCATCCAGACGTCTGTGAATCTCTTCACCTGTCAGATGGGCTTCCTGTTTTGGAAAATTGTCAACAAACTGTTCCATACGGTAAAGCTTTGAGGTATTGACACCTGTATTGGCAATGCTTAAGGATTGTGAGACACATTCTTTTCCGTCAAAACAGTTAAATTCGATGGACATAAGTCCGACATCCACGGTGCAGGTGACACCAAGTTCCTTTGCAAGACGGTTCATGGAAGTACGGACACGCCATGCTCCGGTTCCACAGGAGAGCATGATCAATCCGACTCTTCCGATAACAGAAGCCTTCTCGATCAGCCCTGCTTTATTGATCAGAACATTGCTGTCGTTTTCCGTGTAATCGTGCCAGGGGATTTCCATATGATTTTTTTCCATGATATCCATATAATTATTGTTCTGCATAAATGATCGCCTCTGCTTTTTTCACATGTCGTTCCAGATTCTTCAAAAACAGCGAATCCGGTAGAAAAATACCAATCTCATCATAGCGGGTGTTTTCCTCTACCAGAGAATCCTGCCCATAGAAAATGTACGCCATAGGAAGACTTTTCTCCAGTTTGATCATAAGATCCCAGACAGCAGAATAAGCTTCTGCCTCTGTCTCTTTCAGCTTGACAGTGTCGGGCAGCTCGCGGATGATCAGTACACCGGTATTTTTTTCCAGAATCTGCTGATCCATATCCATTTTTTCAGAAGCATAGGCATGGCGGTAACGGTAGGCCTGTGCAAAATAAATATTTTTCTTATTGTCAAGATCACAGTAGACATCATAAAAATGCTGGTAATCTTTTTCATGTATGGTTGTTTTATATCCGGGCAGTAAATTGCCCGATTCGTCAGTCATGATAATCGGATTCGTTCTGCCGTCTGCGTTAAAACGGTACGGAATCAGAAATGAATTCCGGAGCAGATCGAATAATGTATTTTGACAGATTGCCATAAGAAAAGCTGACAGATCTCTGTTGTGATAAGCATTAAAAAGTGCCTGGGAAAATTCAGCGGGAGATAATGGAAAATTGTTATCCTCATTGCAAAACAGGGAATTGCAGAAAGTCCCCTGGAGTTTTTCACATGCCCATGGATCATTTAATATTTTGTTGAATAAAACATCTGCTTTTTCTTCGCGTGGAAAAATGGTTTTTTCTGCCATAAATGAATCGCTTCCTTTTCTTTTTTTCGCTAAAATTATACTATTGAAATAGAAATATGTGAAAGCTATAATTGATATAGCAGAAATAATAATTTGATATGATTGAGGGCGAGCTATGGATGTGAATTTTGAGTATTATAAAATTTTTTATTACGTTGCGAAATACAATAATTTTACGAGGGCTGCAAGGGTGTTGGGAAACAGCCAGCCGAATGTGACAAGGGCAATGAACTGTCTGGAACAGCAGCTTCATTGTACGCTTCTGGTGCGGACGAACCGTGGAGTTTTTCTGACTACGGAAGGGGAAAAGCTGTATACACATGTAGCAGCGGCCATGGAACAGCTTTTTACGGCAGAGGAGGAACTGGCAGAATGTGTGGGACTGTCCCATGGGAGTATTGCAATCGGAGCCAGTGAGACCGCGTTAAATTTGTTCCTTCTGGATAAGTTAAAAGAGTTTCACAATACATACCCGGGAATCCGGCTGAAGATCTACAATCATTCCACACCGCAGGCGGTGGAAGCGGTGAGAAGGGGAACGGTTGATTTTGCAGTCGTTTCCACACCTGTAAAAGCGGATGCACCGCTCCACATGACAATGCTTCATCCATATCAGGAAATACTGATCGGTGGAACAGAGTTCGGGCATCTGGCAGGAAAGCAAACAACATTTGAGGAGATTATGCAATATCCGCTCATCTGTCTTGGAAAGGAGACGGTGACCTTTCAGTTTTACAGGCAGTTATTTGCGTCTTATGGTCTGGACTTTGAGCCGGATACAGAGACTGCAACGGCGGATCAGATCCTTCCACTGGTAAGAAGCGGACTGGGGCTGGCTTTTATACCAAAACCGATGGCAAAGGATGCGATTGACAGGGGAGAGGTGTCAGAGATACCCCTGTGTGAGAAGATACCGTCCCGGAATATCTGTCTGATCTATGACAGCAAACACCCATTTAAGGAGGCTGCCACACAATTGAAAAAGATGATCGCTGCGAATAGTTTTGCCAGTGTTGAATAGGTTTTTGGAAAACGATTGATATTTTTAAAAGCATATGTTATAGTTCAAACGAACTTGATAATGAAACAAACAGGTGTCAGATAGGCAGGGTGACCTCACTCTGCCGGATCTGGTGAAAAGGGAAACAGGTGCGAATCCTGTACGAACTCGTCACTGTATTTAGGGAGTGCATGCCAAAAACTCACTGGGCAGCCGGGAAGAGGGCAATGCATGATGATCTGTAAGTCAGGAGACCTGCCTGATTGTTGTACGGGAAACAAAAATGTTTCCACGCCACGAGTAACTGGCTGTACGGATGAGAAAATTTGACCTGTTTTTAGATCTTTTTTGTAAGATAGGACAGGAAAAATTTTATATTGTGATTTGAGTGCAGCGTTTCTTTTGTGAAAAAGAGACGCTTTTTTCATATTCAGGCAGAAGGACTCCATAGAACATCATCTGGAACAGACCGTCGAACAGGAAAGAGAGAAAAACAGAATGCAAAGCAACGGAAACGGAACCGAAGTATGGGAAAAGGGAATAAAGGTTGATCTCCCGGATGGAGAGTATGAGATTGAAGTGCAGCTGACAGGGGGAAGCGGCAGGGCGTCTGTCACATCACCGGCAATTCTGCAGGTGCAGGATGAGAAGGCCGTCATCGAGATCGAGTGGAGCAGCCCTAATTATGACTATATGACGATGGACGGAGAGACTTATCTTCCGGTCAATACAGAGGGCAATTCTGTTTTCGAACTGCCTGTGACTGCTTTTGACAAAGAAGTGCCGGTAACGGCAGATACGACAGCCATGAGCGTGCCGCATGAGATTGAATATACGATTCTGCTCGACAGTGCTTCCATTGCAAACGCCGGAAAAAAACCGATGGAAGTGATCGCAGTTGTCTACGTCGCAGCCGTGATTGCAGTAAGTATCACAGCGTGGCAGATACATCGGAAGAGAAAAGGAAAAAAAGAATGAAGCAGATAAAAAAAATCGGTCTGTGGTGTATATTGCTTTTTGCCTGCATCCAGATATCGGGCTGTGGAGACGGCCAGACCTCCTGGAAGAGTGGGGATCATGAGATCAGCAGTGAACTGAATTATGAAAAGAGCATGGATTTAGATTATGCCACAGAGTTTGCAGTGGATTATTATGAGAACGGTTTTACACTGATTTCCATATCGGATGGAAGCAGATTTTTGCTGAATACCGAAGGGGAACAGGTACCGGAGGATTTAGAGAAGGGGATCACAGTCTTAAATGCCCCGGTGTCCAATATTTATCTGGTTGCCTCGGCGACTATGGATATGTTTTGCAGTATCGGTGCACTGGATCACATCTGCCTGTCCGGACTGCCTGAGGAAAAATGGGAGATCCCGGAGGCAAAGGCGGCAATGGAGAGCGGGCAGATCGTATATGCCGGAAAGTATAATGCACCTGATTATGAACTGATCTGTTCGAAAGAGTGCGGGCTTGCCATTGAGTCAACGATGATCGGACATTCACCGGAGGTAAAGGAGAATCTGGAATCGTTTGGCATTCCGGTTTTAGTCGATCATTCCAGCTATGAGTCTGATCCGCTCGGCAGGACCGAGTGGGTAAAGCTTTATGGAGTGCTGACCGGAAATGAGGATGCGGCGGTGAGAGCATTTGAGGAACAGAAACAGTATGTACAGGAACTTTCCGATGTGGAAACGACCGGAAAAACAGTCGCATTTTTTTATGTTACAACAGCAGGAACGGTCAGTGTGCGAAAGAGCAATGACTATGTTCCGAAAATGATAGACATTGCCGGTGGGGAGTATGTGTTCCGGAATTTAAAGGGGGAAGATAACGCAGCTTCCAGTGTCAATATGCAGATGGAAGAATTTTATGCGCAGGCAAAAGATGCGGACTATCTTGTCTATAACAGCACGATCGACGGCAATCTTGCTTCCATTGATGATCTGCTGGCGAAAAACAGTCTTTTTGCAGATTTTAAAGCAGTCCAGAATGGAAATGTATGGTGTATCGGGAAAAATCTTTATCAGGATACCATGGATACCGGAAGCATTATCCATGATTTTCATGAGATGCTGACCTCGGAGGATACGGATGAACTTACCTACATGTATAAGCTCAAATAGAAAAATAAGATATACGGTCTGTTTTGTCATTCTGATCACATTATCAGTACTCTCTTTTATCATCAGTGTATGTGCCGGAAGTGTGCAGATTCCGCTCTCAGATATCTGGAGACAGTTCAGAGGGGAACAGGATGAACTTTATGCAGCTATTCTCTTTCAGATCCGTATCCCGAGAACGTTTGCGGCAATCCTGCTCGGCGGTGCGCTGGCGTTGTCCGGGTATCTGCTGCAGACTTTTTTTCACAATCCGATCGCAGGACCGTTTGTCCTTGGTATTTCTTCCGGGGCAAAATTATTTGTGGCGGTCGTGATGATCGTGTTCTTAAGATATTCCAGAACATTATCTTCTGTGGATCTGATCGTGGCGGCGTTCGCAGGATCTATGCTGTCGATGTTTTGCGTGCTTCTGATGTCACCGAGAGTTCAGAATATGTCATTTTTAGTGCTGATCGGAGTGATGATCGGCTATATCTGTTCGGCAGTCACAGATTTTCTTGTGACATTTGCAGAGGATTCTGACATTGTGAATCTTCATAACTGGTCGATGGGAAGCTTTTCCGGCATCACATGGGAGAATGTGAAAACGATCGTGTTTGTTGTAGCCGTTACCGGCATTTTGACATTCTTTTTGTCAAAACCGATGGAAGCGTACCAGTTAGGAGAGACTTACGCAAAAAATATGGGTGTCAATATCAAAATGTTTCGCGTATTGCTCGTGATCTTATCGAGCATCTTATCCGCAGTGGTAACAGCGTTTGCAGGACCTGTGTCGTTTGTCGGGATCGCGGTGCCGCAGATGGTAAAGCGGTTATTCAGGACGGCAAAACCGATCATCATGATACCGGCATGTTTTTTAGGTGGGGCAGTATTCTGCATGTTCTGTGATCTTCTGGCGCGGATGGTGTTTGCACCGACGGAGATGAGTATCAGTACCGTGACGGCGATTTTTGGCGCACCGGTAATGATCGCAGTCATGTTAAAACAGCGACAGGAGCGGTACTAAGGAAGAAAAATTGAAATTGTGAGAAGCATGCATCCAGGCATTCGGTAGGTAATGAAATATCTTGACAATGGAAAATGAGGAACGGAATGGAAGAACGGGAACTTTTACACACGGACGGACTGTCCGTTGGATATCACGGAAAAGAACTGATAAAGGAGATAGGGATTTCTCTGAAAAGGGGAGAAATCGTGACATTGATCGGACCAAACGGGGCAGGAAAATCCACTATTTTAAAGACTATCGCAAAGCAGCTGCAGGAGATCTGTGGCAGTGTTTATGTGGAAAACACCAGGCTGTGTGAACTGCCGGAAAAAGAACTGGCGAAGAAAATGTCCATTGTTTTCACAGAGCGCATCACACCGGAGCTGATGACAGTGGCAGACGTTGTGGCGATGGGGAGATATCCGTATACCGGAGGACTTGGCATCCTGACACCAAAAGATGAGGCGGTGGTGGCGCAGTGCATGGAACAGATCCGCATCTCACCGTTAAAAGAACGCAATTTTATGAGTCTGAGTGATGGGCAGAAACAGCGTGTACTGCTTGCAAAGGCGCTGTGTCAGGAGCCGGAGATTCTGATCCTGGATGAGCCGACATCTTATCTGGATGTAAAGTACAAACTCGAATTTTTATCCATGCTGCAGGAGATGACGCGGAAGAAAAAAATCGGTGTTCTCATGTCGCTGCATGAACTTGATCTTGCAGAGCGTGTGTCGGACAAAATTGTATGCGTCAAAGGGGAAAACATTGAGCATTACGGCACGCCGGAGGAAGTCTTTGCCGATGGATTTGTCGATCAGCTTTATGAGATCACGGACGGAACATTTCAGGAGAAAAACGGTTGCGTGGAACTGAAAAAGTGCGAGGGCATACCGGAGGTATTTGTGATCGCCGGAAATGGTACGGGAAGTTTCCTGTTCCGGCAGCTTCAGAGAAATGGGATTCCATTTGCAGTGGGGATCTTAGGAAAAAATGATCTTGATTATCCGGCGGCAGAAGCGCTTGCGGTGCAGGTGATCGCTGCGGAGGCGTATCAGGACTTTGAGAGGGAACATTATGAGGCGGCAAAACAGGTGATGTGCGCATGCAGAAAGGTGATCTGCTGCCAGACGGTATTTGGATCACAGAATGTGCTTAACAGACAGCTTTTGCAGGAGGCAGAAGACTGTGGAATGGAGATAGAATTATGGCAAAAGTGATCATGGTGCAGGGCACGATGTCAAACGCAGGAAAGAGCCTGATCGTGGCAGGACTCTGCAGGATTTTCAAACAGGACGGATACCGGGTGGCACCTTTTAAATCCCAGAATATGGCACTGAATTCTTTTATCACAAAGGAAGGGCTTGAGATGGGACGCGCACAGGTGATGCAGGCGGAGGCAGCAGGAGTGGAGCCGGTGGCTGCAATGAATCCGATCCTGTTAAAACCGACCACACATGTCGGTTCACAGGTGATCGTGAACGGTGAAGTGCTTGGGAATATGAGTGCCAGAGATTATTTTGCGTATAAAAAACAATTGATCCCGGAAATCAAAAAGGCATTCCGGGAGTTAGAAAAAGACAACGACATTATCGTGATCGAAGGCGCAGGAAGTCCGGCAGAGATCAATCTGAGGGAAAATGACATTGTCAATATGGGATTGGCAGAACTTCTGGATGCACCGGTGCTTCTTGTGGGAGACATTGACCGGGGCGGCGTGTTTGCACAGCTTCTCGGAACACTGATGCTGCTCGAGGAACCGGAAAAGGAACGTGTAAAAGGGCTCATCATCAATAAATTCCGCGGGGATAAAACTATATTAGATCCGGGCGTTGTGATGCTGGAGGAGCGGGGACATGTGCCGGTCGTGGGCGTTGTGCCTTATATGGAGCTATCCATTGATGACGAGGACAGCTTAAGCAGCAGATTTGACCGCAGGGAGGAAGGCCTGATCGATATTGCAGTCATCCGTTATCCAAGAATTTCCAATTTTACGGATCTGTCTGTCTTAGAGCAGATCGGGCAGGTTTCCGTGCGCTATGTGGACAGTGTGAGAGACTTACACCACCCGGACATGATCGTGCTTCCGGGCAGCAAAAATACAATGGCCGATCTGAAATGGATGCGGGAAAATGGTCTGGAGGCGCTGATCAAAAAGAAAGCGCAGGATACCATTGTTTTTGGAATCTGTGGCGGATACCAGATGCTGGGTGAGACGATCAGCGATCCATATCAGGTGGAAAACGGTGGAAGCATGAAGGGCATGGGACTGCTTCCGGCTGTGACGGAGCTGAAACAGGAAAAAACAAGAACACAGGTAACGGGAACTTTTGGAGAAATTTCCGGAGCACTCTCCGGTTTTTCCGGAAAGAGTGTGCGCGGATACGAGATCCACATGGGCAGTACCGTAGACAGTGAAAGTATCGTAGACAGTGAGAATGTCAGACAGCCGGAAAGCAGAAGTGACAAAAAAGGCTATGTATGCAGAATACAAAACGAAGCAGATGGCAGTGTAAAATACGACGGAATCTTTTCCGGTAACGTATATGGAACATATGTTCATGGCATTTTTGACGAGGGAACGCTGGCAGAGACACTGGTTGGTATCTTGGCTGAACGGAAGGGTGTGGTGCTGGATACCGGGCAGATGATAAGTTATGGGCAGTTTAAGCAGATGCAGTATGATAAACTTGCAGACGGTGTGCGGAAATCCATGGATATGGAAGCAGTGTATGCAATGCTGCGGGAAGCTGCGATTTAAAACAGAACTGTTGTTACTGGAACGAGGTACGAGTGAACAGTAACGAAAATGCGCAGTGCATAAAGAGGAAAAATAATGGAATTTAAAATAGAGGAACCGGATAAAAAAATCAGGCAGGAAATCAAAGCAAACTGGGATCGCGTGGCAAAACCGCTGGATGGTCTGGGGGAGTTTGAGGGACTTCTCGCAAGGATCGGGGCAATCCTTGGGTCGCCAGAGATTGATATTGCAAAAAAAGCAGTGATCGTCATGTGCGCAGATAATGGCGTTGTGGCGGAAGGCATCAGCCAGTCCGGGCAGGAGATCACGGCAGCGGTGACAGAGAATCTCGGAAAAAGAAATACTTCGGTCTGCAAAATGGCGCAAACAGTTGGCGCAGAGGTTTTTCCGGTGGATATCGGTGTGAACACCGACCGGATTTTTCCGGGAGTCATCAGCAGAAAAGTAAAAAAAGGTACAAATGATTTTCTGCTAAAACCTGCGATGTCAGAGAGAGAAGCCATGCAGGCGGTCCGGGTTGGGATGGAACTTGTAAAAGAGTGCAAAGAAGCTGGATATACGCTGCTTGGCACCGGAGAGATGGGAATTGGCAATACAACGACAAGTGCGGCGATGGCAGCAGCTCTGCTTTCCGTTCCGCCGGAGATCGTGGCAGGGCGGGGCGCCGGATTAAGTGATGAAGGGCTTGCCAGAAAAAGACAGGTGATTGCAGAGGCACTGGAAAAATATCAGTTGAGAGAGACTGAGCCGATGCGTATTTTATGCTCGGTCGGCGGGCTGGATATCGCAGGGCTTTGCGGTGTGTTTTTAGGTGGTGCAAAATACCATATGCCGATCGTGGCAGACGGTGTCATCAGTGCGGTGGCAGCGCTTACAGCAGAGCGGCTTTGTCCGGGAACAAAAGAATTTATCATTCCCTCCCACAAAGGAAAGGAACCGGCTTCGGAACTTTTGATGCGGGAGCTGGGGCTTTCTCCGGTTCTGGATGCAGGACTTGCATTAGGAGAGGGAACGGGGGCAGTCATGATGTTTTCCCTGTTAGATATTGCCATGAGTTTATATGAGACAGGGGCTACTTTTGGCGATTTTAAAATTGAGGAGTATCACAGGTTTTGATAAAGTCCGTATAAATATTTTATATGTGACAGAAAGGTGTAGTTATCAGGATGATTACATTGGTGACAGGGGGAAGCGGCAGCGGAAAATCTGCATATGCAGAAAGCCTGCTGTATTCCTGCGAAGGAATCAGATATTATATTGCAACCATGCAGATTTATGATGCAGAAGGCGAAAAAAAAGTAGAGCGGCATCGGAAACTGCGGGCAGGAAAAGGGTTTCTTACGATTGAAAGCCCGATGAATGTAGGAAAAATCCGGTTTGCATGTGCTGGAGAATCAGGGCAGGCGCAATACAGGCAGGAGACAGAGAGAAAAGTGCAGGGCAGCTCAGAAAAGAAATCGGCGCTGCTTGAGTGCATGTCAAATCTCACAGCAAATGAAATGTTCACGAAAGACGGCATGAAATCCGAGGAGGAAGTAGTTGAAAAAATTGTATCTGAGATACAGACTCTTTCACAGAAACTCGACAACCTTGTGATCGTCACGAACAATGTATTTGAGGATGGTGTAATCTATGACGCCGGAACGATGGAGTATTTGAGAGCACTTGGCAGGATCAATGCAGCACTTGCGCGTCTGGCAGACCGGGTGGCAGAGGTCGTGGTTGGAATTCCGGTGGAGCTGAAAGGATGAAGTTATGAAATTATTAAAAGCGATGGCAATCGCATTTTCCATTTATTCTAAAATCCCTGTGCCGCAGTTCGAGTGGAAGGAAGAGGACATGGAGTATATGATGTGCTTTTTTCCATGGATCGGTGGGGTGATCGGACTGTTTTTTTTCGGATGGGCGGTGTTATGTGAGAAATTTGCGGTAGGAAATGTCTGCTATGCACTGATCGGTGCGGCAATTCCGTTAATGATCTCCGGTGGATTTCATGTGGATGGGTACATGGACACGATGGACGCATTTCATTCGTACCAGAGCCGGGAAAAAAAGCTGGAGATTTTAAAAGATTCCCATATCGGTGCGTTTGCGGCGATCATGCTGGCTCTTTATTATATGATCGATATCGCAGCAATTTCAGAAATA
>OFME01000748.1_pt1 | contig 22552 bp, 15 predicted proteins | sample 1541381 | NCBI WGS metagenome assembly OFME01 (sample SAMN04209243, study PRJEB22552) | human gut metagenome | biome: gut; material: feces | host: Homo sapiens | place: USA: Oklahoma
CGATGAAGATGCCCGCGATCGCTGATATGTTTTCCTCAGAGGCTGACCGCCAACGGGAAAGCGGCGACCTTGTTACGGAAGTGTCGCTTTCCGAGCTGCATCCTTTCGTCAATCATCCTTTTGAGGTGCGTGACGATGAAGATATGCAGAAATTGGTGGACAGCATCAAGGAAAACGGCGTACTTACAAACCTGACCGTGCGCCCCCGCGACGAGGGTGGCTATGCTAGAGTGGTTTTGGTGGGACTTCAATAAATTTTCCATCTATGCGGAAACTGATAAACAGGTACATAAACGTAGAAGAAGTCGCAATAACAAAAAACTTAAGTGGTGGGAATAACCTAATTCTTAAATTTTAAGCTTGTGTCCAGAAATTTGGGTACATATCACTTGCTACAGGGTTCTTTTTATTTCCATTCGAAATTTTTCCGGATTACAGGAATGCTTCAAAATGTAGCAAGTACGGCGGATATGCTGCGCAGGGCGGTGGTTCCAACAACATTGAATAATCCTTAATAGAGCATTTGTAGGGCTGTCGGGATGACAGCCCTACTTTTTTGTAAAAAAGATGTTCATAATGCACAATTACACCGAATCAAATTTAGACAAGCTGATGAATTTTCATTGAAAGCTGAAGAAGTACCAATTATGGTATAGGCTTAGATGTAGAATAAAAGTACGGAAATGAATTTTTACATGAATCAAAGCGATTGTTTAACAGTGTTCAACACGTAGAAATATTCATTGATTTGTTGTGCAGATTGCTGAAATAAAAAGCAACAACTTTGAAATGTAAAGAAAATCAACGTATAGTCGATATGCTTGTTGACCTGTGGATGAAACTCATGAAGAGAACACCTGAAATAACCCAAACATAATGTTAGCGAAAGAAAACATTTGTGTTTAATTTCCAGAAAGAATGTGGTATACTTGGTACAATACTAACTTACACAACAGGGAGGACCAATCTATGGCTGTGAGTTATAAAAAACTATGGAAACTGTTGATTGATCACGACATGAAAAAGCGCGATTTGGAAAAGGCTGCACAGGTAAGCCATTACACAATGAATAAACTCACCCACGGCGATAATGTTACCACGGATGTGCTGGCGCGCATCTGCTTTGCACTTGACGCTGATGTGGGTGACATTATGGAAATCATCCCGGATAACAAAGGAGAGACCACCCATGGTGCGTAAAGAATACAGTGCAGGCGGCGTCAAGCACCCGTTCTGGTTTTTGGAATTCAAAAAAGCCGCCATCCTGCGCGATCAGGGCGTAACGTGGGAAGAACTCCGCACCCGCAGTCGTGAGGAAAATCTCTTTTCTGCCGCTTCACCGGCTCGCGCCGAGATGACCTGCAACACGGTGGAAGCCCGGATGCAAACGCTGCCGGACAGTTTCCTGCCGATGTTCGTCTTTGGCGACCCGGCCACGCAAAAGCTGTTTTGTCTGCTGGGCTGTATGGGCAACGACACGCTCTTTTTCGATTTCTGCTATGAGGTCATCCGCGAGAAAGTCCAGCTTGGTGTCAACGCTTTTTCGGATGCCGACATCCGCCTTTTCTTCAAGGATAAGCAGTCGCAGGATGAAAAAGTGGCCGAGTGGACGGACTACACGCTCAAGCGCCTTGGCAGCTATTACAAAAATCTGCTGTATGAAGCCGGGCTCACCGACCACGGCAAAACCGAGCGCCGCTACGCCAAGCCCATCATTGACCGTGAACTGGAATACTGGATGAAAGACAACGGCTTGCAGCCTATGTATGCCGCGCTGACGGGGGAAAACTGATATGACATTTGAAGAACGCCTCGATGCCATGGAGCTGGAAATTCGCAAACCGATTTTCCGTAAGAACCGTGGCCGCGCTAACGAGGTCAACTACTGGGTGTTCGACTACCCACCCGAAAAAGAGCTGGAAGTCCGCGCCCGCATCGAACGGATGCAGCAAAAGAATGCCGCCGGCAACGACGATTTCAAACTCGTCGTCTTTGATTTATACGACTACATCATCGACACGCTGGAGAAAGAAGGCTTCCTCGACCAGTGCTACCGTTTTGAGGATCGTCGCGGCATTGACCGCATCGTCAAAGCCGTGGGTAACCTGCTCTGCGTCAACGATGACGACAGCCTGATCGTCCGCCATATCGAGGAAAACACCCCGGAAAACGCCATCGTGTTCCTGACCGGCATCGGCAAGTGCTACCCGCTGCTGCGCTCCCACAAGGTACTGAACAATCTCAGCCAATCCTTTGGCCGCGTGCCGGTGGTGCTGTTCTTCCCCGGCACGTATGATGAACAATCCCTGATCCTATTTGATGAACTGAAAGATGACAACTACTACCGCGCGTTTCGGCTTGTAAAACCGTAAGGAGGAAGTTTCCATGTTAATCAAAGATATGTTCAAAAAGCCCATTGACCGTGACATCAAGGGCGTTATCGTTGTCGGCGAAGGCGAGGACAGCAACGCCAAGCAGGAACTGGAAGAATATGTTGTCACCCGCGAACTGTCCAAGCACTTCCGAGAATTTTTCGACAACTACAAAAAGGGCATCGTGGGCGAGACCACCAAAACCGGCGTCTGGATCTCCGGCTTCTTCGGCAGTGGTAAATCGCACTTTCTTAAAATCCTCTCCTACCTGCTGGACGGGCAAAAGCTCATCGGCGGCAAGCGCGCCGTGGACTATTTCATTGACGATCATAAGATTGAGGATGCCATGGTGCTGGCAGACATGAAGCTGGCCGCCGACACTCCCACTGATGTTGTCCTGTTCAACATCGACTCCAAGAGTGAGCAGACCGGCAAGCAGTCCAAGGATGCTATTGTTACGGTTTTCCTCAAGGTGTTTAACGAGATGCAGGGCTTCTACGGCTCGATGCCCTATGTGGCCGACCTCGAACGCCAGTTGTCCGAGGATGGCCGCTACGATGAGTTCAAGCAGGAGTTCGCCGCCGCCACCGGCAAAAGCTGGGAGGATTCCCGCCGTAAGTTCGATTTCATCCAAGATGACATCGTGGATGTTCTTGTTGACATGGACTACATGAGCGAGCCCGCCGCCCGCAACTGGTGCGAAAAGGCCGCCGAGCCTTACCAGATCAGCATTGAAAACTTCGCCCGCATGGTGCGCGAGTACATCGAGAAAAAGGGTCACAACCATCACGTCTGTTTCCTCGTGGACGAGGTCGGCCAGTACATTGGCGATGATTCCCGCCTGATGCTCAACCTGCAAACCATCCGTGAGGAACTGGGCAAGGAGTGCAAGGGCAAAGCATGGGTCATCGTCACCAGCCAGCAGGACGTGGACTCCATCACGCAGGTCAAAGGCAACGACTTCTCCAAGATTCAGGGCCGGTTCGACACCCGCCTGTCGCTGTCCAGCGCCAACGTGGACGAGGTCATCAAAAAGCGTATCCTCGCCAAGACCGACACCGCAGACCAGACCCTGCGTGTGCTGTATGAGCAGAAAGCCACACCCCTGAAGAACAAGCTGAAATTTGAAGATCTGCCGGAGATGAAGCTCTACGATGACACCCGCGACTTCGTGGACGTCTACCCGTTCATCCCCTACCAGTTCAAGCTGCTGGGCAGCGTGCTGACCTCCATCCGCCAGTACGGCGCATCCGGCAAGCATCTGTCCGAGGGCGAGCGCTCGATGCTGGCGCTGTTCAAGGAGTCTGCCGAAGCGCTGCAAAACAAGTCTGACGGTGCCCTCGTGCCGTTCAGCCTGTTCTATGACGCACTGGACGAATTCCTCGATGCCGCCCACCGCCGTGTCATCATGCAGGCGCTGGACAACAAGAACATCAACCCGGACGGCGGCGACGACTGCTTTGCCGTCAGCGTGCTGAAAGCCCTGTTCCTCGTCAAATATGTCAAGGAGTTCCAGAAAGCCACCGTCACCAACCTGACGACGCTGCTCATCTCCGACATGGACGAGGACCGCCTTGCCCTGACCCAGAAGGTGCAGGACGCGCTGGACGTGCTGATCCACGAAACGCTTGTGCAGAAAAACGGTGATGTCTACGTATTCCTGACCGAGGAAGAGCAGGAAATTGGCCGCGACATCAACCGCCAGAACGTGGAAATGACCGACATCATCCACCGCACGGCGGACATGATCTACACCCAGATTCTGACCGAATCCAAATACAAGTACCCCAAGTTCAATGGCCGCTACACGTTCAGCTACAACCAGCAGGTGGACGACCAGCCGTTCAAGGTCAACCAGAATTATGACATCGGCGTCCGCGTGCTGACCCCCTATTACAGTGATGGCACCGATGAGCAGCGCCTGCGCCTGATGTCCGGCCAAGGCCGTGAGGTACTGGTCGTGCTGCCCGATGACCGCGAGTTCCTCAACGAGATCAGTCAGGCAATGAAGATCGAGAAGTATCTGCGCACCAACGCGGCTTCCCAGATCGAGCGCTACGAGGCCATCCGCGAGAATAAGACCAAGGAGATGCGCACCCGCCTGAGCAACGCCAAAATCTACTTGGTCGATGCGCTGAAATCTGCCACGATCTACGTCAACGGCGATATTGCCCAGCTGTCCGCCAAAGACGTGCAGGGGCGCATCGGTGAAGCCCTCGCCCGCCTTGTGGACACGGTCTACCACAAGCTGACCTACATCGACACCGCCTTTACCGAGGACGATGTTGTCAAGGAGTTCCGCCCCAACCACCAGATGAGCCTGAACGCCGTCACCTCCGCCGAGCCGAACGCCCCCGCGCAGGACGATGTGCTGGCCTACATTGACAACAACTCCGCCCTGCACGCCAACACCTCCATGAAGTCGCTGAAAGACCGCTTCACCAAAGCGCCCTACGGCTTTGTGGATGATGACGTGGAGTGGATCGTCGCCCACCTGTTCAAAAAGGGGCAGATCAGCCTGACGCTGAACGGCGCAGTGCTGACCCTGAGCGCCTCCAACGGGGATGAAATTGCCCGCTATATCACCAAGCGCGAATTTGTAGATAAGCTGCTGACAAGCCGCAAAGAACACCCGAAGCCCGAATGGGTGCGCATGGTGCGCGAGATCATGCGTGAGCTGTTCGGCAACAACGCCCCCACCGAGGACGAGGACGGCTTAATGCGCGCCTGCCGCAAAGCCTGCGCCGACCTTGCCGCCACGCTGGCCAACCGCAAGCAGTACGATTACGTCAAGCCCTACCCCGGCAAGGCAGTCATCGACAGCGGTCTTGCACTGCTGCGCCCCGTGGCACAGTGGAACGACCCGATGGAGTTCTACAAGCAGATGTACCAGCGGCAGGACGACTTCCTCGATTTTGCCGAGGATTACGACCCCGTCAAGGCGTTCTTTGCCGGTGCGCAGAAAGAAATCTTTGATAAAGCGCTGGATCTGATGCGCATTTATGAGGACAGCAAGAGCTTTATCGTCAACGACAAAGTCGAAAACACGGTCAAAGAGATTTACGCCATCCTCCGCGCTGCCAAGCCGTACCAGCAAATTCAGAAGCTGCCCGCCCTGCTGGATCAGTACAACGAAGCCTATGTTGAAGTGCTGGAAGCAGCCACCAAACCGGTGCTTTCCACAATTGCAGCGGATCGCGCCCGCGTGCTGGAAGTGCTGGACGAAAAGCCCTACAAGGCGCAGTACGTCAACGCCTACGCCGCGCAGTTTGACGAGCTGAAAGACAAAGCGGAAAAGTGCAATAATATTACCACCCTGCGCAGCTATGCCGATCAGGCTGATGCCGTGCGCATCCGCCTGCTGAACGAGATGGATAAGCGGGATGAAGTGCTTGTCGTAGAGGCCGAGCGCGAAAAACATAAGGATAACGACAATCACGGCGGCGATAAAGACCCCGTCACCCCGCAGCCGCCCAAACCGCAGCCCAAGCGCCGCAAGAACCTCGCTATCAAATCTCTGACCCAGACCACCAGCTGGCGCATCGAGAGCGATGCCGACATTGACGCCTACCTCGCCGCCCTGCGCCGCCGCCTTGAATCTGAACTTGACCCCGACACGATTGTGAACGTGGAGTTCTAAACTAAGGAGAAATCTTATGACCTATTTTGAAAGTGTTCAAGAACTTTTAGAGGCCAAGGAGGGCGAACACGTCCAATTTAAGGAAGCAAAAAATCGTTTTGATTTTGGTGAAGCAGCAAAGTGTTGCTGCGCTTTGGCAAACAATGGTGGTGGCGCATTGGTATTTGGCATCACGGATAAAAGACCCCGTAAAGTGGTCGGCAGTGCCGCCTTCGACCAGCCAGAGCGCACACGCATGGGTTTGATTGAAAAACTAAAAATCAACATCGATTTCCGACTTTTCACCTATGATGGGAAAAGGGTTCTTGTATTTGATGTAAAGAGTCGTCCGATTGGTTTGCCGGTACAATATGCTGGTGTGGCGTGGATTTACGATGCGGATGAACTAAAGCCCATGCCGGAGGATATGCGCCGCAATATCTACGAAGAAACAGGCGGCGATTTCTCCGCAACAATCTGCACAGGTGCAACGGTGGACGACTTAGACGAATCCGCCATTGAAAACTTCCGAGCAATGTGGATTGCAAAGAGCAAGAAAAAGCAGCTTGCGACACTTTCCAAAGAGCAGCTTCTCCACGATTGCGGCGCAATTACGGACGAGGGCTTAACCTATGCCGCACTGGTTCTGTTCGGAAAAAGAGCGGCGCTCACAAAGTTTTTGCCGCAGGCAGAAATCATTTTTGAATACCGCTCATCCGAAGCGTCCGGCCCCGCAAACCAGAGAGAAGAGTTTCGTGTCGGATTCTTTGCCTGTTATGACCGCATTTGGGAGCTTGTCAACTTGCGGAATGATAAACAGCATTATCAGGAAGGTTTCTTTATATTTGACATTTTTACCTTCAATGAACGTGTCGTGCGTGAAGCAATCCTGAATGCAGTAAGCCACCGCAATTATCAGTATGGCAGCAGTATATTTGTGCGCCAGTACCGGGACAGACTGGTTGTGGAAAGCCCCGGAGGTTTCCCGTTTGGCATAACACTTGATAATGTACTGGATCGCCAGCTGCCGCGCAATCGTTGCATCGCTGAAATTTTTGCCCTATGCGGCATGGTGGAGCGCTCCGGACAAGGCATGAATCTGATGTTCGAGTTGAGTGTGCAGGAGGCAAAACCCCTTCCCGATTTTACAGGAACGGACGATTTTTTTGTGATTGTCACGCTGAACGGACTGATTCTTGATAAAGCAATGCTTTCTGTTATCAACCGAATCAGTGAAAACTGTGGCGAACTTCTGTCCACCGAGGATTTCCTGACCATTGACGCGCTGTACCACGAGCGTACACTCACGCCAAAAATGCAATCCCGCTTGGATAGATTGACAGGCATTGGTATTGTTGAGCATATTGGACGCAAGAAATATATTCTTGCAAGAAGTCTTTATGCAGCCACGGGTAAATCCGGCATCCATACACGGCGTGTCGGTTTGGATCGTGATACTAACAAGGAGCTGCTGCTGAAACATATACGTCAAAACAATGCTGTTGGAACTCCGTTCAAAGAATTGCAGCAAGTTTTGCCAAGCCTTAGTCGCAATCAGATAAAAGCATTGATGAAAGAACTCAAAGACAATGACAAGGTGCATTGTGATGGAAAAACGAGCGCTGCAAGGTGGCATATTAACAACTGATGCATTATGACGCAAAGCTAACACTATGCCAAACTTGGAACTAACTTGGAACTAACTTGGAATCAACTTGCGTATAACTTAGAACTAATCCAACCGTAGGGGCGGATGCTCGCATCCGCCTGCCCCGCCCTACAAAATCAATCCTAAAACATAGGAGATGTATAACATGGACAAACCCGCAATCAAAAAATTTGCTATCTGGGCGCGCAATAAGCTGATTGCCGATACCAAATACCGCGCCGGGCTGGTCGGCGTGACGGAAACCGCTGTTGCCGAGCCGCTGCCCCAGTCCAATGAGACCGTGCAATTCTTTGACGTTGGCCTGCCGCAGCCCTACCGCATCGAGGGCGACGCCGTCACCCAGCGGCAGCGCTTTGTGGCGGAGCTGAATAAGGAGACCGCCAAACAGGGCAGCTACACGGCGGCGTACCAGACCGTGGTGGATAAGGTTGCCTACACATGGTTCAACCGGCTGATTGCGGTGCGGTATATGGAGGTCAACGACCTGCTGCCCAGCCGCACGCGGGTTTTGTCCAGCGCGGACGGACGCGCCGAACCGCAGATCGTCACCAGCCCGTTTGACGCGGTGCTGGACTACTCCCCTGCCGAGCAGCAACAAATTGTCGCACTCAAAAGCGACAACAAGCTGGACGAGGCGTTCCGCCTGCTGTTCCTCAAGCAGTGCGCCGCGCTGGGCGACTGCCTGCCCCGCCTGTTTGAGCAGGTGGACGACTATATGCCGCTGCTGCTGGCGCTGTCCTTCACGGATAAGGACGGCGTGGTCTGCCATCTGGTAAACGACATCCCCGAAAGCGACTGGCAGGACGCCGTGCAGATCGTGGGCTGGCTGTACCAGTATTACAACACCGAGCCGAAAGAGCAGGTGTTCGCCAACCTCAAAAAGAATATCAAAATCAGCAAAGAGAACATCCCCGCCGCTACCCAGTTGTTTACACCGGACTGGATCGTGCGGTACATGGTCGAAAACAGCCTTGGCCGTTTATGGAGCGAGGGTCACCCGGATTTTGACAAATCCGAGTGGAAGTATTATCTGGACGAAGCTCCGCAGGAGCCGCAGGTGGCGCAGCAGTTGGCCGAGCTGCGCAAGGGGTACGCCGCCCTGACGCCGGAGGATATTAAGTGCATCGACCCCTGCATGGGCAGCGGTCATATTCTGGCGTATCTGTTTGATGTGCTGATGCAGATTTACCGCAGCGCGGGCTATGGCGACCGTGACGCAGCCGCCAGCATTGTGGAGCATAACCTCTACGGTCTGGACATTGACGACCGCGCCGCGCAGATGGCCTATTTTGTCGTGATGATGAAGGGCTGCCACTACGACAGCCGCTTCCTGCGGCGGCACCTGAACCCGCACGTCTATGCGATACAGGAGAGCAACGGCATTAACCGCAACCAACTGAAATTCTTCGGCAACGGTCTGTCTGACTTTGAGCGCAACGAAGCCCGCTTGCAGCTGGAGGGGCTGTTGGACACGCTGACGAACGCGAAAGAGTACGGCAGCATTCTGAACATGGAAAACTACAACTGGACTTTGCTGCGCAGCTGCGCCGATGCTGCGGGCGAGGATGCCCAGCTGTCTATGGACAGCTTCGGCTTGGCAGACACGGTGGCACAGCTGAAACAGCTGATCGACATTGGCGAAGCGCTGGGGCAAAAATACGATGTGGTCGTGACGAACCCGCCGTATATGGGAACAAAAGGAATGAATACAAAGATTGCATCCCTGCTCAAAAATGAGTATGCCGCAGGGAAGGGAGATTTGTTTGCAGCGTTTATCGAGAGGTGCAATGATTTCACTAGACTAAATGGCTTTACTTCAATGATTACGCAGAGAACATGGCTGTTTATTTCTGCATTTGAGGAACTAAGAAAAAGAGTGATTGGTGCTACAACAGCAATGTCTTATGTTGAATTGGGAACAGGAGCATTTGAGGATATTGCTGGGGAGGTGGTTCAGTCAGTTGTATTTACCTTGAAGAATGGCATAATTAAGCATTATAAATGTAACTATATCGATTGTTCAGAAAAAGCAGATGGCGTAAATTTCGATAGTGAGCGTTGTTTTATTGATATGTCACGATTCGAAAATATTCCAGGACATACTTTTGCCATGAAGTTGTCAAATAACGCACTGGATAAATATGATTGTGGTACATTGGTTTCATCGGTAGCATTGCCAAAGAAAGGACTGATTTCTTCAGACAATAATCGATTCTTGCGACTTTGGTATGAAGTTGATAATCAGAAAATTGGATTTGCTTTAGATGAAATGAGCAAACAAACACGAAAGATGAAGTGGCTACCACATAATAAAGGCGGTAGTTTTAGAAAATGGTATGGAAATCAAGACTATATTATAAATTGGGGGGAAGATGGGAAAGAAGTCAAAAGCTATGCGGCTAAGTTGTATGGTTCATATAGCCGTCAGATTATGAATGAACGCTTTTACTTGAAACCGAGCATTTCGTGGTCTTCTATAAGTTCGCACAAAATCGGAATACGCTATTACCCTGCGGGATTTACCTTTGATACGGCTGGGCCATCTCTCTTTATAGATAATGAAAACAAACGAAAAGAAATTTTTGGTCTTTTGGGAAGTGTTGTTGCTGAATACTATATTAAAGCAATGAATCCGACAATCAATTTGCTTGCAAGTGATATTGCAAATCTTCCTTTGGTAGCGGTTGATCAAACAGAGGAAAAAGCAGTAGTGAATTGTGTGGACAGTAATATTGAACTTGCAAAGCAAGATTGGGATTCCTCTGAAACCTCGTGGAATTTCAAGACTCATCCGCTTGTAGGACTTAGACTATCTGGTGCTTATGCGTGGGGTGACAATCCCCCGACTATGCACATCGAATCTGCGTATAAGGCATGGGAAACGCTCTGCGAGGGGCGCTTCCAAAAACTCAAAGCCAACGAGGAAGAACTCAACCGCATCTTTATCGACATCTACGGCTTGCAGGACGAGCTGACCCCCGAAGTTGAGGATAAGGACGTCACCGTCCGCCGCGCAGACCTCGCCCGCGACATCCGCAGCCTGATCTCCTACGCCGTGGGCTGCATCTTTGGCCGCTATTCTCTCGATAAGCCCGGTCTTGCCTACGCCGGCGGCGACTGGAACCCCGACCAATACCACACTTTCCTCCCCGATGCCGACAACGTCATCCCCATCACCGATGAAGAATATTTCCCCGATGACCTCACCGGCCTTTTCGTGGCGTGGGTCAAAAAGGTCTTTGGCGCAGACAGCCTTGAAGATAACCTTGCCTTCATCGCCAAGGCTCTCGGCATCAAGGGCACCAGCCCCCGCGCCGTCATCCGCAATTATTTCTTAAACGGCTTCTACGCCGACCATGTCAAAATCTACCAGAAACGCCCCATCTACTGGCTGTACGACAGCGGCAAGCAAAACGGCTTCAAGGCGCTGATTTATATGCACCGCTACAACGCCGACACCTCCGGTCTTGTCCGCGCCGACTACCTGTACAAGATGGAGCAGGTCTACGAGAGCGAGATTGCCCGCATGGACGATGCCATAGCCCACGGCGCCAGCCGCGAGGTCGCCCAAGCCACCAAGCGCAAGGAAAAGCTCGTCAAGCAGTTAAAAGAGTGCAAGGACTACGACGACCGCCTCGGCCACATCGCCCTTGCCCGTATCCCCATCGACCTCGACGATGGCGTAAAACTCAACTACGAAAAAGTCCAAACCGGCGCCGACGGCAAAAAACAGGCAATTCTGGCGAAGATTTGAGAGAAACTATGAAAAACAACAATGACCTGTTCTACACTTGCAGCCTGATCGAGTACATCGGGCGGGAGCGGAAGCTGAAACGCTCGGAAGTGGTGAAGCTGCTGGGCAAAAAGACTATTGCCCGCATCTATGATTACGCGGATGTGTTCCACTGCGAGCCGATTGCAAAGACGGCAGATGAATTTATTACGGATTGCCAGATTCCCACCGGGAACTATGACAACGTGTCCGCCTGCCGCTACACCGTGCCCGACTACTGGACGATGGGCGAAGTGTACGAGCGCCTGATTGAGGACGTCTGCGGTGACGATTACGACCATGTGGTTGACCGTCTTATGGAAATTTATACCTCGTGGATCGATGCCGTGCTTTGCAACTACAACACAGACGTTTACTATCAGTCGCGGGAATATATTTACGAGTGCTACAAGGAAGGGCAAATCTGCGCCTGAGCATCTAAAGCGCACCGCCTGTACAATGATTCGTTCATAATCTATAATTGAGTAAAATCTCTTGTTTTCAGATAGGAGTTACCGCACACCATGCTATCAATTTATTTCGGAGATATGCCCCAAGCAATTTATAACACGCCCACATACTTCAATAATGTCTATCTGGATGCGTGGCTGGAAGATCCGATGAACCAGAAAATGATACGCTCTGTGGACAAGGGCGAGGTCTGTGGCCCGAACGCCGTAAACACCAAAGCGCTTGGGCTTATCCCACCGACAAAACTGTCCGGCGGTGTTAAAACGCTGATGCTGATCCACAACCTGCCGGATAAGGTTTTCAATGTACATAATTGTGGCGATAACTGTGTGCGGTGGATTTTGGAGATAGGGAAAAAACAAGATGTCACGATTAATCTGCGGCATATTATGGATTTTGGAGATAGAAAATTAAGCATCAAAGTTTTGAACGATGGGCAAATTGTCGATAATATGGGAGACCTTGCCGAAATTGCCGCAAGGTATGTGTAAAATGGTGGCATTGTGATAATGATGCAGAGAGATTCCCATACGCTCGTAAGGCAAAAACTTTCTAACCAGAGGTAAATCTATGTCTGAACTGAAATACAATCAAATCGTTGAGAAGCTGAACACCGAGTTTGCATCCGAGGGGCGCAGGCTGGTGTTCTGGTACGATGACAACGGCTATTTTGCCGAGGATGTGGACGCTATGCCGCTGCAAAATGCAAAAATCTGGCATCTGACGCCTACCAACCAGTTCAGAACCAAGATTTTGCTGGAACGCGAGGATCCGCATAGCAATTACCTGATCTACGCGCCGTTCCCCAAGCCCCCGGTGGAGCAGAACCACTTGGAGGATACGATTTTGTACTCCAAGCAGTTCCACGCCGACCCGATCTCGCTGCTGTGCTCCGATCTGGGCATCGGGGCCGAGGGCAAGGCCGTCTTGCAGAAATACGCCAAGGTCGTCGGCGAGCAGATCCGCAAGCAGCGCTTCTGTGATTACAAGCTGGCGGCGTACACGGCGGATGCCGTGGAGACAGCGCTGCTCTGCACCGTCTGCAAGTGCCGCACCGCGCAGTTTGAGGACGCACTGCGGGAAATCCTGCTGGCCGACACGCCGGACGCCAACCCAAAGCTGGACGAGCTGGCAAAGTACAAGCTGGATGAGGTGTTCTGGAAGCACTGTGAGACAGAGTTGGGCTTTGCCGTGCCCGCGCCGAATGTGGACAAGCTGAAAATCAGCCTGTTTGTGACAAGCCTTGCCCACAGCGTGAAGGTCATCCCGGACGCATGGCAGCCGTTTGCCGCCGCCAAGCCCGGCAGTGTGCTGGCCTTTATGGACGGCATGATGAACAACGTAAACTACGGAGATGCCTTTGACGCAATGGCCGCCACTGTACAGGAGACGCTGCACGCCAAGGCTGCGATGGCCAAGCTGCCCCGCGACCTGCTGACCGACTGCGAGTGCCTGCCCTGCGTGGACGAACTGCTGACCGGGTGGATGACCGAGCGCCTGCAAGCCGAGGACGTGACCGCCGCACTGAACGGCGAGAATATCCCGGAGCTGTGCCAGCGCCGCGCCAAGACCCACTTTGGCCGCAAGCTTGCGGTGCAGTATGCCATGCTGGAAAGCGCGTGGCATATCGTCAGCGCTGCCCACTACCGCGCCCCGGCAGATTATGAGCACGTTTGGGCGCAGTATTACCGCGAGGATTACAAAATTGACGCGCAGTACCGTGCGTTTTACACGGCCTACGACAAGTTGGACGAGCCTGCAGCCTACGACAAATTGCAGGGGCTGGTTGAGAATATCTACAACACGGAATATCTGGCAAAAATTATCCCTGCGTGGAATACGGATTTTCCGCAGGAGCCCGGCATGGGCAGAATGGCGCTGCAGCGGAACTTCTTCTCGGAGTGTGTGGCCGGCAACAAGGAGCGCACCGTGGTGATTATTTCCGACGCCATGCGCTATGAAGTGGGCGCGGAGCTTGCCGCCCTGCTGGCCGAGGACCCGAAATCTACTGTGCAGCTGACACCCCGGCTGGGCGTGCTGCCGTCCTACACGCGGTTGGGCATGGCAGCGTTGCTGCCCCATACGCGGATGGAGATGACACCGGAGTATCAGGTGCTGATCGACGATATGCCCTGCGAGAACCTGACGCAGCGGCAGGCCGTGCTGCAAAAGCGTGTGCCGCAGAGCGGGTGCATCCAGTTTGACGACCTGAAAGCCATGAAAAAGGACGACCTGCGGGCTGTTTTCACCGGGAAGCAAGTCGTGTACATCTATCATAACCAAATTGACGCGCGCGGCGACAAGCCCAACACCGAGGACGAAGTCTTTGCTGCCTGCCGCGAGGCTGTGGAGGAAATTGCCGCCATGATCCGCCGCATTGCGGGCAGCGCGAACACGCTGCACTTTATCGTCACGGCGGATCACGGCTTCCTGTACAAGCGCCACGCGCTGGCGGAGAGCGATAAAATTCCCAACACCGCCCCGAAAACGGCGTTTGTGAACCGCCGCTTTATTGTGGACGCTGACCCCATTGCGCAGCCCGGTGTCGCCAGCCTGCCGATGGCCACGGTGCTGAACACCCAGACGAACACGCTGACGGTGTCCTACCCGACAGCGGGCAATGTGTTCAAGGTGGCGGGCGGCGGCGAAAACTACGTCCACGGCGGCTCCAGCCCGCAGGAGATGATTGTGCCTGTGCTGGATGTGCGGATGGAGAAAGGCCGCATGGAGACCACTACCGTGCAGCTGACGCTGGTGAGCATTCTGAAGAAAGTCACGAACCTGATTACTGCGCTTGACTTTATGCAGAACGAGCCGATCAGCGACACCGTGCGCGAGACGACCTTCCGCGTGTACTTTGTAGGAGAAGATAACGAGCGCATCTCCAATGAGAATATCGTGGTGGCTGACAAGCGCGGCGAGACGGCGGCGGAGCGGATGTTCCGCCTGCGGTTCAGCTTCAAGAACCAGAAATACGACAACAAAAAGCCGTATTATCTGGTAGCCTACGATGATAAAAATTCGGTTGAGGTGCTGCGCCGTCAAGTCGTTATGGACATTGCGATGGCGGATGACTTCGGATTTGGCTTCTGATACAAGGAAGGTGCTGGTATGAGCCGCGGGTTTAACTTTTTCAATTACATGACTTACCATATGGTTCGTGACTACTTCAAGGCAAAGGACCAGCAGAAAAAGGCCGTTGTGAAGTTTGAGGAAAAGAACTATAAAACGGCCTCCCGCGCCGCCGAAAAGTGGATCAAGAATGTGCGCAAGTTCGCGGAAACCTCCTACGGTGTGCATTATTCAAAAGAACTGCACTACGGCGCTACGCAGGCATTGCTGGCAATTGCGGCAGAGATACGCCAGAGCGACCAGAACTGGAACGACCACCGGAAAATCCTGATCGATTATATTATCAACAGCGGAACTGGCGGTGTGACGTTTGCAGATTTTGCCGCTGCCAGCGAGCGCGGCGGCAATATACGCGAAAAAATCCCGCTGGCATGGGTGGAATACAGCGAATGCGGCGATTTCTGGACCTGCCTTGGCCGCTGCCTGAAAAAGCACAAAACCCCGCGCAGCAAGTTTACCGACCTGATGAGCCCCTTGCAGGATTTTATGGCAGGGTTTGCCTTCTGCGGGCCGCTGCAATCCAATGTGGAAAGCATTGGCACACGGTTCCTGAACCGTGCAACGGACGGTGTGAACCGTGGCATGGAAGCCGCGCAGACCAAACAGCCCCAGCGGACAGGAACAAACGTAGATGTCTGGGCAGACGGAACTTCGGCAGAGCATATCCAGCGGATGAAGATCATCTGGGAGCACCTGCTGAACAGCAGCGATGGCGGACGGGAAATTGCCGACCCGCAGTTGCTGCTTTCGATGCTGGTTGGCAAGACGATCACGGACATCATCATGTATGGCAGCATCCCGGCCAAGGATAAGCTGCTGGAAGTCGAGATGGTCTTTGCGGAGAACCGGCTGGAGCTGGGCACGACGGCGAAAGAATTTGTGCTGGATATGGCAAACCACGGCGAGAATTGGAAGCTGATCAATAAGATGATGATGCCCCACGACGGTCAGCCGCCAATGTTCTGGCAGATTGCGCAGATCATGTCCATCAAGGGCAACTGCAAAGACGAGTTTGATAATTTGATTCAGGAGTTTATGAGTTTTGCGTATTGTTTTGTTTCGGAGATCATGAAAAAATATCCGAACGGCGGCTATGACCGCGAAAAGCTGCTGCCCTACTTAAAGACCCTGATGCCTGCTGAAGCACCAAAAAATTGACGGAGGATAGTACAATGCCTGATTTGGATGATAAATACAGTGAATTCAGCCGCGAGATCGGCAACGACGAACCCACACAGGATAACGCTGCCGATGCAGCCAAGGAACCGCAGCCGGATTTCAGCGACAACGCTGATCTGTATGCGGTGCTGTGCGTCAGCAAAACGGCCTCATCGGATGAGATCAAGTCCGCTTACCGCCGCTTGGCCAAGGAGTACCACCCGGATGTGAGTGGTGATGTAGATGCAGACGAAAAGTTCAAGAAAATTCAGCACGCCTATGAAATCCTGTTCGATGAAGTGCAGCGTGCGATGTATGACCTTGGCGGCGACAGCATGGCGGGTCTGAGCTATGAACAGCGGTTGAAATCGGTGTTCCAAGGCCGTATCGTCCGCAAGGATTTGACGAAGAAAATCAAAGAGGGCGCGAATGTGCCTGTCTATGTGCTGGAATTTCTGCTGGGGCAGTATTGCAGCAGTGATGATCCGGCTATTATTGAAACCGGCGTTGAAACGGTAAAGAAGATTCTTTCTGACAACTTTGTGCGCCCGGATGAAGCACAGAAGATTCTTTCCCTGCTGAAGATGAATGGCAGCCATACCATTATTGATATGGTTACGGTGCATCTGGATATGCGCAAGGATGTGTATCTTGCCGAGTTCTCGAACTTGGGCGTGAAGGATATTCCTATTGAGGACGAATACCCGCAGAAGTATGACCGCCTGCTCTGCGGTGGCATCTGGTGCATTGTGCAGCTGAGCTATGAATTTATCGAGGAAGATAAAAAGTCTGCGCCGATCCGCATCAACCGCGTGACACCTATCCAGATGCCCCATGTCGATCTGGATGAGATCAGGCAAGGACGCAAGGCGTTCAGCAAGGAAGAATGGCTGGGCCTGATGCTGCGCTCTGCCGGTTATGAGCCTGAATCGCTTACCTATCGTGAACAGTGGCTGCTGCTGACCCGTATGATTCCGTTGGTAGAGAATAACTTCAACCTATGTGAGCTTGGCCCTCGCAGCACCGGTAAATCCCATATCTATAAGGAAATCTCGCCCAACAGTATCTTGGTCTCCGGCGGTCAGACCACCGTGGCCAACCTGTTCTATAACATGGGGCGCAAGACCGTGGGCTTGGTCGGTTTGTGGGATTGCGTTGCCTTTGACGAGGTTGCCGGCATTAAGTTCAAGGACAAAGACGGCGTGCAGATCATGAAGGACTACATGGCGTCCGGCTCCTTTGCGCGCGGCAAGGAGGAGAAGGCGGCCTCTGCCTCCATGGTATTTGTGGGCAATATCAATCAGAGCGTGGACGTTGTGTTGAAAACATCCACGCTGTTTGAGCCGTTCCCGCCAGAGATGGGCACCGACACGGCATTCCTTGACCGTATTCACTGCTACCTGCCCGGCTGGGAAATTCCGAAATTCCGCCCGGAGCATTTCACCAACAGCTACGGCTTTATCAGCGACTACATGGCGGAGTTCATCCGCGAGCTGCGCAAGGTGCAATATGGCGATGCGCTGGATAAGTATTTCAAGCTGGGCAAGAACCTGAACCAGCGTGATACGATTGCTGTGCGCCGCATGGTGGATGGCTACTTAAAGCTGATGTACCCCAACGGCGAGTTCACGAAAGACGAGTTGGAAGAAGTGCTGCGTCTCTCGCTGGAGATGCGCCGTCGTGTCAAGGAGCAGCTGAAGAAGCTGGGCGGCATGGAGTTCTATGATGTGAACTTCTCCTACATTGACAACGAAACCTTTGAGGAAAAGTATGTTTCTGTGCCGGAGCAGGGCGGCGATACGCTGATTTCTGAAGGCATGGGCGCGCCGGGTCAGGTGTATACGATTTCTCGCGGCAAGTCCGGCATGATCGGCGCGTTCCGTCTGGAAAGCCAGATGTTGCCCGGCAGCGGCAAGTTTGATAAGACCGGCCTTGGCAGCGATGGCAAAGCGAAGGAAGCCGCCAACACTGCCTTCAACTTCCTGAAAGCCAATGCACGGCATATCAGCGGCAACATCAGCACCACGGCAAAGGATTACATCGTCAACTATCAGGATCTGCAGGGTATCGGCATGACGGAAAAGTTGGCATTGCCCACCGTGATCGCACTGTGCTCCATTGCCATCGGACGCCCGACGCTGAGCAGTCTTGCTGTGCTGGGCGATATTTCCATCGGAGGCACGCTGATTAAAGTAGATGAACTGGCCAACACCTTGCAGGCCTGTGCAGACTGCGGTGCGAAGAAAGTGCTGTTGCCGGCTGTGTCTATGGTGGACTTCGCCACGGTGCCGGCAGACCTGATGACGGCCTTCCAGCTGATTCCATACCAGAATGCTGAGGACGCAGTGTTTAAGGCACTGGGGGTTGAATAAGCGCAGAAAGCGGGCAAATTATGACGTGGGAAGAATATTACAGTAAGTTTTATGGCTGGGCTACTTCTACCCAAATCAAAAGATTACCCTATGCAATGCTGAATGCGGATGTGAACCCGGCAGAAATTGTAGATGTTGCGCGGGATATTATGGATGAAAAAGCAGCCGGGCGCTTGATGAAACGAGCTGCCAATGTCGGCATCCAATTTACGGCTGAGCAAATTTTGGAACTTTCCCAATGCGAAGCCGATGAAGGGCTGTATATGATTCTGAAAACTGCTTCGTGTACTTTTTCGCAAACGCAGTTGGATGATCTCTACTTTGAAACCGGTAATGACAATGTTCGCCGAAAGGTACTTGAAATTGCTCAAAATCAGGGGATTTGTTTGCAGAGTGTGTGTGATGATGAAGAATCAGAGGAAATTACACCACAACACAAGCATAAGCGCCCCGGTCTTTTAAGTGCGTTATTCTTCGGTGCACTTACGGATAAAGATTCTGGTAAAATGTCGGGCTTGCAATTTAGAGTCGGCGATCACGTCCGGGTTCGGTATCGCGGTCAAGAGGGAACGATCATTGGAATCCATGGAAATTTGTATATGGTTTCTTTGAAAGATGGTGCGTATGTGGACTCTTACATTGCGTCAGATTTAGAAAAGTGCTGGTAGAGGAGACAAGTTTGCAGACAGCCCAACCACGGATATTCGTGATTATTTTCCAAAGAACAAGGAACAGTTTGTTCGAAATCTAAAATTGCTGATACTTATCCGAATCGAAAAATGGTGCAACAGGTTGTTGCACCATTTCCAGTTTGGCAGCCCGAAATTTGTGGAGTGAAATTGCTATGATTCGTCACATTTTATTCTGGAAATACACTGACACTGTTAAAGCGGAACACAAAGAAGCGGAAGCACTGGCATTCCTGCAAAAATCCGTTGCGACAATGGTCGGTCATATTGATGGCCTCCGCTGCGCAGAAATCAATACAAACACTGCCGGTGGAGAGTACGATCTCGTGTTCTATTCCGAACTGCGGGATGCAGATGCTTTACAAGCATTTCAAAATCATCCGCTGCATATTGCCCACCGGGAACGCTGCAAGGCGCTTGTGACAGACCGTTTGTGCGGAGATATGGAGGCAGATTGAACATGGTTCTGTACTATTCCGGCACGGGCAACAGCAAATATATTGCAAAATGTATCGCATCTGCGCTCGAAACAGATTGCCTCAATCTTAATGAGCGCATCAAGGCGGAAGACACCTCGTCTGTTCAGACAGAGGAAAATGTAATATTGGTCACGCCCACCTATGCTTGGCGTATTCCGCATATTGTTTCCGGCTGGCTTGGAAAAGCGGAATTGGTTGGCGCAAAGCGCATCTGGTTCGTGCTGGATTGCGGCAGCGAGATCGGCAATGCAGCAAAGTACAACCGGGAGCTTGCCGCACGGAAAGCCCTTACCTACATGGGCACGACCCAAATCGTTATGCCGGAGAATTATATTGCTTTGCTCCCGGCACCGGACAAGCAGGAAGCAAAAGCGATTGTCGAGAACGCAAAGCCCGCTATCCGAAGCATCATTGACTGTATCCGCAATGGAATGGAATTTCCCGCACCGCGAAATAATTTGTATGACCGCTTTATGAGCAGCGCGATAAATCCCATTTTCTACAAGGGAATCGTCAAGGCGGACGCTTTTACGCTAAGTGATGCCTGTATCGGCTGCGGAAAATGTGCGCAGCTGTGCCCATTGAATAACATCCGTCTGGATAAGGATAAACCTGTCTGGGGGGCAAATTGTACGCATTGCATGGCCTGTATTTGCTATTGCCCGAAAGAAGCTATCGAGTATGGCAAAAGAAGCGTGGGCAAACCGCGTTATCATTTTGAGGCTTTGGGCGTGGCTGAGAGCATTGTTTGATTAAGATGGCTCCCGGTTTTGCAAATCTTGCTAATGTATTTCTCAAGAGTTTTTTTAGATTTTCCGATTTTCTTTTGGAAAAGGGGCGCATTAAATTGAATCCACAGCAGTTGTGGATTTTTGAAAAAGATATATAATAGAGTCAGTGGTTACTGTTGCTTGAGCGTTTCCATCGCTCTCGCGTAGTAGATGCGGAGAGACTTATTGACTCCGGCCATTTTAGCTATCCTATATTTTTCAATGAACAGGAATTATATGAACTTGATTGGGACAATGAAAGTACCATTGAATCTGTGCTCCTTATGAGACGGGCAAAGCGGTAATTGAACAGAGTTAGGAGAGAAAAAACATATGAATCAAATTGTTTCGTTGTTTATGTTTAGTTGCGGTGATTATGAGAAAATAAAACAGGATGTATGGGAAGAAAACTGGAAAGCCATGCGGCTGTATTCTGTTGTGGCGCTTGTTGCCTTTGGAGTCATAACGCTGGTGAGTGTGTTTTCTCTGAGTATCGAAAACTATAAATGGGTGTATCTGGTCTATACGTTCCTTTCTTTGGTCTATTTTTGCATTTCTCGCTGTCAACTTAGAAGCTTCTTGGGGAAAGAACTGGTTGTATACAGCTTTTTTGCCGCGCTGCTGCTGTTCGGCATTATTACGGGAACGCTGATTACACCGGAGGAGCTCACTGTCAACTACATTGTGTTCATGATGGTAGCGCCGCTGCTGTTTACCGCCAGAACGGCGGTCATGAACGGGCTGATTCTAAGCAGTATGCTGCTCTATATCGGACTTGCTTTCTTTGCGCAGCACAACCCAATTCTATCCAAAAACCTAGCGGATGTTATTCTGTACGGGGTGCTGAGTATGTTTCTGACTGCCACGATGATGCGAAGCAAGCTCCAGAGAATCCTGTACCATAAGGAAAAGGAAATGTTGGAAGTCAGCAAGCGCGAATCGCAGGAACGACTCCTGAATTACGAGAGATTCCTCACGGACATGGTTCGGTATGCCGCTTCAGAAGAAACTCCGGACAAAGTACTGAATCAACTGGTGGAGTATATCGGACAGCGTATGACCGCCGATCGAGCATACATCTTTGAACAGAATGACCGCGGAACGTTTGACAACACCTACGAGTGGTGCAAAGCGGGCGTACCCAAAGAAAAAGATAACTTGCAGGATGTGCCGTATGAAGGCATCATTGAAACATGGTTTGCACAATTTCAAGAATCCAACAATGTCATCATCCATGACATTGAAGAATGCAAAAAAACAGGCGAAGCCATCTATGAACGGCTGAAACCTCAGGGTGTCAATACCCTTGTGACAGGGCCAATCAAAATCAACGGCAAGATGGTCGGATTTTACGGTGTGGACAATCCTCCCGAAGAGAAACTGCATGAGATCTCGAATCTGATAGATATGATCGAGTTTATGATCTCTTTTATGATAAGACTGCGCGATAGTGCAGATGCACTGGAGCACAGTGCATTATATGACCAGCTCACAGATTGCAAAAACAGAAAAGCACTGGATTGGGCGTACACAGAAAAGCTGGAGAAGTACTTTCCCCTGGCGGTTGTCATGTGCGACATAAATGGCCTAAAGGAAATAAATGACCAAAAGGGACATGACGCCGGTGATAAATTCATTGTGCAGACCGCACAGACGCTGAAATCTGTGTTCGGGAAGCGTCATGTGTATCGGTTTGGCGGAGATGAGTTCATTGCGGTTCTGCCAAACATCACACATCCGGCGTTTCAGAAACTACTGGAAACGGCAAAAAGCCAACTGGGTGCTACCGCGTCCCTCGGTACGACGATAAGCGGCACAAAGAGCACGGATTTTGAGTCGCTTCTGAAAGTCGCAGATGCGGAAATGTATGAAAACAAGAAGCAATACTACATCGTGACAGGAAAAGAGCGGAGAAAGTACAGCTTGTGAGAGGGAAAGACCGTGAACCTGATACTCCTTCAAAAAGGAGTGTGCTCTTATGGGTAGAAAAATTCATGACATCATCAATGACATGGCAGAAGTATTAAATGCATCGCAGATGCAGAAACT
>OFME01000779.1_pt1 | contig 21768 bp, 19 predicted proteins | sample 1541381 | NCBI WGS metagenome assembly OFME01 (sample SAMN04209243, study PRJEB22552) | human gut metagenome | biome: gut; material: feces | host: Homo sapiens | place: USA: Oklahoma
ATGCAGCTCTGCAGTCGCTTCAGGGACAGGAGCCTTTTGACTGCATTTTTATGGACCCGCCATACGATAAGGGACTGGAAAAGGACGTGCTGTATGCGTTCCGCGACGCCTCTTTTATCGGTGAGGATACCTTAATTATTGTAGAAGCATCGCTGAATACTGATTTCGACTGGGCGGAGGATGCCGGATACGAAATTCTGAAGAAAAAAATCTATAAGACAAATGTCCATGTATTCCTTACCCCGAAAAGCAAACACGAAGGAGTAAAAGAATCATGAAGACAGCCGTATACCCGGGAACTTTTGACCCTGTAACGTATGGTCATCTGGATGTCATTCTGCGTGCATCCAAGCTTTTTGACTGCGTAATCGTGGGAGTTTTACATAATTCCTCAAAATCTCCGTTGTTTTCTGTGGAAGAACGTGTTAATATACTAAAGAAAGCGACCCAGGACATTCCAAATGTCGAAGTCCGTTCTTTCAGCGGGCTCGCTGTTGATTTTGCGAAGGAATGCCAGGCGCATACGATCGTCCGCGGACTCCGCGCGATCACAGACTTTGAATATGAACTGCAGATGGCACAGACGAACCGCGTTCTGGAACCGGAAGTAGATACCACGTTTCTGATTACCTCGCTGGAGTATGCGTACCTCAGCTCCACGGTAGTAAAAGAAGTAGCTGCTTTTGGCGGCGACATTCACAAATTTGTTCCGGATTTTGTGGAAAAAGAAATCCGCGCAAAGTATGCCGCCCGAAATTCAGAAGGAATGCCGCAGGATAAAAGATAAGGAGAATTAAAATGAGCAGCAGAATTGAACAGATCATCGAAGAAATTGAGGAGTATGTAGAGAGCTGTAAATATCAGCCGCTGTCTACCACCAAAATCGTTGTAAATAAAGAAGAATTAGAAGAGCTTCTCCGTGAGCTCCGTCTGAAAACACCGGACGAGATTAAACGGTACCAGAAGATCATCAGCAACAAAGATGCGATTCTGGCAGATGCACAGGCAAAAGCAGATGCAGTTATTGCAGAAACAAAAACACAAGTTCAGGATATGGTAAAAGAGTCTGAAGTAATGCAGCAGGCTTATGCACAGGCAAATGAGATTGTTACTCAGGCAACTGCCCAGGCACAGGAAATCGTCGACAATGCAACCATGGATGCCAATGAAATCCGGATTGGTGCGATCCAGTATACAGATGACCTTCTTGCAAATGCGGAAAGCATCATCGGTCATACACTGAACAGTTACACAAGCAAGTATGACAGTCTGGTAACATCCCTTCAGGAATGTTATGATGTTGTCCGTAACAACCGTGCAGAACTGGAAGTTCCGGATAAGTCCTCACGCGGACTGGAAGCAGAATTCGGCGGAGAAGCCGGACAGACGGACCAGGGACAGAGAGAATAAGTTCTTTATCCGAACAATTTCATATAGCAACAAGCGAACAGGCTGGTTACCATTGCGGTAATCAGCTTTTCTGCTATATAGCGAGGAAAAGACCAGTTCTGGGATCGGATCATGCATTTTGTCTGGAAAAGCGCGCAGACTCCTCCAAAAGAACAGTGCGCCATGATGAGAAGAAACCGCAGTTCAGAAGTAAGGTCCAGCTGACAGAGCATGCGGATTCCACCGGTCAGTTCCACTCCGGGAAGAAGCAACAATTTCCAGAAGAAATTCTGAAAGGAAAGTTCTGCCATAAAAGAAATGAGCACTGAGAAAACGATCATATATCCGCCGATTTTCGTGATGGAATCACATGCTGACAGAATACTTTCGTCAAGAGCCTCGGAAAAAGGAAGAAATTGTCTGGGATCAGCCTGTTCTTCTACGACCGCAAAAGGATTCCGCGGCAGATACCATCTGCGGAACAAAAAGGAGCAGCACAGTGCGGCAAGGATAGGAAAAAGCAGACAGATCTGCGCCATTTCAGGCTGCTTGAGGCTCTGTACTGCCACATACCCGGTCAGAAACGCAGGACTGACATTGTTACAGAAGGAAAGCAGGTATTCTCCTTCAGCAGAAGAAATTTCCCCTTTATCAGTCAGGTCAGAGCAGGATTTTGCCCCTACTGGAAAGCCACAGAGAAATCCACAGACCACCGAAAAAGAAGCCTTTTCAGAAATGCCAAGAAAAGGCTTCAGAATCGGAAAAAGGGCATGGTTGATCAGGGAAATGCTCTCTGTGCGGATCAAAAGACCGGTTATAAGAAGAAAAGGAAAGAGCACCGGAAGCACCTGCCTATACCAGAGCAGCAGTCCGTTTGCGGCACCTGTGGCAACGGTTTCCGGGGAAAAAAGCATCAGAAGGAAAAGTCCGATCAGAAAAAACACAGACAGTTTTTTTGTTTTCATCGTGTATACCTGCCGTATTCTTTTGCAATAGTTTATGAAAAAACGCAGACAGATATACCGGGGCACATGTGCATAGAAGAGATTCAGTGTGAATAGAATAAAAGAAAAATGGAGAAATCTTGAAAAAAAGACTGGAACGCAGATCGCTTCTGCTCCTTTTTTTATTGCTGATTTTTTGCGTGGCAGCAAGTATACAGATCAACGAGAAAGCTAAAAAAAACCGATTGAACCTAAAAACAGGAAGCACAGAAGAATTCAGAAAGCTTGGGATGGAGGAGGCGTTTTTCCAGGTTCTTGCGAAGACAGATCATGAAAAAAGAGGAAGACTTTATGCCATTTATTTTCTGGAAAACAGCCTGTTTCCACAGGATAACGAAAAAGAGCTGTTTGAAAAATGGTCGGAAAAAGAAGAGTGGAAATCTTTTGAAAAGATCTGTACAGCTCTTTGGAATGATATCCGCTATTTTCCTGTTCCGGAATCACCGAAACATCCACAGTATCAGGTATCTTTTGTGGACAGCTGGATGGGAGAGCGCACCTACGGAGGAAAAAGGGGACATGAAGGCTGTGATCTGATGGCATCGAAAGATATCCCCGGTCTCTATCCTGTTGTGAGTATGACAGATGGGGTAGTATCGGCAAGAGGCTGGCTGGAAAAGGGAGGCTACAGGATCGGGATTACCGCACCGTCCGGTGCATATTTCTATTATGCACATCTGGACTCTTATGGAAGTTATCAGGAGGGGGACGAGGTGAAGGCAGGGGATATCATTGGATTTATGGGAAATACCGGATATGGTCCGGAGGGGACGAAAGGGATGTTTGCCACGCATCTGCATCTGGGGATTTATCTCTATCCGGACGGCGAAGAAACCAGCTACAATCCCTATTGGATTTTAAGACTTGCCGGGGAGAAAAAACTTTCCTGTTCTTTCTAACTATGCTATACTTAAATGATATGGAGGACGAAAGAATGATAAATTTACCAAATGAATTTGAAGAGAAGATGAAGGCACTCCTCGGAGATGAATTTGAGGATTATATAAAATGTTATGACGAGCCGAGATATTATGGACTTCGTGTGAATACGGAGAAGATTTCTGTGGAGGATTTTGTGAAAATCTGTCCGTTTGAGATCACACCGATCCCGTGGATCGACAACGGTTTTTACTATGACGGAGAGAAGATATCTCCTGCGAAGCATCCGTATTATTTTGCAGGACTTTATTACCTGCAGGAGCCGAGTGCAATGACACCGGCGAACCGTCTTCCGGTAGAACCGGGGGACCGGGTACTGGATGTCTGTGCCGCACCCGGTGGAAAAGCAACCGAGCTTGGAGCGAAGCTTCAGAACGAAGGTGTTCTGGTTGCAAATGATATCAGCAGCTCCAGAGCAAGAGGACTCTTAAAGAATCTGGAAGTTTTCGGAATCGGCAATATGCTGGTCATGAGTGAAGAACCTGGACGACTGGAACGCTATTTCAGCGGTTATTTTGACAAGATCCTGATCGATGCGCCGTGTTCCGGGGAAGGGATGTTCCGTAAGGATAAGAAGATGGTACGCGCCTGGGAAGAACATGGACCGGAATTTTTCTCGAAGCTGCAGAGAAGCATTATCACCCAGGCGGCAAGAATGTTAAAGCCGGGTGGCATGATGCTGTATTCAACCTGTACGTTTGATCCACTGGAGAATGAGGGGACGATCGAATATCTGCTCGGTGAATATCCGGAATTCGAGATTCAGGAAATCGCAGAATATGAAGGATTTGCACCGGGCAGGCCGGAAGTAACCAAGTCAAAGGATCCGGATTTTGCTAAGACTGTCCGTATTTTTCCACATCATATGAAAGGGGAGGGACATTACCTCGCACTGCTGAAAAAGAGTGAGGATGCAATCTGCCCGTCTTCCCCGGTCGCAGAGCAGAAAGCGAAGAAAATCCCGGCAGAGCTGGAGGAATTCTTCCGTGATGTAAAGTGGGATCTGAAGCCGTGGAGACTGGATATCCATGGAGAGCGCGTGTACTATATGCCGGAGAATCTTCCGGAACTGAAAGGCGCAAGATTTTTAAGAAGCGGACTTCTCCTTGGTGAACTGAAGAAAAAGCGTTTTGAACCGAGCCAGGCACTGGCGATGAACCTGAAAATGGAAGAGTACGCGCATACTTTGAACCTGTCTTCTGATGATGACCGACTGATGCGTTATCTGAAAGGCGAGACAATCGATGCGGAGGATCTGATTCCGGCTAAGGCAAAAGGCTGGCATCTGATCTGTACAGACGGTTTCCCGCTTGGATGGGGAAAAGTCACGAACGGAACTTTGAAGAACAAATATCTGCCTGGATGGAGGAATCAGTCTGCATGATGCGCATAGACAAATATCTTGCCGAGATGGGGCAGGGAACCAGAAGTGAAATCAAAAAGCTGATCCGCAGCGGACGTGTTATGGTTGATGGAGAGACGGTGAAAAAACCGGAACTTAAAATCGATGAGACTACACAGAAAGTAAGTCTTGAAGGAAAACAGATTGGATACGCTAAAAAAGAGTATTATATGCTCTATAAACCGGCAGGTGTTATTTCCGCAACAAAAGATGACCGGGACAAGACAGTTCTGGATCTGATCACAGATAAAAAAAGAAATGATCTGTTCCCGGTAGGACGTCTGGATAAGGACACGGAAGGACTTCTTCTGATCACCAATGACGGAGAACTGGCACACCGCCTGCTTTCCCCAAAAAAGCATGTGGATAAGGTGTATTATGCGAAAGTACAGGGAAAGGTAGATGAATCTGATGTGAAAGCATTTGCAGATGGAGTGGATATCGGAGACGATACGCCGGCTAAAAGCGCAGATCTTCGAATCCTGAAAAGTGGGGAGGAGTCGGAAATCGAGCTTACGATCACTGAAGGACGTTTCCATCAGGTGAAGCGGATGTTTCATGCAGTCGGCAAAGAGGTAATCTATCTGAAGCGGCTTTCTATGGGAAGCCTTGCTCTGGATAAGACACTTACAAAGGGAGAATACCGGTCACTGACCGAAGAGGAGATAAAAAAATTATGTTAGAGCATACTAAAGCTGTCATTTTTGATCTGGATGGGACTCTGGTAGATTCCATGTGGGTGTGGACAGCGATAGATGAAGATTATATCAGAAAATATCATCTGAATCCGCCGGAAGATTTTCATGAGGCAATGGAAGGGATGAGCTATACCGAGACAGCGCAGTACTTTTTGAAAATTTTTCCGGAGCTTCCGCATACTGTGGAGGAGATCAAAAAAGAATGGTATGATATGTCTGTGGATAAATATACAAAAGAGGTCACACTAAAGCCAGGGGTAAAGGAATTTCTGGAGATGCTGAAAGAGAAAGGGATCCGGACAGGAATCGCAACCAGCAATGACCGGAAACTGGTGGAAGAATTTTTAAAGGCAAGGCAGATCACCCATCTTTTCGATACGATCTGTACAAGCTGCGAAGTGAATAAAGGGAAACCGGCACCGGATGTTTATCTGAAGGCGGCTGGGCAGCTGGGTGCAGATCCTTCTGCCTGTCTGGTATTTGAAGATGTTCCGATGGGAATCCTTGCCGGGAAAAATGCAGGAATGCGTGTATGCGCGGTGGACGACTGGTTTTCACGCCCACAGGATGCGAAAAAGCGGGAACTTGCCGACTATTTTATTCACAGCTATGAAGACATTACCAATCAGACATACGAGGTATTATAATGAATCATGGATTTTTACCGATCAGCAGGAAAGAGATGGAAGAACGGGGGTGGAATCAGGTAGACTTTGTCTATGTAAGCGGAGATGCCTATGTAGACCACCCGTCTTTTGGACATGCGATCATCACCCGCCTTTTAGAGGCACATGGCTTCCGCGTGGGGATCATTGCACAGCCTGACTGGAAGGATAAAGAAAGTATTACAGAATTTGGAGAGCCGCGGCTTGGATTTATGGTGTCGGCGGGAAATATGGATTCCATGGTCAACCATTATTCTGTATCAAAGAAAAGACGGCAGCAGGATTCTTATACACCGGGCGGAGTGATGGGAAAGAGACCGGATTATGCAGCAGTTGTGTACGGCAATCTGATCCGTCAGACATATAAGAAGACACCAATCATTCTGGGTGGTATCGAGGCGAGTCTTAGAAGACTTGCACATTATGATTACTGGTCCAACCAGCTTAAGCGTTCCATTCTTCTGGATTCGGGTGCAGACCTGGTTTCTTATGGAATGGGTGAACGCTCGATCATTGAGATTGCAGAGGCACTGGATGCCGGACTGGATATCAAGGACATTACCTATATCGATGGAACAGTCTGCAAGGTCAAGAATTTGGACAGTGTGTATGATGCAGAGATTCTGGAACCGTATGAAGAGATGAAAAAAGATAAGCTCCTGTACGCCAAAAGCTTTTACAGACAGTACTGCAACACAGATCCATTTTCCGGAAAGCGGCTGGTTGAGCCCTATTCGGATCATCTGTATGTGGTACAGAACCCTCCGGCAAAACCGCTGACCCAGCAGGAGATGGATGATGTCTACGCACTTCCTTACATGCGGACCTACCATCCATCTTATGAGACGGCAGGTGGAGTTCCGGCAATCCGGGAGATCAAATTCAGTCTGATCAGCAACAGGGGATGTTTTGGAGGCTGCAGTTTTTGTGCACTGACATTCCATCAGGGAAGGATCATTCAGACACGAAGTAAGGAATCACTGATCGCTGAAGCAAAGACATTTCCGGAAGATCCGGAATTCAAAGGATATATTCATGATGTAGGCGGACCGACCGCGAACTTCCGTGCACCGGCATGTAAGAAACAGTTAAAATATGGGGCATGTACGAACAAACAGTGTCTTTTTCCAAAGCCGTGTAAAAATCTGATCGCAGATCATAAAGAATACTTAAGCATTCTCAGGGATCTCAGAAAGATACCTGGAGTCAAAAAAGTATTTATCCGTTCCGGTATCCGGTTTGACTATCTGCTGGCGGATCCGGATGACACGTTTTTCAAAGAACTGTGTCAGTATCATGTCAGCGGTCAGCTGAAAGTTGCACCGGAGCATGTAGCAGACCCGGTTCTTCAGATGATGGGCAAGCCGGAAAATGCGGTTTATGAACGTTTTACCCACAAATACGAAGAGATCAATAAAAGGCTAGGACTTAAACAGTATCTGGTTCCGTATCTGATGTCGTCCCATCCAGGTTCTACTATGAAAGAAGCGGTAAAGCTTGCCGAATACCTGCGGGATCTCGGTTATATGCCGGAGCAGGTGCAGGATTTCTACCCGACACCGTCTACGATTTCCACTTGTATGTATTATACCGGTGTAGATCCGCGGACGATGAAGCCGGTGTATGTGCCGAAGAATCCGCATGAAAAAGCGATGCAGAGAGCACTGATCCAGTACCGGAACCCGAAGAATTATGATCTGGTCATGGAGGCACTGCGAATTGCGGATCGTATGGATCTGGTAGGATTCGATGAAAAATGTCTGATCCGTCCGAGAAAGCTTCATTCGGAAAAAATGCAGGAGAAGAATGGATACAGCGGAAGAAACCATGGCGGAACTCATGGCGGTACGGACCGAAAGAGCAAAAACCCGAATGGAAATAACAAAAATCCAGGAAAGACAAACGGAAATTATAAAAATTCAAATGCAGGGCATAAGAATACAAAGCCTGCATCTACAGGAAACGGCAGAGGTGAGTCCTCGTCAAGACCGCAGAAAAAGAAATCCATCCGTAATGTACACAAACGGAAGTAGTCACAGGAGAAAGGAGAACCGCTTATGAAGATTGCGATTGTTACCGGGGCATCCTCCGGCATGGGAAAAGAATTTGTCAGACAGATTGAACGTTTTTACAAGGAACTGGACGAAATCTGGGTGATTGCCCGCAGTGAAAAGAAGCTGGAAGAGATCAAGAAAAGCCACAAGACCTATATCCGGATCTTTGCAGGGGACATGGAAGAGGATCTGGTATACAAGCAGGTGAAAAATCGGCTGGAGAATCAGAATCCTGATATCCGTATGCTGGTCAATGCAGCAGGATTCGGAAAGACCGGGACAGTAGAGGAGATTGCAAAGGAAGACAAGAAACTTCAGCTCCGCATGATCGACCTGAATTGCCGGGGACTGACCGAGATGACCTGTACCTGTTTGCCCTGGATGCATAAAGGAACCAGGATCATCAACCTGGCAAGCGCAGCAGCTTTTTGCCCGCAGGCAAAATTCGCAGTTTATGCAGCGACGAAGTCGTATGTACTGAGCTTTTCAAGGAGCCTTGCAGCTGAACTTAAGGAAAAAGGAATCTTCGTCACAGCGGTCTGCCCGGGACCTGTGGACACCCCGTTTTTTGAAGTGTCAGGGAAGTTGCCCGGTGGCATGAAAGAGGCTGTGATGGCAGATCCGGTACAGGTTGTAAAGCAGGCGCTCATTGATGCCAAATATAAAAAAGAGGTTTCTGTATATGGCATGGCAATGAAAGGGGCAGAAGCTGCTACCAAAGTACTTCCGCACGGAATGATCTTAAAAGCCATGTCAGTGATGGAGAAAATAACGAAGGAGTAAGCGAAAGACAAGATGAAGATACAAAAAGGAGATGCAGGTTATCTGCGCAGAAGAAAACGATTATTGATACTGGAAGCTGTTGTCTCTTTTGGACTGGTTGCCGCACTGGTGATCGCCGGTTATGTGACAACAAAGACAAAGCTCAATCTGCTCACTGTAGTAGCGGTACTCGGATGTCTTCCGGCAAGCCGGATCCTGGTCAATCTGATCATGGTCATGCCGCACGATTCCATCGATGAGGCAACTGAGCTTGAAATCTCGGCTGTTACCGAAGAACTTACCGTTGCATACGATCTTGTGATCACCAGTGAGAAAAAGGCAATGCCGGTAGCAGCTGTTGCAATTTATAACAATACGATCTGTGGCTATGTGCCGGTGAAAAAAGTGGATGTGGACTATGCCGCAAAGCATATCAAATCCATTATGAAGCAAAACCAGTTCGACAAGGTGGTGGTCAAGCTTTTCCATGATTACAAAGCATTTCTGACCCGCGCCGAGGGAATGAACAACATTGCTTCTGTAGAACAGCAGGATACAAGAAAACACGAAGAGATGATCAAAGGACTCCTTCTGGACATTTCACTGTAAAAGGCAGGAGGAATTAAAAGCATGCAGAAAATAACCGTTTCGGCAAATGAAGCAGGACAGCGTCTGGACAAGCTTCTTGGAAAATATTTAAGTAATGCGCCGATGAGCTTTGTTTACAAGATGCTGCGGAAAAAGAACATCAAGTTAAACGGGAAAAAAGCGCAGGGAAATGAAAAACTGACAAAAGGAGACCAGGTTGAAGTATTTCTCTCAGATGATACCTGGCAGAAATTCGCAGGGGCACCGGGAGCAGAAAAGCAGCTTCCGGCAGATCTTGCACGGGCAATGGAAAGCAGCATCCGGCTGTCGGTAATCTATGAGGATCCGGATATTCTGATCCTGAACAAACCATCAGGCATGCTTTCCCAGAAAGCAGCACCGTCTGACCTTTCCCTGAATGAATATATGATCGCGTATCTGCTGAAAAAAGGCGATCTGAAACTAGCTGAGCTTGCTACTTTCCGCCCATCTGTCTGTAACCGCCTGGACCGGAATACCAGTGGTCTTGTAACCGCAGGGAAAAGCCTTGCGGGATTACAGCAGCTCAGCGAGATTTTAAGAGACAGGACCGTGAAAAAATATTATCTCACGATCGTGGATGGGGTGATAAAAGACCGTCAGAAGATCGAAGGATATCTTCTGAAAAATGAGATGACCAATCAGGTGAAAATTCTGAAAGAAGCAAAAGGCGAGGCAAAGCCGATAGCCACAGAGTATATTCCGCTTGCGGATAATGGTCAGCAGACGATTCTGAAGGTGCATCTGATCACGGGACGGACCCATCAGATCCGTGCACATCTGTCTTCGACCGGTCATCCGATCATCGGGGATAGCAAGTATGGTAATCCAAAGGTCAATTCTATTTTCAGGAAAAAATATGCGTTAAAATATCAACTTTTACATGCATGGAAAATGCAGTTCCCGAAAAGAGAGGATGCGCTTGCAAAGGTATCGGAAAAGGAGGTTACCGCGCCTCTTCCGGAAGGATTTACAACCATCATAAAAGGAGAAGGATTAGAATGGGAACCTGGAATTCAAGAGGGCTAAGAGGTTCAACCCTGGAGGATTTTATTAACCGGACGAATGAACGCTATCAGCAGCAGGGACTGGCGCTCATTCAGAAAATCCCGACGCCGATCACTCCGGTACGAATGGACAAAGATCACCGCCAGATCACGCTGGCCTATTTTGACCAGCGCAGTACGGTCGATTATATTGGAGCAGTACAGGGAATTCCCGTATGTTTTGACGCAAAAGAGTGCAGTATGGATACCTTTCCACTACACAATATCCATGAACACCAGATGAACTTTATGCGGGATTTTGAAAAACAGGATGGAATTTCCTTTTTTCTTATCTATTACAGTACAAAAAACCTGCTTTATTACATGCGTTTTGAAGAAATAGAAGTGTTTTGGGAGCGGATGAAGCAGGGCGGACGGAAAAGCGTACGCTTTGAAGAACTGGATGAGGAATATTTTATGCAGCTAAGGCAGGGCGTATTCGTTCCGTATCTGGAGATGCTCCAGAAGGATCTGGATCACCGGGAAGAAAGATAAGAAGCATGGAAAAGAGATTAGCAGGATAGAACTTCTGAGTATGCAGGCTTGACAAGCCGCGTCAAAGTTCGTATAATACAACAAGGCCACGTTTTAATATGGTAACATGCTAAAGTGACAAATAAACAAAAAAGAGGAGTTACAATCTATGGAGCAGTTATTACATACACCCGAAGGGGTCCGAGACATTTATCACGAAGAATGCGCCAAAAAGCTGGCACTTCAGAACCGACTTCATAAGACTCTGCATTTGTACGGATATCATGATATCCAGACTCCTATGTATGAATATTTTGATGTATTCAGAAAAGAGATCGGAACCATTCCTTCAAGGGAATTATATAAATTTTTTGACAGAGACGGCAACACACTGGTGTTAAGACCAGATATCACTCCGCAGATCGCACGTGCGACGGCAACTTTATTTAAGGATGATGAATTCCCGGCAAGGCTTTGCTATGTGGGGAATACATTTATCAATCATTCCAGTTATCAGGGACGATTAAAGGAAAGTACCCAGATGGGCGCGGAGATGATCGGACTGGATGCGGCGGACGCTGATGCGGAGATGCTGGCACTTGTCATTGACTGTCTGAAGAATGCCGGACTGGAAGAATTTCAGATCAGTATAGGAAATGTAGACTTTTTCCAGAGTCTGATCGAGGAATCCGAGATTGATGATGAGACAGAAGAACGTTTGCGTGAGCTGATTAACAACCGGAACTTTTTCGGTGTAGACGAACTTTTAGAAGAGGCTGATGCAAAACCGGTGTCAAGAAAAGCATTTTCTGCACTTTCAGAGATGGTCGGTGGTGTGGAGATCCTGGAGGAGGCGAAAAAGGTAGCACCAAGCAAAAAAGCGATGAAAGCAATCCGGCGGCTCGAAAAAATCTACGCGATCTTATCTGTCTACAAAATGGAACAGTACATTACGTTTGATCTGAGCATGAGCGGAATTTACGGATATTATACCGGTATTATCTTCCGGGGATACACTTTTGGGACCGGGGATGCCATTGTAAAAGGCGGACGTTATGACCACCTGGTTGAAAAGTTTGGAAAAGAAGAGCCGGCGATCGGTTTTGCGATCGTAGTAGATGAACTGATGAGCGCACTTTCCCGCCAGAAGATCCAGATCTCAAGTGGCGAGAAGAGTTCCCTGATCTTATATGATAAAGAACGGTTGAAGGATGCAATCCAGCTTGCCATGGAATTCAGAGGGAAGGACAAGAATACCCAGATCCTTCAGAAAGCATCGGATAAGTCGCTGGAATTCTATGTGGATTATGGAAAACGCAATCTTGCAGGAAGCATGCTGTATCTTCGCAGCAAAGGAGATGTGCAGCTGGTGAACCTGATGACCGGCGAAGAGAAAATTGTAGGGTAGGGGTGAGACGATGAAAGACACAAGATATTTGACATTTGCGCTCTGTAAGGGGCGGCTCGCAAAACAGACACTGGAGCTTCTGGAAGAACTGGGGATCACCTGTGAGGAAATGAAAGATAAAAATTCCAGAAAGCTGATTTTTGTGAATGAAGAATTAAAACTCAAATTTTTCTTATCGAAGGGACCGGATGTACCGACCTATGTAGAATATGGTGCGGCGGACATCGGCGTGGTCGGAAAAGACACGATTCTGGAAGCGGGAAAGAAGGTACATGAGGTACTGGATCTTGGTTTTGGTAAATGCAGGATGTGCGTATGCGGACCGGCAGATGCGAAAAAATATCTGGAGAATCACGAACTGATCCGCGTGGCAACAAAATATCCGAATATTGCAAAGGATTATTTTTATAATACCAGACACCAGACGGTAGAGATTATCAAATTGAACGGTTCGATTGAACTTGCACCGATCGTTGGCCTTTCAGAGGTGATCGTGGATATCGTGGAAACCGGATCCACCCTGAAGGAGAACGGACTTGTAGTTCTCGATGAGGTTTGCCCATTATCAGCGCGTATGATCGTAAACCCGGTCAGCATGCGTCTGGAAAATGACAGGATCAAGGAACTTCTTTATAAACTCAGAAGTATATTAAAAAGGGAGGCTTAATGCACATGAGAATACAAAAGCTGAACAGCGATACAAAGAAAAATCTGCTGGAAGATCTGCTGAAAAGAAGTCCGAACAATTATGGACAGTATGAGGCAAGCGTAAAAGAAATTTTAGATAAAGTAAAAGAAGAAAAAGATGCGGCAGTTTTTGCATACACTGCCAAATTTGATGGGGCAGAGCTTACTGCAGATACGATTGAAGTCACAGATGCAGAAATTGAAGAAGCATATGCGCAGGTTGATGATACACTTCTTACAGTCATCCGCAAAGCAAAAGACAATATCGAAAGTTATCATGCAAAACAGCGTCAGAACAGCTGGTTTGACAGTAAACCGGACGGAACCATTCTTGGGCAGAAGATCTCTCCGCTTCACAGAGTCGGCGTGTATGTGCCGGGAGGAAAGGCAGTTTATCCGTCTTCGGTACTGATGAATGTGATGCCGGCAAAGGTTGCCGGTGTGGATGAGATCATCATGGTAACGCCTCCTGGAAAAAATGGAAAAGTAAGTCCGAATACACTGGTTGCAGCCAAAGAAGCCGGTGTGGATAAGATCTACAAGGTCGGCGGTGCACAGGCAATTGCAGCCCTTGCTTACGGAACAGAGAGTATCCCGAAGGTTGACAAGATCGTAGGACCTGGAAATATCTATGTAGCACTTGCAAAGAAAGCAGTTTACGGTCATGTCAGCATTGATTCCATTGCAGGACCAAGTGAAATCCTAGTTGTGGCAGATGAGACAGCTAATCCGAGATATGTTGCGGCAGACCTGCTTTCCCAGGCAGAGCATGATGAGCTCGCTTCCGCAATTCTTGTTACGACAAGTGAAAAGTTGGCACATGAGGTATCCGATCAGGTAGATGGTTTCTTAAAAGAACTTTCAAGAGCAGAGATCATTTCCAAATCTCTGGATAATTACGGATATATTCTGCTTGCGGATACGATGGAAGATGTGATCGACGTGGCAAATGAGATCGCATCCGAGCATTTGGAAATCCAGACAAAAAATCCATTTGAAGTGATGACCAAGATCCGCAATGCAGGAGCTATCTTTATCGGAGAATATGCAAGCGAGCCACTGGGCGATTATTTCGCCGGACCAAACCATATCCTTCCGACCAACGGAACCGCTAAATTCTTTTCCCCGCTTTCTGTAGACGATTTCATTAAGAAATCCAGTATCATCTCTTATTCAAGAGAAGCACTGCAGAAGGTACATAAGGATATCGAAAGCTTTGCAAAAGCGGAACAGCTGACTGCGCATGCCAATTCGATCCATGTACGTTTTGAAGAGGAGGACTAAAAGATGGAGAGCAGAGTTGCATCCTGCAGTCGTGTGACAAAAGAGACACAGATCGAGATGACACTGAATCTGGACGGAACAGGAAAGACTGACATTTCTACTGGCATAGGTTTCTTTGACCATATGCTTTCCGGCTTTGCAAGACATGGACTTTTTGATCTGACTGTCAAAGTTACCGGAGATCTGGAGGTAGACAGCCACCACACGATCGAGGATACCGGAATCGTGCTGGGGCAGACCATTGCAAAAGCACTGGGAGATAAAAAAGGAATCAAGCGGTATGGACATTTTATGCTTCCGATGGATGAGGTGCTGGTGCTTTCGGCAATCGACCTTTCCGGAAGACCATATCTGAATTTTGGCGCCACATTTACCTGTGACAAATTAGGAGAACTGGACACGGAGATGGTGAAAGAATTTTTCTATGCTGTTTCCTACAGCGGTGCAATGAACCTGCACCTGAAAGTCCTGGATGGCGGCAACAACCATCATATGGCAGAGGCGTTATTTAAAGCATTTGGAAAAGCGCTTGATATGGCTGTATCCGAAGAACCACGGATGAAAGAAGTGTGGTCTACAAAAGGCAGTCTGTAAAAAGATAAAAGGAGTTTCTCGTATGAGTTATAAAAGATTGATTCCCTGCATTTTTATCCTTGGAGGGAAGGCGGTAAAATGGTTTGATGACCCGACAGTTGTATCTGAAGATGTGATCGCGCTGGCAAAAGAGTACAGCGATAACGGGGCGGATGAACTTCTGGTATTTGACCTGTCAAATACGGACCAGGATCATGATGAGTCCATTGAACTGATGAAAAAGATCAACCGCGTGATTCGGATTCCGATGGTTGCCGGAGGAAATGTAAAGCGGCAGGAGGATGTCAAGAAAATCCTCTACACCGGTGCAAAGCGTGCCATGCTGAATTTTTCAAAGCCGGATTCACAGAAACTGATCGAAGAGGTGGCAAAGCGGTTTGGAAAAGAGAAGATCGCGGTGTCACTGAATGACTTTGATGCATTATTTAAGCAGCAGCATCTGATCCAGACTTACAGTAGCCAGATTGTATTTATGCACCGTCTGGATCTGAATTCCGTTGTAAATATTACGGATATTCCGTGTGTGGTTGTGACCGATACACTGGAAAAGGAAGAGCTTTTTAAGATCCTGGAATGCCCGGGTGTGAAAGGACTTTCTGGAATGTATGTGAGTCAGAGAAAAATCAATTGTGCTGATTTCAAAGAAGAGTGCAGCCAGAAAGGAATTCGTATGACATCCTTTGAGAGTCTGATGGATTTTTCCGAATTTAAATTAAATTCCGATGGATTACTTCCGGTTGTTACACAGCATTATAAGACGTCCGAAGTGCTGATGGTGGCATACATGAATCAGGAGGCATTTGAAAAAACAGTGAAAACCGGACGGATGACCTATTTCAGCCGGAGCAGACAGAGTCTCTGGACAAAAGGCGAGACATCCGGACATTTTCAGTATGTCAAATCCCTGACCATCGACTGTGACAAAGATACCCTGCTTGCAAAAGTCGATCAGGTAGGAGCAGCATGTCATACCGGCAATCCGACCTGCTTCTTCCAGCCAATCGTAGGGGATCAGTATGAAGAAATCAATACGCAGCAGGTATTCGAGAGCGTGTATCATACGATCATGGATCGCAAAGAGCATCCAAAGGAAGGATCTTACACGAACTATCTGTTTGAAAAAGGTATTGATAAAATTCTGAAGAAGGTTGGAGAAGAGGCTGCCGAGATCATCATTGCGGCGAAGAATCCGAACCAGGAAGAAGTCAAATATGAAATGTGTGATTTCCTGTATCATATGATGGTGCTGATGGCAGAACGGGGGATCACCTGGGATGACATCATGGAAGAGATGGCAAAACGGTAAAAATTGCATATGTGAAAAGATGTGGGACATATACTGAGGTAGAGGTATATGTCCTTTTTGTTTGTCTGAAATTGGGAAAGAACTTTCTGGTAAATGAAAAGAACTACCTGCCAAAGGTGCGCACTCGCGCAAAGAAGAATGTTGCAAGCAACTGCGTTCGGTGTAGAATGCGCCGAGACACATTCATTTTAATTGGATGCTTTAGCAGAAGGGAGAGATTGGAATGAACGAATCACAGGAACGCCGCGAGGAGTTGCTTAGGATGTCACGTCAAAAATGGAGAAAAGGCAGCATCCCGGCGGTGCATCCAAGGTATCAGCATGTATACAGGGGATTATATGGAGAACATTCTTCAGAAGAAAATGGCGGAAGCAGTTTCTTTGCACGGATGTTTATCAGTTTCCTTATCTTTGGGATGTTTGTGGCGGCAGATTATACAGGAGAGAAAATCTGGAAATATACACCCTCGCAGATCGTGTCACAGATTGAGTACCAACCGGATATTATGACTGGGAACTGGTAAGAGAAGATAGGAAAGCAGTTCTATGGCGGAGACGGACTTGTAGAAAAAGGTGTAGAATTGTGTATTTTTACCAAAAAAACACCACATATGGTTAAATTTGTGCTATAATTAAAAATAATCAAACAAAAGATGAATGGAACTCCTAAATTTAATGTTTCATACATTTTATTAATGCAATTGTTAATGCGAAGAAGAATTTTTTGAAAACTTCAAAAATTAACATACAACTTATAGTCTATTTACGAGAGGAGGATCAATTATTGAAGTTTAGGAACAAATTTGTATCAAAAAGGATCGGGACAAAGACACTGGCAAGTCTTCTGGCATTTGGAATGGCTCTTGGTTCGCCAATGGCGGTATTTGCCGATGATGGAGAAACGGCCGTTGTGGCAGAGAATACAGTGCAGGCAAAAAAGACAGATGGATCGGAAGTATTTGTGAGTGTATCTGATTATGTACGGGGAATGATGGAAAGAGGAGCAGTCAGGCTGAATGATGAAACCGGCTATCTGGAAGATACCTCGACTGGTCAGAAAGTGGATCCGGAGACAGGAGAACGCCTGACAGAGACACCAGCTATACCGGACAATCCTGGAAATGAAGAAAATCCAGAGACTCCGGAAAAACCAGAGACTCCGGAACCCCCGGAGAATCCAGAAATTCCAGAGGCTCCAGAAAAACCGGATACACCGGAAAATCCAGAGACACCGGAAAAACCAGAAACTCCAGAAAAGCCGGATACACCGGAAAATCCAGAGACTCCGGAAAAACCAGAAACTCCAGAAAAGCCGGATAGCCCGGATTCCGGCAAATCCGATTCCAAAGATCCGATTCAGAAACCGGATACTGATAAGGCAGATTCTTCCGAAGACCGGAAAGATACAAAGACCGACCCAATTCCGGGAAGTGAGATCGACCATACACAGGAGATCAGCAAAGCAGAAGAAGCAGCCGGTCAGAACGAATCAAAAACTGCAGTCAGTAATTCTGAACTGATCAACCGTCAGCAGATTGTGAAGCAGCCAGAGATGGTAGAGGATTTCCGTTTCTGGACTGTGGCAAGAAAATATGCATTTGCCAGAACAGCGATCAATGTACGGGAGGAAATTCCGGAAGCTGCAGATGGCAGGGCAGATACTTCCGAGGAAGCCAAAGAAGCAGAGCTTGAAGCGGCAAAAAAAGATGCAAAAGAGCTGAGAGCCGGATTTGATATAGAGAATCAAAAATACAACACGAAAAAAGTGAAACGTACAAAAACGGCAAAAGGTGTAAAAAAATCTACACAGATCAAACTGACCGGACTCAACATTTTTTCATCAGCGAAATTAAAAACAGAGGCGCCGAATCAGACCAATCTGAAAGCTGGAAAAAGAGCTGAAGCAGCAAGACAGGCTGAGAAGGATCTGCAGAAGCAGAAAGAAGAACAGGCGGCAAAAGTGACTGCTGACCTGGCAGCACAGCAGATGGAAGAAAAGGTCCGCTCGGTCGGAACGATTTCGCAGGACGGGCTTCTTTATATTTTGAAAGAAGAAGACAATGGCTGGTTGTATGTGGAATCCGGTAATGTCAGGGGATTTGTAAAGGCGTCTGAAATTTATACGGAAGATGCGGCACAGGAACTTCTGGATGTCTATCAGACACAGGCCAGGTTAAAAGCTTCCAAAGAAAACAAAGACTATACCGGAATCGAGGGAACCGCAAAGACGGCACAGGCACTGATAGATGCAAAAGATAATCAGGCATATACCTATCTCCGCGCGACGGTGAAGCAGACGGTTGCAGATAAAGAACCGGCACTGGTAAGCGATCAGCTAGATACCGATAAAAAAGGAATCCTGAATATTCAAGAAGAGAAGAATGCGGATTCCAGAGTTGTTGGGACAATGACAGCAGGAGAGCTCTGCTACATTCTCGCAGATGAAGATTCAGACTGGGTTTATGTAGAATCCGGAGATGTCAGAGGTTTTGCGGAAAAGAAGTATTTGAAATCAGACGCTGAAACCAAAGCACAGGTGACAGAAAGAGGAGCTGATACCTATTCAATGGCAGAGGAAAACATGGATCCGGAAGATAATAAAGCTCTTTACTATACGCTGACTTCTACAAAAGAAGGAACGCCGAGTGGTGAAATCCGCCAGTCAATGATTGAATATGCATCCCAGTTTGTCGGTAATCCTTATGTGTGGGGCGGAACCAGTCTGACAAACGGAGCAGACTGTTCCGGATTTGTACAGCAGATTTACAAGGCTTACGGATATGATCTTCCGCGTGTTGCCGAGGATCAGAGCCAGTATGGGACCAAGATTCCAGTAGAAGACGCACAGCCTGGAGACCTGATCTTCTATGCAAAGAACGGTTATGTATATCATGTTGTGATGTATGCCGGAGATGGAAAGACCATCGAAGCTGCAAATGAAGATGTTGGAATTATTTACGGAACTGTTTACGACAAAGATGCAGTATGGGCGACCCGGATTCTGGACGATCATTATACTGTTGCAGGTGGCGGAATCGGAACAGTCAATGCGACAGAAGAGATGTACGGCGCAGATCTTGGCAATTTTACGATTACATATTACTGTGCATGTGAAATCTGCTGTAACAAAGCAGACGGGATTACAGCAACCGGAACCCCAGTCATTGAGGGACAGACCATTGCGGTGGATCCGAGTGTAATCCCTTACGGAACAAAAGTCATCATCGGCGGACATGTATTTACTGCTGAAGACTGTGGTGGTGCGATCAAGAAAAACCACATTGATGTCTATGTAAACAGCCATGAAGAAGCACTTGCTCTCGGCGTGACGAATGCAGAAGTATATCTGGTTAAATAAAAATTAAGCGAAGGATAATTTGTTCTTTCGGAGTTTATCTAAAGCCATAAAAACAGGGAAATGTTCTGACGTAAAATATGTCAGGACATTTCCTTTTTTTCATTTTACCAAAATATTTTCCGAAAGAAATTACTCTCTGAGTTTGAAAAATTTTATCAGAAATATTTTTAATGAAATATGGACGGTTTTGTCAAAGAGTAGTAAAATAAAAATGTCGCGTTTCGACTAAAAGGACTGCATTTTACAGAATTTGTAAGAAGGAGCAACAGATTTTGAAATATAGAAATATACAGGTAGCAAAAAGGACAGGAGCAAAAATTCTAGCAGGATTACTTGTTTTCGGACTTACTTTTAGCGCTCCGGCAACAGCTTGGGCGGCAGAGGGCGGTCTTACAGAGGTTACTTCTAATGAATCAGAAAATGGAGAAAAATTACAGGCAAAATCCATTGATGGGCGTGATACACTTACAGAAGTATCAGATCTTGTCCTGGAGATGATTCATAATGAAGAAATAAGATACAATGAAGAGACTGGATATCTGGAAGATACCGGTCTGCGTGATGCAGCGAAAACAGGATGGAAGGTTGATCCGATAACAGGGGATGAAGTAGAAGTAATCCCGGCTAACCCGGATGTGCCGGTTACGCCGGAGCAACCGACAGATCCGGCCAATCCGGATACACCACAGCAGCCTTCGGATGGCAATGTGAACAATGAACAGCAGCCTTCGGAAGACCAGACAGAAGGCTCAGAAGAAAACAAAGCGCAGGAGCAGGAAAAAAATGCGCAGGATAGCGAACACAAGATGACCAATGAAGAACTGGTCAAGAGACAGCAGATCGTCAGTCTTCCGGAATACGAAGAAGATTTCCGTTTCTGGACAGTTGCGAGAAAATATGCATTTGCAAAGACAAAGATCAGCATACGTGAGGCAATTCCGGAAGATATCAGTGGAGCCGTTGATACTGATCGGACAGAAAGTGATATTCAGGAAGCAACAGCTGATGCTAAAAAACTGTTTCATAAGGAAACTTCTGTAAAGGCGAAGAAATCAAAGACGAAAACGGAAAAGAAAGTACAGCTTAATACATTTTCTGCCGGGACATTAAAAAACACAGCAGACACTTCGGAAAAGAAGTCATCCTTAAACTCGGATACTGCCGTAGCATTGCAGGATGATACTTTAAATGCGTCCCTTGCATCCCGGCAGTTGGCCGAAAAGGTGCGTTCTGTCGGAGAAATTTCACAGGATGGACTTCTCTACATTCTGAAAGAAGAAAAGAATGGATGGCTGTATGTAGAATCCGGAAAGGTCAGAGGATTTGTAAAAGAATCCGAGCTTTATACCGGAGATGCCGCACAGGTACTGCTGAGTGGATACCAGAAGCAGGCAAAAAAAGCTGCAAAAAAAGCCAAGAGTGCATATACTGGAATCGAAGGGACAGCATCTCTTGCAAAAGAAACGGTTCCGGCAAATGAAAATCAGGCATTTACCCATGTACGTGCAACCGTAAATCAGACACTGGCTACGAAAAAATATGCACTGGCAGATGCATCAAAGTCGGATGGAACTGTAGCAATCCAGGAAGAGGCAAATGGACAGTCACGTGTGATCGGAACCATGTCCCAGGGTAATCTGTGTTATATCCTTGCGGATGCAGAGAAAGACTGGATCTATGTGGAGTCCGGGGATGTCCGAGGGTTTGTCTCTAAAGAGGCTGTTCAGACTGGAGATGAAGTAAAAGCGCAGGTAGAAGCAGCAGGCGAAGGTGCTTACCAGACAGCTACAGAACTGATCGCACCGGAAGATAACCAGGCACTTTATTATAGTTATGCTTCTGTAAAGCCGGGAACACCGGGGAATGCGATCCGCCAGGCAATGCTGGATTTTGCCGCACAGTTCATTGGCAATCCTTATGTATGGGGCGGTACAAGCCTGACAGAAGGGGCGGACTGCTCCGGATTTGTACAGCAGATCTATAAGAATTTTGGCTATAATCTGCCAAGAGTAGCCGAAGATCAGAGCCAGTATGGAACCAAGATTCCGGTTGAAGACGCACAGCCGGGGGAT